>Ga0268262_10001012_pt1 | contig 36009 bp, 34 predicted proteins | sample TergutNc150P3_FD_190354 | JGI IMG/M metagenome (GOLD analysis project Ga0268262, IMG submission 190354) | Nasutitermes corniger P3 segment gut microbial community from laboratory colony in Florida, USA - Nc150 P3 (SPAdes) (version 2) | ecosystem: Host-associated > Arthropoda: Insects >...
GATTCTCCTTGATTGGAGTCACCGCTTCTTTCATAAAGAGAAGCCCCAAAAACACGCAGCCAAGCCCTAAAAACCCAAGGGCTATGTATTTAATGGTTTCTTTTTTGCAAAATATATACACTATGGCGGATATACCCGCTATAGGAAGCCCGTATTGGTCTATTTTTATTGTTAAAATCCAAGCTGTTACCGTGGTTCCTATGTTTGCGCCCATAATAACCCCAACCGCCTGTGCAAGGGTCATTAAGCCACCGTCCACAAAACTCACCACCAAAACAGTTGTAACGGAGCTGGATTGTATTATGCCTGTTACCAAAAGTCCAATACCCACTCCGAATAGCCTGTTATTGGTAGCCATGCCAACAAGGGTTCTCAAGCGATCGCCTGCAACTGTTTGCAAGCCGTCGGAAAGGAATTTCATTCCCAAGAGGAAGATGCCTATGCCGCCAGCTAAAGAGAGTAGAATATCCAAACTTGCAAGCTCCTTAATTAATAACAGGTGGAAATATAGAAAATTCTTTCAATAATCACATAAAAAATGAAAAAACCGCAAATTTTAGCTAAAAAACGCACAAAATGGGAAAAAATGACTATATTATCATAGATAGATGTAAGAGAATTGCAAGGGGGTGTTATGTTTAAAAAATTTCGGTTAATTTTCGCTTTAGCGTTTATGGCTTTTTTCTCCAATGTTTTTGGGCAAGGGGGATTTATAGAATTAGATGTTATAGTCCGCGATTTTCCAGTAGGATATTCTGGTTTTGAAGAATTTGATTCAGATTTGGGAAGCAGTGGTCAATGTACAGAAAAAAACGATGCTCGTGAATCCAGATGGATTCCAGAAAACAGGATATGCTTCTCTGGTAGCAACTATATTCCCTGTTCTCAGGGCGGCACGCAGCTTGGCTATGGACAAGACAATAATAAAACAAATGCAAATGGAGTTAAATTCAGAGGTTATTGCAATGGTCCAGATAAAGCCACAAATTGCAGTTGCAATGCAAATGGCAACACCGTATCTAATGGCGATTGTGAGTGGGCTAATCCAGTGGGTGTAACCAAAGGCATGGTTGGAAATAGATTAGATTATTCTCTTTGCACAAAAAATGAAGAAAAAGGGTCCACACCCATAGAAGAAGCTATAAATGGTCGCTATTGCGCACGTCCTCAAAAAGGCAATGATGCGTGTCACAACAGTAACCTTCAAAGTTGGTTTACCGATGGTGGTCAAGCGAAAACCTTTGAGGATGTTATAAGGCTTGACCAGGTTGGTAGTGGAACTTTTTATGAGATAAATTACGACTATAACACAAGAACAGAATGGCGGCCTGGTCTTTTTGATAATGGTTATTTTCCTTTAGATAAATATGAAGGTACTCATGGTATGCAAAGTTTGAACGTTTGGTGCCCACCTATTGGAACTGGAATAAGTTATGATTTAGGTGCTGAATGCAGAGCATGGAAAGATGCCGGAGGAGCAAAAGATGCTGGTGCTGCTCAAAGAGCCGTAAATAATGGCGGTGTACCAGCTAGGAAGTTACATAATTACGGTTTTTCAATGGCTGGTTCTGGTGAATTTAAGTTTAGCAAAGATGCGAATGAAGAATTCCAATTCATAGGTGATGATGATATGTGGATATTCATAGATGGAGACCTTGTGGTGGACTTAGGTGGTACCCATTTGGCGGCTCCAGCAAAAATAAATATAAGAGATTATGGCAATAGTCATGGTTGGGAAAACGATTCTAAACATGCCATAAATTTTTATTATCTAGATAGGCAAACAGATGGTTCAAATATGAAACTTCGCATATCCATTAGCAATTTGTCACCTTCTCGTTTTGGAGCACCTCGTATATTAAGAGCCGAAACAATTCAAAAACAAGATGGTACAAGCGAAACAACAATCTATGTCAATAACAAGATAGATAATTTAGACTACTTCATAGCTAACCCCGGTCAATTTCCCATATTGATAAAAAAACAAGGAAACTCTGAACTCTATGCTTATAGGCTAGACAAAGTCATTTCGGGACCTGAAAATATGGGTTCGCAAGGTTATGCTTACATAATAACTGGGCAGGTGTGCAAAAGCCGCAATGAATGTGGTGGCAATTTGATACTTAATTCCGGTGATTCTCTATCTTTCAATGTAAAAATTGGGCAAGATGTAACAGATGGCGGATTTAGTGACCCCAATGGATTAGGTTTGCCAGATGAAAGCTGGTATATAAAATCCACAAACAAAACTCCAGCTACCACAAAAGCTTGGGCTATTAACACAACAGATTTGCCACCAATAGAATTCAAACCAGATATACCGGATAAAACTCCAGTTAAACCGCCATTCGTTATTGCCGATGGTGGTAATTCTGTGGGCGACCCAGGCGATTATTCCGTGCCGGGAGGAGCAGGTGGAAGTGTTGGCAGATATGATGGCAATGGAAAATTCCCAAATATAAATCAAGTTTGGGATGCTGGCGCAAATGGTGGAGCTGGTGGCATGACTTCAATTAGTAATGTTCCGGGAGTAGGTCTTAATAATAGCGATGTTCACGGTTTTGGTACAGTAGGAAAACAAATTCCACAGCAAAGAGCTGGTGAATTAATTTTAACCGTTTATCCAAGCACCACAAATGCAGGTGCTTATGAAGCATGGTCAAAAGACCCACAAAAGCAAAAACTCTTCGGTTTGCCGCCAGTAGCAGATAACGACCCAAATATATGGTGGGGTTTGGCAGACCCAAGTAAAGAAACAGAGTACGGCGGATACCGATTTGTGAAAAACGGTTTCCCAAACGAAAGCAGTACCAAAGGTAACATCAAAATAGCACCAACTCGTTGCACAACAATATTTGACGAAAAAGGCGAGCCTCGTATAAACTGCTTGAACTTCAGCTTGGTGGCAAAACAACCATTCCAGCTTGCGGTCACTGTTTACGACCAATTGGGCAATTTTGTAACCCAATACCGTGAAACTTTAACAGAGCAGGAATTCAGAAATGTTGTTCAAGCTCCAAATTATATTTCTGGAAATGTGAATACTAGCGGAAAGAGTACTGGTTGTGATGTACCAAGTAACAGCAACTATGGCGCACCAACCACTTTAACCACCAATGGTCAAATTAATGTGAATGTAAATATTTATCCGTTCTCTTCCGATGGTCGTCGTTTTGGAAATGGTGTTTACATTGTGAAAATAGACAGAGTGGATTTGCCATTTAAAGATGGTGAAAAAGACCCAAATACTGGAAACGGCTATACTTGTGCTAGTGCCAGCGGTGGCAACTCAACAAGAATAAGCCCACCTTTCACTCGTTATCACTCAGACCAAAAATTTGGCTGGATGCGTTCCAGTTCAAAATGATTGAGCGAAGTCTTAAATTTTCTGTTTTATATTGAATCTATAATGGAAAACTAAGGACAAAACACCTGCTTGAAACCAGCGATGCTCTTTATCAGCTTCTTTTGTGTAAGTGTTGTTTGGAATGGGGTCAAGAGGTGGGAGTGGAAGGTTGAAATTATGCCCATAAGCAAGTGTGGTTAGGAATTTTTCGCTGAATTTTATTGTATTTGCAAGCCTTAGCATTGCACCTATTCCCAAAAGGTGTTGAGTTTCAGGTTCATTTTTTTTGTCATTGGTATAAAGGTAAGAGATAGTGGGTAAAACCAACTCTCCTTCTAATTCTATTATTTTGTTTTTCAAAAAATTACCTGATATACCAAAAAAAGACCAAAGACCACCGTAAACAGAGCATTCTGCTCTGGGGCTTATAATTAAATATTTTGGAATGATTGCCATCCATAATGGTGACACGTGCATTTCTTCGTCCATATTCACATATTTCTTATATTTCTTTGGAATTTTATTTTCATGCTCATGCAGCATTTTTGGGGTAATTACCGCATAAAGATCTAATTTAGCCGCTGGGTGAAGCTCTCTGTTCACAACTCCAGGAATCCAGAAAAAGGCAGGACCTATTCCTATGTTTATGGGAACTTCAACCTCTTGCTTCTCCTTTGCCCAAGAAAGAGAAACAAGGATAACAAGAAAAAGAACAGTATTTAGCAGAATTTTCAACATTTTATTAAGTTAGAAATTATACCCCATAGTGAAGCTAAGTGTACGGTCATAAGCCGCATAACGGTCTTCTTTAACATCCAGTACATCGGTGATGCCGTACAAATAACTTAGGCCAAAATAATAAGAGTTAAATTCAAAGCCTCCACCAATGCCAATGCCCAAATTAAAGGCTTTGCCGTTTACTCTCCTTTTTTTATCGTTCGGATATATGTCTTCGCTATCCGAGACTTTATCTTTATCGTTATTACCATTAGAAGAACGATATTCATATTCTTTCTTAGATTTGAATGTTCCAGAAAGTCCAAAATCAAAATAAGGACCAAAATTTGCTCTTAAAAATAAATTTTCGCTAAGCGGAGCTTTTAATGATAGCATAATGGGTAATTCAATACAATATACACTTGTTATATATTCTCTTTTGCTGTATTCGTATTCGTAGTAATTTCCACTTTCCTCTTCATATTCATATTCACTGATAATTGACCCTCCCTTTGTAGTGAACATAAGACCGGGTTGTAAGTAGAGGAATTGATTTATGGCTATATCTGCAAGTACCCCTGAGTGAAAGCCTATATAGTTATCTAGTAGCATTGCATTTTCTTTTCTGTAGCTGTCTTCACCTGGGGTTAAGATAGCAGAATTTAGGTTTAAACCCACTCTTACTCCAAAACTTTGGGCAAAAGTTATGCCGAATGCTGTTAATACAGCGAAAAATATGTATTTTTTCATGGAAATCTCCGTTTCTTAACATTTAACGGCTCAAAATATAGAAAAAAATGGGAGATTTTGTAAAGGGGGGGTAGGGGCTACCAAATATAATAAATCAAAATTTACTATATTAAAGTATTATGCCAAAAATTTATGCAGCAAAATTTGCAGATGGAACGCATTGGATAGGTAATAACTGGCCAGATTGCGAAGCGCTTGTTAGCGGACAAACAGGCGTTAAATATAAATCTTTTGCAACAATGGACGATGCAGAGTCTTGGATTAGCGGTAAAAAGCAGAGCAAAAAAGGGCTTTATATTTACGTGGACGGCTCTTTTATGCCACATAGCGAATATGCCGGCTGGTCTTGGGTTGCAGTGGACGATGGTGTTGAAATTGCCAAAGATTCTGGAACAACTCCTAAGCCTGCTTTTAGCAGAAACATAGATGGTGAACTCTATGCCGCTTGGAAGGCAATGGAATTTTTAGCAAAAAAGAAACGCAAAGGTACAATTTGCCACGATTACGAAGGCATTGCTTGTTGGGCAACAGGCCAATGGAAAGCCAATAGCACTGTTTCTCAAATTTATGTGAACAGAATTGCCGATATAAAAATCTGGGCAAAATTCAAAAAAGTTACAGGTCACAGCAATGATGAATGGAACGATAAAGCAGACAAGCTGGCAAAGGAAGCTCTGACGGGGAAATAACCTTTGAGCATAGCATCCACTAGTGTTAGGCGTCCGGTTTTAACTCTGGTGCTGTCTGCATTTATTGTGTTGTTCGGTTTAATAGGGCTTAAGCAGGTGGGTGTTAGAGAGTACCCAGCAATAGACCCTCCAATAATAAATGTACGCACAACCTACACAGGTGCAAATGCAGAAATAATCGCAAGCCAAATAACTGAACCTCTGGAATCTGCAATAAATGGTATAGATGGAATTAGAGCCATTACCTCTAACTCTAGAGATGAGCAATCCAATATAACCGTTGAATTCAATTTGGGTGCAAATTTGGAACGAGCCGCAAATGATGTTCGCGACAAAGTTTCCAGAGCGCAAAGGTTGCTCCCCGAAGAAGCAGATGCCTCCGTTGTTTCCAAAGCAGATGCCAATGCCACACCCATACTTGTGCTATCCCTTGGCAGCAATAATATGAGCCTTTTGGAATTAACCGATTTGGGTGAGAGAGTGCAAGAGAGGCTCCAAACTGTGGAAGGCGTTGCAGAAATAGGAATGTGGGGGGCAAAAAAATATGCCATGCGAATATATATAGACCCTGTGAAGATGGCTGGATATGGCTTAACATTAAATATTATAAGAAGTGCACTAGACCGAGAAAATGCGGAACTTCCGGCAGGGCAATTAGAAGGCAGTGCGGCAATAGTTACACTGCGTTCAAGTTCAAAACTTGTTAGTGAAGAAGATTTTAGAAATGTGATTTTATCCAACAATGCAAACAGATATGTTCGCCTTGGAGATGTGGCAGATGTTGTTCTTGCCGCAGAAAATGAAAAAAACACCCTTAGAATGAATGGCAGACCGATGATATCTTTGCCTGTTGTTGCTCAACCAGGCGCAGACCAAATAAAAATTGCAGACGAGGTTTTGAGAAGGGTAGAGGGAATAAAAAAAGATATGCCCGAAGGCGTTGTGATTCAAACAACTTTTGACAACACTCACTTTGTGCGAATGGCTTTGAGCGAAGTGGAAGAAACCATAGTCATAGCATTTTCGCTTGTTGTTGCCGTGATATTTTTGTTTTTAAGAGATTTTAGAACAACCTTTATCCCTATGATAACCGTGCCTATATCTCTGATAGGTGTGTTTTTTATCATTTGGATTTTGGATTTTTCCATAAACATATTAACTCTTTTGGGTGTGGTACTTGCCATTGGAATTGTGGTTGATGATGCCATTGTTGTTTTGGAAAATATTTATGCAAAAATTGAAAAAGGCTTGGAACCAAAAGAAGCCGCAGACAAAGGCGTGAACGAAATTTTTTCCGCTGTGGTTTCAACCACACTTGTACTCTGCGCTGTGTTTACTCCTTTGCTTTTTATGCAAGGTTTCACAGGGCGTTTGTTCAGGGAATTTGCAATAGTTATAGGTGGTTCGGTTTTAATATCGGCTTTTGTTGCCATAACCCTTGGCAGTATGCTCTCCAGTAGAATACTCAGGCATGGCAAACATAACCGCTTTTATACATTAACAGAACCTTTTTTCAATTCCCTTTCTTCTAATTATTCAAAATTTTTGAACAAGGCTTTGAGCCACCCAACATTTTCCATTCCTGTGATTTTAATATGCGGAGGAATTGCAGTTTTAGCATTTACAAAAATGCCAAGCGAACTCGCACCATTAGAAGACCGTTCAAGGGTAACGGTGCAAATCACCGCACATGAAGGCGCTCCATTCTCATATATGAATGATAAAATGAAATTCATAGAACAGTTGGTAAGAGAAAATGTTCCAGAGATAGACAGAGTTTTGGTTCAAACTTCGCCGGGCTTTGCTGGCGCGGCAAACAACGGTAATGTTCAAATTATGCTGGTTCAGCCCATAAAGCGCAAACGCTCGCAACAACAAATAGCAAATGATTTGCGCAAAGTCCTCTCAAATGTAGAGGGAGTTCGCGTTTCCATTCAGCAAAACCAAACCATACAAGTTGGTGCAAGAAGCGGGCTTCCCGTGCAGGTTGTGGTGCAAACAAGCGAACTTGATTCCTTAAAAAAACGCCTACCGGATTTAATGGATAAAATTGGAAGCAGTCGTTTGCTAACTATGTCTGATGTGAATTTGAAATTCACAAAACCGCAGTTGAATGTGGAAATGGATAGGGATTTTTTGCGGGCTTCTGGCGTTGCTCCAAAAGAGGTTGCCCAAGCATTGCAGCTTGCATATAGCGGCCTTCGTTATGGATATTTTTTAAAAGACGGAAAGCAATATCAAATTATAGGTGAAATAGATGCGCGCAACAAAAATGAACCTGCCAGCCTTCAAGCTCTTTATATAAAAAATGCAACCGATAATTTGGTTTCTTTAGACCAAATGGTAACTCTCAAAGAGCAAGCCGTTCCTCCGCAAATTTACAGATATAATCGCTATGTTTCGGCAACAATTTCTTCAAGCCCCGCAGAGGGCATTGCTCTTGGCGATGCCATTGCAGAGATGCACGGCATAATAAAAAAAGAGCTAGGCGATAATTTCAAAACAGAACTCGCAGGAACTTCGCGCGATTTTATGGAGGCAAGCGGCAGCTTGGCAATGGTTTTTGGTCTTGCTCTGCTGATTGTATATATGCTTTTAGCCGCCCAGTTTGAGAGTTTTCGCCATCCCTTTACCATTATGCTAACTGTGCCGCTCGCACTTTTTGGTGCTCTTGTTGCGCTTTTTGTGGGTGGGCACACAATAAATATATTCAGTCAAATAGGTCTTGTTATGCTTGTTGGTCTTGTGACCAAAAATGGAATTTTGATTGTTGAATTTGCAAATCAACGCCACGCTGTTGGCTTATCGTTAAAAGAAGCTGTTGCAGATGCAGCAGGTGCAAGGCTTCGCCCAATTTTAATGACTTCTCTCGCCACCGTTTGCGGATTTATGCCTATAGCGCTTGCGCTTGGCGCAGGTGCAGAATCCAGAGTTCCAATGGGTGTTGCGGTTATTGGGGGCATATTGGTTTCTATGGTGTTCAGTTTACTTATTGTTCCTGCGGCATATTTGCTGGTTAGCAAAGGGGATTAATGGCTGTAAGTATAACTTTTCTATATTACCCCTTATGAAAAATCTCTCCCAGGTCGATTCCGCAATTTTCAATCTCATAAATAAAGAAGCTCTGCGCCAAGAAGAGGGCATTGAACTTATAGCTTCTGAAAATTATGTGTCCAAAGCCGTTATGGAGGCTATGGGTAGTTGCTTAACCAATAAATATAGCGAAGGCTACATAGGCAAGCGTTATTATGGCGGCAATCAGGTGATAGACGAAGTTGAGCTTCTGGCTGTGGAAAGGTGCAAAAAGCTCTTTGGCTGCGAGCATGTAAATGTTCAACCACTTTCTGGAAGCCCTGCAAATGCTGCGGTTTATTTTGCAACCATAAAACCAGGCGATAAAGTTCTGGGATTGCAGTTAGACCACGGTGGGCATTTGTCTCACGGACATCCGGTAAATTTTTCGGGAATGCTCTATAATTTCACACAATATCAGGTGGAAAAAGAAACAGGTAGAATAGATATGAATAAAGTGCGGGAAATAGCACTTCGCGAAAAACCCAAAATGATTTTGGCAGGCTTCTCGGCATATAGCAGGAATTTAGATTGGAAAAAATTCAAGGAAATAGCAGACGAGGTTGGTGCAATTACATTTGCCGATATCGCTCATATAGCAGGCTTAATAGCAGGCAAGGCAATAGATAGCCCCATTCCTTATTTTGATATTGTTAGCACCACAACCCACAAAACTTTGAGAGGCCCGCGTGGTGCAATAATAATGTGCAAAGAGGCTTTTGCAAAAGCCATAGATAAATCTGTGTTCCCCGGTATGCAGGGAGGCCCGCACGACCATTCAACTGCGGCAAAAGCGGTGACTTTTGAAGAAGCATTGCATCCTGAATTTCAAACTTATGCGAAGAATGTTATAGAAAATGCACGTACAATGGCGGCAGAGCTTATGGCATCGGGTTTCAAAATAATTTCCGATGGTACTGACAATCACCTTATGGTTGTTGACGTAACTAGCAAAGGAATTTCTGGCAAAGAAGCGGAACAAGTTTTGGATTTGGTTGGCATTTCTTCAAGCCGCTCAACCATTCCTTTTGACCCGCGCAAACCTATGGATCCATCTGGGGTTCGCTTGGGAACAGCGGCTATCACAACCAGAGGCTTTGATACCCAAGATACAAAAGCAGTTGCAAAAGCCATTGCACAGGCTATTGAAAATCACAAAGATGAATCAAAGCTAAAAAGCATAAGGGAAAGCATTTTGGAATTGTGCAGAAAGAGAGCTTTGTATAAGTGAGGATTATTAATTACATTGGTTGTAATGTGATATGCACTCATTCTTATCTTTGCCTTTGCAAGCATCAATCATACATTTATCTAATTTGTCTTTTGCTGCACCAGTGCAAGTATCATAATCATCATCATTAAAACAAGCCTCAAAGTCTGTACCATATTCACTCTGACATTTAGTCGAAATAGACTTATATTCGTTACAAGTGAGCCAGCTGTCACTTTTATCATCATCTGAAGAGCAAGAAAATGTGAAAGTCAAGGCAAGCAAAATACTTGCGACCAATGCGATTTTTGAGAGAAATATATTCATAGGGTAACCTCGTTGATAATATAGAAAAGAATTAAATCGTTCTGTGAACTTCAACACCTTCTACAAAAATCGCGCTATACGGGCGGGCGGGGCATAAATGCTCGCAGGCACCGCAACCTATGCAGCGATTTGTGTCTATCATCGGAATTTTGGGAGCATCTGGAGGGGCATCTGCACTTTGGGGTATCATAGCTATCGCCGCATTTGGGCATTTGCGTGAACATAAGTCGCAAGCAACTTTATCGGTATTTACAATGCAAAGTTCTTTGTTCCAAACAGCACAGCCTATTTGTATGGAAGATTTTTCGGCTCTTGTAATTGGTTTTATTGCTCCGGTTGGGCAAACTTCGGTGCATTTAACGCATTCCGGCCGGCAATAACCGCGCTCATAAGACATATTGGGTTTTGTGGTTCCATGAGCCTTGTTGGATAACACATCGTTTGGGCAAACAGTAGCGCATAATTGGCAGCCTAAGCAATGGTCGTGGAAATGTTTGTAGCTACCAGCACCTGCTGGGACTATCGGTTTTTTGCGGTGTGGGATTTTTTTGTCTTTTAACTCGGTTAAGCCTCCATCTCCGTGACTAGCTTGTAATTTGGAGGCACAACTCAAAGCTGCAACTGTAGAACCTACAAATATATTGCGCCGCTGGGCACCGCTTTCGCTTAAAATTTCCTCTTCTTTTTGTACTGATTTTTTTGAAGGCTTGGAGTATGAAATGGCTTTTGAAGGGCAAGATTTTACGCATTTTTCACAAGTTATGCAGCGTGTATAATCTATTTTTCCTTCATTTGTATCAATGCAAGATGCCCTGCAACTTTTAACACATAAGTCGCAGTGCTTGCATTTGGAAAGGTCTATGCGATACTTCATAAAGGAATATTTGGATAGAAAACCGAGAAAGGTACCAACGGGGCAAATTGTGTTGCAATATCCGCGTCCGCTTTTATATGCAAAAATAGACACTCCTACAAGAGTTAAAATAGCGAGAACAAAAGAGGTCACACTTTTCACCCATACATCCACAGAATAAAAGGCATAACTACCTGCACGTTCCGAAAAATAAGCTAGCAAATTATTTCCGAATTTGTAAATGGGTCCAAAAATTTGCGATACGATTCTTCCATAGGCAGCATAAGGCTCAAGCATAGAGATGAGACCGCCGCCAGCAAATGCGGTTGCTATAAAACCTGCGAGCAAAACATAACGCAAAATCACAAACCCCTTGCGCGGTTTGCTGTAAGAAAATTTGGTTTTAAAAGAAACCATGTCTTGGAAAATCCCAAGCGGGCAGAACATAGCACAATAAAAACGCCCAAAAAGCAGGGTTAGAAATATTATGGCAAGCGCAATAACAATGTGAGAAGCAAAAATTGCCGGAATAAATTGCATTTTTGCAACCCAGCCCAAATAGGCGTGTACGCTTCCCGTAAAATCCAAGAAAAGCAAGGTTATGGAGATAAAGCAAAATAATTGTATCATAAATTGCCCCTAAATAATATCCGTTTTCAAGTTTTCCACAAATCTATCTATACGCTGCATCTCTTGCGGAATTTGTATATTTTGCGGGCAATTGGGAACGCATTTTCTGCAACCCGTGCATCTACTCGCCTGGCGCACAGAATCTATTTTGCGGTCTAATCCAACAAGGAAGGCGCGGCGCGCTCTTTTGTAATCTTCGCTTTGCTTGTCGTCTGGGAAATTGCCTTCGTTGAGGCAGCGGTTGTAGTGTGCAATTATTTCGGGAATATCAAGACCATAGGGGCAGGGCATACAATACTGACACTGTGTGCAATTTATATTTATGTATTCAAGCATAACTTGCGAAACTTTTAACAGCATATCCCTTTCGCTTTCGTTCAATGGCACAAGCGGAGAATAGGTGCGCAAATTGTCTTGCAAGTGTTCCATAAAGGTCATTCCGCTCAACACGGTAATCACATTGGGGAAACTTCCAGCAAAGCGAAATGCCCAAGAAGCAGCACTTGCATCTGGATTTAATTGGGTCATGGCTGCACGTGCTTTGTAGTGCGGCTTTGCCAAGCGACCACCCAAAAGAGGTTCCATTATCACAATTGGAATGTTGTTTTCGGTGAGCAGGTCGTACTGGTGTTTGGCACTTACATTGGTGCGTCTTGCACCAGCGTTCTTGTCCCAGTCAATTATGTCCCAGTCAAAATAATTGAGCTGTATCATCACAAAATCCCAAGGGTATTTAAGCGCCATATAATCAAAAAATTCGCCGTCTCCGTGAAAAGACCATCCAAGGCTACGTATTCGCCCAGACTCACGCTCTTTTAACAAAAAATCCATAATGCCATTATCTATATAGCGTTCTTTCATAGCTTCAAAAGTACCAACATTATGAACGAGGTAATAATCAATATAATCTGTTTTTAAATCTTCAAAGGAACGTTTATACATAGCAAGCGATGCTTCACGGCCGCTGTGCTGGTTGCGGTTAGACATTTTGGTTGCTATAAAATATTTATCACGTGGGTGGCGGCTTAGTGCAATGCCTGTGGCTTTTTCGGAAAAGCTTTTGCAGTAAAGTGGAGAGGTGTCAAAATAATTCACTCCGCGTTCAATGGCGTAATCTATGGATCTGTTGATTGCTTCTTGGTCTAGGTTGTTTTCTGTGGATAAATCCTGTGATTTAGGCATACGCGGAAACCTCATGCAGCCATAACCTAAAAGAGAAACTTTGTTCCCGTTTTTTGGGTCAATTCTGTAGGTCATTTCTCCCGTAGGCTCCTTTCCTTGATTTGCAGAAGAACCATCCTTTGAACCGCAACCGCTCAAAGCGGCAAGTGCAGCACCCGCGCCCACCAATTTAATAAAATCGCGCCGCCCTATATTTGAATTGTTTGTGTCGTTGCTGTTATCCATGTATATAATATAGTAAGTTTATTTTTTCTACATTCCAGCATTATGCGTTTTACCCCTCTTTTTATTTTGCTATTTCTTGCGCTTGTTGTTTATGGGCAACAAACTTCGGTTGCCGTGCTACATTCCGAAGGCACCGTGCTAAGTAATGATGAACTTGAGGTACTTACAGATAAAATGCGTCAGGCTGCATTGAAAGTTCTGCCTACGAAAGACTTTGTTTTGGTGAAGCAGGATGTTATTTATAAGCGGCTTGGTGGGGAAGAAAAGTACATTAAGGAATGTAGTGAAAGATTCTGCATTGTGGATATAGGCAAGAAAGCAATGGTTGACTATGTTGCGCTAGCCAGTGTGGGCAAGCTAGGCAATAAAATAAGGCTCAAGGTTGAGTTGTATAATGTAAGCACTGAAGGGTTGGTGGGAATGTTAAGTGATGAGGAATCAGGAAATGTTAAAGAATTACTTGCCATTGTGGAAAAAAGAGTTCCCGCCGAAGTATTTGGCAAGATACCCGGAGCCTCTGTAGGTTCAAAAGCCGCTCCCTACATTCCTGTTGCAGATGGCATAAGCGGCGTACAATCCACAGGCAGAGATTACGAATTTGAAGGAGGTAAAAGTTATTTGGCAAGCATAGCCACAGAACCAGCAGGAGCGATTGTAAGTTTTAATGGAGTGCCAGATTCTCGCTGCGCTAAAACGCCCTGCAAATTGATTCTTGGCGAGGGCAATGTTCGCATAGTGGCGGCATTTGACCAATACGAAAGAGCAGACACAACAATTTTCATAAAACAGAACAACCAGAGCATAAGCATTAGGTTAAAAGCAAATTTCGGCATATTGGAGATAAAGCCCGCTTTCTTGGATGGCATAGGCAAAAACGAGCAATGGAGTTTAACCATAAGCGGCAAAGCAACTTCATCTTGGGAAAACAGGCTTTCACCGGGAAAATACAAGGTGGAACTTAGCCATAGGTGCTACGAGGCTTTGAGTTTTGATGCTGGGATAAACAAGGACAAGCGAGAGGTTTTTGACATTGCAGCTTATATAAAACTAAAGAAGGGCGGCTTGGTTTTGAACGCGGAGAGGAACGGCGAACCTGTGAGCGAGCCTGTTTTTGTGAACGGCAAGCAGGCTGGGGAAACGCCTTTCAGCGGTTCCGTTCCTGTGTGTGCGGAGATAGAGCTTGGCAAAAATCGCGAGAAGGTGGATGTTAAGTTGAAGCCTAATGAGAAAGTTGAGCATACTGTTAAGAGCAGCGGCGGCGTGAGTGGTGGTTCTCTTGCCGATTCCCGCGATGGCAAAAGGTATAAGGTGGTAAAAATCGGCAATCAAACCTGGATGGCAGAGAATTTGAATTACAACGCCAGCGGTTCAAAGTGCTATGACAATCAGGAAAGCAACTGCCAAAAATACGGGAGGCTCTATGATTGGTCAACAGCTAAAACTGCTTGCCCCAAAGGCTGGCATTTGCCTACCAAGGATGAATATGGCAAGCTGGATGATTTTGTTGGCGGTGCAAACACAGCAGGCAAGCACTTGAAGGCTGCGAGTGGTTGGAACAAAAATGGCAACGGCACAGACAAGTTCGGTTTTTCCGCCCTGCCGGGCGGCAGCGGCCTTTCGGGTGGCAGTTTCAACAGTGTCGGCGACTACGGCTACTGGTGGAGTGCCTCTGAGTACGATAGCGGCCACGCCTACTACAGGGGTATGCTCTACCACTACGAGGGCGTGAACGGCTTCAGCTACGATAAGGACGGCCTGTTCAGTGTTCGTTGCGTACAGGACTAGGCGCTTTTACGCGCCGCCGCTAGCCGGAAGGCAAGCGGTGTAAACTTAAGGCTGTGAGCGTTTATTGATGGCTTTTTGTTGGGGCGGTGTGGCGCGATTTTGAATAACTTTGCATTGCTAATTTACTAACATCTTCGACAGACATATCTTCAAATTTTTCCACAAAATCTTGTCTCCATTTTGTGTAATCAAATGGTTCTCTAAGAATTAACGTAACAAAACGTTCCGCCTACATTAGACCCAATTTCTCTTTCAGAATTTTCATTCCAGAATCTGAATATTCCCTATTTGTTCCATTAACTCTACTACCAAAAGCCCTAACCTCGCAATTAGGAATTGTTTTGTTCAAAATATTTTTAATCTTATGCAAAGAATCTTCGGAAATGGCAATCATAGTTTTGCTCCTTCAAGCGCATTAACGGCGTTTTTTAGCGGGTCAATGTCTAAATGTTCTTCGTTTGGCATAAAGATAATATAGTAATGCTAAAACCTTACTATATTTGCTTTATCAGGAGAAAAATATGTCTCACCCTATGATGTGCACAACCACAATGCCGAATATGGAAAGCGCAAAGAAAATGGCAAAAGAGCTAGTGGAAAGCCGCTTTGCAGCCTGCGTTCAGCTTATGCCGATAAATTCCATTTACAGATGGAAGGGCAAAATAGAAGACGAAAACGAGGTGCTGCTCATTTGCAAAGCACCAACCTATCACCACGAGGCTTTGGAAAAAGCCATTTTGGAAAGGCACCCTTACGACCTTCCCGAAATTCTGTTTTTCAAGGGCGTGGGAGCTTATGCCCCTTACTTTGAATGGATGGAGAACTGCATAACAAATAAAGAGGCTTGAAATGAAAATCTTTTTGACGGGTGGCACAGGCTTTATAGGGCATTTTGTTGCAAAAGAATTTTTGGAACAAGGACATTCATTAAAAATTTTAGCGAGAAATCCAGACAAAATCCCAAGCCTTGCAAAACACGAAAAGGTTAAAATGATTAACGCGAATTTGCTGGACTCAGAGGCAATAAAAAAAGGACTGGAAGGCTGCGATGCCTGCGTTCATATTGCGCTTGGCTGGGGCGAAACTCCTCTTGAAATGCTCGCAAAAGATACCACAGCAACCGTTCAGCTTTTGGAGTTTGCGGCAAATGCCGGTTGCGAAAAATTTATTTACACTTCAAGTACAGCGGCACTCGGTAAAATTCGCCGTAATTCAAATGAGGAAATGGTTTGCCATCCGGTGGATTTATATGGTGCAACAAAGGCGGCAGGCGAGGCTTATGTTCTTGGGGCAAATTCAAAAATGAAACGGAATATAATCCGCCCTGGCTACACATTTGGGCAATTAGCCTTCCCAGACGGAGTAACCCAACCAGACCGCAGATTTTTCAACATAACAAAGGCGGTAAAAGAAAACCAAGTTATCCATTTAACCAAAAACGATGGCACTCAATTTATTCACGCCTCTCAGCTTGCAAGGCTATATTCCGCAGTTCTTAAAAGCGACTTAAACGAAGAGATATTTTTTGGACTTGGCACGGAATGGATAAGCTGGAAAAGCATAGCCGAGCAAGCCATTTCGATGCGCCCAGACACAAAAGCCACCATTGAAGAAGAAAACAAAGGTTGGGGCAGCGACCCATTTTTATTCTCTTTGGAAAAAATAGAGAAATTTTTTGGACTAAAATTCAATGGAAACGATTTTATAAATGACCATTTAAGATGGAATTTTGGGGTTTAAAATGGTACATAAAACATCAATCTTTACGGCGCTTTTATTAACACTTATGGGAGTTTCAAATTTGGTTTATGCTGTGGAGCAACAGGATTTTTATGGGATTTGGTTTTACAACGGAATTGAAGACGGAATATCCGAAAAATATTATAATACATACTTTGAAATAAATAAAGATGCCATTAATGTATTTGTGGTAAATTATTATTCTTATATAATATCTAGATATAAATATCGTATTGTAAAATGGAAAAAAAATGATGCTAATGAATATAATATTTATACTTTGAGCGAAAATAATTCTGAAAAGTTTTTTAGAATTTATATAAAAAATGATGAGTATGATGTGTATATTGATAATGGGTACACTGAAAGAAGCGGAATGAAAAAAAGTTCGGTTGCGGAAATAAATAAAGCGTTCAAAGACATAAAAGAGAGAATAGCAAGTGCCCCTAAAAAAGCTACCGATGCCGAAGCCAGAAAAGGTTCTTTCACCGATTCGCGTGATGGTAAAAATTATAAAACCACAAAAATAGGTACTCAAACATGGATGGCAGAGAATTTGAATTACGAAGCAAAAGGCAGCAAATGCCATGAAAACAAACCCGACAACTGCCAAAAGTACGGAAGGCTTTATGACTTGAATACAGCTACAAAAGCCTGCCCAAAAGATTGGCATTTGCCAAGCGATAAGGAATGGCAAACACTTCTCGCTTTAGGTGGAATTGCAAAAAAGGAATTCAAAGCGCGCAGTGGTTGGGGTAATTCTCTTAATGGAAAATCGGGCAATGGCACAGACATTTACGGATTTTCTGCTTTGCCTAGCGATGGCAAAGCCGGCTTTTGGTGGGCTACTTCTGGTATTGGGTTAATAATGTCGGAAGGCATATATGAACCAACATTGCTCAGTGTTCGTTGCTTACAAGACGATATGGAAGCAAAAGAGGTAGCACAGATAGCAAAAGCAAAGGCAAACGATAGCATACTTGCTTATTCTCGCATTAACAATGCATATAAAACAATCAGCATAGTAGGAGCAAGAATGTTACCAGCAGAAATAAAAGTCAGCAAAATGGCCTTTGATTTTCGTGATGGCAAAACATATAAAATCCTTAAAATTGGAACACAAACATGGATGTCGGAGAATTTAAATTACGAAGCTAAAGATAGTAAATGTTATGACAACAAAGAAAGCAACTGCCAAAAATACGGCAGGCTTTATAATTGGGCAATGTCTAAAACAGCGTGCCCGGGCGGTTGGCATTTGCCAACAGAAACTGAATGGACACAGTTGACGAAATCCGCTGTAAGTGATGTTTTTTTTAACCCGCTGGGTGGCCTTGGCATTTTTGCTAGAGGTCGTTACAATTTTCGTGCTGCTGGTTACCGCGGCAATTGGTGGAGTGCCACAGAGAACGCCAAAAATGCCTATATTTGGAATAAAAACATTAACGAGGCAAGTTTGTACAAAGCCAGCAGAGATAAAAGCCACTTATTTTCTATACGTTGTTTGAAGGATTGAGCAGAATTTTGCGACTTAATCAGCATTTACTATATTTACTCCTAAATATGACAAAAGTTTGCAAGATTAGGCGTATGTTGCACGTGGTGTGGATTCACTACCCCAACAAAAAATCCACCACATTCACAATTTTAATCCCATCATAAGAAGCAATGAAATTCTTATCTTGGGAAAGTATTATTTTTTCGTGGTTGTCTCTTATATGTTTTAGCGGAGCAATCTCTCGCTCAAAAACATTTTTATCAGTTAAGCTTTCGCAAACTTGAATATAAATTCTTTCCTTTGGGGTTTCAGCCACAAAATCAATCTCAAAATCCAAAAATTTTCCTATATGAACCTTGTAACCTCGCCGCAAAAGCTCCAAAAACACTATGTTTTCCAAAATGTGACCCTTTTCGGTATCTCTGTACCCTAAAAGCATATTTCTTATGCCTATATCGGCTATATAGTTTTTGCAAAGAGTTTTGAGCAATGATTTACCTTTTACATCGTATCTTTTTAACTCGTAAAAAATAAATGCGTTTTGCAATGCGGTTATATAGCTTTCAATCATTTTGTTTGGTGCCGATTTATGCTCTGTTTCTTTGTTGCTAACCAAAAAATTGCTTATGCTGTTTATGGAATTTATTGAACCTATGCTGTGAGCTAAAAAATCAGCAAGTTTTTTCAGCAAGGCATAGTCAGTTATTTTGTTTCTCTGCATTATGTCTTTGATTATAACGGTGTTGTAAACCCCCTCCAGCATTTCGTAAATCATTTTTTCATTAAAACCATATTCCGCAACCGCAGGCATTCCTCCGAATTTCATATACAGCAAAAATTTATCTTCAAGGCTAAGTTTGGAATCAAAATCGTTGAAGTCCAAAAATTCCTTGAAAGAAAGCGGCAGCATTTTTATTTCAACATAGCGTCCAGAAAGCAGGGTTGAAAGTTCTGAAGAAAGCAAATAGGCGTTGGAACCTGTTATATAAACATCCACATCAAAATCCACCAAAAAAGAATTCACCGCCTTTTCCCATTTTTTCACCATTTGTATTTCGTCAAAAAAGAGATATGTTTTTTTCTTAGTGGGGGTAGCTCCCCCCCGTGGCTGCCCAATATGCCCAGCTATATATGAATACAATTCTTTGTGATTTGTTATATTTTCGAATTTCATGGATTCAAAATTCATTTCTATAATTTGGTTTTCCAAAACCTGCCTTTTTTTAAGCTCCTGCGCAAATACAGACAACATTGTGGACTTTCCACAACGCCTTATACCAGTTATAACTTTGACTATTTTTTTATCTTTATAGCCAAGCAACGTTTCCAGATATGTTTGCCTTATTTTGAAAGAATTATCCATATATAATAAATATACAAAAGTTTTTGCATTTTTTTCAAAAAAAATCATTTTTTGCAAAGTTTTTGCATTTTTTTCCAAAAAAATGTTTAACTTGGTGTTGCGATGCCAAATTTTGTCAATTTTCTAGATTATCCTACCTATATGCTTACCCTGAGGTTTATTCTGTGAAAAAAGACCACACTCTTTATTTGATTGTGGGTCTTGTGATAGTTGTAGCTGTTGCAATTCTTATTTTTGGCATATTCTTTTTAAACGACAAAGACCCGCGTGAAACTTTTTTAACCTATTATTTGCGCTTTAGCCAAGTTAGCACTCTTGCCCAAGATGATGCTGTTAAAATAAACGGAGTTAAGCTCGGTAAGGTTAATAACATAGCTTTGCACAAAAATGGTGTTCTGGTGCGGGTTTCCGTTAGAAGCGATATTAAAATTCCAGTGGATTCAGATATCAGGGTGCAGAATATAGGGCTTTTGGGAGAGCGGCAAATTGGAATGCTGCTCGGTGATTCCACAAAGTATTTTTCCGCAGGCGATACCATAAAGGGTTCTTTTGATGCTGGCATAGCAGAGGTTATGGGAATGGCAGGCGAGGTTTTGGATAGTGCGAGGATAATAATGAATGTTGCACACACAATTTTGGATTCTACCTTAGCCACTCAAGATTTCAGAGATAGATTCAGACGTATTTTGGAAAAAGCCGAAGACCTTGAAGACCAAGCGAGCAACCTAGTTCAAAGAGCAGAGCCTGCATTGCAAGGTAGTTTAGCGAGTTTGTCTGGAGCAACAAGAAAGGTAAATGAAATTTTAGACGAAAACAAGGAACCTCTAAAAAAACTTGTAGCAGATGCGAACGGTCTGTTAGGCAATACAAATATTTTACTATATGAAGCAGATACTGCGGTACAAAGGGTTTTGGCATTAACCAGCAAGTTGGAATCCAAAAACAATACTCTTGGCATATTGCTCAACGACCGCAAACTGCACGATGATTTATCTACAACGGTACACTCAGCAGACAGTCTTTTTCGCATTATAATGAAAGACGGTCTGGATATCAACATAAGTTTCTTTTAAGGATAAAACTATGATACATCATAAACTAATAGTACAAAACACGCTTGGGATTCATGCCAGACCTGCTGGGCATATAGTCAATATAGCAAGCTCTGCACAAAGTTCAGTGGATCTTTTGTATTCCGGTCAAAAGGTAAATGCAAAATCTATTTTGAACTTAATGATGCTAGCAATTGAACCTGGTGCAGAAGTTGAGTTTATAATAAATGGGCAAGATGAACAAAAAATAGCGGACGACTTAACAGAGTTGTTCAGAAACAAATTCTACGAAGATGCCACCTAAACAAGAAACAAACCAAAGGAAAATGTTCATTGGGCAGGCTGCCTCGCCCGGATATGTTATTGCAAAAACAAAATTGATTGTTCGTCAAAAAGTTGTTGTTTCGCAATATAAAATTTCAAAAGAAGGAACGGCAAGTCAAATTGATTTTTTCCGCAAAGGGATTATGCAGGTTAAAAGAGAAATTTCAAACCTGCGCGACATAACACTTCAAACAGTTAGCAAAAAAGACTCCGAAATTTTTGATTCGCATCTTATGATTTTGCAAGACCCGCTCTTGATAGACGGCGTTATTTCTTTGATAAGAGACGAGAGATGGAATGCTGGTTATGCCTTTCATCTTAAAATGCAAAGTTTAATTGAGAATTTTGAAAACAGTGATGGAATATTAAAAGAACGTGCTCAAGACTTAAAAGATATTTATAACCGTACATTGCTATGCTTAAACAGCAGCGAAAGTGATTTTGCTTTGCAAGAAGAAATTGAAGAAGGAGCCGTACTAACAGGGTTTTCTATGGGCCCCAATATGCTTATGAACTTTGACAAGGGCAAAGTTTTGGGGCTTGCAATTGATTCTGGCAGTGTAACAAGCCATGTTTCAATACTTGCACGTTCAATGCAAATACCAGCGGTGATGGGGCTTGGAAGTTTATCAGAGACCATTAAACCAAATGATTTGCTTATATTAGATGGTACCAATGGAATAGTTATAATTAACCCCGATGAAAATGATATAAGCAAATACAAAAAGCAAATAGAGGTTTTTCAAAATCAAAAATTAGAACTTTTCACCATGAGAGACTTGGAACCCATAACAATGGATGGAAAGTATATAAGATTAAATGCAAACATAGAGAGATACGAAGAAGCTAGTGAAATAACATCTTTTGGAGCTTCGGGAGTGGGGCTTTATCGTAGCGAATTTCTTTATTTTGGGCGAAATTCTCTGCCAACAAGAAAAGAACAAGCAGAGGCTTATGGCAAGGTTGTTAATCAGTTAGACCCTTTGCCAGTTACCATAAGAACTTTAGATGCCGGTGGCGATAAAATGCTGTCTTTGGTTAGTGCCGAGGTTGAATCCAATCCATTTATGGGTTGGCGCTCCATAAGGCTTTGCCTTGACCGTAAAGATATTTTTAGGGAACAGTTAAAGGCTCTTATAGAAGCTGGTAACAAAGGCAACTTAAAAATAATGTTCCCTATGATTTCCAGCATTGGCGAACTTAAAAAAGCCAAAGAAATTTACGAAGAATGTTGCGAAGAGCTAAAAACAGAAGGGCATCCCATTTCCAAAATAGAACTAGGTGCTATGATAGAGATACCATCTGCTGTTATTATTATTGAAGAAATAGCTGGAATGGTGGATTTTTTGAGCATTGGTACAAACGATTTAATTCAGTTCACTCTAGCCGTTGATAGGTCTAATGGAAAAATAGCTTCTTTATACGAGCCGCACCATCCAGCAGTTTTGCGGTCAATAAAGTTGGTGGTTGAAGCTGCCCACAAAGCTGGTATCCCAGTTAGTGTTTGCGGAGAAATGGCATCTGACCCATTGAGTACCCTGCTTTTGGTGGGGCTTGGGGTGGATGAGCTTTCCATGTCTTCTTGGTGCATTATGGAGTGCAAAAAAATAATCCGTTCTGTGAATTACGACGAAGCAAGGGCAATTTCCACTGAAGTCCTTAAATTCGCAGATGCGGGTAGCATAAACAGTTTTTTAAAGAAAAAATATTCCCAAAAGATAAAAAGTCTAGGGATTTCCAGCTTTATCACCGCACAGGAGTTCTCCAGCAGAGACCGTGCTTTGGTGAAGATTGATGACGAAATTGAGCGTATTGGCAGTTAAAGTTTCACTATTTTTCTATATTATTTGCCAATTTAACAGAGGAATTTATATGTTCGGATTGTTTTCCTGCGACATAGGCATAGATTTGGGCACTGCCAATACTTTAGTCCACGTGTCGGGCAAAGGCATAGTTATTAATGAGCCTACAGTTGTTGCTGTGGACAGAAAAAGCGAAAGGGTTACATACATAGGTGCCGAGGCAAAAAAAATGCTAGGACGCACTCCCGATGAAATTGTTGCCGTACGCCCTATGAAAGACGGCGTTATAGCAGATTATCACTTAGTTGAGGCTTTGCTTCAGTATTTCATAAGTCGTGTTCAAAGGTACCCGCTGTTTTTAGTTAAGCCTCGGGTTGTAGTTGGTGTTCCGTCTGGAATAACAGAAGTGGAAAAAAGGGCAGTTTTAGATGCAACTAGGGCAGCCGGAGCTAGAGAAGTTCATTTGGTAGCAGAACCTATGGCCACAGCTATAGGCATGAACATTCCTGTTGCAGAACCCTCTGGTCACATGGTTATAGATTGTGGCGGTGGAACTTCGGAAGTTGCCGTTATTTCTCTGGGTGGCTTGGTTTGCAAATCTTCGGTACGTGTTGGCGGCGATAAAATGGATAGTGCCATTGTGAGCTATTTGAGGCGTACACATGGTCTTTTGATTGGCGAGTCCACAGCCGAAGATGTTAAAAAGAAAATCGGTTCCGCATTCCCGCTGGAAAAAGAGCTTGAAATGGAGGTTAAGGGTAGAGACTTGGCTGCTGGCATTCCGCGTACAATAGTTATCAAAAGCGAAGAGATAAGAGAGGCTTTAAGCGAATCTGTTTTCCAAATTGTGGATGCTGCAAAAAAAGCATTGGAAAGCACTCCGCCCGAACTTTCTGCCGATATTTTAGACAAAGGCATAATTATGGCTGGCGGCACAAGCTTGCTAAGGGGCTTAGATGCAAAGCTCCGCCACGAAACAGGGTTGCCTGTTAGTGTAATAGACGATGCTCCATTATGTGTTTGTAAAGGCACCGCAAGAATTTTGGAAAATTTGGATTATTACCGTAATTGCAAGGTCCTTATGGCTTCTTCTGTATAATGAATTTAATACGATATATAATCAAAGCATGTAAATGGGCGCGAGGAGCTGCGGTTTTTGCCTTGCTTATAAGCTTGTCTCTTTATATGCTGTTAATACAGGTTAAGCATAAGCAAAACATAGCTGATTTTCTTTTGTCCAATGTTTTTTATTTGCCTCAGTCCACTCTTTCTTATGTTTTGCACATAAGCAATCTAAGCGAAAAAAATGCAAAACTAAAAAAGGAAAATGCAAAACTAAAATTGGAAATAGATTTAGCCAAAGAATATGCCATTGAAAATGAAAGGTTAAAAAGACTTCTGCTGTTTGAGAATCAATGGAACTATCCTATTTTTTTAACTCAAATAATAGGGCATAATCCAGGTGCATATATGACAACAGTTGTAATAAACAAGGGAGAATCGGATTCTATTTTTTACGGAATGCCTGTATTCACTGTGGACGGCTTAGTTGGCAAGGTTTCAAAAGTTTTTCCATATCATTCAATGGTACAACTACTTTCCGACCCAAACTCAAGAACCTCCGTTATTTCACAGCGCTCACGAGTACTTGGAATGGTGTTTTCGAGAAATAGCGGAGATATGCAAATTCAGGTTTCGAGTTATGCAGATTTAGTACCCGGAGATACTCTTGTAACTTCTGGGTTTGGCGGCATTTATCCAAAAGGAATTCCTGTTGGCGTTGTTAGCAAATTAGATAAAAATAATTCTGAGGTTTTAAGTTTTGGAAGTATTAAATTATTGCAACATATAGAATCTTTAGAAGAAGTTTTTGTTATTAAAAAGAATATGGACTGGATTGTATGGGATGAGAACTGATATATGATTAATTTTATTTTATATTCAATTTTATTTTTTGTGGCTGCAATTTTACAAACAGTTATTGTTCCGCAAATTCAAATATTGAATGCGCAGCCTTCTTTTCTTTTGATTTTAACGGTTATAGCAGCACTTAGGCATGGCACTCTTGCTGGTTGCCTGTTTGGTTTCTTTTCTGGCTTGCTATGCGATGTTTATGGGCCTATTGAGTGGTTTGGTGCCTTTTCACTTGCTTATTGCATTATTGGTTTTGCCGTGGGGCAAATTGAAGAAAGTTTCATAGATTTAAATTTGCTACCAGAGATAATTGTACTAACCGTAGCTTATTTTATAAAAGACTTAATATATTTTATTGCCATTGGAAAAAAGAGTGATGAAATTTTGCAAGCGGTAATATATACTTCTGGGCCAAATGCCATATATACTCTTATCATAGGTGCAATTTTCTTTTATTTATTGTCTTTAGGAGTAAAAAAGAAAATTAATATATACAAATAGAAGTTAAAATATGCTCTCGAACTCTCAAGAAACAGAAAATCAGCGACATGAGATGAATCTAAAAACTCTCGTGTTTGTGTGTGTATGCGCAATAACATTTACTCTTTTAATTGTAAGGCTTTTGCAATTGCAATATTTTGAATATGAAAATAATTTAAAAAGAGCCGAAGAAAATCGCATTCGCAAGGTTAATATAAAAGCCAGCCGCGGATATATTTTAGACCGCAATGGAGTGGTTTTGGTTCGCAACAGACCATCTTATCAAGTATCGCTGTTGTACAACAGATTAAAAAACAAAGAGATGAGAGATTCTGTTTTTAATAGGCTTTTGAGAATAACTTATAGCAATGGAAAGCGCTTGTTAGATTCCACCTCACTGGCTTTTTCTTTTGAAAGAGGACGCTGGCAGAAATTCAGATTTCAAAGACTTATAGAAGATGCTTCGCCAGAGATAGTTGCGCTTTTTGAAGAACGCTCAGAAGAGTTACCGGGGATTGAAATTTTAGTGGAATCGCGCAGAGATTATCCTTTTGGTTCGCATGGTGCTCATATCTTTGGCTATACCAGCGAAATATCCGAAGAAGAGCTTGATCTTCCAGAAAATGAACATTATGTTATGGGAGACCGCATTGGAAAAAAGGGTTTGGAACTCAGCTACGAAAAAGAATTTAGGGGAGAAAATGGTTCCAAATTTGTAGAGGTAAATGCAATGGGGCGTGAAATGGGAGCTGTGGAAGGGATGCCTTTTATAGAACCCATATCTGGAAATGCCCTTGTGACAACAATAGATTGGAAACTCCAGCAAGTTGCCGAAACTGCAATCCCAGAGGGGCTAAAGGGCGCGATTGTTGCGCTTAATCCGCGAAACGGCGAAATTTATGCAATGGTAAGTCGTCCACCTTTAGATCCGAATATATTTTCTTTGGAAAAAAGAGAACTTCACAAAGCTTGGGCATCAGTAGCTCTAGACACAGCAAAACCGCTCACAAACCGTGCTATAAGCGGAGTGTATCCGCCGGCATCTGTTTTTAAGTTAATCACTGCAACGGCGGGCTTGGAATACGGTGTAATATCAGAGCATTCAAGATACAAAACCTGCGCTGGTGGTTATCGTTTTGGAAACAGATATGCAAAATGCTGGAATGCAAGGGGGCACGGTGTGCTGAATGTTGTGGGTGCACTTAGAGAATCTTGCGATGTGTTTTTTTACCAGTTGGGTTTGGATGTGGGCAATAAGAGAATTAGCGAAATAGGCAGGCGCTTTGGATTAGGTTCCATGCTTGGTGTGGATATACCAGGAGAACGTTCTGGGCTTTTGATAGATTCTGCCACTTATGAAAAATGGTTTGAGAGAAGAGGCTGGAAATGGAGCTCTGGAGAAATTCTCAATATTGCAATAGGTCAAGGTGCGCTTTTGGTAACTCCCTTGCAGCAAGCTGCTATGGCAGGTTCAATAGCTTGGGGAAAGGGTTTGTATAAACCGCATTTCTTAAAAGAAATAAGAAATCCCGAAGGAGAAGTGCTCAAAAAATTCACACCAGAAAAAATAAGCGAGGGGAAAATATCAGACAGAGCTAGAGAGTTTGTTCTCAAAGGTATGGATGAGGTTGTTAATGCTCCGGCAGGAACAGGGCGCCGTGCCGCTGTTCGTGGTGTTAAAGTTGGTGGCAAAACTGGTAGTGCAGAAAATCCGCACGGAGACAAAACACATGCGTGGTTTGCTGCGGTAGCACCTTTGGAGGCTCCAGAAATAGCCATCTCCGTTGTTTTGGAAAATGCTGGTGGTGGTGGTGCTATGGCTGCACCCATAGCGCAAAAAATTTTGAATGCATATTTTAATCCAGAGGAAAAATGAAAAAAATAGACTGGCTGTTTATGACTTCTCTTTTTGCCCTTATAGGAATAGGGATTGCGCTTGTGTATTCCGCTACTAGTAACACAGATTTAATTTGGTATAAAACCGATTGGTTCAAGCAGGTTATTCATTTTGGTGTGGGTTCTTTAATAGCCATCATTATAGTCTTTATGCCTGCAACATTTTGGAAAAATATTGCATGGATAGCATATTTTGTTGCCATTGTTGCTCTAATTTTCGTTGCTGGTTCAGGGCATATTTCAAAGGGTGCTGGTCGTTGGATTGATATTGCAGGGTTCAGATTTCAACCATCGGAATTTTCAAAAATTGCCTACCTACTTGCTAGTTCCCTTTGGCTTTCAAAAAATAGAATTAGCATTGAGCAGCCAAAAACACTGATTGTTCCGGGTTTGTTGTTTATAGTTCCCTTTTTGTTAGTTTTAAAACAGCCCAATTTAAGCACGGCTTTGGTTTTTACCGCTATGACCATAGTGCAATTTTATTGGGCGGGTTTTCGCATAGTGGATTTATTTTTGCTCATAAGCCCAATTGCCAGCGTTATATTTTCCGCTGCTTCTCCGCTTTATTGGAACTTGCTTATAATAAGTGCATTTTTTGTTTCCATAAAATTCAAATTTCCGTTGTGGATAATAATTTTTGTGATGGCATTAGATATAGGAGCAGGCTATGCTAGCCAAATGGCTTGGAATTCCATGAAAGACCATCAGCGAAGTCGCATACTGACATTTCTAGATCCCATGCGAGACCCTAAAGGTGAGGGTTATCAAGTTATACAATCGCAAGTGGCAATTGGCAGTGGTGGCATGTTCGGCAAGGGTTTTGGTGAAGGTTCGCAAGTAAATCTCTCGTTTTTGCCAGAAGAACACACAGATTTTATTTTTAGTGTTCTAGGCGAACAATTTGGTTTTTTGGGTACCTTTGTAGTTTTGATTTTGTTTTTTATTTTGCTTTGGCGAGGCATAATGATATGCAGGTTGCACGAAAATAGGTTTGTGAATTTGGTGGTTGCAGGAGCTTGCACAATCTTATTTTTCCACACTGTTGTAAATGTGGCTATGACTATAGGCTGGATGCCTGTCACAGGGCTTCCTTTGCCATTTTTGTCTTATGGAGGTTCATTTGTTTTAACCTGCATGATTTTGATAGGTTTAATGCTCAATATGCGGCTTAAAGGAAAAGATATAATATAATGCAAAAAGACCTTTTATCCCTAGTTCTGCAAGCTGGTAATATGGCCCAAATTGAAATTCTCAAACATTGGAAAACCACCTTGAAAATTGAATGGAAAGCAGATGCAACCCCTGTAACCATTGCAGACAAAAAAACCGAAGAACTTGTGCGAAATTTTGCGCAAAAAGAAACCCCCGAATTCGGTTTTATAGGCGAAGAATTTGGGCAAGAAAATCCAGAAGCAGAGTACCAATGGGTGCTAGATCCCATAGATGGCACAAAATCATTTATTTATGGAGTTCCCTTGTTCGGAACACTAATTGCAATTTTAAGAAAAGGCATTCCCATTGCAGGCTTAATTCAGCTCCCCGCGCTGAACAGCAAGGTGTGGGCTACCGAGGGTGGTGGAGCTTTTGCAGATGATGGTCGTGCTGTGAAAGTTTCGGATACCCCTGAGCTTAAAAACTCCCTTGTGCTTTCTGGAACAATAAACACCATTGAGAGTAAGGGCTATGGTGAGTGGTTTGCCGTTATTCGCAAAAATGCAAAACTGTATCGCGGCTGGGGAGATTGCTTTGGTTATTACCAAGTTGCCTGCGGCAAGGCAGAAATTATGATGGACCCTGTGGTATCGCTTTGGGATATAGCTCCCTATCCGCTCATTTTTGCCGAAGCTGGAGGGGCATTTTCAACGTTAAAAGGCGAAAAATCGCTATTTTCTGCAAAAGGTGAACCCTTATATCCCATATATGAAGGTTATACCTCCATAGCTAGCAATGGAAGGTTTAATATTCCTTTGCCACTCACGTAAATTTTCTACATTTTCTTTTACTTATGAGCCTACATAAACAAACCCGCGGACACTATATGTGTTATGACGCAGGGCCAGAATTTACTTCTGCACAAGTGCTTAAATACAAATTATTTTTAATGGATGAAATTAAAGATACCAAATTGGACATGGCATTTGACTTGCGCAGCACAAAACGCATAGATGGTTCTGCTATAGTATTTTTCAAAAATATCTACGACCAGTTGAGCAAAGAAAGTCGTAAAATTGCATTTTTTGGCGGAACGCCAGAAATAAATGAACAATTGAAAAGCGTCAATTCATTTTTGGTATATTCCACAATAGTGGAATTTGAGCGCGATTTCCACGAAATAAATCCCGAATTGAATAAGACTTTTTTTAGACTGGCAGAAGGCAAAGGTCATTTCCGTACATTAAAAATGATTTGCCCGCTTTGCAGCAACGATAATGTAGCTGGCTTTATGGTGGACGAAAATTATTACAGGCAAAAATGGAGCGATTCAGAGATAGTTCCCATATTTGAGCCAGATGCAACAGATCCAAATGCAATAGATTTTTCAGTTTATCAGGTTTCTGTTTGCCCAAAATGTTTTTACGCATCCACAAGGCTAGACTGGTTCACAATAGTGTTTCCAGAAGGGCGCTATGAATCTCATTTAACGCAAGAAAACAGAGCCAAGCTTTCTAATGCGGCTGCCTTGAGGCGCAACTTAGCAATGCAACAAACAGGCGCAGACGAAGATGCTTTCTTTAGAATTCCCAGAGAAAAAAGCGCAGCATACCTCTCTTGGCTACTCAACGAATTCAATTTGAAACACATGAGCGAGCAGCAAACAACAGATGGTTTTGATATAGTTGTGAGCAATTTTATGATGTGCAAGTTTGCACTTAAAGATACAGACATAGACAATCACATGTACACAGCTCTAGCTTGGCTTTATGGAATAATGGACAACAAATCAAATTATTCAACTTTGCGACTGGCAAAAACTTATGTATATCTCATAAGCGTTTTGATATCTCAAGATAAAAATGGCGAGGCTCGCAAATTTTACCGTGAATTGGAAAAGGAATACAAAGATATAGAAGACTGTAAATACCTTATAGCTAGGGCACAGAGCTTGTTGCTGAGTTAAATTAAAAGTTAATTTATTTAATCAATGCTTGGTAAATCCCTTGCAATCTTCATCTTTTGCTTCGCGGTTATTGATATAGCATTGCCACTGCCAAGTGCCATTTTCCAGCCTCCGCCTTGCCCATCCGTGATATTCGCATTTACGGCTCAGGTTTGCAACAAATATCAATTTTTTATCGTACCAGCCCATTTTCCAATTTCTATCGTACATTATTCTTTCTCTTATAAAACCGCTCCAAACTCTTTCTTTGCCGTAGCAAAAATTATCGGACTCCTTAAAAATTTCGCGGCAAACCAAAATTCCATTTTCTGGTCCATAACATTTTTCGGTGCCGGGGCCATTGGAATACCAACCTGCGGCAAAGCCATTTGCCGCTAAAAGAAGGGTGAAAAAAAGAAACATACCTTATGATAATATAGATTTATAGATTTTATATATTAATTCTTATGAATAAATTCCTCCTCTCGCTTCTCGCTTTCCTCATGGTTACTTGTTATAATGATAATAACAAAGAATCGGTTATCAAAGAAATTGAGTTTGTGCCAGAAATGCTTGGGCTTACGCCAGGTTCCACTATTGCAGAAGTAAATTTTACTTGGTATTCTGACAGCGGTGAAAATTCCTTTGTGCGAGTTACTAATAAAGGTACACTTGTTTCAACAAAAAGAGGAATATCAGAGGCAGCATCCGAAGGTAAATATTATCACAAAGCAACAGCAAAAAATTTAAAACCGAATACAGAATATACTTATAGGGTATCTAACGACAGCATCAATTGGAGTGTAGAATACAAATACAAAACTCCGCAAACAGAAACGTTCAAGTTTGCCGCGGTAGGAGACCCGCAGCTCACCTTATATTCGCAAGATCCTTCAAGCAACTGGTTCAGTTCCGACAGTAGCGTGGCTCTTGGCTGGAAAACCACTGTTGAGAAAATTACCGAGGCAAATGCAAATTTTATTTTAAGCACTGGTGATCAGGTTGATGTTGGTTCTGACGAAAAACAATATGAAAAATTATTTGCACCTCCTGCACTCAGAAGCATACCAATAGCTCCATCGGTAGGCAATCACGATAGGAATCAAATTTTCCAGTACCATTTCAATCTGCCAAACGAGCAAAATTTTTCAGCAGAAAACTATGGCAATTATTTTTATCTATACAACAATATTCTCTTTGTTGCTTTAAACTCTTCTGCTTGGGTTACAAACGTGGAAGAAGCAATGCCTTATGTAGAAAATTTTGATGCAACCCTTGCCGCAGCCAAAATCAAGTACAATGGGAAGTATAAATGGCTTATAGTTCAGCACCATAAATCCACCAGAAGCGTTGCATGGCATTCAAGAGAAATGGATATTCAATATTATATTGATGCAGGTTTTGAGGCAATCATGGAAAAGCACAATGTGGATTTTGTTTTGGCAGGGCACGACCACGTATATGCCAGAATCAAATTGGGCAACATATATTATATGACTCTTTCAACTGCGAGCGGAATAAAATATTATGGAGCAGAGGAGCCTTTGCCAATCAATACTTATGCTCAACAAAACAGAATACCAGAGTATTCAATTTTTGAAGTTAATAGCAATGGCATTTCCGTATCTGTTTATGAAGTGGATAAAGATACGCCATTTGATAAGTTTGAGGTTGTGAAATAAGATAATGAAAAATACATTATGTGGTGCGATTTTATTCGTTTTTTTTCTATCTGCCCCTATTTGCGGGTATGCTCAAAATTTGCCTGTGGTGCTCGGCTCTGTTTTGGAAACCAGCACAGAAATAATAAGAATAACTCCCTTTGCTGGGCTTTGGATAAACGGTCTTGGTTTTGCGCGGATTGGAATTAGCACAGGTAGCCAAGAACAAACAGATCCCACAGGTTTTGTAAATGAAAAAAAAAGATTAGATTTTTCTGCACAAATAGGCTTTTCTGCAATAGGGCCGGAGCGTCCATATATAGCTGCTTCGTATGTTAGGTGCAAGTCTTATTCGTTAAATAACGATGCCGTATGGAGCGAATGGGGCCTTGGGATTGGGCACAGATTTTCTCTTTCGCCATTTGCAGCAATAGTGATAGAAGCCGAACACAGATGGATTCCCAAGCATTTCGATAGCTTGCAAGGTCTTGATATTTCTGGCAGAAGGCTGCAAATGAATTTTGGACTGGTGGTTTATCCTTATTAAATTGTCTAAGGCATTAGTCCTTAATGCACCCTATTTTCGTGTTGTTACTCCTCATTAGGAATAACAAGCCAGCATATTACATAAGCCAAAAAACCAGTGCCGGCAAAAATTGCAAAGCAAGCCCAACCTATACGCACTAGAGTTGCATCTATGTCAAAACTCTCGGCAAATGCTCCGCAAACTCCAGCTATTTTTTTATTTTTTTTTGAAAGTCTTAGAGGTTTCATTTTGCAGTTTCCTTTTCAGAACTTTCAGATTTTTTTGAAACATTTTTTAATAGGAATGCAACTACATCTGGTGTTAAGTCTGCTATTTTTGAAAGAGTGGATTGCCCTTTTTCTACAGGTAAAACCTTAACATCATCACCTTTTAACACCAAAAAAGCCACAGGGTCTATGCGAAGCCCGCCGCCGCTAGAAGCCAAATCGCTTTTGCCCGAATGCCCACCCATGCCCATACCAACCGATACGCGGCTAACTGGAATAACAGTTGATTCCCCAGAGTGTATTGGCTCGCCAATAACGGTTTCGGTTTGAGCTATATTTTTTAGCTTTTCTAAAAGCGTTTCTGCAATGGTTTCTACGGACATATTCTAAATATAGTAAAAACGCTCCTTTTCCCTCATAATTTTGCGCTCCGCTTTGCTGTGGTGGTCGTAGCCGCAGATGTGCAAAAGCCCGTGAACAAGTACTCGCTTTAATTCTTTGTAATAGGAATTGCCATAGAGCGGGGCTTGCCTTTTAACTTGACCCTCGGCTATGTAAATTTCACCTAAAAAATTCGGTTCGTTCCATACAAAAGAGAGAACATCTGTTACTTTATCAAGTTTGCGGAAATCTCGGTTCAATGTTCTTTGCATAGAATCATCGCAAAGGACAATGTTTACAAAGTCATTCTTTTTTTCTTTTTTTAACAAAGCCTTAGCCAGAGGCTCTAAACGTAACTGCCAAGGAAATTTTTTTTTAGGAATGGTTGAAAAAAATCTCAAATCTCATACCATTTCTTGAGCACCTCAATAATCTGCTCGGCTTGTGCTTTGCTGCTCACATTGAATTTGCTGCGCTGTTTGTAAACACCGCTGATTTTTTGAAAGCGCCGCAGAGAAACTTTGGGTTCTCCAAAATTTCCAGTTTTATCTTTTTCTTGATAATGGAAAGCTATGGTTGCCCATGCTCCTTTTGAAAGATATTCCTTGGCGAGTTCTTTTACAATTATCTCGCCAGCCTCATCCACCTGCTCTATTGTAGGTTCTGTGTTTTCCGTATCCATGTGTGTAAATGTAGAAATTCATTGCACCCTATCGAACCACACGCCTCTAAAAGTTTGAAAACGCCACACCTGTTTGCCTCTTGTTGTGATGTAGTATTCCGCTTTGGCACCATCACTCCTTGTGTAAAGAACCATATAGCAATCCACGCCCTCAATACGCAGTTTTTGACCGGTGTATTTGACTGTTGCAATCCAAGCATCTGGTTCAAATGGCATTTCCCAAACAGGTGAGAGTATTTTTAGGTCTTTGGTTTTGTTTTTTTCATCTATCTTTTCTGTTAAAAAGTAGAGAAATTCCTCTGGAATGGCATCATTTTCAAAGGTAGTTGTGCCATTGCTCAGGTGACTGCGCCAATAAATGGCCGCTGGTTTTTCCGAATAATCCCTAAAACTCCATTCAACTGAATATAAACCATCTCTAATGGAATTTTGCCAAATTGGGGTTTCTCTTGATATGCTGTAAATCCCTGTTGTGTGCATTGAAAATGCTGTATCAGCAGTCCTATATTGCAATTCAGACGAAAATTCTAGGCTATCCCCTATTTTTTTGGTGTGAATTCGGGCTGTTACAGGATAAAAAGTGCCGTTTATTGGGAGTTTTGCAGAAAACCAAGCATCCTCTGCCCTCACCAAGCCAAGTGCCCAAACTAAAAGACAAGCGAAAAAGAGCAGTTTAGACATTGGAGCATTATGGGGCCTAGCCCTCAATTAAGCGTTCTGCTAGTTCTTTACTGAATTCTGGAGTATTGTAATAACCATTTTGAAGGCGTTCTTTAACTGGAGCTATGCGTTCTTCTCGCACTTCGGGCAAGGCATTTGCTCTGGCTTTTACCAAGGCTTCTGAGGAATTACCAGCATTTGCGGATATTGATACATCATAGTCACTTGCGGCTTTACCTTTTTTGGTGGCCTTTTCTTTTTTTTCACGAACACTTTCCTCTGCGGCGGCTTTTCTAAGCCACTCGGCAGCATTGCTCTGAACACCAGTGTTGGAAATTTGCATCCGTTACCTCTTATCCTATATATCGGCATAAAATAGAAAATTCTTTAGTGAAAATTTTTAATCAGGAAGTTTTTCAAACCTATACCCCAAGCTTTTCATTTTAATAAGCGCACTCATTAAACCTGCGGCAGTTTCGGATTCTGGGCGGTTCATGTGAGCGATGATTATATCGCCTGAGCGGGCTTTGGCAACAGATTTTTCAATGGTTCTCTTAGATGCTGAGGCTCCATAATCTGCATTTATAGCAAAGCCAGCAATCTTAACTCCAAGTGCGAGAATCTCTTGCATGGCTTTATCTTCGTAATTTGCCGTGCCTGCACGGAACCAAGTTGGCTTATATCCGGTTAGCGCAAAAATTTTCTCTTGGTTTGGAAGAATATCGCTCAACAACCCTTCTTTGGAACTAGCACCTTTAATGCCATAAGCGGATTTACCCGTTAAACTCGCCGGTCTATGGTGCGCACCGTGGTTTTCAATCTTGAAAAGCGGATCCTTAGACAAATTTCGCGCTATTTCGTAATTTGCGTTAATCCAATTGTAATTCAAAAAAAGTGTTGCTTTAATGCGCTCTTTGCGAAGAAAATTGATAAGTTTAACATCATATCCGTTTGGGCGACCGTCACAAGCATCAAGTGTTAGGTAAAGCACCGAATCTTTTGAAGGAATATTATCCGTTATGCCGCGTTTATGTTCAAAAAGCCCCGCTGCATTTGTTAGTGTGGCAAAACAGAGGATTATTATGAAGGAAAGCGTTTGCATTTTACATTTCCGCAAGTCTGGCTTCAATTTCTTTAATGCTTGGGAGTTCAGTCTTTAATTCTTTTGGCAAAGATGCCATAAGTTTATATTCTGCAACTCCAATAGGGCTATTAACATTACGCAAAGCATATTCTGCGACAATTCTATTGTGACTTTTGCAGAGTAACAAGCCAATAGTCGGTCGATCGTCTGGAGTTTTTATTTGTGCATCAATAGCAGAAAGATAAAAATTCAACTGCCCCGTATGTTCAGGTTTAAACGTAGAGGCTTTTAACTCAATGACAATATAGCATTTTAGGCGAGTATGATAAAACAACAAATCAATAAAAAATTCTTCACCAGCGACTTCAAGCCGATATTGGCGACCAACAAAGGCAAAGCCTACACCCAGTTCAAGCAAAAATTGTGAAATATGCCGAATAAGTGTATTTTCTATTTCTCGCTCGTGTGCATCATCTGCCAAGCCAAGAAAATCAAAAAGATAAGGATCTTTTAGGGTTTCTTGTGCAAGTGCGGATTGTGGTGCAGGTAGGCGTTTAGAGAAATTTGAAACAACATTCCCTTGCCGTTTGTGTAATTGACTTTTGATATTTTGTTCCAAAGTTAAACGCGACCACCCTTGTTCAATGGCATGAACGGCATACCATTCTCGATTTGCTTGTTGTGTTTTAGTTAAAATTGTAACAATATGGAACCAAGGTAATTGGTCAGCAGGTTGCTGACCAATTTTACCTATTGGACACTGTTCAGCAAAATAACGCATATATTTTAGATTAGTAGTAGAAAATCCCTTCATATCAGGAAAAGCCGTTTTCAAA
>Ga0268262_10001013_pt1 | contig 35930 bp, 31 predicted proteins | sample TergutNc150P3_FD_190354 | JGI IMG/M metagenome (GOLD analysis project Ga0268262, IMG submission 190354) | Nasutitermes corniger P3 segment gut microbial community from laboratory colony in Florida, USA - Nc150 P3 (SPAdes) (version 2) | ecosystem: Host-associated > Arthropoda: Insects >...
AGTGCGTGGGGTGTTTGGATAATGCGGTGTAGTTTAGCATGTGTTTTCCCTAAAAGTCATTTTAATCGTTCCGCGACTAATAAAACCTATGATTCGCAGCCAAAAACTTAATATGGACTAAGGTCTACTCTACTTCTGTTTGTCTTGCCTTTTGTACATTTAATTCTTTTTTAAAGGTAAAAAGCAAAACAGCCACAACAACACCCACAACCACAAGTGCAACACCAACACAAACAAACACCACATCCCTCAAACCAAAACCGTTGCCACTAGATAATCCACTATTGCCATCAGACCCAGAACCACCCCCATCACCATTAGATAACCCACCATTACCATTGGACTCATTAGACGACCCACAATTACCATCAACTGAATCGTCACTGCCAAAACGGTACACATCAACATTACCCTTTGAAGCTGTATTACCAGAAATCGTACCACCAGACCTATCAAAAGTGCCCCCATACCAGAACACACCACCACCCAAATCAGCTGCGTTACCCGAAATTTCCCCACCCGACAGCACAAAACCATGTCCAGAGAAATACACACCACCACCCCAACCTACACCATAACCAGAAATTGCACCACCAGCAGTGTTGCCTGAAATTGTGCCACCAGACATCACAAAAACACCAGTGCTGTATACACCACCTCCTTGCTTAATAGCTGTGTTACCCGAAATTTCCCCACCCGACAGCACAAAACCATTATAGTACAGATACACTCCACCCCCAAGAGCAGCTGTGTTACCAGAAATTGTGCCACCAGACATAGTAAAATTGCTATAATAGCCATTGTACACGCCGCCACCAGAACTCTCAGCTGTGTTACCAGAAATTGTGCCACCAGACATCACAAAAGACCCATAATTACTTACGCCGCCACCAGAACTCTCAGCTGTGTTACCAGAAATTGTGCCACCAGACATCACAAAAGACCCAGCGTTAATTACCCCTCCACCATTAAAAACGACCTTGTCAGCGGCGTTGCCAGAAATCTCACCACTATACAAGTAAAACGTACCACCCAGTTCAACATATACGCCACAACTAATAAAGCCACTTTTGTGAGTTACAATTATGCCATCAAGCCGCAGTATCCCACTACTCTCAACATCAATAGTACTTGCAGTAACTGCACCAATTAGTTTGTAAAATCCAGACGCTTTATTACTTATTAGAGTGATATCTTTGTTAGTGGGAATTTTAAGTGCCTCTGTGAGTGTAATGTCGTTGTCAAGAGCAATAATAACTTCTTTGGAAGAGGTGTTATTGATGGCATTTTTGAGTTCTGCTTCATTTTTAACATGCACAACATTCTCCAAAGAAGCCACACTAAAGCCACTCAAAAAGATACAGACAAATAAAGAAGAAATCAATACAACAAACAAAAAAGTCAATAACAAAGATTTGCGAAAAATACGACACCCAGCATTCATACACATATAACCACTACCCATACAGAGATAACAAAAAAATAAAAAGTTTGTGGTTGAGTATATTTATGGCTGTTTTTTAATTGATTTTTCTGTGTTAAGCTGGTTTTTTAGTGCGGCATTTTCAGTTTTTAGTTCAGCATTTTCCGTAACGAGTATTGTGATTAGTCGGCTCATGGTTTCCTGCATATCACGATAACGCACATTAAGAGTAGCAAGCTCTGCTTGTATCTGTTGTGAAAACTCAAAACGCGGTTGCTGCTGTTGTGATCCATGTTGTGTTTGTTGTTCTGTCATTGTTATGTTTTCACCTCCCGAATAAGCACAACCATATCATTTAAAGGGTCAATTGCAAGCACACGCCAACCCTCCGGACTAGACATACTGGCAATATGCTGCTGTACCAAAACACTCAAGTTTACGGAATATGTTTCGCAAACAGCAGGCTTAGATTCTTGAACTTGATTAGACTGCGTACTCATTTTTCACACTTCCAAAGCTACATGGCCATCCAACAAAAGTGTACTGCAACAGGTAAGCCTATGCCTGAGTTACCGCTGGCGTTTTCAGTGTGCAACTCTGTTTGAGACTCCGCTTGCGTAAGTAACATGCCACCACTGTCAACTGAGCCGCCAGAAGCATTTCGAAAACTTATGGAACGCGTATAACCTGGTTTAGCGGTTGCAAAACTGTGACTGTGACCACTGTTACCAGTTGTTGTTATGTTCACGTTTGTATGTCCATGGTCACCTACGCTGGCTGCTGATAATGTACCTGCACCGTGGCTGTGACCACTGTTACCAGTTGTTGTTATGTTCACGTTTGTATGTCCATGGTCACCTACGCTGGCTATTGAGTGACTATGGCTACCGTTTGAGTCTGTTACGTTGTTAGTTACATACCAATAATTGTAACTATGCGTATGAGAGTTTGTTGATCCCGTGGTTGCTGAACTTGACGAATGGGTTACACTATGAGTGTGGGCGCTTTCGGTACCTGTTGTACCGTTTGTACCGTGGGTGTGTCCGCCTGCGTTGCCTGTAACTCCGTTGTTGCAGGAGTGGGTATGGCTACTTTCGTTTGCTGTTGAACCGCTTATACTATGGGCATGTGCTCCAGCGTTGCCTGTAACTCCGTCGTTGCATGAATGGGTGTGGCTACTTTCGTTATTTATGTTCCAGTTGAATGTGCTGGTTCCCCATGCATCTCCGATTTTGTGCTTGTGACTGTCTGTACCTGCTAAAGTAGCTTTTACTGTGAAATTTTGGTTTGTACGGTTTGTGATTACAAGGCTTATGGTACGCCCATTTGTGTCAATTGGTGTACACGTAACAACAGGTATGGTACCCGCTGGAAACGCTGTTGGAAAAGTGACAGTTAATAAGCCTGTGGACGCGTTAGTTGTTTGCGTTGTTGTACCCTTCTGCATACCACCACTACCCGATGCATGCCAAATTGGTGCTCCTCCACCAGTACTTGTTAACACCTCACCACTATTACCAGAATTATCATTACCATCCAACAGAGTGCTTTTAAGCTGTATTCCACTTGTACCCGGCAGTTTTTCCAACCACCCAGTGTATATTCCACCTGCTCGGATAGGTATAAATTCGTCTGGCCAAAACTTTTTGAAGTCCACCATATGATAGTTATCTTCTTTAGTATATATTGTTGGATTCTGATGGCTACCGAGCCATTGTCGATATGGTCCAGCGTGGAGCACAATTGCACCTTCAATGCAGTCTATCATACCGTTAAGAAGAAGGTCTTTTCGTATAACAAAATGGTGAGAACAAACTATTCCAGGATTTGGGCCAGTACCACCGACTATGTCAAAGTTAACTTGAAACAGGCTTGCTGTTAAGGTTACATTTTGACCATTTAATATGGCGCTTTTAAATTTGATTGCTGCGCTTTTAGGGTTATCATAATCCCAGTTCGAACTATACTGCCGCATGAAAGGGACAATATCTGTTTCAAATTGTGTAAATCTGTGGGGTTTGCTGATGATTTCAATAAATTGCATGGGATCTGATGCTGCGGTTGTGACAGCGTCAAGGTACATGTTACCCTTTAAGTGTATAAAGGGTACGTTATACCAATCAGGAGTAGCACTTCCACCCACTAATGTACCGGTAATTTGTACATCACCGTCAAGCTTGATTTTTTTCCCAGACCAAGGTTTAATGGTCATGTCTACGTTTGTTAAACTTTTAATATAATCCGTCTTTAACTCAGCAGGCACTTCCAACTCGCCAATGTGACCATAGCTTGTAAATATTTCATCAAAAGGCCAATTTGCTTTGCCAATGTTTACATTGCCTGATGCACCAGCGTTAGGTGGTACATAGGGTGTTGATTTTTCAAGACGCAAAACACTCTTCGCAGTACGTATATACCCTTGAGCAAACAAATTCTTACGCACAAGCAAACTATCATTAACACCAATAGCCGCAACATCCGCATTGGTGTCGTCTTTGAAGGTGATACCGTACATGTCTGTTGAGTGCTGAGGATTATTTACGTTAGTGAATCGTAGGTACGCACTATAGTTTGAAGGATTTAGAGGCGCAGAAGTCATCCAACTATTAACTGCCGGCTGATTCGCAAGATAAGGAAACTTGCAATTAATCACCAAAGGATCATTAATTGTGCCACCATCAAACCCCCCACTACCACTGCCGCCACCCTGTATGGGGCCAATATAGCTATCTGAAACTATTACGCTATCATAATAAATCATAAAATTGTTTGCGCCAGGATAATTTGCCCAATCAGAACCCAACATCACACTATTAACAGCACTATTAAGAGAAAAACCTGTAACAGCCAAATCACCCACCTCAACACCATCCAAATAAACATGCAACTCGCCATTACCCGATCCACGCTTAAAATACAACTCTACACAATACACCGTATCAACTAAAACCTGTGTAGCACTCAACCTTTGATTTAACGTACTACCCGTGTAGTAATCTAACTGTAAATAATTATTACCGTTTTGAGGCTTTAGTCTAAGTTGACCCACAAGCCCTGAAACTGATCGCAAACCAGCCAATAATATATACCCTGTGCTATCAATTGTTAAAGCGGTAGCTTTAAAATAAAACCGCAAATACACCTCATCCATAGCAGATATGGTTTTTTGTAGATACATAATTACATTGTTTAATCCATTGTTTGTGAACAGTGCACTGTTTGAACCTTGGCGTGCCCAAACCGATGACACTGAAATTGATGTTCCCACAGCAGCATTAACTGCTGTCCAATTACTAAAGTTGCCCGATTCAAAATCTTCATCAAAAATATTTGTCATATTTCATTTTCACATCCATAATTTAATTTTTACATGAAGACAAGCTTACACTTACAATATCTCCAGTTATCGTTGCAAGAGGCTGTGTGAATAAAGTTTGGGCTTTGGCTAAAGCAGGTTTACAGAAGGTAACATGTTCCCTAAAATTACCCTTCATGATATTTGTGATAAAAGCAATGCATAATATGAAATTCACCATACAACAGCCGTCATTTATAAATTATACATGTCATACATAAAAATGTTCTTACAAAAATACAAATCATAAATAAAAATTGTTGCTATTCAGTCGTATGTGGGATTCTGAAATAGCGATGTTACTGTTCCTGTGATGATTCCCGAGATAGTGTTATAAGAAGACTTTTTTTGTTTAACAGCTGTTCCAATAATGGAAGCTATTTTACCAAAATTCCTCGCACCCTGCGTTGAACGAAAATCACCTGACACCTTCTGCTTCACCGCCACATTACAAATATCCCGTTCAACCAAATTATTAACAAACGACACCCTAAAATCAAAAACAAACCAACAAACCTCCACCCAATACACTATAAACCTATCCAATAAACACCTGACCTTTGAACACTTCCGCACACCCTTCACTAAAGGATCTCCTGCTCACCCAACAACAAAATTTGTACATACTCATCCACAAACCGCTCACAATAACAATCCACCAACATCACCACACCACCCGCTTTACAACACTCCACAACCAATTTCAACCTACACAAAAAATCCTCCATCAAAACTACCCACACCCAACCAGTATTCTCAACAACACCCTACAATTCACGCAACAAATGAACATTACACAACACATGAAAACAATTCGTGTACTTAAAATATAATTACCAACAATCATGAACCGCCACACCCCCAAACTCCAATAGCACTCCAGTATCATCCGTACCAACCTGCCCACGCTTAGGATGAACCGTAATAAAAGTAGCGCTCTAACTTGAAGCAGTGTGTAACCAATGCTTCTCTGTATCCACATTGACACCTGTTTCATCAAAATACAAAACTAATTCACCTTGTAATCTGACGGGAATTTCATTTAAAACCGGTTCTGCTTTCTGAGCAAACTCTGATACGTGATTAACTATGGTGCCTGTGGATATGGGTATGTCAAATATGTCGTTTAGAATTTTTTGTGTTTTATCATAGCTTACCATGGTCTAGTGGGTAAGCAGTACAGAGATTGCTTTTACGCCTTCGCCGTGTTGTATTGTGGATGTTAGGTCACTGGAGAAGTCGGGGGTGTTTTGGGTTTGGCAGTTGGGGCATGTTGTGGTTATTTGGTTGTGTTGGGTGAGTTGTGTTTGTATGTTTATGTCGATTTTGTAGCGTATGTCTGTTTGTGTGCCAGGTGTTTCTGCTAGGTTGGTTTTGTAGTGTTTGCAGGCTTTGGGTTTGTGCTGTATTGTTTGGTTGGGTTGGTGTTGTATTTTTAGTCCGTGTCTTTTGTGTTTGGGTTGTGCACCTGGTTTTTTGTCTGTTTTTTGGTGTTGTGTTTTGGGTTTTTTCTAGGTGTTAGTTGAGGGTGAGTTTGAGTTGTGAGACGGCGGTTTTGGTTTAATCGGGTTTCGAGTTCAGCTATTTTTGTCTGAAAATGGTTATACATCGTTAGAAATAGGTCTATTATTTTTCTTTGTTGAGTTTTTCTAAATCCGACCGGTTCATAGTGTTTACTCCCTCTATTACAGTAGTGGTACTATGTAAACAATGTGTACATCAAAAACTCAAAAAACACTACCCGACTGAACAGTCAATACTGTCAACCTAACACTTGTCATCGCACTAAACGTTCATAAAAACACATCTAAAAATGAAAAAAGTCAGCCACTCAACAATAGAAACGATAATCACTTAAACATAACCTGCTAAAAGAACGCCTCAACACCAGAAATAGACAAACATTACCCATTAAAACACAATTAAAATGAACCTAGAAAACACACCAGTCAGTTTTTAATAAACAATCAATTCGAGGTTGACAGCATTGACTGAACAGTTACGATTTTTCTTCTAAAACAAAATTAAGAACTGTAGAGTAAAAATTGGAGATAATGATACATTAACGATATTAACGCTATTAACGCTATTAACGCTATTAACGCTATTAACGCTATTTTTTCAAACTTATTTTTGCACTTCGTATAAGCTACACGTCATGTGTGTAGAAGATGAATGTCACATATGATATAGATATTGCAGTTTCTACCTGTGGGTGTAGTGTAAAATGATTTTTGTATGTGTGGAAAGGTGACCATTTAGCAAATATTTAATAGTTTAAATGATTCTATATTTTCAACAAATTATTTTGTTTTGATTAAAAAAAGGTGGAAAATAGAGAAAATAGTAAAAAAAAACTGTTGTGTGGCGTTAATACCCTCACGACCCGCATCTATTCGCTTATTAAAGTCTAATTTGAGGGTTTTTATTTCCATTGTTTTAGTTTCATTTATTTCCAGTTTGTAGGTGTGTAAATTCTTTTGTTGTCTTTGTATCCTGTGATGTTTTACTTTTTTAGTAGGAGTGCTGCGTTTTTCCATTGTTCTTTAACTAGGGAGAGGTGTCCTGTTGGTGTGCCGTAGATTGAGTAAAAAATGTAGCATATGTACATGCATTTTGTGCAGTTTTTATATTGTTCTCTTTGAGTGTTAAATTTGCTTGTTTTCCAGTTTTTAGGTAAATCATGTATTGAGTTTGTAACTGTTTGATTATGGCATCCTGCGATTCTGCCTAAATGATCTATTACTAAAAAGTTTTGAAGTGCTTTGCAGTTCCAGGTTCTTTTTCCTTCTGCATAGAGGCTTCTTAAGGTTTTTAAAAGTTTGTCTGTTATTAAAATTTGTTTATTTGTCTTTCTAGTCGATAGTAAAGTGTCGCAGAGTTTAACCATTGCTTCTTTATCAGTTATTATAAAGTCGTCTCCCTGTTTGCCGATGCGAAATAGTTGTTTAGATCCATCTGGGTCATATGAGTAAAGACCATATAGTATGGGAATATTTTTGCTTGTAAAATAGTTAGTTAGTTCTTCAATTTCGTAAAGGTTTATTTGAGAAATAGTTGGAGCAACACAAACTTTTACGCCCTCTTTTTTTAGCACTTCAACAGCTTCCATAGCGGTTTGCCAAGCGCCTGGAACATTTTTTATAAAATCATGTTTTTCCGCATTTAAACTATCAATGGATATTGCTACGAAGTCTACATTTTTTAATAAGTCAACCTTTTTTACCGCTAAGCTGCCATTATCATAAATTGTTGTAACAAAATGTTTAGTTGCGTAATCAATTATTTCACCAATATCCTCTCTTAGCAGTGGATTGCCACCCGATAAGACAAGTTCAACTATACCTGCATCTTTAAGAACATCCATGCCACGCTTAATATCCTCAGTTGATAACTCTTCCTCATCTTGTTCTTCCCAAATGTTGCAGTGTAAGCATTTGTAATTACACTTTCGTGTGATAAACCACTGTGCATGATGTGGTTTACCAAAAATAAGTGAACGCGCCGCTATAGATACCGCCTTTTTCCTTCCCATAACCAAAAGAGTCATCAACTACACAAATTTAATACCCACTTAATTAAGTCTGAACTATAACTATCTTTTCCCAAAATTATGTTCATCTTTTCCCAAAATTATGTCCAACTTTTTTCTTTAGGTGTTGCATATGTATTATCCATTTAACAGTTTGTTTACCATTCACCATCACCTCAGGCGTCATCTTTTAGGAAAGATGCTAGCTATAACAAACATAATGCAGAGCATGTCTAACACTATTCTAAAATATCGCTAAATGCTATTTTATTTACTTTACAGGAGTAAATGTAAGTTACACTGAAGCGAGATGCTATAAATGGTGGATTCAATAGATGTAGTTTTGCTAACGAAGAATAGTGCACAAACACTGCATAAATGCTTAGATGCACTCTACAAAAACGTTCCAGTCCACCGACTAATAATAATTGATGGTTACTCAACAGATAACACAATTGCTATAATAGAAGCCTATAACCAAAAATATCATAATATAGACGTAACTTTTGACCACGGTACACGTGCATCCGCCCGTCAAAAAGGCATACAAAAAGTGCAAACAGAATGGTTCATGTTCCTAGACAGCGATGTTATGTTATGTAATGAATGGTTTAAAAAAACAACAAAAAATATGGAACATAACATAGGTGCAATCTGGGGAATAGAAGTATGGTCAACAATAAAAAACCCTAAAACCTTAAAACTTTTCCTTATAATTACCCGCAAAATTTTCGAAATACGCGGTGGTACACATGATACTCTAATACGCTCAAGACTTGTAAAAGACATAAAAATTCCAAACAGCCTCCACGTCTTCGAAGACACATACATAAAAGACCACATCAACAAAAAAGGCTACAAAACCCTTGCCTGCTACGACCCCTTCTGTGTTCATTACAGAGATAACTCAGTATGGACCCTCAAAGGCAGCTTAAACTTGATTACAGAATCACTGCAATTAGGTAACCCACGCTTAATATCAAAACTACTCCTAACATACGGCTTCTATACAGCCTACTCAATATATCAAATGTTTACCAATGACAAATAGTAATAACTCAAAAACATCAACAGATGAACGTTTATACGTCAGTGTTTTATCCTTCTTTATTGTATTTCTGATCTGGTATTTTAGACAGTTAGACGTTGTTAACTTAACGTGATAGGGCGGTCCAAAGTTGGTCACTTACCGGTCTTGGCAATACTTGTGTATCTCCTGTTTTTAACTCAAAGACGCGTTTCTTGCTATCGTCGTTAAATTCTCCTATAATAGCTGCTGATATGCCTTGTTGCTTTAAAATTTCAATAATCCCTAAAGATGCTTTAGGTTCTGCGGCAATGAGTAATGCACCTGAACTTATCAACTGTAGCGGGTCTATTTTGAAGTATTGACAGATTTCTCTAGTTTCAGGATTTACAACAATTTTCTCCTCAAAAACTCTTACACCTAAATTTGCTGCATCAGCCATTTCATGAATACCGTTAAGCACTCCGCCTTCTGTAGGGTCATGCATAGCATGTACACCTCCCGTTTGATAAGCTGTTAGAGCATCTTTTACAACACTTATCTGCTTGTAGAGATCTTTAGCTGTTTGTAGCATTTCAGAGCTTAACACCTTTGATAACTGCTCTTCTCTATCTGTGGCTAAAATGGCGACTCCTTCAATTCCTGCGCTTTTAGTGAGAATTAAATAGTCCCCGTTTTTTACCCCTGCGGTTGTAATGTATTCGCCTTTATTTGTTAAACCCATTATGCAGCAGACTACTATGGGGTTAACTAGGTTAGGTGTAGTCTCACAATGGCCTCCTACAATAGCAACCCCTAACTCCATAGCTGCTTTGCCCATTTGAGCGCTAATAGTTTCAACTATTTGGTTATCTGCGTTTTCAGGAAGCATGATGCATGAAAAAATGAAAGCTGGTTTTACACCAAAAGTTGCTATGTCATTAGCATTAACATTTACCGCTTCAAATCCTATACGCTCTATAGCTCCTGTTATAGGATCCATGGAGACAATAACTGATTTATCCCCTATGTCAAGTACTGCGCCATCAACACCTGCCGTTGGTCCTAATGTAACTTCGGCGCGATTTGCACCTAAATTTTTGAAAACAGTATTTTGCAATATATCTATAGGTATTTTTCCAGGCGGCAATTTCATACTTAATGTATCTCCTGCAGATAATTTTTAAGTTGTGGAAAAACACGCAGAACAGTTTGCATAATAGGTACAGCAATTACCAAACCAAACAACATTTGTACAATATTTACCGGTAACTCTGCTAACGCAACACCGTAGCCATACACGAACGTCTCATAAATAAAGTATCCTGTAATCATCTCAAAGCCTCCAATTAAAATAGCAATCACTGCACATAAAGTAAAGTTTCTAAGTCTACTGTTAAGCTTTTTTACCAAAAAACCCACAAGACAGCCCTCTACAGCTTTAACCACAAAAGTTACAGGTGCATACGGCGGCACTAATACAATATCTGCTATAGTCGCGCCTGCTCCCGCAATTAACCCTATAAATGGTCCAAAAAGTAACGCAGCAACATAGATAACTGTCTCTCCAAGATTAAAGTATCCACTTGTTGCTGTTATGGGGAAAGCAAAAGCTATCGTAGCCACGGCGACAAGGGCGGCAAAGATTGCTGCGGTAGCTATCTGAAACGTTGATATTTTATGCTTTTTTGTAGCTGACTTAAGCCGCATTGTTTCACCTTGACTGAACCTGACTTAGAATGGAAGTTATATCTATGCTGATAAATATTATCTTATGCGTGGCTTTGGGACAAAATTCTACGGCTCTTTTGTCAGAGTTCTTTTTCATCCTTAGGTGATAGCATAACATCCCAAACCTACGACTCAGATATTGTGAATGCAAATTATGTGTTAAATGGTTGCTAATTTGCTATGTTAATTTGCTGTGTATAGTTGTTTGTAGGGGTTTTTTGCGTTAGGTTTTAATACGTAAAACTGGCCTGTTAGGAGGTGTTGTGTGTTCATATTGAAATGTTGGGCGAATTCGGAGAGGGTTTTTTCTATTTCTAATAGTTCTTCTTTAGAGGCTATTTCTGCTGTAACCTGAGCTGGTAGTCCTACAAGTTTTTTATCTGTTTTTATAAAGATTTTTCCACCATGCATTCCTGTTCCAGTAAAGTTTCCTACGGGTACATCTTTTGAGTTTATACCCAATACCACAATTAGTCCACCGGCGAGGTATTCTCCTAAAAAGCTGCCAACTTGACCGCCGATAATAATTGTTGGTTTTTTATCTTTGTATTCTTTCATATGTATGCCTGTTCGGTATCCTGCATTGTCACGTACAAATATGCTGCCGCCTCGCATGGCATAGCCAAGGGCGTCACCGGCACTGCCATGAATGATGATTTTTCCGTCATTCATTGTATCCCCAACAGCATCTTGCACGTTGCCATTTACCGTTATGACCCCACCATCTAAATATGCCCCAAGCGCGTTACCGGGGGTTCCATTTATTGTAATTTTTTTCTCTTTTAGACAACTGCCAATAAATCTTTGACCATAACAATCCGTTATGCAAATATCCTCAGTAGCAGTCTTTATTTGTTCATTTAATTTTTTGAAATCAAGATTTTTTGCTGAAATGTTCATTCTATTTTCCTCCACCTAATTTGACCATTCTAATCTCTTTGGTAAATGCCATAAGTCCTGGTTTTTCGCAGACAAGGGCAAAATCAATTGAGTCAAGTGGTGTCTGTTCACGTATTAAGCTGGTGTAAATTCCCGCTTTCTCTACATTGCCAACAAGAATATACCCATTTAGCTTATTACCTGAGTAGAACAGACGTTTATAATTTCCATTCTTGTTTTCGGTGTACACTTCACCATTATAGCTTCCTGCAGTGATTATGTGTAAACCAAAGAATCCCACAGCATTCATGGGAATTGCCTTATCAAAGCTCTTCTCGCCACCGGCCATGTTGATTCCTGCGCATTCACCCTGCATATAAGCATTGGGTAGTAACGCCATGATTTTGTTTTGACCGCTTGATACATCAAGTGTCTGCGTGCAATCACCTGCCGCGTATATGTCAGGTGTACTGGTTTCTGTTTTTCCGTTTATAATAATTCCCCGATCAATCTGAACGCTTCCTTTGAGAAAATCAATATTTGGCCGTACACCCACTGCAAGAACAAGAACATCAAAAGGTATCTCACTGTTATTCTCTAAAATGGCGGTGTTGTGTTCAAATCGTTTTATGCTACAAGAGAGCATAAAGGAAATACCCTTGCTTTCCAGATGAGATTGAACTAGCTTAGCGCTATCATAGTCCAAAATACTAGATAAAATTCTAGGTGCAAGATCAAGTACAGTAACACTTGCTACTTTTTCCAAAATACCCTCAGCGCATTTAAGTCCAATAAGTCCTGCACCCACGATCATAACATGTTTACTTGGATCTAAAGCATTGCTTAACTTCTTCGCATCGTCAAGGCTCATAAATGTGAATTTGGGCTCTACCCTATCAAGTCCATCAAATGGTGGAACAAATGCCAAAGATCCTGTTGCAATAAGCAACTTATCAAAAGATATTCGACTGCCATCCGATAGAGATACAGCTTTTGTTTTAGCGCTTACCTCTGTTACCGTACCGTTTATCAGGGTACAATGATTATCTGTATAGAAACTGTTTCCACGATATTTCATTTGCTCTTCGGTAGTTTTACCCAGAAGAAGGTAAGAGATAAGCGGTCTAGAGTATGTATAATACGGCTCATTTGTGATTATAACAATTTCGCCAAGCTTGTCTACTTGTCGTATACCCTCTACTGTACCTATACCAGCTGCAGAGTTACCAATAATTACATACTTCATAGCATTATCTCTCCTCAAAAACTATTGCACCATTTGGGCAACCTCTAACACATGCAGGGGTTCCAGTAATTGTTTTGATGCATAATTCACATTTTTGAACTACACCCTCATCTGAGGGAGAAATTGCCCCATATGAACAGTTTAAAATACAGGTATAGCAGTTAACACATTTTTCCCTATTAATTGTAACAACACCATCTGTTCGAATTAACGCGCCGGTGATACAACCCTTAACGCATAATGGTTCATGGCAATGTCTACAGGAAACAGCAAAACTAATCCCGTTGTGTTCCTCAATTTTAATTTTTGGATTAATCTTTACATCTTTCAAAGCTCTAGCCATATCTTTCTCATTCATACCCGCAAAAGCACAGTAATACTCGCATAAATAACAACCCAGACACCATTTTTCATTTACATAAACTCTTTTCATGCGACTATCATCTACTCCTTATCAAATAATCTTCTCGCCCAGCACCTACAGACACATACTTAATAGGACAACACACAGCTTTTTCAATAAATTTGATATATTCAGCTGCTGCATTCGGTAAATCCTCTTCTTTCCGACAGCTAGATATATCCATTTTAAAGCCGTCTAAATATTCAAAAACAGGTTCTGCTCTTAAGAGCTTGTCACCTGTAGGAAAATAGTCAATTTGAGCACCATCAACTTTGTATGCAACACAAACTGGAATTTTATCAAGATATGACAGTACATCTAGTTTTGTTAGGGCAATCTCATCAGTTCCCTGCACCTGAACACCATATCTACTTGCTGGTACATCAAACCCGCCAACCCTGCGAGGTCTACCTGTTGCAGCACCATATTCCGCTCCCGCTTCACGTAAAACAGCCGCTTCTTCGCCGAACATTTCAACAACAAACGGACCTCCGCCTACACAGCTAGAATAAGCTTTCATAACCCCTATCACGTGTTCAAGTTTTACACCTGGAATGCCAGCACCAATTGGCGCATATGCTGCAAGTGTCTGCGATGAGGTGGTATATGGATAAATGCCGTAGTCTATGTCTCGTAATGCGCCAAGTTGTGCTTCAAATAGGATATTTTTGTTTGCGTGAACAGCTGCTGAAAGGTACTTTTCGGTGTCAGTTATAAAGGGGATAAGTTGTGATCCGAAAGTATGTAGCCATTTCAAGGTTTCGTCTAATATTATCTCTGTTGATTTGTAGCCTTTTAAGGCAATGTTTTTCCAAGAGAGTATGTCTGCTACTTTTTGTTTTAAACTTTCAAAATATAGCAGGTCACCCATTCGTAATCCTTTTTTTAGATACTTGTCACCGTATACGGGTGCGATACCGCGGCGTGTGGATCCGTATTGTTTATCACCAAGTCGTTCTTCTTCTAAAATGTCCTGAGTTTTATGATAGGGCATGCAGATGAAGGCTTTATTGCTTATTTTCAAGTTGTCAATAGACACTTTGACGCCTTTTTGCTTAAGTGCCTCGATTTCACCGCATAAATGCTCTATATCAATTACCATGCCATTGCCCATGATGTTGACTGTTCCGCTACGTAGCACTCCTGATGGGAGAAGGTTTAAAATGAATTTACCTCTCTCATTAACAATTGTATGCCCTGCATTATTGCCACCCTGATACCTGCAAATAACCTCATAATCCTCGGATAACAAGTCGACCATGCGACCTTTGCCTTCATCGCCCCAATTTACGCCAACTACTGCTGTAAGCACATTTTTCCCTCTTATACTGTTATTTTAACATCCATACCTAGCAGTTCTTGATAATTTTCAAGAACTGTTTTAACTTTGCACAAAAACTCAACGGTTTGCTCTTTCGCTCTACCTATAAATTGCTCTGTACGCAATAACTCGTCCATTTCAGCCTCAGTTATACCAAAAGCCTCATCGCTTACAATACGAGCAATTAAGTCATTCTCCCCACCATACTGCTTTATCTTCTTTGCAGCCTCAACTGAATGCCGCCGTATCTGCTCATGAAGTACCTGCCTATCGCCGCCCTTTTTGACACAGTACATCAAAATGCTCTCGGTAGCCATAAACGGCAGTTCTTCATTTAAGTGCTTCTCTATCATTTTAGGATAAACGGTAATACCACTTAAAACGTTAAACATAAGCAAAAGAATTGCATCAACAGCAAGAAACGCTTCAGGTATAGATATACGCTTATTAGCTGAATCATCAAGGGTGCGTTCCAACCATTGTGCACTTGCCGTCAACGCAGGATTAAACGCGTCAACAATTACGTATCTAGATAGAGAAGCTATACGCTCACTTCGCATAGGATTCCTCTTATACGCCATAGCACTTGAACCAACCTGACTTGTTTCAAAAGGCTCATCCACCTCTTTTAAATGGGAAAGCAACCGTATATCATTTGAAAACTTGTAAGCACTCTGAGCAATACCTGACAATACCGACAAGGTATAATAATCAATCTTTCTCGAATAAGTCTGACCACTAACAGAATACACTTGATTAAACCCCATTTTTTCAGCTATTTTTTGCTCTAACGCTACTACTTTATCATGATCACCATTAAACAAGCTAAGAAAACTTGCACCTGTACCTGTTGTTCCTTTACAGCCAAGTAGTTTCAAATTATTCTGCGTAAATTCAAGATGATCAAGATCGAACAACAAATCCTGCAGCCATAATGTTGCACGTTTCCCAACCGTAGTGGGCTGCGCTGACTGAAAATGAGTATATGCAAGACATGGCAGAGATTTGTAACTATCCGCAAAATCATACAACTTACTAATAACATTTACAACTAGCTTCTTAATGTGTAGCAGTGCGGCACGTTGCAAAATAATGTCTGTATTATCACCCACATAACAAGAAGTTGCACCAAGATGAATAATCGGTTTAGCACTTGGACATTGCACACCGTAAGCTTGAATATGCGCCATAACATCATGCCTAAGATCAGCTTCAAATTTAGCTGCCACATCATAATTAATGTCAGTTACGTGCTCTTTCATTTCTTCTATTTGTTTTTCACTTATATCCAGACCTAGCTCTCTCTGACTCTCAGCTAGTGCAATCCACAGTTTACGCCAGATAGAAAATTTGTTATTATCAGAGAAAATATACTGCATCTCTTTACTCGCGTATCGCTTACATAACGGATTTTCATATCTATCAGACATTTCGTAGCCTCCTAAAACACTCAGCATATATGTCAGCTGTTTTTTTTAAAATTTCATCAGGTACATTATCAAATTGCATCTCATTGTTCACTTTATTGCTGAGAAGCCAATCTCTCACAAATTGCTTATCATAGCTTTTCGGTGAACTACCCACTTTATAATCCGAAATACTCCAGAAACGGCTCGAATCCGGAGTAAATATCTCATCTGCAAGAACAAGATTACCCTTCGTGTCAAGACCAAATTCAAACTTTGTATCAGCAATTATAATACCCTTAATATACGCGTACTTATAGCAGACATCATAAAGCTCCAAACAAACCTTTTTCACCCTTTCAGCCAACTCGACACCAATTGTGCTTACAACATTTTCCTCTGAAACATATTCATCATGCCCAACATGCGCCTTCGTCGAGGGAGTAAAAATTGGAGCAGCCAAAATTTCAGCCAGTTTATAATCGCCTTCTATCTTATGTCCACAGAACTCTTGATTCTTGGAATAAGCTTCCCACATGTGTCCAAACATGTAACCTCGTACAATGAACTCGAATGGTAATATTTTCAATTTTTTAACTAAAATGGTACGCCCTTCAAATTCTTCCTTTTGGAAATACTCTGGCATATCCTTAAGGTCACTTGAAATAATATGATTAGGTATAACACCTTTTGTAAAATCGAACCAAAATAGAGCAACTGCATTTAAAATCTTCCCTTTACCCGTCACAGGCTTAGATAAGATTACATCAAACGCGGAGATCCTATCTGTTGTAACTATAACCAGTCTGTCATCTGTAACCTCGTATACATCTCGTACTTTCCCACTAACTATTTTTTTCATTAATACTTGTTCCTCCTGAGTTATTCGCCAGCATGTTTTATACCTAAAATTTCCAGCTCTTTCTCATTTAAGCCTACACCTCGAAGCATAAGCCTATTTCCTTTTAAGCTCTCAATTGAGTTAATACCCATGCCACCCATCATTTCTTTAATTTCGTGTTGCCAAGCGTTTAACAGATTCACAAGACGTTTATATCCAATATTGGGATTTAGACGCTTAACAAGTTCAGGTACTTGTGTTGCTATGCCCCAGTTGCATTTACCTGTGTGACAGCTTCTGCAGAGATGGCATCCTAAGGCTAAAAGTGCTGAGGTTGCAATATATGTGCAATCTGCACCTAGTGCTATAGCTTTTACAACATCGGCGCTAGAGCGGATGCTGCCTCCGACAACTATGGAAATGTTGTTGCGTATGTTTTCGTTTCTTAGGCGTGTATCAACGCTTGCAAGTGCAAGTTCTATGGGGATACCTACATTATCGCGTATGCGTGTTGGAGCTGCTCCTGTGCCGCCACGGAAGCCATCAATGGCAATAATGTCTGCTCCGCTTCTGGCGATGCCGCTTGCAATGGCGGCAACATTGTGAACTGCTGCTATTTTGACAATGACTGGTTTCTTATAGTCGGTTGCTTCTTTGAGTGAGTAAACGAGTTGTCTTAGGTCTTCAATTGAGTAGATGTCATGGTGTGGTGCTGGGGAAATTGCGTCGCTGCCTTCGGGGACCATTCTTGTGCGTGAAATGTCGCCGATGATTTTTGTGCCTGGTAAGTGTCCTCCGATGCCGGGTTTTGCTCCTTGCCCCATTTTGATTTCTATTGCTACGCCACTGTTTAGGTATTGAGGATGTACTCCAAATCGTCCTGATGCGACTTGTACTATAGTGTTTTTGCCGTAACGGTAGAAATCTTCATGTAAGCCGCCTTCTCCTGTATTGTAAAATATGCCTAGTTCTTCTGCTGCGCGGGCTAAACTTTCATGTGCATTATAGCTGATAGAGCCGTAGCTCATGGCAGAAAACATTACTGGCATTGATAGTGCTATTTGGGGTGGTAAATTGTTTTTTATATAGCCGTTTTTGTCGCGTTCTATGTCTGTAGGCTTTGTGCCAAGGAAAACTTTTGTTTCCATTGGTTCACGTAATGGATCTATGGATGGGTTTGTTACTTGTGAGGCATTTAGAAGAATTTTGTCAAAGTATATGGGATAGTTTTCTGGGTTGCCCATACTGGATAGTAGGACGCCTCCGCTTTCGGCTTGGCGGTAGATTTCGTCTATAGTTCTGCCGTTCCAGTTTACGTTTTCTTTATATGTATTGCCGTTTCGTACAATTTTTAGTGCGCGTGTGGGGCATAGGGATACGCAGCGGTGGCAGTTTACACATTTTGCATCATCGCAGACCATTTGGAGCTTATCTTGGATGTATATGTGTGCTTCGTTTATGCATTGGCGTTCGCATGCACGGCAAATGATGCATTTTTCATAGTTTCTTACAATTTCGTAATAAGGATGCAAAAAATTTATTGCCACTAAAGTCCACTCCCGTTTAAGTGAATAATTACCGGTTGACCACCTTTTGGTGACCATACCTTTTCAAGATTTGGCTCAATAACCCGTATTGCGGCTTCCTCACTTGAGATATAAACTGTATCCTCTTTTTCTCCAACTACCATGCTTCGTAACTTTAATCTGTCATTTAGTGCCATTAAGCCGCCTTCAAAGCCGATGAGTATAGAGAAGGGTCCCGTGATAAGTTGAGCTGAAAACATTACACGCAGATACTTGTGTATCTCCTGCTTTTTTTGTGACATACATTCAATAGTCTGCCAAAAGGGCGCTGCAATAACTGATGCTATCTCATTGAAGGATAACCCTTTCTTTCTATGTAGATAGTCTATAATGTATGTGATAACCTCAGTGTCCGTTTGGAGCGTACATTTGTAACCATACATTTCAATGGCACGCCGGTTAGCATCGTAGGATGATATTTCGCCGTTGTGTACAACGGAGTAATCAAGAAGTGCAAAAGGATGAGCACCACCCCACCAGCCGGGTGTGTTAGTTGGATAACGCCCATGTGCTGTAAAGCAGTAGCCTTCATATTCGTCAAGTTTGTAAAATCGTCCAACATCTTCTGGATAGCCTACGGCTTTAAATACGCCCATGTTCTTTCCGCTGGAAAATACGTAGGCACCGTTAATCTTTGTATTGACGCGAAATACGCATTTTGCTGTGAATTCTCTCTCGTCAAGTTGACTGTCTGCCAATTTCGTTGGTAGGGGTGTAACGAAATAACGCCATATTAATGGTTCATCAGTTATTTCTTTCATTTTTCTTGTGGGTATTTTTGAGAGGTTAATTATGTCAAAGTGATGTTCTAAAAATTCTTCACATTCTCTTTTTGCAGATGTAGAATCATAAAATATGTGTAAGGCATAATAGTCTTTGTATTCTGGATAAATTCCATATGCTGCAAATCCTCCGCCAAGACCATTTGAGCGATCACGCATAACGGAGATTGAGTCTATAATAGCCTTGCCGCTCATACGCTTTCCAGACTTGTTAATTATGCCCGCTATGGCACATCCAGAGGGTATTCTTACCTGCCCTTCTTTTTGTTGCGTAAACGTGTTATCGTTGTCTCTTGTTATGTGTGGTATCATAGCGTTTGTTTTAACGAGCTTTGACTCACTTGAGTGCATATATGCGTTTGGCATCAGTATTACTCCTTAATCTTTTTAGTTCAAGTGATACGCACCACGACGTCTAATAAATTTTTTTATATAAAAATCATCTAATTTACAACAAAAATTTATTTTTACGTACATATAATGTAAAATTTACATATAACAATCAAAATTACTGAAAAAATACAATAACTGTATTCAAACATAGAAAACAATAACCAACCCCAGTCAACCTATTGAACCAAACTAAACTATTCATGATGGAAAAAAACAAATACATCTAGTGCGACTGAACATGAAGGTCTTTGTTGTGATTACTATTTTGGTGGTGGGGCGTGTTGGCATGTTTTTTGTGCTATTCACAGAGAAGTTAACTTGTATAATGCTAAAATCTAATGTGCTAATGTAGGTTTTTTATAAGCGAAATAGCGGTGATGATTTATATATCTGAAAATTGGCTGTTATATGTAGTAACTCCTGCTCAATAGCCTTAACGGCTGTGTTGGCTATCGATAAGGGAGTTGTGGTAAATGTTGTAAACCCGGGTGAAAAGGGTTACTATTTACCAAAATGTCATGAGAGGCGAATATAGTAATGTCAAACTTGAAAGTGTCAATGGAAGAATTTATTGAAAATGCTTGTGAGCGTATCCGTAGAGAAGCTGCTGGGCGTCCTGTGTTATGTGCGTTAAGTGGTGGTGTGGATTCTGCGGTGTGTGCTATTCTTGCGCATCGTGCTGTTGGTGATAAGCTTACCTGTTTATTTGTAGATACAGGGTTTATGCGTAAAAATGAGGGCGATCAAGTAGTGGCGCTGTTTCGTGATACGTATGCCATTAATTTGATACGTGTTGATGCGGCAGATCGGTTTTTGGCAAAGCTTAAAGATGTAACTGAGCCAGAGTGTAAGCGTAAAGTGATAGGTGAAGAGTTTATACGTATTTTTGAAGAAGAAGCAAAAAAGCTTGGTACAGTGGGTTGTCTTATGCAGGGGACTATTTATCCTGATATTATTGAAAGCGGTGTAGATGGGCATAAGCAGGTGAAGGCTCATCATAATGTAGGTGGTATGCCGCTTAATATTGAATTTGAGGCTGTTATTGAGCCGATAAAGTTATTGTATAAAGAAGAAGTGCGTGAATGTGGCAGAAAGTTGGGTTTGCCGGAAGCCTTCACTAATCGTCAGCCTTTTCCTGGTCCAGGGTTAGCTGTGCGTTGTATTGGTGCGCTTACAAAGGCTCGGCTTAATATTTTGCGTGAGGCTGATGCTATTTTCCGTGAAGAGCTTGAGAAGACAGGGTTGCAAAGAGAGGTGCAGCAGTATTTTGTTATTTTGCCTGATCTTCAAAGTGTTGGCGTGCGAAATGGTGAGCGGTGTTATGAGGATATGGTTGTTCTTAGGGCTATATCAACTAAGAATTTTGTAACTGCTGGTGCTGTTAGGTTACCGTATGAGTTGATTGAGACTGTAGTGGCGCGTATAACCAGTGAGGTTAAAGGGGTTAATCGTGTTATGTATGATGTGACACCAAAGCCTCCGGCTACGGTGGAGTGGGAATAGTAATTTGGAAGGGAAGAGTTATGAGTAAAACAAAAATTAATAAAATAGTGTTAGCATACTCCGGTGGATTAGATACCTCTGTTATCATCCCCTGGTTAAAGGAGAATTATGATAATCCTGAAATTATTGCGGTTTTAGGGCATTTAGGGCAAGATGTTGATGTTGAAGAAATTGAGGCGCGTGCAAAGAGTTCAGGTGCTTCAAAGCTGTATATTGAGGATTTACAGGATGAATTCGTTACTGATTTTATTTTCCCAACTTTAAAGGCGGGGGCTAAGTATGAGGGTTATCTATTGGGGACGTCTATGGCGCGTATGCCTATTGCTAAGCGGCTTGTTAAAGTTGCAAAAATAGAAAAGGCTGATGCGGTTTGTCATGGGTGTACGGGTAAGGGTAATGATCAGGTGCGTTTTGAGTTGTCGATTAAGGCTTTTGCGCCTGAACTTAAAATTATAGCTCCGTGGCGTGAGTGGCAAATTAAAAGTCGGGATGAGGCATTGGAGTATGCACAAAAGCATGGTATTAATCTCAAGCTTACAAGTGAGACCAACTATTCTAAGGATATGAATTTGTGGCACCTCTCTCATGAAGGTATGGATTTAGAATCTACTGAAAATGAGCCGTTATACAATAAAGAGGGGTTCTTAGAGATGGGTGTTAGTCCTGAAAAGGCACCGGATACCTTTGAGTATGTAACGCTTGAGTTTGTAGCGGGTATACCAACTGCGCTAAACGGTAACAAGATGAACGGTGTTGCCTTGATAAAAGAACTTAACAAGATTGGTGGAAAGCATGGTATAGGCTTGTTTGATGTAGTGGAAAATAGGCTTGTAGGTATGAAATCCCGTGGGGTTTATGAGACTCCTGGTGGGACTATTCTTCATCGTGCGCATGAAGTTTTGGAAACAATTTGTCTTGATAAGGAAACATCGCATTACAAGGCGCTAATTGCACAAAAGTATGCTGAACTAGTGTATAATGGTCAATGGTATACGCCTCTGCGTGAAGCGCTAGATGCTTTCGTAGATAAAACTCAGGAAAGGGTAACAGGTGAGGTTAAGCTAAAGCTCTACAAGGGTAACATTATTAATGCAGGGACAAAATCGCCGTATTCACTCTATAGTAAGGACCTCGCAAGTTTTAATGAACATGGTATCTATAACCAAGCGGATGCAGCAGGTTTTATTAACCTCTATGGCTTGCCTATCTTGGTTAAAGCTCTACTTGATATGGAAAGAGGCAATTAAAAATGGCTTTATGGAAAGGTCGTTTTGAAAAAGAACTAGATAAGCAAGTAAATGATTTTGCTTCTTCTCTGTCATTTGATAAGCGCCTTTACCGTGAAGATATTGCGGCAAGTATTGCCCATGTCACTATGTTAGGTGCTACTGCCATTATACCTTCTGATGAGAGTAAAAAAATTGCTGAAGAACTAACGAAAATTCTAGCTGATATCGAGGACGGGAACTTGCAGTTCAATAACTCCTGTGCGGAGGATATTCATAGCTTTATTGAACAAGAACTAACCAAACGTCTTGGCGATTTAGGTAAAAAGCTACATACCGCACGTTCAAGAAATGACCAAGTAGCAACAGATCTTAGATTGTATTTGCGAAAGGAAATCACTGTCATGGATAGATTATTGAAAGATATTATTAACACGTTATGTGATATTTCTGAAAAAAACCTTGACACAATTATGCCGGGCTATACACATTTGCAACGAGCACAGCCTGTTACCTTTGCGCATCATTTAATGACATATTCTGCAATGTTTGGACGTGACCTGGGTCGTTTGACGGATTGTTCTAAACGTCTAAATGAATGTCCCCTAGGTAGTGGTGCATTGGCGGGGACTACTCATGCTATTGACCGTGATAAAACAGCTGAAATGTTAGAATTTAACTGTCCAACTGCTAACTCTTTGGATGGAGTTTCAGACAGAGATTTCTGTGTAGAGTTGGCAAGTGCATGCTCGCTGATAATGCTGCACCTATCAAGGTTTAGTGAGGAAATCATTTTATGGTGTTCTCACGAGTTCAAATTTATTGAACTAGATGACGGCTTTGCAACAGGTTCATCTATTATGCCTCAAAAGAAAAATCCTGATGTCGCAGAGCTTGTACGTGGCAAGACAGGGCGTGTCTTCGGTAACAATCTGGCTCTTCTAACGATGCTCAAGGGGTTACCTCTAGCATATAACAGAGATATGCAAGAAGATAAAGAAGCAATTTTTGATAGTGTCGATACCATCAAAATTTGTCTATCGACGTTTACGTCAATGCTAAAAACCATGACTGTGTTAAAAGAGAACATGCGCCGGGCTGTTGCTAAGGGTTTTATCAATGCAACAGACTGTGCTGACTATTTGGCTAAAAAAGGTGTTCCTTTTAGGGAGGCTTATAAAATAGTTGGGGGGATTGTGGCTCGTTGCATAAAAGAGGGTATCACTCTAGAGGACTTTCCTATTGAATCATACAAGACGTTTTCGGATGTTTTTAATCAAGACGTTTATCATGCTATTAATCTGGAAAATTGCTTAAACGAGCGCAAAAGCTATGGTGGTCCAACTGGTACAAGTGTAAAGAATCAGATACAGCTAATGCGACTTATGAGTAAACAATAATGGAGACAGGGTTTAATACTTGTCTTAAACCATAACCACCAATAATTTTACTTTATCATAATATTTCAGCATATACGAATTTAATTTCTGATTTATATGTGAGTTATGGTGTTGTCAACATGTGTAGGGCTGTGGACATGTGGGTGTTTGATTTTTTGTGGCTGGTTATTTTTGATTATATAGCGTGTTCATTTAAAAGGAGGTTTATTATTTTTGTATTTTTATGTGAGTGACATGGTTATTTTAAAAGATTAGGGTTTCATAATGTTTTTAATGTATGTTGCGGCATGTGTCAAAAAGTTGCAGATTTTGGGTTCAGTAGAGATTTTTTGAGTGTTCCTAGTGTATCTGTCTTAGCTGTTTTTTAGCTGTTTTTGTTTGTCTAAGCTTGGCTAAAAGTGTGTGCTGTTCTTTTTCGTTAAGTTATTAAGAGTGGGTAGGGTGTGTCAAAAAGTTTTGGGTGTAATTGTTACTTGGACTCCTACTTTTTTGTTTGATGACCTATATATTTAGGGAAGATAACAAATGTTATGAACAATCTGGTTTGTTAAAGGGATATTGAATGATTAAGGATGTAAATGGTGAATCAGCTAATTTGCATGCAAAATGTCGTGGTAAAGTTTCTATTGTAAGTAAAGTTCCTGTTAACACGATTGATGATTTAAGTTTGGTGTATACTCCTGGCGTAGCTGAGCCTTGTCGCAGAATTGCTCAAAATCCTGAAGATGTTTATACATACACTTCAAAGGGTAATATGGTGGCGGTTGTATCTGATGGTTCTGCTGTTTTAGGGTTGGGTAATATTGGTGCGAAGGCGGCTATTCCTGTTATGGAGGGGAAGGCGATTCTTTTCAAGGAATTTGCTGGTGTGGACGCTGTTTCTGTCTGTCTTGATACACAAGATTCAAAGGAAATAATTCGTACGGTACAGATAATCGCGCCTAATTATGGTGGTATAAATCTTGAAGATATTGCGTCTCCTCGTTGTTTTGAAATTGAGCGTGCGTTGAAGGATCTTATTGATATTCCTGTTTTTCATGATGATCAGCATGGGACAGCTATTTGTGTTTTGGCGGGAATTATGAATGCTGCTAAAGTGGTAAACAAGGCTCTTTCGGAGTTGGTTATAGTGATAAATGGTTGTGGTGCGGCGGGTTCAGCGATTGCAAGAATGCTTATAGCTGAAGTTTCTGATATTCGTCTAGTTGATATAAATGGTATAATCAATAAAAATAATCCTAAGACTATGTTAAATTGGAATCATGAAGAATTGGCTAATTTGACAAATAAGAAAAATCTCGTTGGGGGGTTAGCTGAAGCTGTTCGAGGTGCAGATGTATTTGTTGGGGTATCAAAACCTGGGTTATTAACGCAAGATATGGTGCGGACAATGGCAAATGATGCTATAGTTTTCGCGATGGCAAATCCTACTCCCGAAATTTTTCCAGATGAGGCAAAAGCAGTGGGTGCGGCGGTTGTTGGTACCGGGCGTTCTGATTTGCCTAATCAAATAAATAATGCGCTTGTCTTTCCGGGTATCTTCAAAGGTGTGTTAGCTGCTCGCGTAAAAAATATAACAGAAGATCTCAAGTTAGCAGCGGCGAAAGCATTATCTGGCTATATTCCTGCCGATCAGTTAAGTTCTGAAAACATTTTGCCGTCTGTTTTGGATAAAAACGTAGCAGATGCAGTTGCAAAAGCGGTTTATACTGCTGCAGTTGGAACAGTGAACGGGTCTCATGTGTAAGCGTGTGTAGAGGGGAAATAATTATGATAGAGGTGCATTCGGAAAAAATAACAGAGGCTGTTAAAGACCTAATTCTTGATAGGTCTTATCATCTGCCCACTGATGTTCGTTGTGCTCTTGAAACTGCATTTATTAATGAGGGTGAAAGTCTGCCTAAATATATTTTAGCTGAGTGTATTTCAAATTTTCAAATTGCTGATGAAGGTCAATATCCGCTGTGTCAAGACACCGGGACGGCATTGTTTTTTGTTGAAATTGGTGAAGATGTTTTTGTAAGGGGTAATTTAACTGATGCAGTAAATCAAGGGGTGCGTGAGGCATATACTGAGGGATATCTGCGTAAATCCCAAGTAGCTGACCCGCTTTTTGATAGAATTAACACAAAAGATAACACACCTGCCATTATCTATGCTATTTTTGTTCGTGGGGATAAAATTAAAATCAGTTTTCTTGCTAAGGGTGGTGGAGCGGAAAATTGTTGTGCATTAGGTATGCTAACGCCTTCTCAAGGCGTAGATGGTATAACTGATTTTGTAGTTGAAACAGTAAAAAAAGCTAGCGGAAAGCCCTGCCCTCCCATAATCGTTGGAGTTGGGATTGGTGGTACAGCAGATAGCGTTGGTGTTCTAGCAAAATACGCTCTACTCAAGAAAATAGGGCAAAGACATCCTGATATAAGATATGCAAAGCTGGAAGAGGATATTTTACAGAGGATTAACTCGCTTAACATCGGCGCGCAAGGGTTGGGCGGCAAAACTACAGCTTTTGATGTGCATATTGAAACTGCACCTTGTCATATTGCCTCTATGCCAGTTGGTGTTGCTATTAATTGCCATAGTTCAAGGCATGGAAGCGTAATAATTGGTAAAAGTAAAATAATCTTTGAAAAAGACGAAAAATATGTAACACGACAACTCCAGATTAAAGTTGATAATATTAAAAAAATAGCCTTACCGCTATCGCTTGATGATGTACGTGAGCTTTCAGCTGGCGATATTGTCTCAATCTCGGGAACAATTTACACCGCACGTGATGCCGCTCATAAGCGTTTATTGGAAGCTATAAAAAACAATGAGAAACTACCTTTTAACCTGCAAGGGCAGGCAATATATTATGCCGGACCATCGCCAAATCGTCCTGGAAAGCCCATTGGTTCATGCGGTCCGACAACATCCATTAGGCTAGACTCTTTTTCTGACGAACTCCTCAAACAAGGTCTCAAAGTTATGATTGGTAAAGGTCCAAGGACATCCCAAACTATGGAGCTTATGCAAAAATACGGTGCTATATATCTGGCATGCGTTGGGGGTGCCGCCGCAGTCACGACAACGAAAATTAAAAGCAGTGAGATTATAGCATACAAAGATTTAGGACCAGAAGCAATCCACAAATTAGCAGTTGAGAATTTTGTATGCATAGTTGCAGTGGACAGCTTTGGTAGAAGTTTATATACCACAGGTAAATAAGTTTTGAACTATCCTGTTTTAGGTAGGTCTTATTTATGCTGTTTCAAAGGTTCTATCTTAAGTTTGATATGTTTTGTCTAGAGATGCGTGTGAAACGATTCTTAGCTGATTAGCTGCTATAAGATTATTAGGAGATAACTGTAAAATTATGAGGAAAACATGATATAGCGTGCTCAGCGATTTGGTTATTGAGGTTAGATTTTTAGTTTTGTCTGGTTTTTTGATGTGTTGTGGCTTTTTGAAGAGGAAAATTCTAATGTATGTCTTGTAAATTGTTGTGTAGTGATAGTTATGAGTATTAAAGAGGATCCAATTAAGCTCCATAAGGATGCTAATGCTTTAATGGAGAATGGTAAATCAGTTGAAGCACGTGATTTATTTACAAGAAGCGGTGAACTTTATTTTAAAGGTCAAAACTATTTTGGTGCCGCTGAAATGTATTATAAAGCCGGCGAGTGCAGTGTAAACCTAAAAGAGTATCCACGAGCAGTTGAATTTTTCACTAAAGCAGCTGATGTTGCTATAAATAAAGGCTTTGACCGTTACGGATTAAGCGCACTTAAAGAAGCTCAAGCAGTTCAAAAAACTGCAGGAAATACCGAAGCCGCAGAAGAAATTGAAAAACGTATAAAAGAGGTTAATGACAAAATTAACAAACAAAACGCCGCTAGCGATGATGACTCCTCCTTCTCAGTCTTCTCCTAACAATAACCTCCTTCTATCTTACTTTTTTTGATTCTACTGTTTTTCTCTTTAACAAGTGTAAATGTCATAGCCTTGTTCTTCGATTTTCTCCTCAATAGCCTTTGTTGTGATAAGTGTTGAGTTATATTCTACTAGTACAGTTTTAGCTTTCAAGTCCACAGTTACATTAAACACGCCTGGTAACGTGTTTACTTCTTTTACTATAGACTTTGCACAATGCTCACATGACATGCCATTTACATTCAATAATATTTTTTCCACACTAACACCTCCCATTTTCTGTTTTTAGTTTGTTGTTTTAAATTTTTTTAGCCGCAACGCGTTTATTAGAACTGAAATTGAGCTAAATGACATGATGGCCGCCGCTAAAATTGGGTTTAGTAACGGACCGCCTATTAGATATAGCAGTCCTGCTGCGATAGATATTGCTGCTATGTTGTATCCAAATGCCCAGAAAAGATTTTGTTTAATAATTTTAATGGTTTTTCTGCTCAACGCTATGGCTATAGGGACATCTCTTAGGTCATTTCTCATTAGTATTATATCTGCTGATTCTATGGCAACATTTGTGCCTGATCCTATTGCTATACCTATGTCTGCTTGGACTAACGCGGGGGCATCATTTATTCCGTCTCCTACCATGGCAACCCTTTTGCCTTCCAGTTGAAGTTTCTCTATAACATCTGCTTTATCCTGTGGTAAAACTTCTGCTATAACCCTATCTATACCCACCTGTCCTGCAATCGCCACCGCTGTATACCTGCTATCACCTGTTAACATAATTATATCAAGTCCCATACTCTTCAAAGACTTGACAGCCTCATAGCTGCCCTGCTTTACAACATCAGCTACTGCAATAATCCCTGCTAATTGACTATTTACAGAAATAAACATAGCAGTCTTTCCCTCCACTGCAAGCCTTTCTGCTTGCCCTGCTAAATCCCCTACGACCGCAGCTAACGCTGCACCACACATTTTTTCCACAAAATTTCTATTACCCACCACAACACGCTTCCCTGCAACATCTGCAGAAACACCTAACCCTGCAAACGCCTCAAAACGCTCTAATACAGATAATTCAAGCTCCTCTTTTTCCGCCGCATGCACAACAACTCTTCCAAGCGGATGCTCTGAGCCCTTTTCAGCCGAAGCCGCTATCTGCAACAATTCCTCCCGCCTATAACCATTTACAGCTATAATATCTGTTACCTCCGCTTTACCCTCTGTAACAGTACCCGTCTTATCAAAAACAACCGTTCTAACCTTATGTGCCACTTCTAAGGCTTCGCCATTTTTAACCAGTATACCCATCTTTGCCCCAATGCCTGTACTAACCACAATAGCTGTAGGCGTAGCAAGCCCTAACGCACAAGGACAAGATATTACAAGAACAGAAACAAACACCCTCAACGCGAACACAAAATCCCCAGTACCTATAAACCAGCCGACAAAAGCTAAACACGCTATACCTAACACGACAGGAACAAAATAACCCGACACAACATCAGCCAGTTTAGCAATAGGTGCCTTACTACCCTGCACCTCCTCTATAGTCCTTATAATCTGAGCAAAAACAGTATCCGCACCAATATTTACCGCCTCAAAACGTATCAAACCATTCGTATTCAAACTAGCCGCATAAACTCTATCCCCCACACCCTTATCAACAGGCAAACTCTCCCCCGACAACATAGACTCATCCACAGCTGCAGACCCCTCTAAAATTACGCCATCAACAGGAATTTTCCCACCAGGCCTAACAACAAGAACATCACCAACTTTAACATCACCTATCAAAACCTCACACTCCACCCCCTCCTCACTCAATATAACCGCTGTTTCAGGCACAAGACACAACAATTTCTCTAAAGCCTCACTTGCCTTACCCTTACTTACCGCTTCCAAAGACTTCCCAAATAAAATAAGCGATATTATAACCCCCACTGTTTCAAAATACAAATGCCCAACAGCACCATGATCACCACGAACAATTTGTAAAAACGAAAACACACTATAACAAAAAGCCGCCGATGTACCTATAGCAATTAAACTATCCATATTAGGACTCCTATTCCACAACGCCCTATAACCCACAACAAAAAACCTGTAACCCACCACCATTACAGGTATTGTTAATGATAACTGTAAACATGAATAAGCCAACGGATGCGCCATCGGCTGCAAAAAGAACGGAACAGGTAATCCACCCCAAGGTAACATGGGACCCATGGCAAAATATAAGAGCGGTAAACTAAACACGGCTGAAACGACAAATTTTATCCACAAAAGACGAATCTCTTTTTCTCTACGGAGACGATTATCCCCTTTACTGGTAACTGTTTTATTCTCTATCTCCAGAGTTTTGTAACCCGCATTTATTACTACTTGTTTTAGTGCAGCTAATTCTACAATTTGTGGGTCATATTTGACTAACGCTTTTTCGGTTGCAAAATTTACTGAAACTTCTATAACGCCATGTGTCTTCTGTAATGCTCTCTCTACTCTTTTAGCACAAGCCTCACAGGTCATCCCTGTAATAATGAACACATGACTGTCTAGCATAGAACTTACTGCCATTAGAGAACTCTTTTAAAATGGAATATAAAGATTACACAGATCTTCTGTGTAATTTTTTGGAAATGAAAAAATTAGATGCGGAGTAATACTTTTTCTGTGTATTTACTTAGGCTGTCTGCGAATTTTTCTATGGTTTCTGGTGCGTAGCATTGTAGTTTTTGGTAGTGTTTGTCTGGTGCGTTTTCTGGTGTAAATTGTTGTAGTACATGAATTTTGGAGCCTTCAGATAGTTTGCCTATTTGTTCTATATCTTCTGGTGTGACGATTTCAGGGACTATGGTTGTGCGAAATTCATAGGGTACTTTGCCTTTTTTAAGTATCTCTATGCTTTTTTGCAGGTTACTTGTGTCTTGTGCTCCTAATTGGCTGTATTTTTCTAGGCTTGTTTTAATGTCTAAGGCTATGTAATCTACATAGTTGAGGCATTCTTCTAATACGTCTGGATAGAATCCATTGGTGTCTAATTTTACTGAGAAGCCTTTTTCTTTTAATTTAGCGAGAAATTTAGGCAGTTCCTTATGCATGCATGGTTCTCCACCTGTGATAACTATGGCGTCTACGTATTTTTTGCGGGCTTCTAAAATTTCTAGTATGGTGGCTTCTTGTAGAAAGGGTGGCTGGGGGTTAGTAGCTATTTCCCAGTTGTGGCAGTATGCGCAGTGTAAGTTGCAGCTTGGGGTGAATAGTACGCTGGCTACTTTGTCTGGATAGTCTAGTAAGCTTGTTTTTTGTAGTCCGCTAAATTTCATTTATCCTGTTTCACCTATTGTGTCCGTGGGGTGGTGGCTATGGTGTTTGAGCGGTCGAAGGTTTTTCGTATGGTAAATTCTGCTTGTTTTCCGTTGTTCCATTGGTCAACTGGGCGTAGGTAGCCGACGACGCGGCTGTATATTTCACTGTTTGCGCCACAGGTTGGGCAGTTTTTGTGTTCGCCTGTGGTATAGCCATGGCTTGGGCAGATGCTAAATGTGGGTGTTAGGGTGAAGTAGGGTATGTTTGTGTTGTGTGCTACTTTTTTGACTAGTTCTGCTGCTGCTTTCCATGTTGGTAAGCGTTCGCCTAGGAATATGTGGAAGTTTGTTCCTCCTGTGTATAGTGTTTGTAGTGTATTTTGGTGTTCTAGGGCTTCGAAGAGGTCTCCTGTGAAGTCGACTGGTAATTGTGATGAGTTAGTATAGAATGGTTCTGCGTGTTCTCTTTGGACCTGTTTTTGGTTAGCAAATACTATGTCATGGTAACGTTTTTGGTCTATGCGCGCTAGGCGATATGCGGTGCTTTCTGCGGGTGTAGCTTCTAAATTGTATATATCACCTGTTTCTTCTTGATATTTGCTTATACGGTTTCGCATGAAGCCTAATGTTTTTATTGCAAATGCATGGCCGTCTTTGGAGGCAATATTTTGTCCAAGTAAGTTTAGAACGGCTTCATTTATGCCTACGATGCCTATTGTTGAGAAATGGTTTTTCCAGTACTTGTCATATCGCTCTTTAATGTTACGTAGGTAACGTTTGGAGTAGGGGTATAGTCCTTTTTCTGTGAAACGTTCAAGTACTTTACGTTTAATCTCTAAACTTAGCTTTGCTGTATCCATAAGTTCGCCTATTTTCTCAAAAAACTCGTCTTCATTCTTTGAAAGGTATCCTACTCTGGGAATGTTTAATGTAACCACACCTATGCTGCCTGTTAGCGGGTTTGCGCCAAAAAAGCCGCCTCCGCGTTTGCGTAGTTCTCTATTGTCTATGCGTAGTCGGCAGCACATGCTGCGTACGTCTTCAGGGTTTAAGTCGCTATTTATGAAATTGCTAAAGTTAGGTACTCCATATTTAGCTGTAACTTCAAATATTGCCTGTGAAACAGGTGATTCCCAGTCAAAGTCTTTTGTAATGTTATATGTTGGAATTGGAAAAGTGAACACTCTACCCTTTGAGTCTCCTCTGGCCATAACTTTGGCAAAAGCTATGTTTAACATTTCCATTTCCTTAGTCATATCGCCATATGTGTCCTCTGTTACTTTCCCGTTAAATATTATAGCCTCATCTTTCATGAAGCTTGGAACTACTAAATCTAATGTAAGATTTGTAAAAGGTGTCTGGAAACCAACGCGTGTGGGAACATTCATATTAAAGAAGAATTCCTGTATCGCCTGCTCTACATCTCTTTGTGTCAAATTGTCATAACGGATAAAGGGTGCTAGGTAAGTGTCAAAATTGCTAAATGCCTGCGCTCCTGCGGCTTCTCCTTGTAGAGTGTAGAAAAAGTTTACAATATGACCTAACGCGGTGCGGAAATGCTTAGCCGGTTTGCTTTCAATTTTTCCTGATACGCCACCAAAGCCTGAAAGCAGCAGATCGCTTAGATCCCAGCCGACACAGTAGGGTCCTAAGACGCCTAAGTCATGAATGTGTAGGTCGCCTGAGAAGTGGGCGTCTGCAATTTTTTGTGGGTAAATGCGGCTTATCCAGTATTTTGCAATTACTGTAGATGAGAGATAATTGTTTAATCCTTGAAGTGAATAGCTCATGTTGCTATTTTCTTTAACTCTCCAGTCTTCTACTTCTAAGTATTGGTCAACAAGGTCTGCAGAGCTTAGTAACGCGGCTAACTCGCGCATATCATTGTGCTGTTTACGATAGAGGATATACGCTTTAGCTGTAGATGCGTTACCATTTTCAATTAATCGCCTTTCGACAAGATCTTGAATTTCCTCAACAGTAGGAACACCATCTTCCCCATACTGCTTATTTAGTATAGTTACTACTTCATCGCATATACGCTTAGCCTGCTCTTTGTCTTTTCCACCAACAGATCTGGCGGCTTTCCAAATAGCTTCTGTAATACGTTCTGGGTCAAAATGTTCTAATTTACTATCACGTTTTAATACAAACTTCATTATTTTTCCACTTCCATAAGTAAACGCCCGAAATCTTCGGGTTCTTCGAATTTTTTGTAAACAGATGCAAATCTTATGTAGACTATATGATCTACATTTTTTAGGTACTTCATAACTAGGTCACCTATTTCCTGTGACGATATCTCTTCAGCGCCCTTCATCATAAGATCCTGCCGTATTTGTCCTGCTAACTCGTTAATCTGCGCCATGGATACAGGTCGTTTTTCGCTTGCTTTCTGTAAGCCTCGGATTATTTTATTTACATCAAACCGTTCTAGTTTTCCGTCTTTTTTGCGTACCATTAATTCTATTGTTTCAATGTACTCGTATGTTGTGAAGCGTTTGCTACAGTTTGTGCACTCTTTTCGTCGGCGCGTAGTATTGTCTGGGGAATCGCGTGTTTCAAGGGTTTTAAAGTTTTCAGAGCTGCAGTAAGGGCATTTCATGATTCTCACCGTATAGTGTTACAAGAATTTAGAATACACTACACTTAGCGCCTATATAAGCCCTTTTCACACTAAATATCAAATAAACCCCATAAGCCAAAAACACAAATACATTAAAATAGACAGGTTTAAAGAAAACAAAAACCCCAAAACAGACATATTTAACAAAAACTTACATATCTAAAAAATTTAACACTTAAATTACAGAAAAATCAAGTCTCACCATTAACAGGTTTTACAATTAAATATCCCTTATCAATTAACCAATGATGAAACTGATATGTAGTAAACAAACAACCTGACCCACACGTTTTACGAATACGCTCATACTCTAAAGAACCCTCCACCTGCCTGTTAAGCTCCACTTGAATAGAACACTTTACATCATTACAAAACTCTCTACGTTTATACTCAACAAAACCGTCTAACATGACTTATCAATTTCATTATCTTCAATTGTGCATATAAGCCTTATTTTAAAAAGGCTTGACAAAGCTTATACCACAACAGACAGTATTCTGATTACCTGTCTACTTAATTAATTAATATGCTATAGCTTGTTTTGGTAGCTATCTTTTTTACGGCTACTTTTTTAGTTTCAAAGTTTCTATTTTTGATATGCGTAAAGTGTATCTTTTAGGCGGAGAGCGTATTCGTAAACGTGATGGTGAGAGAGTTAACAGGCAGGCTTTTAACGCTGCAGGAGGATCCCCTGAGGTTCTAGTTTTTTCGTGGGCAAGGGCAAATTTTGATCAGATATATCAACGACAAGAACTGGTTTACAATTACCTGCGATATTTAGGTGCTAATAGTGTAACTGTTGTTGATTATTCAACTACGCAACAAGAAATTAGAGAAAAATTTAGCCAAGCAGACCTAATTTATATAACTGGAGGTAGCCCAAGTATTCTAATTGAACGCTTTAAACATATGCATGTAGATGATTTGCTAAAAACTTTTAACGGTGTAATTGTTGGACGAAGCGCTGGCGCATTAGCGCTATGCACAAAATGCATCGTAACCATTAGGGCTACTAAACAAACTAAAATAATTGATGGCTTAGGCATAGTTAATTTAACAATGTCAGCCCATTACACTCGCAAAAAAGACGCGCAATTAAAAGAGCTCTCTAGGAATAACCAAATTTTTGCTGTACCAAAGGGTTCTGCACTGATATTTACCGAGCCAAATATTTTATCTCGTATCAATGAGGTAATTTTATTTAAAAATGGTAAACGCGACGCTATGTTGCAGCTTTTGAGATGTTAGCTATTAGCTTATGATGCTAAATATGCTGCTGATTTGTAAAGGTTGATAATGAGTATGTATGCAATAGCGTCTGAAATGTTCCTCTCTTGTGGAGCACAAATGCTGTAAAATCTAGCAAACGCCATAATAGAGTACATCGATATGCTTATCGAAATGAAAACTGCTCCCAAAACAGCAGTTCAATTAGACCATAAATATATGCTTATGAGCTGAGGTAAAGTTTCGTATACTTGAAATGTCCATTAACAGCTCAGGAATACGCAACGTATCACGAGTACTCCACATAAATCCACATAAATGCAGATGTGGCTATTGAGACCATAAAAAAAGCGCTGCTAATCAACAGATAAATCTGACCTGACCTCTAGCCCATAGAAACGCCTCAAATATTGTTGTTGAGCTTGTTTGTATTGAAGAGGCGAGATGGATGAGAGAGGGCCATTTGTCGGTTGATTAGGGGCTATACATATCGATTCCCTGTGTTCATTCTGTGTGCTATGATGTGACAATGTCTCTGCGTGAAAAACAGGCTAAGCCTAAGCTTGTTAATACAGCTGTAATTATTAACATAACTAGAATAGCTATGGGGGATACTGTAGCACCTGGATAGACCCAAGCAAAGGGTGAAAAACTGAAAACATTATTTCCAACCCTAACTTCCTGATTTAAGTAATAGGTTTTAGTTTTGGGCTTGTTTTTTTCCATGCATCCATAAGTAGCATACACGGTTGTGTGGTAACTTTTTCAGATAATTCTGATTACCCATTTGGTTATTAAAACGAAACAGGTTTATCAGT
>Ga0268262_10001014_pt1 | contig 35922 bp, 31 predicted proteins | sample TergutNc150P3_FD_190354 | JGI IMG/M metagenome (GOLD analysis project Ga0268262, IMG submission 190354) | Nasutitermes corniger P3 segment gut microbial community from laboratory colony in Florida, USA - Nc150 P3 (SPAdes) (version 2) | ecosystem: Host-associated > Arthropoda: Insects >...
AATATTTGCGGGGTAAGCCCTGCAAGGTCTTTCCCGCTCCGTTTGATGTCCGGCTTTTTTATGAGGAAGATGAAAGTGATGATACGGTAGTTCAGCCGGATATTGTAGTAATCTGCGATGAAAAAAAACGGGGGCCCGAAGGCTGCCGGGGCGCTCCCGATCTGGTAATTGAAATACTGTCCCCTTCAAATACCGCCATCGAAATGCGCAGAAAACTCAAACTCTATCAGGAGGCGGGGGTTCGGGAGTATTGGATCGTAGACCCCAAAAACAAAGATATTACCGTCCACCGCTTTCAGGGCAAAACGATTCTTACCGATACTTACGGAGATACGGATACGATTACGGCCACTTTGTTTCCCGATTTGAAAATAGCGCTGGAACAGGTATTTGCCGGGTAAGTTATGGATAAACCTCCGGTCAATGAAGCGCAGGGCCTGCTTAAAACACCTTCGGCATTAATGCCGCCGGCAAGGCCGCCGGCAGGGCCGCCGAAACCGTCTGAAGATTCAAAAACCCGGCGGGTGGCGAAATTTCTCATCCTTATCGGCTCAAGCCAGGCGGCAAAAATTCTGAGCGAGCTTGACCCGGAGCAGGTTGAGGAAATATCAAAAGAAATCACAACGATTCAGGGGATTGGCCCGGAAGAAGCCGGGGCGGTACTCGCCGAATTTAAGGCGTTGTTTTCCCCGGGGAACATCGGCTATTCGGGCGTTTCTTCCGGCGGGGTGGAAGCGGCCCGGCGCATACTGTACGCCGCTTACGGCCCCGAAAAAGGCGAGGCCCTGCTCAATAAAACCGTCCCCGATTCAAAAGAAAATATTTTTGACTTTCTGGAGGAATTCAATCCGGAGCAGCTGGTCTTCCTGCTGAAAGATGAAAGCCCCGCGGCGGCGGCGCTTGTCCTTGCCCGGCTTCCCCCCAAAGTTACCGCCGAAACGCTGATAAAATTTCCGGCAGCGCTCAAGCCGGAAATCCTCAAACGCATAGCCCACCAGAACGAGGTTTCCCCGGAAGTGCTGGAACGCGTTGCGGAGGCGATTCGGGAAAAGGCCCGGCATTTGGGCGGCAGTTCGCAGGACATCGCCATTGACGGAATGCAGACCCTTGCCGCCATTCTCAAGCAGGGGGATTATTCGTTAGGCGATCGCATTATCAACGAGCTGGAAACGGCGAGTCCCGACATTGGCAAAAATTTGAAAGAAAAACTGTACACGCTGGATGACGTGCTCGCCATTTTTGACCGCCCCTGGTCGCGCCCCCTGGCGGAAAAATTAACAGCCATGACGGACAAGGAAATCGCGATTCTGTTAAAAGGCAGAAGCGGCGAATTCCGTGAAAAGATCCTTGCCAATGTTTCCGACGGACGCAAAAACTTAATCCGCGAAGAAGGGGAAATTCTCGGCGCTGTTCCCAAACGGGACTGTGACGAGGCGGCGAATAATTTTATCGCATGGTTCAGGCAGGCCCGCGAAAACGGCGAATTGATGCTTACCAGCGATGAGGATTGGGTTACATGAATCTGCATAAAGGACAAATACTCGACAGCGGCTTTTGTATTATCGATATTGTCGAGCTTGCCGAAATGCGGGCGACGGGGATATGGGCGCGGCATCAAAAATGCGGCGCGGAAGTTTTTCATGTTGTCAACGATGACAGCGAAAACCTGTTCGCCTTTGCCTTTGCCACTTCGCCGGAAGACAATACCGGCGTGGCTCATATTCTTGAGCACTCGGCGCTGTGCGGGTCGGAGCGTTACCCGCTGAAAGACGCGTTTTTGGTTCTGGCCCAGGGAAGCCTGCAAACATTTTTGAACGCCTGGACTTTCCCCGACAAAACGGTATATCCGGCCAGTTCGGTAAACGAGCATGATTACTTCAACCTTATGTCCGTGTACGGCGACGCGGTTTTCCGCCCCCTGCTTTCCGAATGGACTTTCATGCAGGAAGGCCACCGCTATGAATTTGCGAAAGACAACAAACTTTCCATTACCGGCGTTGTGTATAACGAAATGAAGGGGGCATATTCATCGCTGGACGCTTACGCCGGCCTGTGGTCGGTAAAGGCGGTCATGCCCGATACTCCCTACAGTTTTGAATCCGGCGGCAATCCTGAACATATTCCCCAATTAAGCTGGGAAGGCTTAAAAAACTTTCACCGCCGCCGCTATTCCCCGGCAAACTGCCGTATTTTTCTTGCGGGGAATATCCCCACGGAAAAACAGCTTGCCTTTCTGAATGAACAATTTTTTTCATCAACGGAAGGAGGAATAACTTCACCGTTCATCGCCAAACAAAAACGCTGGCCCGCGCCGCAGGAATTCCGCGTTCCCTGTCCGGCGGGCGCGTCTGAAGACGGCGATTCGAAGCCTACGGTTTTTATATCATGGCTCTGCTGCGATACCGTTGACATCGGCGAAAATATCGCCCTTGCCGCGCTTACCGAAATTCTCCTGGGCCATGACGGTTCTCCCTTGATGCGGACTCTTATTGAGTCGGGGCTGGGCGAGGATATTACGCCGGTTTCCGGCCTTGAAAGCGAGTTAGGCGAAACGCTGTTTGTCGCCGGACTGCGCGAGGTAGGCGGCCCGGCAGAAGAAACGGGAAAAAAGGTGGAAGCCCTTATTCTGGGAGAACTCAGGCGGCTTGCCGCCGAGGGAATCCCCCAGGGGGAAATTGAAGCGGCGCTGTTGTTTATGGAATTCTCACAGCGGGAAGTAAAACGTTCCCACGGGCCTTTTTCGCTGGTGTGGATGCGGCGCGCTTTGCGGACATGGCTGCACGGCGGCAAGCCCTGGGACGGCCTTTTGTTAACGCCGGCGCTGGAAGCGCTTAAGCGGCGCCTTGGCGAAAACAGCCGTTACTTTGAATCGCTGATACAAAAATATCTGCTGGACAATCCCCACCGCGCGCTGGTAATCCTGGAACCGCGGAAAGATTTTTTGCCCCAACAGGAAGCGCGGCTTGCCGAAGAATTGGCAAAAACCGAACAGGGTTTAAGCGACGCGGAAAAAAATCGCATAACGGAAAAATCCGCGGCCCTTGAAAAAATTCAGAGTGAAGGCGACAGCCCTGAGGCGCTTGCCACTATTCCCCACCTGAGCCGCAAAGATCTTTCTCCCGAACCGGAAATGATTCCCCGCTGTCTTGAAAATTTGCGGGGAATCCCCGCGCTGTGCCACGACCTGTACACCAACGGCATTACCTATATCGACCTTGCCTTTCCTTTGGACATTTTACCGCCGGAAGATTATTCCTGGCTGCCCTTTTTCGCCCGCGCGGCAATTTCCGTGGGGCTTCCCGGCATGGATTACGGCGAAGTGTCCAGTTTGCTGGCCCGTACCGTGGGCGGCTTTAACGCCATACTGCACACCGGTTCCGCGGCCCCGACAACGGACAGCCCGGTAACGCAAACTCCCTCAGGAGAATTTGCCCTTGCGGGCCGCGACTGGATCATCTACCGCATTAAATGTCTTGATGAACAAACCGCGCCGGCGCTGGACATTGTTCAGCGGCTGATACATGAAGCCGATTTTTCCGACCACAGGCGAATCAGGGATTTGGTTCTGGAAATGAAAAACGATCTGCGTTCCGGCTTTGCCCCCAGCGGTCACAGTTACGCCTCATGCCGGGCAGGCCGCTTTTCGTCAGTTTCCGCGCAGACAGGAGAAATCTGGAACGGCATAAGCCAGCTTGAATTTGCCCACCGCCTTGCCGAACTTGACACCGCCGAAGCCGCCGCCAAACTCCAGTACTTGCGTGAAGCGATAGCGTCAGGCGGCCTTATCGCCAACATGAGCGGTTCCGCCGCGGCGCTTAAATCCGGCGGCGCACTGATTGCCCAGCGGTTCAGCCGCATTGGCCCTCCAAGAGCAGGGATCGGGGATCGGGGATTGGGGATCGGGGATCAGGAATCAGTCCCCATAAAAGAAGTTTTTGCCTCGCCCTCGCTGCAAATTGGTTTTGCCGCCATGACGCTGCGGGCGGCGGCATTTGACACTCCGGCGCAGACCGCCGAAACGGTATTGGCCCACCAGCTTTCCACCGGCGCGTTATGGGAAGATATACGCATGAAGGGCGGCGCTTACGGGGCCTCCGCTTCCAGCGACAGCCTTGAACACTGTTTTTCCCTTTCAACGTACCGCGATCCCAATCCCCTGCGTTCGCTGGATTCATTTTCCGCCATACTCAAAATAAACGATATTACCGCGCAAAATGATGACCTGGAAAAAATAATCATCGGCTGTTATTCCCGTGAAACCCGTCCCCGCAGTCCCTCGGAAAAAGGGATTACCGATTTTCTCCGTTTTATTTCCCGTATTGAAAACGATTACCGCAGGCGGCGGCTGCGGCGGCTTATTGCCGTCTCCGCCGGGGACATTCGCGCCGCGCAAAAAGAACTTGCCGCGCAAACCGCCGGCGGCAGGGTTATCATTACCGGGATGAAAGGCGCGGAACAGGCGGCCAAAACGCTGGGAACCGAAGTACGGGTTTTGCCGGTGTAGGAAGAAGATTCACACAAAGATCACGAAGAAGGGAAAAGGGGGTTGTTGTAAGCAATCTGAGCTTGAACCTCAACCGAGCCTGACCGCTGGTCAGGTGAAGATTCCCCTCTTGATGATTTCACGATAAGATAGCAAACAAAAACCCCTTTATCCCTCCTCGTGTTCTTCTCTTCCTCCGTGTAACTCCGTGTACTCCGTGGTAAAAAATTCTTCATCCCGACTAAAGCTTTTTGCGGTTTTGCGCCCTTTATATATAGAGGTATGTATGAGTGTGATGGCTTATGCGCCCTATGGCGCGGGGGGAATTATTATCCGGGTCGAGGCGGATATTCGCCGGGGGATTCCGGGCATTGACATTACCGGGCTTGCCGAGGGCGCGGTGCGGGAAGCGCGGGAACGGGTACGGGCCGCCTTCAGGAATTCGGGGTTCAGTTTTCCGCTGGACAGAATATTGATTAACCTTGCGCCCGCGGGACTGAAAAAAGACGGGGCGGCGCTGGACCTGCCCATTGCCCTTGCGGTAATGGCCGCCGCGGGACTTGCCCCCGTTCCGCCGAATCTGCTGGTCATGGGAGAGTTGGAACTTTCCGGCAGAATACGTCCGGTGCGGGGCGTTCTGGCGGCAATGGCCGCGGGCAGGGAAGAAGGCATCAGCGAATTTATTGTTCCGGCGGAAAACGGACGGGAAGCGGCAATACTCCCCGCCATGCGTTTTACGGCGGCTTCCACCCTGCGGGAAGCCGTTGACGCGCTGTTTGTCCGTGAGGAAACCGGCGCGCTGCCTTTGGTCTCGCCCCCGCCCTGCAACGCGCCGGAGGCGGCGGAAACCGCGGGCGATTTTGCCGACGTGCGCGGTCAGGCTGTTTATAAGCGGGCTTTGGAAATCGCCGCCGCCGGGGGCCACAACATGCTGGTCTTCGGCCCGCCGGGCGCGGGAAAAACCATGCTTGCCCGGCGGCTGTCTTCCATAATGGCGCCGCTCAGTCCCGATGAGGCGGTTGAGGTTACCCGTCTGCACAGCCTGGCGGGGCCGTTCAAAACCGGAACAGCGGACGGCGGCTATATCGACCATCTCATTACCAATCCGCCGTTCCGCGCCCCGCATCATTCGGCAAGCGCCGAGGGGATTTTGGGCGGCGGCAGAACTCCTCGCCCTGGCGAAATTACCCTTGCCCATTTCGGGGTGCTGTTTCTTGATGAAGCGCCGGAATTTAAAATCAATGTACTGCAAGCCCTGCGGGAACCGCTGGAGGATCGGGTGATCAGCATCTCCCGCGCCGAGGGGCCGGTACACCTTCCTGCGGAATTTCAGTTGCTGTTGGCGGCCAATGCCTGCCCCTGCGGACGGCTGGGAATGAGGCACCATGAGCAAGGCGAATGTCTCTGTTCGCCGCAGGAAATTTACCGCTATTGGCGTAAATTCGGCGGGGCGCTTCTTGACCGCATCGAGATTCGCGCCGCCGTTGTCCCGCCCGCCCTCAGCGAAATCGGCAAACCGCACAGCGGCGAATCCTCCGCCGCCATAGCCAAACGGGTACAGGCGGCGGTTGCCATTCAGCGCCAGCGTTTCAAAGGAACGGGTATCCGCCGCAACGCCCTGATTCCCGCCGGCAAAATAGAAACCCTGTGCCCCATGAACGAAGGGGCGCACAGCGCGTTTCAAAAGGCCCTCGCCCATCTGGGAATTTCCGGCAGGGCCTACCACGGCATACTGCGGACAGCCCGCACCATTGCCGATTTGGACGGCAAAGAAATCATCGACACGGTTCATATTCTGGAAGCGGTTCAGCACCGCCGGTATGGGGAAGACCCTTATGAGATTGTAACGGCGGAGGTTTAGGAGTTCTATGCCGCTTTTTCGATGATTCTTTCTATCCTGTGTATCAGATCGTCTTTGTCATAGGGTTTCTTGATGTAATCAACCGCCCCCATTTCACACGCTTGTTTAATGTCTTTCGGATCGCTTGAAGACGTAAAAAACGCTATGGGAATATCGTGCAAGCCGCTTATCGCCTTTATTCTGCTGAAAGTATTCCATCCGTCCATTTCGGGCATAACCAGGTCCAATAATATTAATTGGGGAACCAAACCCTGATAGAACAAAGCAAGCGCTTCTTTACCCGATGTAGCGCTTGATATGTCATACTCGTTCGATAATACCGCTTCCGCCATTTCAAGATGAATACTGTCGTCATCCACCATGAGAATTTTTTTCTTCTCGCCGCCGATATTATCATTAAATTTTTCTGTTTCCTGTTTTAATGATTCAAAGTTCCGGTTGTTTTCCAAACTCATTTCGTTGACGTGAGTTACCGAAACATTTATCTGGTTAATGCCTTTCAGAATTTCGTTCATGCCTTCTACCGTTTCTTTGCTGGTCTTTATAAACCCGTCTGTCCCCTTAATAAGGGTCTCTCCCGATTCCGCCATGTTGTCAGATCCTTTTTTTACCGATGATGTTATATCCCGCAGTTTGCTTATGGATTCCAGTATTTGCTTCCCTCCCGCCTCCTGTTCTTCCATCGCGCCAAGAATGTTTTGCTCATGTACGGAAACTGTTTTTACGCTTAAGTCTATAGCGCCAAAACGTGCCAGCACTTCGTCGGAGGATTTGGTAATGTTATCTATGGATGCTTTAATTTTTTTAAGCATCGCCGCCGTGGTTTTCGATTGTTCGCTGGACGACTCGGCGAGTTTGCGGATTTCATCGGCTACAACGGCAAAACCCTTGCCTGTTTCTCCCGCGTGGGCCGCTTCAATGGCCGCATTCATTGAAAGCAAATTTGTCTGACTGGCGATATTTTTCATTACCGAGTTTATTTGCAGAAGCCCTTCAGAATCATGGGCTATCTCCCGTATCTCCTGGGCGACCAACTGAAGCCCTGTTTTGCCGTTTTCCGACGCTTCTGTTAAAGCAGTGACGTTTTTGCTGTTTTCAACCAGCGTCTGGGTTACCGAATGAATGTTAGCTGTCATTTCTTCAATGGCCGATGATGACACATTTACGCTTTCTGTTTGTTCTTCTATAATTTTTTTAAGGCTGTCAATATTGGTTTTGATATTGCCCACCGCCCTGCCCGCTTCTTCCGCGCCGTTTTCCTGTTTGACCATGAGGTTTCTCATGCTGTCAAGATTCGACGTAATCTGCTCAACCGCGGTAGAAGTTTTTTCCATATTGGCGGAAAGCTCAAAACTGGTATGGTTAAGCCCGTTAATTTTATATTTTATTGTTCCTATAAGGTCTCTGATTTTCCCTACTGTAATGTTAAAGTACCCCAGTAATTCCCCAATCTCGTCATCCTTGCCGGCCTCAATTTTTCCGGTCAAATCACCTTCGCCCAGAGCTTTCAAAATGACGTTGATTTTGTCAAAAGGCGTAAATATCATCTGCAGGAAAAATAAAGACAACACAATACAAAGGACGACGGAAATTCCGCCGATAATTACCTGCCGCTGTTCATTCGCGATAACTGTTTCATGAAGATTCCCCCCGTCATAATCGCACGCGACTATTCCCACAGTTTTTCCGGTTGAATTTATTATCGGAAAATAAAAAGAAATAAGCCAGCCCCATTCTCCCTGTTTTGTCAAATCGCAATATTCTGTTTTTCCCGAAGTCAACACTCTTTTAAACGCGTTGTCATAAGATTCGGTATCTTCTTCAGTTCCTATATCGGAGAAATTTTCAGCGTCATCCGGCTCAGCGCTGCCGTCAATAACAATCTGCCAAATATTCTCTTTTAACGGCGCCAGGGTATAAAGATATTTACAACCGGAAAAATTTTTTAATTGTAACAGCTCAACCCTGATTTTTTCATAAAAGGGGTCGCCTGAATCCTGAGATTTTACCAACGCCTCAAAGGAATCTCCGTCAATAAAGGAGGCCGCTTTTTCCACAAGGGAAACTCCCTGTACGGCAAATGTCTCCATCACGGCTTTTGACATTTGGCGTATTCCCAGCACAGACATTATTCCGATTAACGCAATAATGAAAATGGAAAGAAGCACCGCGAACCTAAATCTGAGTGAATGGAATAATTTCATGTGTTTACTCCTTTATATAATTTGTCTAAAAAATAATTAAATAGTTATACCGCGTCAAGAAAATAATGCGAATATTGGGGCGTCCTTTACGTATGTATGTTGTATAGGTTATGTATGAAGAATACTGTGTCTCATTTCACATAACTTGTTATATTTCCGCGATGGTAACGGACACCCGCAATTTTTTATTTTGACACCGGTTTTTATGAATGAAAGTAAAATGTTTCAAATTAGAAACCGTTTTTCGCGGACAGGTTATTTTTTCCTGCCTGTAGTGTAATACTTTCGCATCTTGGCGATTGACCTTTTGACGGCGGGGTGAACAGCTTCCTCAATAGACTTGATAAAGGTTTCGTCCACATCGTCAAGATACTTGGCGACTGCCGCCGAAACATCGTCCCTTATGCTCTGTTCGGGCTTAAAGAGTTCGTAAATTTCAATTTTTAAGGCTTTGGCTATTTGGGATAAAGTTTGGGCGGAAACCCACTTTTTGCCGTTCTCAATATCGCTGAGAAATGTGATGGATATTCCCAGTTCAAGGGCCAGGTGGAGCTGCGACAAACCAAGCCGGCCGCGGTATCGCTTGATATTCCGGCTTAACAACTCCCGGCAGTTTTTTTCGTCTTTATTCATATACATTCTATCTCCTCTTTGTGGAAAAAGCAGAGATAACTCAGCATGAAGAAAACTTGACAATTTCTCAAAAAGCCAATAGAGTAATAAATTGTATTCAACCAATAGCTAATTACCATTGGTATCTTCCGAAGTTAAGTAATCCGCTGTATTTATCGCGGAAAAAAGGAGTTTTTTGTATGAAAAACACATTCAAAGTACAATTTGCGCGGTTATTCATTACCGCCCTTGTCATGGCAATCGGGTTTTCAATGGCCGCTTGCGGCGGCGGCGGCGGCGGCGACCCCGTCCTTACCGGGACGGTCAGCATAAGCGGAACCGCTGAGGCAGGACAAACTTTGACGGCAAATACCACTTTACTTGACGGCAGCGGGGCTATCACCTACCAGTGGAAGCGGGGAACCGCCGTCATCGGCGCCAACAGCAGCGTTTATCAACTGACAACCGCTGATATAGGCGGGACAATCACCGTGACCGTGACCCGTTCCGGTTATTCGGGCAGTATCACCAGCGCTCCAACAGCCGTCGTTACCAACCCAAGCCTCCCCGCCCTTACCGGAACGGTCAGCATAGACGGAACCGCCGAGGTGGGGCAAACCTTGATGGCAAATACCAGCTCACTTGGCGGCAGCGGAACCATTACCTGCCAGTGGAAACGGGGCGGAACGGTGATTGGGACCAGCAGTAGTTACACCGTGCAAGCCGCCGATGTAGGTTCAACGATTACCGTTACCGTAACCCGTTCCGACAATTCCGGTCATGTTATAAGCGATCCGGTTGTCGTTATTGATCCATCGCTTTCTACCCTGTCGGGAACAATCACTATCAGTCCGGATACCGGCGTTATCATCGGCACGGAATTGACCGCAACATACAACGGAAATGAAACCGTCAGCTACCAATGGAAAAAAGACGGCGTTAATGTCGGCATAAATTCCAATAAGTACACGCCGACCGAAGCGGGAAGTTACGCCGTAACTGTCAATGTAACCGGCTATAATCCCAAAACCAGCAACTCGGTTACCGTTACTTCCCCCGCGCTCACCGGAACGGTCAGCATAATCGGAATCGCCCAGGTAGATCAAACCCTGACGGCAAATACCTATTTACTTGGCGGCAGCGGAGATATTACTTACCTGTGGAAACGGGGCGGAACCGTGATTGGGACTAACGATAGCAGCTATACTGTACAAACCGTCGATGTAGGCTCAACGATTACCGTTACCGTAACCCGCTCAGGTTATTCAGGCAGCGTTACCAGCGTTCCCACGGCTGTTGTTCTCGCTGAAGATCCGCCAACGCCGGGACTGTATTTCATGCAGATGGGTGGTTCCTATTCGGTTTCTCAAGGCTCGGCAACTGCCGCCGACGTGGTAATACCGGCCTTGTATGAGGGACTTCCCGTAACCGCTATAGCAAATAACGGTTTTTCTTCTTATACCAATATGACAAGCATCAGAATACCCAGCAGGGTAACGAGTATCGGCGTTAACGCGTTTTCCAACTGCACGAGTTTGACGAGTATTGCCATACCCAACAGCGTGACGAATATAGGCAGCGGCGCGTTTGTTGGCTGTACTGGTTTGACGAGCGTTACCGTACCGTTTTTAGGTTCAACTTTGGGCGGAGCATCGGCCCACATTGGTTATATATTCGGCGCGCCAAGTTACAGCGGTCAAGATTCATATATTCCGCCATCATTGAAAACCGTCATTATAACCGGCGGTAACAGCATCCCTGCCAACGCGTTTTCCGGCTGTACCGGCTTGACAAGCGTCATTGTACCCGGCGAAACCGGCGCATCATCCGGCTGGAGCGTTACCATACCCAACAGCATAACGAGTATCGGGCAGGGCGCGTTCTCCGGTTGTACCGGCCTGACCAATATCACGATACCGTTTGTGGGCGCCGCTTTGAACGGAACATCAAATACCCATTTTGGGTATATATTCGGCGCGCCAGGTTACAGCGGTCAAAATTCGTATATTCCGGCGTCGCTTAAAACTGTCATTATAACCGGCGGCAGCAGCATCCCCGGTAACGCATTCAACGGTTGTACCGGATTAACAAATGTCATTGTACCCGGCGAAACCGGCGCGTCATCCGGCTGGAGCGTTACGATACCCAACAATATACTAAGTATCAATGCTTACGCGTTTCAGGGTTGTATCGGTTTGACGAGTATTACTATACCGGACAGCGTGACGAGTATCGCCTCTTACGTTTTCAGCGGCTGCTCAGGTTTGACGGACATTCCCGTATTGCCCGCCGGAATAACAACAATCGAAGCTTACACATTCCAGAATTGTACTGGTCTGACGAATGTTACAATACCCGACAGAATAACGAGAGTTGGTTATAGAGCGTTCGAGGGTACTACCTATTTGACAAGTATTACCTTAAATGGAATTAGTACCTTAACGGAGGAGGGGGGCCAACAAAATTTCAGTTCTATATTTAATGGATTTGACGGGGTACTTCCATGGTCGTTGAAAACAGTCGTAATAACGGGCAGCAGAATTGCCTACATGATGTTCAAAAATTGTACCGGATTGACCAGCGTTACTATATCCAACAGTGTTACCAGCATTGAGTGGGGAGCTTTTAGTGGTTGTACCGGACTTACCAGTATAATCATCCCCAACGGCGTTACCAGCATTGGAGTTGATATTGATGACCATATAGGCGTTTTTGATGGTTGTACCAACCTTACCAACGTAACCATCCCCGCCAGCGTTACCGGCATTGGGGCAGGGGCTTTTGCCGGTTGTACCAAACTTACCAGCATAGCCATACCCAACGATGTTACCAGCATTGGAAATGCAACTTTTTCCGGTTGTACCAACCTTGCCAGTGTAACCATAGGGAACAGTGTTACCAGTATTGGGTTTAATGCTTTTTGGAAATGCGCCAGCCTTACCAATGTAACCATACCGAACAGTGTTAAAAACATTGGGCAGGGGGCATTTGCCTATTGCGCCAACCTTGCCAGTGTAAACATACCCAACGGCGTTACCAGCATTGGAGAGGAGGCTTTTCGAGAAACCAAACTTACCGGCGTAACCATACCCAACAGCGTTATCAGCATTGGGCGGGGAGCATTTGCCTATTGCGCCAGCTTGACCAGCATCACGATACCCTTTGTCGGCGCAACTTTGAATGGAATCCCGGATACCGATTATGGAATAACCTCAACCTATTTCGGTCATATATTTGGCGGCGGGAATGAATATGTTCCGGCATCACTGAAGACCGTCATTATAACCGGCGGTAACAGCATCCCTGCCAGCGCGTTTTCCAACTGTGCCGGCCTGACGAATATTACCATACCCAACAGCGTTAAAAGCATTGAGGAATACGCTTTTGTCGGCACCAGCCTTACCAGTGTTATCATACCCAATGAAGTTGAAAGCATTGGGCTGGCTGCTTTTCAGGGTTGTACCAGCCTTACCGGCATAACTATACCGGACAGTGTTACCAGTATTGGGCAGAACGCTTTTTACGATACGGTATGGTTAGATAACCAGCCAAACGGTTTAGTGTATGCGGGGAAAGTAGCATATACTTACCAAGGCGCTATGCCCGCAAATACAAGAATAACATTACTTGCCGGTACAAAAGGAATTGCTGATTGGGCTTTTGGCTCTGATTACAGTACCAGCCTTATCGAAATAACCATACCCGACAGCGTTACCAGCATTGGGGCAGGGGCTTTTTCCGGCTGCACCAACCTCACCATATATCTAGATTCCGGTAACGCGAACTACAGTTTAGATCAGGGCGTATTGTATAACAAAAATAAAACGGTATTACATACGTATCCAGCAGGGAAATCAGGCTCTTTTAGTATACCCAACAGCGTGGCCAGTATTGAGGATTATGCTTTTGTCACCTGTTACGGCCTTACCAGCGTAAACATACCCAACAGCGTTAAAAACATTGGAATTAGCGCTTTTTCCTACTGCTACGGCCTTACCAGCATAACCATACCCAACAGTGTTATCACCATTGGGGAAGAGGCTTTCAACGGTTGCAGATTTACCAGTGTAACTTTTCTTTGTACGATTACCGCAGACAATTTTGCTGACAATGCGTTTGGAACCGGTATATACAATGGACTTCTGTATTTGCGCGGCAAATACCTCGCGGAAGGAACAGGGACATATACGAGACCGGACAATACAAGTACGACATGGACGAAACAATAAGACAGGTGTAGTGTCGTCAAGAAACTGGCGACACTACAATTTATTCATGGTTGCTTTATGACGCTTTGTATGTTATATTAGATAACCAAAAGGAACCTTAATATGACCGGCACTAGAGTTGTTAAACTTTCAAGCGACATAATTCTTGAAGCGCATAAATATGCCGCTGTGTTTTCACGTTCTGTTCCCAGGCAGATTGAACACTGGGCAAAAATCGGCAGGATTGCGGAAGAAAATCCCGATCTTTCCTATAATTTTATAAAAGATATACTTGTGTCTCTGGAAGAAATCAAGAGCGAAAAACCGACCTCATACCAATTTGAGTGAGCAATGCAAGTTGTACAATATTCTTCATTTGAAAGGGTTGTAAAAAAACTTCACGCTAACGCTAAACAAGATTTGGATAAAGCGGTTAAAGAATTAATGCATAATCCTCATGCTGGTGAGTTAAAAAAAGGTGATTTAAGCGGTATTAGGGTTTACAAGTTTAAGATGGTACATCAGTTGACTCTGCTTGCCTATAGTTATGATGAACTCAATGAAAGTCTTATTCTTCTTGCTCTTGGTTCTCATGAGAATTTCTATCGTGACTTGAAAAAATGAAAAACCTTGCCGGGACCATGGGCGTTTTGGAAGCCACGCCGGATGTCATTCACCATAGGGCATTTCGCAAAGAATCACAACAAGCCGGCAGTAATGCCTTTTTCTACATATTCCCGAAGTCTGGGTCTGCCGCGATTTGGATACTTTGCTTTTGCCCACCATTCTTCCGGGGTAAAAGGATTATCATCCTTGCTGACTTTTGCTTTTTTAACCATAGCTTTTATTTTGGCTGGGGTGAATTCTTTATCAATTTCTTTGGCGGTCATACTAACTATTTTTTCCATAGTATTTTTTTTATTTATACCCATAAAAAATCGAATAGTCAAGGAATCACACCCGCCCATTCACCACTCCCTTAACTCCGGTATCGCCTCAAGCACCGTGTCGCTGATTTTTCTGCCGTGGCTGGAATAACCCAGCTGCCGCCGGGCGAGGGCGGCTCCGTGAAAGTCGCTTCCTTCGGTGACGTAAAGGCCGAGTTCTTTGCCCAATTTTTCAAGGCGGCGGCAGGACGACGCTTGGGCGGTGGGATGCCACGCCTCGATACCCATAAGGCCGTGGTTTTTCAGGGCTTTTATCAGATCGGGGAGGCGGCCCCAGGCGACATAGAGCGACATGGGGTGGGCAAGAACCGGAATGCCGCCGGATTCGCGGATCAGGGCGGCGGCTTCCGCAAAGGCAAGGCCGGTTTTGGGCACATACAGGGGTTTTCCCGGTTTCAGATAGTGGGCAAACGCCTGTTCCGGGTTTCTGACGATTTTTTTGTTGACCAGCAGGCGGGCAAAATGCGGCCTTCCTACGGAATGTCTGCCGGACAGGGCGAGAAGCTCTTCCCAACTGGCTTCAATACTCAATTCGTGCATACGGTCAAGAATGGCGCGGTTGCGGGCCTCGCGGCGGCGGGATAACTCGCTGATTGCCGCCAGAAAAGCGGGGCTTGGGGAGCGTATGCCCAGGCCCAGCAGATGAAATTCCCCTCCGGGACCAATGCCGGACACGCCATTGGCGCCGCCGCCTTCCCCGGCCCACTGGATATTTATCTCAATACCGGGGATAAACCGGATACCGGCGGTTTTTGCCGCGCTGCCCGCCGCTTCCAGACCGTCCAAAGTGTCATGATCGGTCAGGGCAAAGGCGCCAATTTCCTTTTTTTTCACTTCCTGTACCAGTTCCGCGGGGCTGTAGTCCCCATCGGAAATGTTCGAATGGGTATGTAAATCAACCATTATCCTCATTTTATCGGAAAAAAACATTGACCTCTATGCCTGAAAAGCCTAAAATAGAGTAAAGGGCGAATTTAAGTGGATTATACATTGGCCGGCGGAACACTGGTTTCCCCGGGTAAAAAAGCGCATATCGGCGATTTGACCATCCAGGACGGGCGCATTGTTTCCCGGCGCGGGCAGCTTGCCATTGACCTGCGGGGCCAGTCGTATGTGTACCCGTCGTTAATCAATACCCATGATCACTTGCAGGGCAATTACCGTCCGCCGGTAGGCCCCAAACCGGGAACCCACTACCTTACCTGGCTGCCCTGGGACAATGACCTCAAGGCTTCAGACACTTTTAAGGAACGTTCCCAGCTTACCCGTGAGGATTTATACGCCCTTTCCGGCTACAAGTGCCTTTTTTCCGGCGTAACCACGGTAAACGATCATTTTCCCCATAAAATAAACAGCGCCATTCTGCCTACCCTGCCCATCAGGGCGATTCTTGAATACGGCCTTGCCCACGAATGTTCTTCCTACGACTTAAAATGGGGCGACGGGATAGAAATTGAGCATAAACGGGCCGTAGACAACAAATGGCCTTTCATAACCCACCTCTGCGAGGGTTTTGATGATGAGTCCATGCGCGGCATAGAAACGCTTGAGAAACTGAGGGTTCTGGATAACCATTGCCTGCTGATACACTGCATCGCGTTCAGCGACGCGGATATAAAAAAAGCGGCAAAGGCCGGAGTAAGCGTTTCCTGGTGCGGCTTTTCGAATATGTTTATGTTTAATGTTACCGCAAAAGTCCGCAAGATGATCAAGGCCGGCGTAAACGTAACCATCGGCACCGACTCTTCGGCGACCGGATCGGCGAACCTCCTTGCCGAGATGAAATATGACCGGAATTTATACCGCTCCATGTACGGAGAAGACCTCCCCGCCAAAAAAATATTCGAGATGGTTACGCATAACGCGGCAAAAGCCTTCTGGATGGACGACCGGATTGGCACGCTGGACGAAGGCAAGCTGGGCGATATTCTGGTGTTGAAAGCCGGCAACGATGATCCTTACGAAAATTTTGTTAACGCTTCCATGGAAAATATAGAACTGCTGATTCTGGCCGGTATGCCCATTTACGGTGAAATGCGTTTTCTTGATATACTGGGGGGATCGCTGCCGTCCGGTTATACCCAAATTAAAGTATCCGGGCGGCCCATGTTTGTTAAGGGCGATCCTGCCGGTCTGTACAAAGAAGTACGGCGCAAGATCGGCTTCAAAAAAATACTGGACTATATGCCCCTTGAGGATGATTAATTAAGAGGATATTGATATATGCCAAAACCACTTCAATTCAACACCGGCGCGCTTATCTACTACGCGGGGGAAGAAGCAAACAAAATTTATATACTTCAAAGCGGAAAAGTCAGCCTGGTTTATACGGATATTGAATCAGGGGAGAATATACGCAGTCCGGTGCAGCCGGGCGAATTTTTTGGGGTAAAGTCCGCGCTGGGGCGCTTTCCCCGCGAGGAAAACGCCATCGCCATGGCGCCCAATACCATCGTAATGGCCTTTACCGTTCCCGAGTTTGAAGCGCTGGCAACGTCAAACACCAGAATTATTCTCAAAATGCTCAAGGTGTTTTCCAACCAGCTGCGGCGGGTGCACGCTCAAGTCGCAAGCCTGACAAAATCGGCGGGTGTAGAGCCGGAAGAGGGGCTTTTTGCCCTGGGCGAAAAGCACTTAAAAAACAAACGTTACGCCCACGCGTACTATGTTTTTAACCGCTACCTTATCCATTACCCGGAAGGCGTTAACGCAAAGCAGGCGGAAAAGAATCTTCAGCTTGCGCAAGCCGCCCTTGGAAAGAGAGGATGATCTATGGATCTTGATATGGCGGCGTTTGCCCGTTTCTCCCGTGTTTTTAAGCCCGGTGAAATCATTTTTTCCGAATATGAGCCGGGAGACACTTTTTACCTTATCCAGTCGGGGAAAGTTAAATTAATACAATGTACCGGAGAGCATGAACGTACCCTGGATATTTTGCAGCCGTCGGAAATGTTTGGCGAAATGGCAATATTGGAAAATCTGCCGCGTTCCGCCACGGCAATGGCCGTGGATGAAGTAACGGTAATTGAGTTAAATTCGCAGAACTTTGAAATCCTTATGATGGGCAACCCGCAAATCGCCCTGAAACTGCTGCGGATTTTCTCAAAGCGGATTTATGATTCCAAACGGCGCTTCATGATTCTTACCCTGCGCGACCCCCAGGCAAAAGTCGCCGATGTATTCCTGATGCTTGACGAAACCAGCGCCAATGTTGACAAAACGGGCGAAAAACGCGAATTTCAAACCACCCCTGAAGACATTGCCCACTGGGCCGGATTAAGCGCTAATCAGACCAAAGAAATCCTGTCCCGCTTTGTTAATCAAAACCGGCTGGAAATGTTTTCCGATCATATAGTGATTAAAAATATCAGTGACTTCAGCCGCTTTGTCAGCGCGCGGCGCAAGCAGGCTTAGGGAACTCTTCCCTGCATTGCCTGCATAAAGTTGTTGGGGTTCTTTCCGTACTTCGCCATTTTTTTCATCATGCCGCGCATCTTTTCAAACTTTTTTATGAGGCGGGCAACTTCCGCTACCGAAGTGCCGGAACCGCGGGCTATGCGGCTGCGGCGGGGCGGACCGATTATCAGGTGGTTGGCCCGCTCCTTGCGGGTCATTGAGGAGATGATCGCTTCCTGCCGGCTGAGGTCCGCCTTGTCAATGTCGTCTTCGCTTATCTGGCCCTGCATACCGGGGATCATTTCCAGCATTGACTGTAAAGAACCCATTTTCTTTACCGAACGGAGCTGGCTCAGCCAGTCCTCAAGGGTAAAGTTTTCCTTCTCCATTTTTTTCTGGAGTTCCAGGGCCTCTTTTTGATCAATGACTTCCTGGGCTTTTTCCACCAGGCTGACCACGTCGCCCATGCCCAAAATGCGGCCCGCGATGCGCTCAGGGTAGAACGGCTCAAAATCTTCGGGCTTCTCCCCGGTTCCCGTAAACTTCAGGGGCTTGCCGGTAATGGTTTTCAGGGAAAGGGCGGCGCCGCCCCTTGTATCAGAATCAAACTTGGTCAGGATAACGCCCGTTAGGCCGATTTTTTCGTCAAAGGTTTTGGCAATGTCCACGGCGGACTGGCCGGTCATCGCGTCGGCGACCAGGAGCATTTCATCGGGCTGGGACGCGTCTTTTAACCGGGAGAGTTCCTCCATCATCGGCTCGTCAATTTGCAGGCGGCCCGTGGTGTCGATAATCAGGGTGTCGATAAGGTTTTGCTTTGCCCACGCAAGGGCGTTTTGGTATACTTTGACGCTGTTCGCCGCGCCCTCTTCCCGATGAACCGGCACGCCAATCTGCGCGCCCAGTACGGCAAGCTGTTCCATGGCCGCGGGGCGTATCAGGTCGCAGGCGACAAGCAGGGGCTTGCGGCCTTCTTTTTTCAGGCGCAGGGCCAGCTTGGCGGAACTGGTAGTTTTACCGGAACCCTGCAATCCCAGCATCAGCACCGTGGAAATTACATCCGGCCCCCTTAATTTAAGTTTCTGTTCCGCGGTATCCGCGCCGCCCAGAAACAAAACCAGTTTATCGTGAATAATTTTAACAAATTGCTGTCCGGGATCAACGGCACGCAGAACCTTTTCGCCTTTTGCTTCCTCTATGGCAGCGTTGACAAAACGCCGCACCACGCGCAGGTTAACGTCCGCTTCCAGCAGGGCCATTTTAATGGCGTCAACGGCGTCTTCAACATTTTTTTCGCTTATCGTTGATTTTCCGGCGACAAAGCGCAGCGCGTCGGTAATTTTGTTGGTTAATTTATCAAACATTTAATGCCCCAGGCCATTTAAAAAATTTCCCAAAAAATCAAATGGTTCTATTTCGCGGTTTAAAATCTGATACATCCCTACGGAAATAGGCATTTTAAGCCGGTATTTTTCCGCAAAAACTTTAACATACTTCGCCGCCGCGATGCCTTCGGGCAGATAACCAAGCTCGGATATTCGCGCGATAAGATCATCAATATCCCTGAACGGCTCCAGAATTTTTTTCTCGATTATTTCTTTGCCAAAACGCCGGTTTCTGCCAAAAACAGAACGGCAGGTAACATCCAGATCGCCGATGCCGGAAATGGAAGTGAAAGTTTCGGGATGGGTGGCGCCCATCGCCATACCGAGGATTTGTATTTCGTTCAGGCCGGCGGCAAGCAGCAGGGATTCGGTTCCGTCTCCGAATAAATTCGCGCCGCCAAAGGCATTACCCTGGGTTTTAATGGCTTCCAGTATGCCAAAGGCAATGGCAATAACATTCTTCGCGGCGGCGGCTACCTGGACGCCCTTGACATCAAACGAGGAAAACACAAACAGCCCCTTGCTTCTGAGCAAGTCGCGGAAACGGATTGAATTCTTGGCGTTCTCACTGGCGGCGATAAGGCCGGTGATTTTGCCCCGCGAGACTTCCTCGGCGTGGCTGGGTCCGGCTATGTACACCAGAGACTGCCGGTAAAAACCGGGAAGGTAATCTTCCAGTGTTTCCAGAATAAGCCGGGGGCCTTTGTCCGTTGATATAAAGCCCTTGGTAATAACCGCGATGGCGGTTTCTCCCTCCCGAATTGAGGATGTCATAAGAATTTGCTTGACCGTCTGCATCAGATACAGTGATGGGACTGCCAGTATAAGGTATTCCCGCCCGGAGGCCGCTTCGGTAATGTCCGAGGTAGCTGTTAAATTTTCCGGCAGTTTAACGCCCGGCAGGTAACGGGAATTTTCGCGGCGCAGGTTAATGTCGTCCCGGTTGTCTTCCTCAAGACTCCAGATAACAACTTCTTTCCCTTTGTCCGCAATAACTTTTGCGACTGCCGTTCCCCAGGCGCCCGCCCCAATAACCGCTGTTTGTGCTGTCATACTATTTGATAATTATGAAGCATTATTCCGTTAATTCATAGTCCCTTGCGATGTTCGCGGCTTCTTCAAAATCGCTGTGTAACAAATGCTCCGCAAGGGTATTCAGCATTTCTTTTGTTGTCCGTGACCAGTTTTTTTTCTTGAGTTCAACCAGTATCTCTTTCGCGGCTTTCTTGTCATACACCGTACAAGCCGCCCGGAAGATGATCAATTTTTCCTGCAAGAAACCCCGATCCTCCTCCGCGGCTTTGCCGTCATCATCCTCTTCCTGGGGCGTGATTTTTTTGATTATTGCCCGCAATTTGTTCATAAAGTCCGGCGTCTCGGTTGATATTATGGCAAGGTCCCGCTCTTTTCCCGCCATTTCCAATATCCGCGCAAATCCGGAAACTTCCGTTTCACCAATATTCGCGAGGGCGCTTTTCATGGCGTGAACATTAATGACGTATAACTGTATATCATCGTCTTCCAGCGCGCCGCGTTTTGCGTATACCGCCTCCAGCACTTTTATCGCCTTTTCGGCGTCCCGTATGAAGGTTCTTGCCAGTTCCGGGGTTATGGATGACTGCGGCGTTTCCTCAACGGCGGGCTTACTCACAGCGCTCTTGCGCGCGGCCTCAATTACATCCGGCGGCTGTTTGTCGCGTATCAGCGTGTTCAATAAAGCGTTCAGGTGGCGTATATCTATCGGCTTGGAAATAAAATCGTTGAAACCGTTTGACAAAAATATTTCCGCCTGCCCCGCCACGGCATTTGCCGTCAGCGCAATAACCGGACGCGTGTATCCCATCTCGCGTATGTTTTTTGTCGTCTCAATGCCGTCCATTTTGGGCATCATGTGGTCCATAAACACAATGTCATACAGCCTGCCGGCCTTGATTTTTTCAATCGCCTCAAACCCGCTTCCGGCGGTGTCAATGGTCAGCCCATAAGGAGCCAGGAGCCCTTTTGCGACGTATATATTTGTTTCTACATCATCCACAATCAGAACGCTGCCATAGGGCATCGGCTCGCGCATTATTTGCGCCGTTTCCGTCGGCAATATATCCTTATAACGGAACTGCCGCAGGGTTTCGGCTGTCTCTTCGCCCAGCGGGGCGGCGCCGGTATTTCTTTGCGGTATACATACGGTGAACATCGAACCTTTTCCCGGTTCGCTCTTCACGGAAATACTGCCATTCATCATCTTGATAAGCTGCCTGGTAATGACCAGGCCAAGTCCGGCGCCCTCGGTTTCACGATTGGCTTCCTGATTGAGGATAGTATATTCTTCTTCATCATCGAATAGTTTACTCACCTGTTCTTTTGTCATGCCCCGGCCCGAATCCTGTACATGGAAAATAAGCGACACGTAGGGGTTTTTTACCCTGTCTTCATATTTGGCGGTAACTGACAAAATAACTTCACCTTTCTCCGTATATTTGAACGCGTTGGAAAGCAGATTATTTAAAACCTGCTTGACGCGCAGTTGGTCGCCCAAAAGCTCCGCCGGCACGAATGGATCCACCTGTAACTCAAACTTTATTTCCCTGCTCCCGATTCGCATCATATTCATTTGGGTTGTATCGTGAATCAGGCTCGCGACATCGTATTTGACGGGAGATAATTCCAGATTGCCGGCTTCAATTTTGGACAGGTCGAGTATATCATTGATAACATTGAGCAGCGAATAGCCCGAATTGTAAATTTTGGCCATCGCCTCATTGGCGTCCTGCGGAAGCATTTTGTTTTGCATCTGCATTTCCGTAAGGCCCAGGATTGCGTTCATGGGCGTGCGTATTTCATGGCTCATTGTCGCAAGGAAGTTACCGGTCTGCCGGCTTTTAACATCCGCTTTATTTTTCGCCGCGGCCACCCGTATTAAACCGGCGCTGAGCGTTATTGCCATCAGCAAACCTATCACGCTGAGCGAACGGGCTATGTTTTTCATGCTTTGGTAATAGGCGCTTTCAGGCGTCATAATACCCAAATACCAGCCGTTCTGAAGCTGCCGGGCAAAAAGGACGGACGAATCGCCCCGGTAATCTCTCACCTTGCGCTCGGAAATTTCTATCCCGTGTCTCAGGTCATACTCAAGGGAAACGCCGTCATTCATATCACGCAGGGATCTGCCCCAATACGCCGGAATGGGGTGGGCAACTACCTCAAATTGCCGGTCCATCAGTATCCCATAACTGCCCTGGGCAATTCGCGTGTTGTTGGCATAACTTCTTATCCTGTCAAGCAATATACCGAGGCAAATAACGCCCAGCGGACGGCCTTTGTCATCAAAAATCCGGCGCGCGTAGGTAACGGAAGTAACGCCTACCGAAACGTCCAAATACGGCTCGGTCATTCCGACCGTTCCGTTTGCCTCAACCGCCGCTTTATACCAGGGACGGTTCACGGGATCATAGTCATCCGGCGGAATCCAATCAATACCGATACAGAATTTACCGTCAAACGCGTCAAAAACGCCGAAGACGCCGGTAGCATAGGATACCAGTTGGTCATCAATGAGCATATAGTCCGTAACGTGATTAATATAGTTTGCTACCATATCAAAGGTATTGCCATTAAGGATCATGATACGAATGGTTTCCGCAATGGTACTCAGCGTTGTCTGCGGTTCCAGAAGATCGGCGATAATATTGGCTTCAGTGTAGGCGATTGCGTTTTCCGTATCATTCTTCAGATGTCCGCGCTCAATGTCGCCCACCAATACGTAACTCACCATTACCATAACCGCAAAGGCGATAAACACAAACACCAACTGCGCGAAGACCGGGCGTAAAATATCCTTTACTTTCCGTACAGAGAAGTGAATTATTGACTTAAACACAAGGAAACCTCTTGGAACTGCTCTTTTACTTCATAAAATACATCAGCAATATTCGGGTCGAAGTGTTTACTTGAATTCGACATGATAACATTCTTCGCTTCTTCGTGTGAGTACGCTTTTTTGTAGGGCCGTACGGAAACAAGCGCGTCATAGACATCGGCAACCGCCAGTATGCGTCCCTGCAGCGGAATCATTGTTTCCTTAAGCCCATACGGGTAACCGGTGCCGTCCCAGTGCTCATGATGATACCCGGCGAACAATTTCGCGTGATGCAGGAACGCTTCATTACCCGTCCGGTTGACAATTTGATCGATATTCCGCTCGCCTTCCTGGGCATGCTTTTTTATCATTTCATATTCTTCTTTGGTCAATTTGTCAGTCTTGTTTAAAACCAGGTCTGAAATGGCGATTTTACCCAGATCATGCAAACGGGCCGATGAAGCGACCAGGTCCAGGTCCCCCCAATCACGCAGTTCATCAACATACACCCCGCGTTCCATCATAGCGTTCATCAGTATTTTTATATATGCCGTTGTACGCTCAATGTGCCCGCCCGTTGTTTTGTCGCGGCTTTCAACCATATTCGCCAAAACATATACCAGGCTGTTTTGCAGCCGCCGCAGCTGCGTTGTCCGGTTATGTATCAATTCATCAATGTCCAGGTGGGTTTTAATGCGATTCAGCAGTACGGGCGCGGAAAAGGGTTTGGCGATAAAATCTACCGCGCCCAGCTCAAACCCCTGCACTTCGGTAGAAACATCCGTCAAACCGGTCAAAAAAATGACGGGAATACTGGCATACGCGTCATGGCTTTTTAGCTGTTGTAAGGCTTCAAACCCGTTCACTTCGGGCATTTCAATGTCCAGCAGAATTAAATCCGGCGTAACTTTGTCCAGAAGCATGAACATTTTGGCGGCGGACGGCATCGTCATGACACAATAAAGATCCTCCAGCGCATTTTCCGCCATGGACAAGTTTGTGTCGCTGTCATCTACCACAAAAATCGTCTTCACTGCATGATACCGTTATTATTAAGTATATTATGATAGCACTGCCATGTCAATAAAAAACACTATCCTGACAAAAATAGTCATAAAATAAGCCTTTTTCCTGACAAAAATCAAGAAAATGTCATTTTAATTTCATCACCATAAAACCGGCGGCGCCTATACTGTATTCTTCCTGCTCTTCCCATGAGGCAAAAACAGTATCCCCGCACAAACCGACGCCGGTATAGACAAAACCCTCAGGCAGGGGGGGCAGGGAAAAGCGGCGAATAGCCGAAGGGGTCACATACAGGGCGCTGCCCTGGGGAAAAGCCGCCAGAAAGAAGGTATTTTCCGGCCTGCCTGAGTAAAATCCGCACATTGCGGCCTTTTCCCGGTCGGTGGCAAAGGTACGAACCGTTTGAAATTCCGGGGAAACCACTGCCGCTATGCCGCCGCGGCTTTCCGCAAATACGGCGGTAAGCATTTCCCGCAGCGGGGACGGCGCGGCGGACAGCGGTTCCGGCAGGGCGGCATTCTGAAATGGGCCGAGGGAAACTTTCTCGCCTCCCTGTACCAGATCGCCCGACCGGAGCATACGGATTTCCGGCTGCTGCGCCGTCTTTTTTACCGCCCGGAAATACCAATAAGCGTCGCCGCCCCGGCGAAGGGTATCCACATCCCAGCCGTCTTCCGGCGCAAAAACATCCAGCGAAGGTATCGTCAGGGTTTTTGGTTCGCCTGATCGAAAGTCAAAAGTCCACAGACGGGGCGCGGGGAGCGGGGCTTTTGAATCAAAAAACCGGTCATCACGGTACAGCAGCGCCGCGGGTTTTCCATCAAACAGGACAAAGGCCCCTACGGTATACTGCCGCCAGAATTCTCCGCCGGAAAAACGGTACAATCCAACCTTCCCGTCTGTCCGCGGGGAAAGGCAGAGAAAGCCGCCGCCATTAACCGCCATGAGCAGGTTTTCCTCCCGCGCCAGCGTGAAGCGGATATGAGGCGCAAGCGGCCAGGGAATCAGCGCGGCGGAAAAGCAGGCGTCTTCAATCGTTTCAATGAGAACCGGTCCCTCAGCGCCGAGCTGAAACCAGAGGGGGTATTCCCCCGCCTGCAAAATTGCCATGGGCGCAACCGATGGCGCGGGCGGCGGCGTAAGGCCTGGGGCAGCCACGGCGGCGGAAGCCTTGTCCGCGGACCGGGCGCATGAAAGCAAGAAACACAGCAGCAGAGCGGCAGCGCAAAAATGAAAGCGGCGCATGGCACATTATACATAAACTTTACATTAGTTGCCACTGATAGCCTGTGACAACTAAAAAACAGAACATTTACAAAAACACGGCGTACTGTTCGTTAAATTCGGTTTTTGTCATTTCTTTCCCTTTATATTTCCGCTTTATATCCAAAACTCATCAACAGGTACCCTCGTTCTTTTATTTCTTTTAACGCTTGTTTTGCCAATTCGTGTCCCTGCCCGGCGGCTTTGTTAAAACATTCGGAGGCTTTGGCTTTGTCCTGTTTTACGCCTATGCCTGCGCTGTAACAACAGCCTTGCTTAAATATGGCTTCGGTATGGCCGGCTTTGGCCAGTTCTTCATATATCGCAAACGCTTCCGCAAACTCTTTGTCCGCTTTGGCGTGTTCGGCTTTTGCGTCATTATGAAGAAATGTGTTTTCTTCTATTGAGAAGCCTTTTGTATAATAGTTTTCCGCTTCCTTGAATTTGCCGTCTAAATCGGTATTCATTTTTTGTTTTTCTCCTTAATTCAATTAGCAATTCGATACCTTTTCCAAAATCGGTTCGATTACGGGAAAGGGGATACAGTAATTCATCATTCCTTGTATTCCGACACTTGCGTGCCCTTCAATCTTTACTTCCAATGTAATCAAAGCCGTCATTTCCGAGGGCGGGGCGAGTTTGATGAATTTGGGATCAGGCTCTATCTTTTCCAAACGAGGACGCAATTCCACGGACGGCACGTCCGATATTTCCGCCCATGCTTGCTTTATGTCTTCCAACAAAAGCTCATATATGTCTTTAATGACTTTTTCCTCATCATTGGTTAATTCACGGCAAGGTTTTGTCGTGCCCGCTTTTCTTCCGCAAATTATGTCGATAATGGCGAATGTGATTGAGGGGTCTATTTCAAAAATCGCCGCGCCTTTGAGCGGCTCCATGCCGACGAGGGCGAGGGTTGTGGGGACGGGTATGCTTCGGTAAAATTCATCTACAGTCAGTTGATCTATCGAAGCGACGGTTATGTTTACCGTTACGCCCAGCTTTTGGCTGAGGTTTTTACTTGCCGTCCGCGCAAACTTCTCAAATATAATTGATATTCCGCGCAAGTGTTCGCGTGTAAATTTTTCCTGCCGGATTTGCGCGCCGGTTTCTTCGGCTGTTTTTCCGACATTCGCCGCATCAATTTTTTTTAAGATGTCGTTTACTTCATCTTGTGAAAGTACGTCTGCCATTGTTCTTTTCCCCCTAACTTTCAAATTGTTAAAATCCGCGCCTGACACTATTGCGTTACCTCTGTCGGGACAGCCTTTGATTTTTCCTCGATTTTTGCCGCTTCCTTTTTATAATTCACGGTTAATAAAATAGAGAATACGGATATGAGGATTATAATGATCATTACCGCCACAAGCACTACGCTTGTAAATCTGGCTTTTATACCTTTGGCAACGATCCATGAATCTTGAGGAGGGTTGTATTCTATAGCATTTTCTCTCGGCTTTTTGTCGTATTCCCATTCTTTGTATTTCCAATTTTTGGATTCCTCGGTGCGCTTTGTGTTGCCGCAGTTAAGGCACTGAAAATATTTGTGCAGTTTACCAATAGCGGTTGTTATTATTATTGTTGAAGTTGAGGACCTGCTTGTCGCGCTTGCAAACATTTCTCCGATAGCTCCGCCCCCGTAATTATCCCCTGACTCGCGGCTTGTCGTTGTGGTTGTGATTTTCTCTATTTTCTCATCCTCAACAATGTCTTGTTCTCTGACCAAGACCCATGAATGGGGGCAATGGCATGACGGACATTCCAAATCTATGCCGTAATCCGATCCCGATATTTCGGGGCTTTCAGCGGTTAATTTTGATGCTTTAGTGCTTACGATTATCGCAAATATTATTGCTAACACCGACCCGATGTTCGTATACAAAATATATTTCCAATCACTCGGCAAGAGGTGAACCGAAAACCCTTTTTCCACGATTAAGCGGACGATTGAGTTTAGTATCCAGCCGAGGATAATAGAAATTCCCAAATACATAATGGCAAAGAGGGCTATTGAATTATTTGTGGCTTCATTTGCCCTCGTTCTCGCCGGGTTCACGCGGCGTTCTTTAATCCATTTCTCAAGCCACGGGAATTTGGCGCGTTTTTCTTTATAGTAAGCTCCGAATGATCTGGACGCCGCCGTAATGTTTCCAAAAAAGATGATAAGCATAACGACAGACATAATTAATAACAGGTACATATAAATCTCCTTAAAATGTATTTGCGTTTTTGCTTCCTTTGGAAGCGCGTCCGCCGACTTTATTTCAAACAGCAAAAACTTTGCTGTTTATTGCGCTCCTTATTTGCCGAATAGCCCTTTGCCTTTAAATATGCCGCCTTTAAATTTACCTTCTTGGATTTTGCCGTTTGCTAAAGTCCTTTTTCCTTTGCCTTCTGGCATTCCTCTAAAAAAATCTCCTTCGTAGACATCTCCATTTTTGTAGGTCATTTTTCCTTTGCCGTGTGGTATGCCACTTTCACTCAAATCGCCTTCGTATACCATGTCACCAAATTTTATTTTCTTTTTGGTTTCTATTACTGTTGGTTGCTGTTGCGCCACAGGTCTTGGCGACGGTGCAGGTTGCGCCGCAGGTTTCGGCGTTGATTTCGGCGGTGCTGGTGATGAACTGCTCATTCCAAAATCTCCTGATGATGATTTCTGTTGCGGTGCTGATGATGAACTGCTCATTCCCCATTCGCCGCCTGAACCGCTTGCCGATGAACCGCCGACAAATTCGCCGTCTTTCCATTGACCTTCTTTTACTCTGCCGTCTGCGTATTTTAACTTTCCTTTGCCGTGTTGTGCGCCGTCAAAGAAATCGCCTTCGTAACAATCGCCGTTATCTGTCCATGTCTTTTTGCCTTTGCCTTGAAATACGCCGTTTACAAATCCGCCTTCGTAAATTATTGTTACGCCGTCTTCTTTCCATGTGAATTTCCCTTTACCGTGAAATTCGCCGTTGACAAAATCGCCTTCGTAAACGCTTCCGTCGTCGTAAGTTACTTTCTTTCTGCCTGTAAAATTATCTTCCTCGCTTGATGATGAAGGCGAACCGCCTACTCTCGGCGGTGTAACATACCATTTATAAACAGCCCTTTTAGTTTCTTCTCTTTCATCGTCAGTTAAAATTTTTCCTTCGCCGTGACATTCACGGCAATTCATAATGCCATTTTTGCAATTAGAACATGGTTCTTCTTCAGCACCGAAAATAAACGGATTTTTAAATCTACCTGTGCCGTTACAAGTGTCACAAGTAAGTTTTCCTTTTCCACCACATTCAGGACAAACTACATAATATTCTTCCATAATCTTCTCCTTCAAAAATAAAACGTTCCACTCTTATACAAGAATGTTTTACTCTGCAACCAAAACGCTTCGGTCTTTTACCAAAACGTTCCGCTTTTTTGCCAAAACATTTCGGTCTTGAACCAAAACGCTTCGGTCTTTAACCAAAACATTTTGGTCTTTTAATAAAACGTTCCGCTTTTTTACCAAAACATTTCGGTCTTTAACCAAAATGTTTCGGTCTTTTACCAAAACATTTTGGTACTCAACGTGAATAAATGCCCTAAAAAGCCCGAAAGTGAGTCAAAATGACACACTTTTTGGGCTTTTCGGGGGTTTATCCCTTTAATCTCTTTTTATTCCGTTACTTCTCCTTCAACATTAAAAATTCGTGCCTGACACCGTTGCGTTACCATTCCTCCGAATCCCCTTCTATGGGCAGTTCCGGTCCGCCAAAAGGCGGTGACGGTTCGGCCCGGTCTAAATCTTTGACGGGCTCGCCGTCCTTAAAATGGCCTTCATAAACAGTTCCGTCCGCATAGGTCATTTTACCTTTGCCGTTTCTCATGCCGTCAGACCAATCGCCGACGTAAACTCTACCGTCTGCCCAAACCATTTTTCCTTTGCCTTGCCGGGTTCCCTCAACAAAATCGCCTTCGTAAAAAGTGCCGTCGTCTGTCCATGTCATCTTTCCTTTGCCGTGGAATTGATTGTCAGCAAAATCGCCTTCGTAAATCATTACAACGCCGTCATCGTCTTTCCATGACATTTTCCCTTTGCCGTGCCGATTGCCGTCAACCCAATCGCCTTCGTAGACGGAGCCGTCCGCCCATGTCATTTTTCCTTTGCCTTGCAAGCTGGAGGTTACAAAATCGCCTTCGTAGACTGCGCCGTTGAAACGAGTGAATATTCCTTTGCCGTGTTGTTTGTCGTCTTCCCAATCGCCTTCGTAAATGTCGCCCATGTTCCATGTCATTTTGCCTTTGCCGTGGCGTTTGCCGTCTGCAAAATCGCCCTCGTATACGTCATCGCCCAGATATTCGTCGGATTCTTGTTTGGCTGTACACTTACTGCCGTCAATCGTCAATTTGCCTTTGCCCTGCATTTTGCCATCAACAAAATCGCCTTCGTATATTCTGATAACGCCGTCCAGATCAGTCTCGCCTTGCCATGTCAGCTTTCCTTTGCCGTGTTGATAGCCCTTGACAAAATCGCCTTCGTATATTTTTCCGTCGGGCCATGTCATTTTTCCTTTTCCGGTGAGGCAGTCGTTAGTCCAATCGCCTTCGTAAACTCTTTTGTCATCGTATGTCAGTTTTCCTGTTCCGTGGAATTTGCCGTCAAGAAAATCGCCTTCGTATACTTCGCCCGGTCTGTTTGCGTTTAAGTATTTTCCTTTGCCGTGCGGTTTGCCGTTGAGTGTCTCTCCTTCGTATATGCCGCAAGATAATGTCAGTTTTTCTGTCATTGGTTACTCCTCATTCTTCGGTGTCAGGCGCTTGGAGCTTGCGCTTTCTCACAAACTTTCCGCCTTTCCATTCGCCTTCCTCATATTCAGATACAAAATCTCTTTTCACAAACTCACTCTCGATTACTTTTTCTTCGTCAGGCGTCAAGCCGGCATAAGATACTAACACATGGAAGAGCGTATGGGAGTTGAGTCCTTCCTGTATTCCGAGCGCCGCCCTTTTGAGTATGGTTTTGTAACGGCGCGTATATTCGTCTTTTTCAAACGCGATTCTGTTTGAAAGAATTTCGTCAATGGGCTTGGGCGCTACGCCGTCTACTACCCTGCGTAAAGCATATTTTAAATCTTCATCGTCAAGGTCTTCCAATTCGTTTTCCAGAGACGGTATCCCTTTCTTTCTCGCTTTTTCATTCAACTTTACCGCCAGTATTATATACTTGGCGGCTTCCGCGATGAATTTTGTTCTTGTCATAATTTGCTCCTATTTAAGTCTGACCATTTGCAAGCAGTCAGACAGTTTAATTGAACGCTCACTTCTTATTTAACAACTTCATCCCGCTATGGGCGTTTTTGTTTTCAGGGTCAAGGGCGAGCGCCGCCTGAAAATCGGCAAGGGCTTTTTCATCATCGCCTGTCTGGTAATAAACCAGCCCCCTGAAAGCGAGTACATTCGCGTCTTGGGGTGAAATTTCATGCGCCCGGTTAAAATCGGCAATAGCCTTGTCTTCTTCGTCCATTGCGGAAAAGGCGAGTCCTCTTGAATACAGGGCTTCTACCATGTCGGAATTTATTTCGAGCGCGGCGGTGTAATCTTCTACCGCTTTTTCAGGTTCGTCATTTGCCGAATAGAGAGTGCCCCGGTTCACCAGTACCTGATACAGACAAGGGTTAATCGCTAACGCGGCGTTGTAATCGGCGAGGGCTTTTTCATGCTCTCCCATTTGATAATGGGCAAGCCCTCTTGAGCCCAGTGCCATGTCCCAGTTGGGGTTTATCGCAAGGGCGCGGTTAAAATCTTCTACAGCCTGCGGGAATTCATGGCTGTAATAATGAGCCTGGCCTCGGTTGAAAAAGGCGGTTTCCATGTCGGGCTTGAGTTCCAGCGCGGCGGTATTATCGGCGATTGCGGCTTTCATGCGCTCGCTTTGCTGTTCATACGTTTTATCGCCTTCTCCCACGCTGAGAAAATTCGCTTCGCCCCTGCAAGCATAAGCCTCCGCCGTGGAATCTCCGCCGAGTTTGATTGCCTTGTTGAAATCGGCAATGGCTTCTTCCGCTCTGGCGGTGCGCGTAAGGGCTATGCCCCTGTTGATGAGGGCTTTTTCGTTACCGGGGTTAAGACGAAGGACTGTGCTGAAATGCCCTACGGCTTCGATCATGTTTCCCATGTTCATAAGGAAGAAGCCCATGTTGTAATGGGCGGCTTCGCATGAGGGGTCAATTTGCGCGGCGCGGGCAAGGTCGGCGAAGCCTTTATCATACTTTTCGAGGCAAGCGTAAGCCACGCCCCTGTTTACCAGCGCTTCGACATGGTCGTTTTTGAATTTAAGGGCGGCGCTGTAATCGGCTATGGCCTGTTCAAACTCATAGCTTGCGAAGTAGACGTTTCCCCTGTTATAGTACGCTTGCGGGTCGTGGGGGTTTTGCCTGAGCAGATCTGTCCAGTCCTGCGCCGATTTGAAGGGACTGTCCCCCATAGGGAGAAACCCCGCTTGCCCTGCCATCGTGTCCGATGACACGCCGGCTGTTGTGGTAATCGTGTCAGGTTTCTTTTGTTCATTGCTCATTGTTTATTCCTCACTTTTCATACAATTTTCCCATTTTCCATAAAGATAATTCTGTCCGACAGAGCGGACGTGATTTCGCTCCGGTCTTGCGTGGCGTAGAGCATGGTGAAGCTATATTTGCGCTGAAGATCGAAAAGCTCCTTTCTTAAAGAATTGCGGAGCGAAGACGCTTGATTACCCGCGTCAATTCCGGCAAGCGGATCGTCAAAGAGACAGGCTTTGGTGTTTAAGACGAGCGAGCGGCCAAGCGCAACATACCACCTCTGAACCAAAGAGAGCGCCGATATTTTTCTATCCAGCAATTTATCTATGTTCAGCAACTTTGCCCAATCTTTTACTCTCTTGTCGATTTCATATTTCGGCACTTTTCTGATTTGCAAGTCATACGCCATATTTTCATAGACGGTCATTTGTAAAGCCAGCTTTTCGCTTTTCAACCGTGATTTGGAATGCGCCATGCCTAAAATCGGCAGATTGGAACCGCCTTTCACGTCTTCGGCGTAGTCCTGAGACACCATTTTGACGTTGCGGTCATAAGCCGGCACGTCGTTCAATAATTCGCCGTCGATGAAGAGTTCGCCTTCGGTAATATGATCTAAACCTGCAATCAAACGGAGTACGGTGGATTTACCGGAGCGGGGCGGTCCCAATAAAACCAAAAATTCTTTTAGCCCGACGACAAGGTTGATGTTATCGGCGGCTCGGACGTCGCCGGGATAAATCTTGTAAACATTTTTCAATTCAATCAGTTTGTTCTTCGGCGGCGCAGAGGGCGTTGCGTTATGCGACGGAGCGTATTGCGGCGGCGCAGGATAGGGCGATGTGTTATGCGACGAGACGGTTTGTAACGGTACAGATTGAGGCGATGCGGTTACGGTTGTGTCTCCGCGCAATACGAGCGCGAGGAGGTTTACAATTTCTGCCGCAAAAAGGTGCGAAATGCCGCAGTCTTCTTCAAGTTCTTTGATCTGCGCTTTCTTGCAAGCGGCAAGGTCTTGCGCGCCTTCAATGATTTTCGGCACATCCTCCTCGACAGTCAGCAAAAGCAGGCGGCTTTGTTTCTTATATTCGTTTTTGGTGTAATCCGTCAAAAGCGCCTTGCATTTTTTCACGTCCATGAGCGAGGCGCCGCCATGCTCTTTCACCATTTGTTTTACTATGTCGATAAAGGCTTGTTCCATTGTTTTCTCCTCCTAAAAGCGTTTTTCACTGCTCACTCTACGGTGTCAGGCACTCGGCTGCTACTTCTTCCTTTGTTCCCTGTTCCCTGTTCCCTGTTCCTTGTTCCTTGTTCCTTGTTCCTTTTCATGCTATATTCATTTATTGAGGAGAAAGATAATGACAAACCGCGCTGTTCTGTTGCATGAAATAGAGACGCTTCCGGCACAATATATTGGCGAAGTCGTTGATTTTGTCGCATGGATAAAACACCGAAAACTTTCAGAAATACCAGAAACCATGCTATTGAGTGAAACAGCCCTGTCAAAAGACTGGGAGACGCCGGAAGAGGACGAGGCATGGGCAAGTTTGTAAAGGGTGATGTTGTCATCATCCCTTTTCCGTTCACGGATTTATCGGCCAGTAAAAAACGCCCTGCCTTTGTAGTGGCTGATCTTAGCGGGGACGATATTATTGTCTGCCAGATAACCAGTAAATCCAAATCCGACCCTTTCGCTCTTCCTTTGAGTACGCATGATTTTATTTCAGGCAGTCTGCCGGTAGACAGTTTTATCAGACCCAATAAGTTATTCACTGCCGATAAAAATATTATTCTTTCTGTTGCCGGACATCTGGGTGAGAATAAAATTCGTGACGCTCTTAACTCAATCATTTCGATCATTTCCTCTTAATTCCTCTTGGTAGTTTCATTTCTCATTCCTCACTTGTTTCCATGCCTGACACTTTGCCGTTACCAATTGGCATAATAAACTCCTTAAAATGTATTTTCCGTCCACAAGGACAGTGTTCAAATATTACCTTTATAAGAACGAATTAAACTCATCATCCACCCCATAGTTTTTCATTTGTTCCGCAATCTGACTTGGAGACCAATCGTTAATTACATAAATGTCACGGCATAAGCTTTTTATACTTTCCGCAATATCAAGAGAAAATACATTAATATGTCTTTCTCCTGAATTATCAAATTTTATTACGGCATTCGAGGTTCCGGTGAATTCCGCTAGTGTTCTGTCCGAAACAAATTTCAAAATGGCTGAACCAAAATCAACTGAGCCTGAGGCTTCCTGATCTTTCCATTCCAGATCATTTAACGTAACAGGGCCGCCTGTTGTGATCCAATTTGAGCTGGATGAAAATGTAAGTACCGCTGTTTTTAGCCCGGTACTGCAATTACCGGAAATATCATCTATTGCGGCGAGAACTTTCTTCATATTGTTGTTTACCGCAATAATTCTGCTTCCTGCCATGTTTTTAGATGTTTTAATTACAAAAAATATCACTGCTGTTGTTTTTTTTGGCATTTCAATGTCGTCTGTTAATCCCATGTTTTTCTCCTTGTATCGGGACGAGTGGGATGACTAGTCTCCAGTACTTGTTCTTTACCGATTCTTGTGTTATATAAATTTTATGTTTGATGAAAATTTTGACCGAATAACCCAAAACCCTGCCGTTATGGGCGGCAAACCCTGTATTCGCGGTATGAGGGTAACCGTTGGAATGATCGTTGGTCAGATTGGCGAAGGTGTCAGCAGTGAAGAACTTCTCTCTGATTATCCCTATCTTGAAAAAGAAGATATTATGCAAGCTTTGCGATATGCCGCCGCTCTTTCCCAATGGCATGAGGTTGCCCTCGCCCAGGCATGAAAATCCTTGTTGACATGAACCTTTCTCCCAAGTGGGTCGGTTTTTTGAATGGAAACGGTATTGAAGCGGTACACTGGTCATTTATCGGCTCCCCGGATGCTCATGATCCCGAAATTATGACATACGCCAAAGCGTATGATTTTTCTGTTCTTACCTGCGACCTTGACTTTGGATATATTCTTGCCGTCACACACAGTAAAAAACCAAGTGTTATTCAAATGAGAACAGGCGCTCTTGGATATGACAGGATCGGCGCTGTCGTGTTGAGCGCGATTAAAATGCTCTATGCCGATATTGACAAAGGGGCGTTGGTTACGATTGTTCAGCGTAAGACTCGTGTAACCTTGCTTCCCCTGTAACAATTCCTGCATTTTCATCTCATCCCTCATTGTTTCCTTGTCTGACACCTTGCCGTTTCTTAACCGCTTGTAATATTTTGCTGTTTCCGTTATTTTTACCGATATGAAACAGGAACAAGATGAGACTGAATACCTTTGCAGTTCTCCTGCCAATCGTGAACGGCTGGAAACGGCGATTGAAAATGTAAAACATGGAAAAAATATTATTTCTTTTGATACACTTGAACAGGCAAAAGACTGCGCCGAAAAGCAAGCCGCTTCACAGTGACTGGTTTTGAGGAACATCGTCTTATTTATAAAGTCCTTCCTGATCAAATTGTTATTGTCTACTGTAAATGCCACTACACATAGCAGTGGTTCGTACTTATTCACTTCGACTCTGCCATCTTCGTAAGTTTCTTTCTTTTTTCCTTTAAATCCTGCCATAATCTTTGCCTTCGAATATTTTTAGGTAACGCTTTAGCGTCATTGCTCATAGTCCATTACATCACACACTATGCAATTAACTTTTAACACGCCTGTTGCGCATAATTTACATCTATGGGGCATGTGCTTTTTTTCGGCGGTTGGTTTGCGGACGCAGCTTGCCGCGCTTTTTCGCTGTTTTCGTCAATGCCGTTAGTTTTTCCGATTCCCATGTTCTTTCTTCCAGCTTGTTGAAGTTGTCTATGTCTCTCATGGTTTTTCTCCTTGTTTTTCGCTTTTTTTCATGCTATGTTTTCCTTAATGACCGTTGAAGATATTGCGCTGCTTTGCAAGACGCAGTCTGTACGTTGGACAAGCCATATACTCCAGCGTATGTTTCACCGAGGCATAAGCATGGACGAAGTGGTAAGCGCATTGACCAATGGTGAAATAATTGAGCAATATCCATCTGATTATCCTTTTCCCAGTTGTTTAGTACTGGGACATACGAAAGCGGGAAAAGTCCTGCATGTTGTGTGCGGTTCAAACGGCG
>Ga0268262_10001015_pt1 | contig 35921 bp, 29 predicted proteins | sample TergutNc150P3_FD_190354 | JGI IMG/M metagenome (GOLD analysis project Ga0268262, IMG submission 190354) | Nasutitermes corniger P3 segment gut microbial community from laboratory colony in Florida, USA - Nc150 P3 (SPAdes) (version 2) | ecosystem: Host-associated > Arthropoda: Insects >...
CGGCGAGCGTAAGAAACGCATTAACTATGTTCAGGCTGTTAGGTGTAAAGGTATCTGTCACAGAGATTGACGTATTAGGTTATCAGTCTTATAGTGATTATAGCAACGCCGTCAAAAACGGAGCAACCTATAATAAATCAACCGTAACAAACAATGGATTAACAACGCAGGCAATACGGTATCAACAATATATGGAAGTTTATAAAGACTTTATAGACACGATAGAACGCATAACATTCTGGGGTCTTACCGACAACCAAAGCTGGCGTTCAGCGGGATTGCCTCTCTTGTTTGACAAAGACGGCAAAGCCAAACCCGCATACTACAAATTTGTCGGAGCAATACCTACAACTTGGTAAAAAAGTTCATGGTAGAAAATTTATAATCATCGGATAATTTTTTAATTAAACTCTTCAATAATAATTTTCACACAACAAATAAAATATTCTCCTAACGGTTTGGCGTTACGTGATATATATTAAGGGCATAATTTTTATAGGAGGAAAACATGAAAATTATGCGAATTGTCATTTTTTTAATGATAGTCTTGTCTCTTTTCGGCTGCAAACAGACGCCTGATACGCCGACCGAACCTGAAACAACCACGGAAAACGGAACATCGCCGGGAACAGGAACGTCGCCCGGAACGGGAACAACTCCCGGAACAGGAACATCGCCTGAAACGGTATATTTAACAGTTGGCGGCAGTAAAGACCTTAAAACCCTGCTTGACGCCGGAATGAGCGGGAAAACCATAACATGGTCTTCCGGCGACTCAACAAAAGTAGCTGTTGATTCTAACGGCATTGTAACTTCAAACATAACCAGTTTTACAACTGCGGAAGGCGGAAGCAAAAAATACACGGAAGGACCCGCAAAGACGGAAGTAACAATCACGGCGAAAGCGTCGGATAATACGGAAAAAACATTCAAAGTGTTTGCGACAACGGAAGCGCAGGAAAGCATAGCGAGTTTATCGCCGTTTAAGGATCTTTTTCCGGCAAGTATCCTTGTTGGAAATATCGCCACAAGCAGCGACGGAAACGGCTCAACAATTACCAACACGTCTTTGACCCGCCACTTTAACGTCCTTACCCCTGAAAACGACATGAAACCCGACGCTGTTACAAACGGCAGAAACGCGTCAACGGGAGTAATAAACTACACATGGACAAAAGCGGACAATTTTGTCAATTCCGCAACAGGTTCAAACATTAAAGTTATCGGTCATACATTACTCTGGCACAGTCAAATTCCGCAATGGCAAAAAGACATGGCAAATGAAAATAAAGCGACTGCGCTTGCGGCAATGACTCAGTTTATTACCGATGTAATGACTCGATACAAAGGAAAAATTTACGCATGGGATATTTTAAACGAAATTTTCCCTGACGGTGTAAGCGCAAGCGCCGATTGGAAAACCTCAATGCGCACGGAAAATCCATGGTTTAAATCTATCGGCTATGAATTTGTATATGAAGCGTATCTCGCCGCGCGTCAGGCGGATCCCAACGCAAAATTGTGTTACAACGATTACAATACCGACCAAGCCGGCAAAGCGACAATGATTCGCGACATGGTGCGCGATGTGAATCAACAGTACAAAAACGCGTTCCCGTCCGAAACACGGCTCCTTATTGAAGGAATAGCAATGCAGGAGCACCACAATACAGGCGTAACTGCGGCGAGCATAAGAGCTACGTTAAATCTGTTCAAACCGTTAGGCGTAAAAATAACCGTCTCCGAGATTGACGTACTTGGTCAGGGTTGGAATGAATTTAGTTCCGTAGGTCAGGGCGCGAACAAACACACCCAATCCACAGTAACCAACAACGGATTACTAACACAAGCTGATCTGTATCGGCAGTATATGGCAGTTTACATGGATTTTAAAGACATAATTGAACGCATATCGATTTGGGGCATTACAGACAGCCAAAGCTGGCGTTCAGCCGGTTTACCGCTCTTATTTGACAATAACGGCAAAGCCAAACCCGCGTACTACAAGTTCGCGGGAGCCATAATAAAGTAATGTATCTGCCATTAAAACGGCAGATACATTATGATAAGCGATATTGCTTCGCAACATCGCTTATCATAGCGGTTTACGGCTTTTGTGCCGTAGCGCAAAAGCTTAACATTCTGCCTTCGGCAGAACGTCGTAAACCGCCATTAAAATGGCTAATTTCCCCTCTTGATTTTTTTTCTTTAAATTTATATGTTATATAAAGACTCCAAGAGGGTCTTGGGGCCGCTAGCTCAGTTGGCAGAGCATCGCCCTTTTAAGGCGGTGGTCGGAGGTTCGAATCCTGCGCGGCTCACTAATAAAAAAATAAAAAAGGCTCGCCGTAGGCGAGCTTTTTTTGAGCTTTATAGCTTGCATTTATCAAGGATTTTTGCCGGGTTTATATTGAAAAAATTAGCCTGATTTACAAAAGCGGTTACCGAAATCACATGATTTCCGTTAAAAACAGAAACCCTAAAAGAAATCAGGCTATCGGTGCCGGCACGGAAAAAGTCAGCGTAATAAAACTGAGTTCCAATAGCGGTCTTTTTCCATGATTTTTCAGGAAGTGTAATAACCCCGTCCTGAACCAGATTTTTGACAATACATTCAATAAGCAGATAATCGGACATTATGCCGCAGCCTCTAATGTAGAAACCTGAATATTTATGTTGGATATAATAATTTTGGCAACGCCTGTGGCTACATCTCTAATTTGCTGTGTTATTTCCTCTGTTAGCATATTTTTGACAGCTGCGTTGATTTTGTTTGCTATATCATGGCTTAGGTCTTTCCTCTTTTTTGCCAGCGAAAACTCTATATTCCTGTATTCACGCCAATAATCTTCCATAGCCAAAGAATTGACTTTCTCAATAAATTCATCATAACCTCGACCTTTTTCCATTACCGAGGTAATGTAGTGGATAGTAAGACCTATAAGAGCCTCTATTGCTTCTTCAATAGTATTTCCGGTAGAATCCAGAATAAACTCAATATTGGTAGCTTCAAGAAGACCAGAGGGAGTTTTATTGACTATAAAATGTAAATCAGGAATATTCCATTCCGTACTGAGGTTGTCTATCGACATTTTGCCTATAGCTACGAAATGCTTATTGTCCATGTAACAGTCTCCTTAAGCGTCTACTTTAATTATAACTCATTACTTTGAGCGATGTTATACAATATCACATAAAATGACATAAGTCTACCTACAGGGGCGGCTTGCCCATACAGTATTGGCATAGCGAATCCTGCGCTTGACTTTTCACTATTTTTAGGGTAAAATATATATATTATGAATCTCAAAACTGTAATTTCTACGGAAACCATTGACCTTAACTTAAAAGGCACAACCAAGAAAGAAATAATCAACGAATTGCTTGATATTCTTGTAAGAACGGGAAAAATCAAGGACAAAGGAGCCGCGTTAGCGGCGGTAATGGAAAGAGAAGAAAAAATGTCTACCGGCATGAAGCATGGAATCGCTATCCCGCACGGCAAATGCGCCTCTACGGAAGATTTGGTCGCCTGTATCGGTGTTTCCAAAAATCCTGTGGATTTTGATTCTCTGGATAAACAGCCGTGCAGAATCTTCATCATGACCCTTTCTCCGGTGGAAAAAACAGGACCCCACTTACAATTCCTGGCGGAAGTAAGTTTATTATTTAAAAGCGCGGAAAAACGCGAAGAAATAATAAACGCCAAAGCTCCCGAAGAAGTTCTGGAAATACTTGCCGAATAACCTGCATAGAGAAAACAATGCAGAATCAAAATAATATTTCATTTATAGGAAAACCCTTTCCCCTTGAAGAAGCCGAAGAGCGTTTCCGCGAGCTTAAAAAATCGGGGGCAAATTCTTTTAAACTGACCGTTCCATGGATAGCGATTGAACATGAGGGAGAGAGAATCTATGACGAAGCGTATTTAGCCTACTTACGGAAAATTTTAATAGCGGCGGATAAAGAGGGAATTTCCGTTTTTATTGAGCCGAGTCAAGATTCACAGAGTATTCCCGCTTGGGCGGCGAAAGACGAAAATAAAGACCATTACATTGCGGCGTATAAGCACGCGCAGCGCCGTTTAAAAAATTGCAAAGCAATCGCCGGTTGGGCAGACTGTTAAAATACACGGTTGAAAAATCCGCTTGATGAGTCCCCTGTTACTTCGGCAAGACGGTTTTCTTCTTCTTTAATTAACTTGTTATGGAAACGGCTTTCTATTTTTCTGCGGTTTTCTAAAATCCTGCTTATGTAATTCAGAGTAACTTCCGGCGCTCCTGTTGATTTTACCCTTCCCGCGCCGGCATTGTACATGGCAAGAGCGGATATCTCACTGCCGCCCACATTCAGGCAATACCTAAGATGACCCACCCCGTAACGCACGTTGGAATAAATAGTGTAAAAAGACGCAACTTCCAAATGAGGAAAAGATTTGTTATTTAACTGAAACAATCCGCGATCCACGCTTCCGTCGAGGTTTTTTCTGTTTACAGCGTTCGGGTTAAATCTGCTTTCTTCCCAGCATAGCGCAAAAGCCAGCGCGGGCGGAATATTAAATTCATCGGAACTGTCCAAAATAGACCACGCTATTTCCCTGCTTTTGCAAATAGCGGTAAAGAATTCAATAACCCATTCTTTATATTCAAAATTACGGTAGTATTCCAAAACGGAATCGGGAATATGTTCCGACGGAGCAAAAAGCGAGGCAAAATCTTCTTCTTCAAACAAAGATTCTTCTTCAAGAATGTTTGCGGGCAAAGGTTTTTTTAGGTAGCCGGTTGATGAGCCTATTAACGCGCAGGCAAGCATAGAACACAATGTCCCCGTAAACATGGGGATTATGAATTTTAAGTTTATTTTTGAAAAACCTGTTTCCAAAAAATTACCTTTAAATCGCTCTAACCCTTATTATTCCGTCAACTTTGCGAATCTGCTCAAGTACAGACGCTGACAATTGCTGTTCAGTATCAATAATGTTGTAGGCGTAATCATCACGGTGGTGGTTGATTAAGTCCGTAATATTGATGTTTGAACCGGCAAGGATTGTAGTAATTTGTCCGACCATGTTGGGGATATTCTTGTTTACTACAAGCAGTCTGGAAGCGGAATGCTGCTCCAGTTTGCAGCGGGGAAAGTTTACGGAATTGCGGATTGCCCCGGTCTCAAGATAGTCCATAATTTGCTTAACAGCCATTATCGCGCAATTGTCTTCGGCTTCGGGAGTTGACGCGCCAAGGTGCGGAATACCGATGACTTTTTTGCACTTTAAAAGCTCCTGAGACGGGAAGTCTGTTACATAAACGCTGATTTTTCCGGCGTCTAGCGCTTCTATTATGTCTTTATCTTTTACCAGCGCGTTACGTGAAAAGTTGATAACGCGCGCGTCCTTTTTTATTAAACGGAATTTTTCCGCATCCAGCAAACCTTTAGTGTTGTCGCCCAGCGGAATGTGCAGCGTAACGTAATCCGATTTTGCGAGAAGCCCCTCAAGAGTGTCGGCGCGGACAACTTCGCGGGAAAGATTCCATGCGGCGTCTACGGAAATGTACGGGTCATAGCCGATAACATCCATACCAAGGGCGATAGCGTCGTTTGCGACCATTACGCCGATAGCGCCGAGTCCCACAACGCCTAATGTTTTGCCCTTAATTTCCGGTCCCGTAAATTTGGACTTTTCTTTTTCAACAAGTTCGGCTATATCGGGTTTGTCCGCCGAGGACGAAGTCCAATTAATGCCGCCGACAATGTTACGAGATGAAATAAGGAGCGCCGCAAGAGTGAGTTCTTTTACCGCGTTGGCGTTAGCGCCGGGAGTGTTAAAAACTACCACGCCGTTATCGCTGCAGCGCTGAACGGGAATGTTATTGTACCCCGCACCCGCCCTTGCGATAGCAAGTACGGAAGACGGTATCTCCGAATCGTTCATATCGGCGCTTCGCACCAATATCGCGTCGGGATTTGGAATGTCGCTGGCGACCTCGTATTTGTCCCGAGGGAAAAGATCCAATCCCAGGGGAGAAATTTTATTTAACGTTTGTATACGAAACATATTTAATCCTTTTACTTCTTGAATTTATCCATAAAACTTATCAACGCTTTTACGCCTTCAATAGGCATTGCGTTGTAAATACTCGCCCTCATACCGCCTACAAGCCTGTGTCCGGCAAGGTTTATAAGCTTTGCCGCCGCCGCTTCTTTTACAAAACGGGTTTCAATATCCGCTTTTTTGGCTTCGTCCTGCTCTGTTGTTACAAACGGAATGTTCATCAAACTGCGGTATTCTTTCTGTACCGGAGAATAAAACAGTTCCGATGAATCAAGATAATCATAAAAGAGCTTGGCTTTTTCGCGGTTCAATTTTCCCATAGCTTCTACGCCGCCGAGTTTTTTTACCCATTCCAGCACCAGCCCGATGATGTAAATGCCGTAGCACGGCGGAGTGTTGTACATGGAGCCTTCGCCCGCATGGGTGTCATAACGGAGCATGACGGGAACCCAATCCGGTGTCTTTTTTATCAAATCCTCGCGGATAATAACGACGGTAGTACCGGCAGGACCGAGGTTTTTCTGAGCGCCCGCGTAAATTAACGCAAATTTGCTTACATCAAGCGGCTCGGAAAGGATACAACTGGAAGCGTCCGTAATAAGAGGTACGGAACCTGTATTGGGGAGTTTGTCCCATTTGGTTCCGACAATCGTATTGTTCAAGGTTATATGATAGTAGGCGTCGTCCGCCGAAGGAGCGGGAGCGTCGGGAATGTAGGTGTAAGCCTTGTCTTTGGAGCTTGCTTTTACATCAACTGCGGCGTATTTTGAGGCTTCTTTTATCGCTTTATCCGACCAAATGCCCGTATCGATATATGAGGCTTTTTTACCCTGTCCGGGCGCGTCGCCCGCCGCAAGATTCAGGGGAATCATTGAAAATTGAAGGGATGCGCCGCCCTGCAAGAAAAGAACCTTGTAATTGCTCGGAATACACATTAATTCTCTTAAAAGGGATTCTGTTTTTTCGATAATGGGCTTAAAATCCTTGGAACGGTGGCTCATCTCCATTACAGACTGACCGGAACCGTTAGTATCCGTCATTTCCGCAGCCGCTTTTTCCAAAACATCCAAGGGAAGCGCCGAGGGTCCGGGAGAGAAATTGTAAACACGCATGATAACCTCCTAATGTGTATTTACCTGTAATATACAGAAAAATCGAAATAATGTCGAGAAGTTCGCGGCATAAGTACGAATATTATTGAACAGTAATGATAATTAATATAAAATTATAATATATGGCGGACAGGGTTTTTACCATATTAGACCTGATTGACCTTGATCTCAAAGAACATAACTCTTTAAACCTGCGCTGTATTGGGGGCAGAAAAGGGCTTGGAAGATCTATCGATATTCCCGATTTAAACAGACCGATGGGCGCAATTATGGGCTTTTTTGAGGATTTTGCCTTTCAAAGAATTCAGCTTTTCGGACGCGGAGAAGTGGCATTTTTACGGCGGCTGGAAAATGAAGGTAAAAATGATACTATTACGGAAATGTTTAGTTTTCCGATTCCTTGTTGTATTTTTACTCACAGCCTTATGCCGCACAAAGAATTTTTCGAGATTGCCGAAAAAGCCCAATGTCCGATTTTACAGACCGATTTAGGCTCCGCCGATTTTTCCACCAGAATAATGCGTATCCTTTCCAGCATTTTCTCGCCAAGGCAGATTGTTCACGGCGTACTTGTCGAGGTTTACGGCTTGGGGATTTTGATACAGGGCGATTCGGGAGTCGGAAAAAGCGAGACCGCTTTGGAACTTATTCACCGAGGACACCGTCTTGTCGCTGACGACGTAGTAGAAATAAATTGTATTTACGGAAATACATTGATGGGCGCGGGCGCGAATAAAATTATCGGACACCACATGGAGATTCGAGGTCCGGGAATAATCAATATTACGCACCTGTTCGGAGTAAGAGCGATTAGAGACCGTAAAGAAGTCCAGCTTGTGGTTTTATTGGAAGAATGGGATTCGCAAAAAAACTACGACAGGCTAGGCGCGGAAGATCATACAATCGACTTATTGGGCGTTAATGTTCCAAAACTTACAATACCTGTAAAACCGGGACGCAACATCCCGATTATCATAGAGACAGCCGCTATGAATGAGCGGTTAAAATCAATGGGGTATCATGCCGCCAAGGAATTCAACAAGAATATCCTAAAGTGGATCGAGAGCGACGCAGCGCGCTCCGTCTTCTTCGGACATGATGATATAATTTAAGGGAGATACGATGACCGAAAAAATTGTTACAGTATCAAACAGAGCCGGTATTCACGCGCGTCCTTCCGCTCTTTTGGTTCAGACAACAAAAAATTTCTCATCGAATATTTACATAGAAAAAGGCTCCGACAGAATAAACGCAAAATCAATAATGGGTATTATAACTTTAGGCGCTGCCTATGGAACAGAATTAAAAATTATTGCCGAGGGAGAAGACGAAGTAACAGCGGTAGATACGCTGGTTAAACTCTTTGAATCAAAATTTGAGGAAGAGTAAATTACGTGCCGAATATTAAATCCCGCCCCGAATATTCAATTTTAAACGTACGGATATTAATTTTAATTTATTCGTTCTTATGTGTTCTTACTTTTTTGTTTTCGCAAAGATTTTTTATAAACACTCTCCAAAACGGCGAAATGCCGGATCGCCTGAATCTTGTTGTTTTTTTTACTATTCCAATCGTATTAATAATTATTCTTGGTTTTACTGTTTTTAATCTTGTTATGGATTTTATCCGTAAACGCCCCGGCAGCAGATTTAACGCGAGACTGCTGATTTACTTCGCCGTTATCGTAATTTTCTCGATTGCGCCTACAACATTGATGACAAGCGCCGCATTAAACGAGATTGTCCGTTTTTGGAACGGCATAGATGCGGACGCGTCCACAAAAGCGGCAAACAGTTTTATCGCGGACAGCTATTCCCTTCATCTTGATAATTTTGAAAAATCGCTTAAACAAAATTACCTTTCTCTTGGAAACACGGCGCGGGAAAAACTGCCGCAGGAAATTTCTTCAGTTCAGGTTTTCCGTTTTGCGGACGAACAATGGACGGAAGTATCCTACAACGGCGATGAACGTTTCAGACTGCCGTCCCCTCCTTCCGCCGAAACGGGCTTTGTAACAAGATCGCTGCCCAGGGATCAGGAGACAATTCGCTATGTGCAAAAAATGCCGCAAAATACCGTACGCGTTATCAATTACAACCTTGGAGCGGATTTTGACAGGGGAAAAACCGTCCTGGATAATCAAGCAGAGCGTTTTGAAACAGTTGACCTGTTAAGAAATAATATCCGCCCCTTATTGGTTTATTTCTATGCGGCATTTTTTCTCCCGACTCTTTTAATGACGGCGATTATCGCTATCTCGTTTACAAGGCGAATTACCCACCCCATTGTCGAATTAACGGACGCCACTCAGCGGGTAGCGGACGGAGATTTTTCTTTTCAGATTTTATCAAGCAGAAATGACGAGCTTGGTATTCTTATCCGCTCTTTTAATTCGATGGTTCAGGACTTGGAAAAAACAAGAGAGGCGCTTGTAAGAAACGAAAAAATCTCTATTTGGCAGAATATGGCGCAGCAGTTGGCTCATGAGATAAAAAACCCTCTTACGCCGATAAAACTTTCCGCCGAGCGAGTGCTTCGCAGATGGCGCAACGAGCCGGAGCAAATCGGCGAAATTATCGAAAGTTCCATGATGGCGATTATTCAGGAGACGGAAGGACTTTCGGTTTTGTTAAACGAATTCAGAACGCTGTCTAAACCGATGGAACCGTCTAACTCGCTGACAAATTTAAAAGAACCCGTGGAAGAAGTTATAAACTCTTATTCGGGCTCATACCCAAACGTGAAATTTAATACCGCGCACATTCAGGATATGCAGGTAAAAATCGACAAACACAGGCTTGCGCAAATTCTTACAAACCTTGTAATAAACGCCATTGACTCAATGTCGGGAAACGGAGAAATTGAATTACGTTCCGATATTGTCAAAAAAAGAGAAGTTTGTTACTGTAGAATAAGCGTCAAGGATTCGGGCAAGGGTATCGGCGAAGAGGAAGGCAAACAAATTTTTACTCCTTATTTTACAACTAAAGCGTCGGGCACAGGGCTGGGGCTTCCCATTGTCGAGCGAATTGTTACGGATCATGGCGGAACAATCTGGTTTGATTCGGCGCTCGGTATAGGATCAACATTTTATATCGATCTGCCGTCAGCCTAAGGAATAATATGCCGTCAATACTAATCATAGATGATGAACCCGGTATCAGAGTTACTCTTTCGTCCATTCTTGAAGATGAAAAATATAAAGTCTTTGCCGCAGAAGACGCCCTCTTAGGCATGGAAGTTTTAAAGCGAGAAATAATAGATCTTATTTTTCTTGATGTTCTTCTGCCGAACATGGGCGGCATTAAAGCGCTGGAAATAATCCGCAAAGAATGGCCTGTTACGGAGATTGTAATGATTTCGGGGCACGCTAATATCGAGATGGCTGTAAGCGCGGTAAAACTGGGCGCCTTTGACTTTTTGGAAAAGCCGCTGTCTCTGGATAAAGTTCTTACAGTGTGCAGAAACGCGCTTGCGATAAAAAAACTGCGGGAAGAAAATAAAACTCTTAAAAAAACTTATAATTTTTCAAGCGAAGATATAATCGGAACAAGCGCGCTTGCGAGAAACATAAGAGAAACTGTAATACAGGCGGCGGCAAGCGACGCGCGGATTTTAATCACAGGCGAGAACGGCTCGGGAAAAGAAGTGATAGCCAGAGCGATTCATTCTTGTTCCGCGCGCGCCGACAATCCGTTTATCGATGTAAACTGCGCGGCAATACCGGAAACATTGATAGAAAGCGAACTTTTCGGGCATGAAAAAGGCGCGTTCACGGACGCGGTTTCCACGCGCAAGGGGCGTTTTGAATTGGCGCACGGCGGTACGCTCTTTCTTGACGAGATAGGCGACATGAGCCTTTCGGCGCAGGCAAAAGTGCTGCGTGTTATTCAGGAACAGAAAATTGAACGTGTCGGCGGAGAAAAAACAATAGAGACCGATGTGCGTATCATAGCGGCTACGAATCAGGATTTGGAAAAAGCGTGCAAAGAGGGTCGGTTCAGGCAGGATTTGTTTTTCAGATTAAATGTAATTCCAATCCATTCCCCTTCTTTGCGGGAAAGAAAAGAGGATATCCCGCATCTGCTTTGTCATTTTTTAAAAATATTGGGAAAGGAAACAACGCTGGAAACCGACGCTATGGAACTTCTTTCCGAGCATAATTGGCCCGGAAATGTAAGAGAATTAAAGAATTTGGCGGAAAGAATAGCCGTAATGCACCAGGGAAATGTCATAAACAGGGAAAATCTTGAAAAATTGCTCAATATAAAGGCAAAAAAACCCGTAAATACAGCGCAAACAGGCGCGGAAACCGAGTTAACATCAAATATATTAGAACAAAATTACAATGACGCAAAAGATAGTTTTGAAAAACAATATTTGGAATTCCAACTTTTAAAAAACAATGGTATAATATCAAGGACGGCGGAAGCGATTGGAATTTATCCGAGCAACCTTCACGCCAAAATCAGGAAGTACTGTATTACAACGGCAAAAAATAGGGAGCAATGATTTTATGAAAGAATTGACAGATCGTCAGAAACAGGTGTTATCATTTATCGCTAACTATATTAAGAAAAATTCATATCCGCCCACAATAAGAGATATCGCGGATCATTTTGAGATTTCGGTAAAAGGGGCGCATGATCATATTACCGCTCTGCGAAAAAAAGGACACTTAAAACAGGTTGATAAAAGACCCAGGACGATGGGGTTGACCCATTCAAGACCGGAAGACGCGGATTTAGTGGAAGTTCCGATACTCGGAACAGTCGCCGCCGGTATTCCTATTTTAGCGGAAGAAAATTTCGACGGAAATGTTATGCTTCACCGTTCCATGTTAAAGAGAAACAAAAAATATTTTGCGCTTAAAGTAAGAGGCGATTCAATGATCGGCGCGGGTATTCTGGAAGGGGATACCGCAATTATCGAAAAACAAAATACAGTCCATAACGGCGAGATTGCCGTAGTGGCGGTATTTGATGAAAAAGATTCGTCTGCGGAAGGCGTAACATTGAAGCGTTTTTACAAGGAAAGCGCAAGAATTCGATTGGAAGCGGAAAATCCCGCGTACAAGCCGCGTTACAGCCATGAAGTAAAAATTCTTGGCAGATTATTTACAATAATCAGATCATATTGATATGCCGGCGGATTCACCTAACGCGTATATATTTCTTGGTCCTGAGCTTGGAAAAAAACAGGACGAAGTAGACTCAATAAAACAAAAAATACCTGACGCTGAAACAACGACATTTTACGCCGGAGAAACTCCCGTAAGTACAATTGCCGACACAATTCAGAATAACAGTCTTTTTTCCGAGAAACTCCTGATAATTATCAAAAACGCTGAAGTAATCAAAAAAAAGGACGAGATTGATCTTCTTGTTTCCTGCATAGACAATCTTGACGAGCATACGACAATTATCATGCTCTCCGATGAAATAAAACTTGCCGCGGCTCTTGACGACGCGGTTCCCAAAAACAACCGAAAGATTTTTTACGAATTATTTGAAAGAGAAAAAAATGAATGGCTAAAGCAATTTTTTAAGCGTGAAGGTTTTAACATTGATAAAGACTCTATTTCCGTAATTTTGGAAATGGTGGAAAATAATACTGAAGCGTTAAAGAGGGAATGTTCCCGCCTTGTGCATTTTTTACCCCGTGAAGAGCGGGGGGAAAGCCAAGTAAGAACGGAAGACGTTGAAAAATGGCTTTCCCACAACAGGGAAGAATCCGCTTTTACGCTCTTTTCTCGCATCGCTTCCGGCGATTTATCAAAAGCACTTGAGTCGCTTTCCGTTATGTTAGCCGCAAAAGAGAGCGCGCAGAGCATTCTTGCGGGGTTAGCGTGGTGCTTCAGAAAGCTCGGCGATTATCTGTCCCTGCTGGAAACAGGAGACGCGAATAACAACTTTGAATTGAAAAAAATAGGGCTTTCGTCCCCAAAAGCAAGGGACGATTACGCCGCCGCCGCCCGCCGTTACAACGCGGAAAGCGCGGAAGCCTGCTTATCCCTGACAGCCGAATACGACAACTTACTGCGCTCGCCCGTCGGTGTAATGGAAAGAGTTTTAATGGATAGGTATATATACAAAATTATTACTTGTTAAGATAGTCATCGATGTTTTTTACGGCTTCGTCAAATTCACTGTGCAGTAAATATTCCGCTAAGACATTAAGCTGTTCTTCCACAGGCGCAGACCATTCTTTTGTTTTTAATTCCGCAAGCAAATCTTTAGCTGTTTTTTTATTGTATTCGCCGCAAGCCGCGCGTATTTCAATCAGTTTTTCTTTTAATTGGGTATAATCGCCGAAGCCTTCTTTTTTTATTTTTAATTCTTTTTCTTCAAATTTTTTAATTATGTTATACAGCGCTTCCAAAAAGAACGGAAGTCTGTCTAAAAGAAGTTTTACATCATTGTCGCGCCCCGCCTGTTCCAAAATAAGCGCTTCGCCTGACAGTTCTTTTTCTCCCACATTCGCAAGAGCGCTTTTCATGGCGTGAACATTGATTATAAACATGGAAATATCATCTACCCTTCTGCATTTGTTTACATAAATGGCTTCCAATACGCCGGAAGCCTTTTTTGCGTCGCGGATAAAGAATGACAATAACTGCGAATCTACTTCCTGCGGCTTTGATCTTCCGGCAACTAATTCTTTTTGCTTGCGCGCGGCTTCGACAACTTCGAGCGGATATTTATCGCGTACTAATTTATTCAGCGCCATATTTAACTGGCGGATATCAATCGGCTTGGAAATAAATTCATCAAACCCGTTTTTTAAAAACATTTCCGCCTGTCCTGTAAGAGCGTTTGCAGTTAACGCTACAATCGGTTTTGTATATCCCAATCCGCGGATTATTTTTGTCGTTTCAATGCCGTCCATTTTGGGCATCATGTGATCCATAAAAATAACGTCGTAATCGAATTTATTTCTTATTTTATCGATAGCTTCGTATCCGCTCATTGCCGTATCAATGGAAAGATCATAAGACGCCATTAAACCTCTCGCTACATAAAGATTGGTTTCCACATCATCGACGATTAAAACTCTGCCGTAAGGCATATATTCGCGGTTTATCTGCAAGTTTCTTATTCTTTGTTCGTTTACAAAATTAAGCTGCATCAGATTTTCAGCCATTATCCTGCCAATCGGGTCGGAATCTGTAAATTTTTGCGGCAAGCGTACTGTAAAAACAGAACCTTCATTGGGCGCGCTTTTAATATCGATGCTTCCATTCATCATTCGCAGTAAATTGCGCGTAATATTCATGCCCAGACCGGTTCCTTCGGTTCTGCGGTTTGCTTCCATGTTAAACCGCGAATACTCACTGCCTAATTTCTGCACTTGCTCCGCTGTCATGCCCTGTCCTGTGTCGCTGATTCTAAAAACAATTATTACGCTTTCATCGTCCTTAGGTTCAGATGAAATAGTAAGGCTTATTACCCCTTCTTGCGTATACTTAAACGCGTTAGAAAGCAGATTATTTAAAATTTGTTTAATGCGAAGCTCGTCGCCGAAAAGCATAACGGGGATTTTTTCGTCTATCTCCAGTTTAAATTCGATAGGCTTGCTTTCATAACGCATCATGTTCAGCTGAACAGTGTCGTGAATAAGACTGGCAATATCATACTGGGCGGGAATCAATTCAAATTTTCCGGCTTCAATTTTTGAAAGGTCGAGTATGTCGTTTATTATCCCAAGCAGAAGATCCGCGGAATTATAAATTCTTTCCAGCGCTTCCTTTGTATGTTTGGAAAGCGATTCGTCCTGAAGCTGGATTTCCGTAATACCCAAAATAGCGTTCATTGGGGTGCGGATTTCGTGGCTCATTTTAGCCAGAAATTGGCTCTTTGCCTTACTGCTTTCTTCCGCGGCTTCGGCTTTTTGCATTTCGGCTATCATTTTCTTTTGCTCGCGAAGGTCTCTTATGTATTCCGTTACGGTAAATTCATTTTTATGTTTAACCCTAATGCAAATTACTTCTACGGGTAATAGCTCCCCGTTCACTTTTTGATGAGTCCATTCAAAACGGCTGTAACCCTCCCTTAAAGCCTTACCGACAAGATCAATGCCTTTATCTTTTGACAGGATACCGTCAGGCTGATATTCGGGAGAAAGGTGATAAAAATTATCAATAAAATCCTGTTTATCTTTCATTTCGAACATTTTTACCGATTCCTGATTACAATCGATAAGTTTTAAATCTTTGTCCCAAAAAATGACGCTGAAAGGGGCGGCGTCAAGCATTATCTGCGTACGTTCGTCAGCTTCTTGCATTTCCATTAAATATTAGCCCTTACCTCTTTAAAAAGGTCTTTTACCTCAAAAAATACTTCCGCTATTTTTGGATCATAATGCGTTCCGGAATTCTCCATAATAATTTTTACCGCGTCTTCGTCTGTAAACGCTTTTTTATACGGACGTTCGGAAACAAGAGCGTCGTATACGTCTACAATCGCCATAATACGTCCCTGCAGCGGAATTTCTTCGCCTTTTAGCATGTACGGATACCCTTTTCCGTCCCAGCGTTCATGATGACTTCCGGCGAATAATTTCGCATTGCGCAAGAATTCGCCCTCGCCTGTCTGCGCGATAATTTTATCGATTATACGCTCGCCTTCCGCTGCGTGGGTTTTCATAATCGCGTATTCTTCTTCCGTAAGCTTGCCCGGTTTGTTTACGATTAAATCGGAAATGGTGATTTTTCCCAAATCATGCATACGCGCCGAAGCGATAATTTTGTCGATATCCCAATCCGAAATTATATCTTTATAAACTCCGCGTTTTTTCATTTCTGTAATTAATATTTTTATGTAAGCCGATGTGCGTTCAATATGACCGCCCGTATCCTTGTCGTGGTTTTCCACTATATTCGCCAAAACAGAAACTATGCTGTTCTGAAGCCTGCTTAACTGAGCCGATCGCTCGCGGATTAATTCATCGATATTAAGGTGGGTCATTATTCTGTTTACCAGCACAGGCGCGGAAAAAGGTTTTGAAATAAAATCCACCGCTCCCATTTCAAACCCGCGTACTTCTACTTCCGTGTCTGTGCGGCCGGTTAAAAACATAACCGGAATGTTAGACCATAAGCTATTGGATTTTAATCTTTCAAGAGCGGCAAATCCGTCAATATCCGGCATTTCAATATCTAAAAGTATAAGATCGGGAGTTAATTTTTCCAAAAAAGAGAACATCTTTGCCGCGGAAGGCATCGTCATAACTCTGTACAGTTTGTCCAGAGCTTTTTCCGCCATGGAAAGATTAGTATCGCTGTCATCTACGACAAAAATTGTCTTCATTATATTAAGTATAATATAGATTTAAGGTATTGAACAGAAAATTTTAAAAGCAGTCAATTAAAAACCTGTTTATCGTAAAAACGACCAAGAAACAGTGTAAAAAATGAAATTTTTTCATATATCATCGCGTATATTTTACCTTCGATTTTCCGTTTGTATAAAAATTTCTTTTATTTTTTTGTTCATTTTATCAAGTGCAAAAACGCCGGGTACAAACTCCGCGCCCAACTCCTTCTGCGCGGACTGCCTTTCCGAACTACTGCCTATCTCAAGAGAATAAAGCAATTTCCTGAAATGGCGCGGACCGTCAACGTGATCGGGGGGAGCGGCTCCGTCGCCGGCGATAAAACGGGTAACTTCGTTATTGGCGGGCTGGTACGACGACATTATTATCACTTTTACATTCCATTTCGACCCGTATTCATATATCAGTTCTTTTTTGCCTTGAAAATCAATATCACCTAACTTGATTTTATCGTGCAGATATTCTTTGTTTCCGTCGGGCATTTCATAATAAAAACGGAAACGCATACTTTCGTTCCAATTCATGCCTATTTGAATTAACTTGTGAAGCTCTTCCATAGTACAGCTATGCGAAATAATGGCGCGCCGCCAAACTTCAAGCCCCGAGATGCTTATCTGTATCATGCGCCACGATTGACTTTTGGATTGTTCGGACGTTTTTCCGCCGTGAATCAACGTAAGATTGCTTCTTCTAAAGTTATCCATGGCGTTATTTATCAATTCTTTAATGTCGGTAAAAGTGTCTATCATGCTGTCCAGCGCGTTATCCATCGCCGCAATGTCGGACTCCGAAGGAGCTTCGTCAAACGCTAGATCTTCCAGTAACGCCGCCGCGTGACCTTGAATCTGCGAAAGTACGATAAACGTGTGCCGCGGAAGCCACGCGGCTTCTATCTCGCCCTTTTGCAATTTGGCGGAAAGCTCTATAACGGCGGTGTGAAGCTCCGCGACCCTTTGGCGGACAGGACCCGCGCCCTGATCCAAAAACACGGAGTACCCTTTGTAAAAATCGTCCATGCTGTCGCTGATATAATCCGCCAATATATCCCACTCGGCTTCTTCAAGATGAATAAGAGGGGGAATCAAACGATTAATTACAAGATCGGCATGTCTTTCATTGCGATAAAAAGAATCCCTAATATAAGAAAGAATTACAAATTCGGAAATAGGTATATTTTTTTCATAGAGCAATTCTTCGATAAACGTCCTGTCGGGCGGAACCGTATAATTTTGAAGATTCGTACTGTCGGGAATTTCTTTGCCCGCAAACCAAAAGCGGGTTTCTATGCCGTAAGGTACGGTATCTATTCGATTTGTTTTTTCATATAAAAACTCTTCCAAAGAATAAGCGGGAATTTCCCTCATGCGCTCGCCGCCGTACCAATACGCAAAGGCAATCTGTTCCTCGGTGCTTGCTCCGGGACCAAGGATTGCGAAACTGTTTTCAAAACCGCTTTCCGCGGCTTTCTGCCAATCGTCTAAGTCAGAACGCGACCAATTATCTTTTCCGACTTTTTCCAATTCAAACTTGCATTCGTTCCAGTTAAGGGTGCGTACTTTAAAACGATCTCCGGGCACGAAAGCGCACTCGCGGTAAATGCCGCGCATATCCAGCGTATGTATCGATACTTCAGGCGGATCTTCGTAAGGATCGGCGTTAAAAGATTCTTCGTTTTCAGGATTGTCCCTTGCGATATACTGCGGCGCGAATTCTTCGCCGTAAACACAGTAGTAAGGGTACAAATCCTCAGGCGGCGCTTCCGTGGTTGATACGGGAATAGCTTCGCCCTTCCAATAAAATTTATAACGATGAGGAAGAGTCAGCGGATTGGCGAAGGGAACGCAGCGATGACCGGGAATCAAAATACCGTTTAATAATTCCAGCCGCGAGGGAGTAATAACAAACAGCGCCGGCTCAAAACAAGTTTTACGCGAGACCCAATGTTTATTGTCTTTTCTGAAAGCGATTTTACGCGCGTCAAGGTAAGCGCCTATTTCCATTGTAAGCTGTTTTTTCAGTTTATGCCCCGATGCCTGTATATAATCCGTAATATCTTCCAAAGTAAACGGTTCGCTTACGTTTTCGAGGAATTCATAAAGCGCTTCTTCCTGTTCCAAATCCATTAGTTTTATGATAAATTAAAATATCTTATAAATTCAATATGGAGAATTACAATGAAATATGGTTATTTTGATCCTGAAAAACGCGAATATGTTATAGATAAGCCCGATACGCCCGCTCCTTGGGCGAATTATCTGGGCTCTCCCGCCTACGGCGCGATTATTTCCAACAATGCCGGCGGTTACAGTTTTGTAAAAAGCGGCGCGGCGGGCAGATTGATCCGTTACCGTTTTAACGAGCAGGATCGCCCGGGACGCTATGTTTATTTGAGAGACGATGAAGACGGCGATTACTGGTCGGCTTCATGGCAACCTGTAGGCAAGCCTCTTAATCAATACAAGTCGATATGCCGTCATGGGACGGGCTACACTCAGATTGAAGCGGATTACAAGGATATTCATTCGCAGGCGCTCTACTATGTGCCGCAGGACGCCGACTACGAAGTGTGGAAAGTTAAAGTAACAAACAGCGGAAACAAAGCGCGGAAAATTTCCTGTTTTGGTTTTGTCGAATTTACATGCGAAAGTTTTTATGAGCAGGATCAGGTGAACCTTCAATATACTCAGTTTATTACCCGCACTTATTTTAAAGAAAAATTTATTTTACAGACAATAAACGAAAACTGCCTGAACGCCGTAAACGAAAGCAGAGTTGACACCCGCTTTTTCGCTCTCGCCGGAGCGAAGGTTGCGACTTACTGCGGAGACCGCGCGGCGTTCTTGGGCAAATACCGCGATTACGGAAATCCCGTCTCCGTGGAAAACGGCAAACTTGACGGCACTCTTAACTACAACATGAACCCCTGCGGCGCATTACACACAGCATTTGATCTCGCTCCTAATGAAACAAAAGAGTTTGTTTTCCTTCTGGGACAAAAACGCGAAGCGCAGGCAAACGAAATCGTGTCGCGTTACGAAGACACAAGCCTGCCTGAAAAAGAAATTGACAAATTAAAAACTTACTGGCACAGCCGCCTTGCCAATCTCAAAGTGAACACCCCCGACGACAACTTTAACAACATGATCAACACATGGAACGCGTATCAGTGTTTTATTACGTTTGTCTGGTCGCGCGCCGCGTCTCTTACATACTGCGGACAGCGCAACGGTTACGGCTACCGCGACACGGTGCAGGATATTCAGGGTATCATTCACCTTGATCCCGAAATGGCTCTTGAAAAAATCAAGTTCATGATTTCCGCTCAGGTAAACCACGGCGGCGCGCTTCCGCTGGTGAAGTACAGCCACAACCCGGGACACGAAGATAAACCCGAAGACGAATCCTACCGCAAAAGCACCGGACACCCCTCATACCGCGCCGACGACGCGTTGTGGCTGTTCCCGACAGTTTGGAAATATGTCGCGGAGACGGGCAACGCCGCCCTGTTAGACGAAGTAATCCCCTACGCCGACAAGGGCAAGGATACGCTGTTCAATCATCTGAAAAAAGCAATCGGTTTCTCGCTTAATAACCTTGGGATACACGGACTGCCCGCGGGACTTCACGCGGACTGGAACGACTGCCTTCGCCTTGGAGCAAAGGGCGTTTCCGTATTTGTCGCTCTCCAGTTGTACTACGCTTTTGAAATAATGATCCGTTTTGCGAAATACAAAAAAGATTCCGCGACGGAAAAAGAAATGACAAAACAAAAAGACCGTTTCGGAAAAATTATAGAAGAACGCTGTTGGAAGGACGACCGCTTTGTGCGCGGTATCACAGAACATGATGTTACGGTAGGAAAGAAAGGCGACCCCGAAGCGAATATATGGCTTAATCCGCAAAGCTGGGCGGTAATCAGCGGTTACGCTGACGAAGCGCGCGGCAAAGCGATACTCGATTTAGTTCACAAAGAATTGAACACAAAGTACGGCGCGCGCATTATGTCGCCCTCTTACCGCAAACACGCTTTTGACGGAGCGCTTGCCCTGTTGTTCAATCCCAGTACAAAAGAAAACGGCGGTATCTTCCTGCAAACTCAAGGCTGGATAATCTTAGCCGAAGCGCTTCTTGGACGCGGAGCGCGCGCTGTGGAGTATTACTTGGAAAGCTGTCCCGCCGCACAGAATGAAATCGCCGACACACGCCTTATGGAGCCGTACGCTTATTCGCAATTCACGGAAAGCGTAGACAGCCCGTTTGAAGGACGCAGTCATGTTCACTGGCTGACAGGCACGGCAAGCACGGTAATGGTCGGCAGTGTGGAAGGCATCTTGGGATTAAGACCCGACATTGACGGACTGCGTCTGTCTCCCGCAATTCCATCATCGTGGAAATCCTTTACAATGGAAAAATCTTTCCGCGGCAAAAAACTTAACATAAAAGTAAATAACCCCGACGGGCATGAAAGCGGCTGTAAAAAACTGACTGTCAACGGAACGGTGGTAGAACCTCAACCGAGCCCGCAGGGCGAAGGTTCCCCTCTTGAAGGCGATTATATTCCTGCTTCGATATTGAAACAAGAGAACGAGATAGTTTTAGACATGTGAAGGAACTAGCCCATTACCACATCAATCTTATGTAACTTCTCATCGTTAAACGTCGGTATTACCGCGTTCTTCAGCCATTCGCCTTCCATGGGTTTGCCGTCAATCGTTATGGATTTTACTCCCTTTTCTACGCCGGCATTGTTGTCTACCGTTATGTGATAATCGGCGTTTCGGAAATGGCGGGTAACGGTAAAGCCTTTCATGGTTGAAGGTATGCACGGGTCTATCAAAATACCGTCAAAGACGGGGCGTATTCCCAGAATGTATTGAGAAATACTTACAAATGTCCACGCCGCGGTTCCCGTAAGCCATGAATTTTTCGCCTCGCCGTGATTAACCGCGTCTTTGCCGGCTACCATTTGCGCGTACACATACGGTTCCATTTTGCGTAAATCGCTGTCGTCTTCGCGGTAGGCGGGACAGATTTTTGCGTAGGTTTCAAACGCGCGGTTACCTCTGCCAAGTCTGGTTTCCGCTATCGTAATCCACGGATTGTTGTGGCAGAAAATACCGGCGTTCTCTTTGTATCCGGGCGGATAGGAAGAAACTTCACCTAACTCAAGGTGATAATCCTTGTACGCCGGCTGCAGCAAAACAATGCCGTATTTGGTGTCAAGATGTTCCTTTACGGAGTCAAGCGCTTTTTCAGCGCGTCCGTCTTTAATGCCTATGTCCGCCATTACAGCGAAACCGTTGGATTCGATAAATATTTTTCCGTCCTCGCACTCGCGGCTTCCTATTTTTTTACCGTACGCGTCGTAAGCGCGAAGGAACCAGTTGCCGTCCCAGCCGTGGGTATTAACCGCCTTAATCATGTCGGCTATGGCTTTCTCGGCGCGTTGCGCTTCTTCGGCGCGGCCTGTTCTTTTGCAAATCTCGGCAAAGTCGGGACCGACAAATATGAAGATTGCCGCTATTAAAACCGATTCCGCAACGCCGCTGTCATAGTTGGCGGTTGTCTGGAAAGATTCGCCTGGTGTTTTGGAAAAACAGTTAAGGTTTAAACAATCGTTCCAGTCGGCGCGTCCGATTAACGGCAAGCCGTGAGGTCCTGTGTGCGTTACCGTGTAATAAAATGAGCGTTTAAGGTGAATAAAAAGAGTGTCAGCTAACTCGTCGTCGTTATCGAAAGGAACTATTTCGTTAAGTATGCTGTAATCGCCCGTCTCTTTGATGTATGCCGCTACTCCGCAGATGAGCCAGAGAGGATCGTCGTTAAAACCTGAACCAATCTCGTTGTTGCCGCGCTTTGTAAGCGGCTGATACTGATGATACGCGCTGCCATCGAGGAATTGTGTCGCCGCGATGTCCAAAATGCGGGCGCGGGCGCGTCCGGGAACAAGATGGACAAATCCAAGCAAGTCTTGGTTTGAATCGCGGAAACCCATGCCGCGCCCGATTCCCGATTCAAAATAGGACGCGCTGCGCGACATGTTAAACGTTACCATACACTGGTACTGATTCCAAACGCCCGCCATACGCGCCATTTTTTCATCTTCCGCTTCCACGGTGAACCGCCCCAAAAGCTCTTTCCAGTATTCGTTAAGCGCGGAAAAAGCTTTATCTACGGCTTCGGGCGTATTGTATTTTTCAAGGAGAGCATTCGCGGGTTTTTTATTTATTACTCCCTGCTTTTCCCATTTTTGATCTTCGGGATTTTCGCAGTAACCAAGAACAAAAACAAAAGTTTTTGATTCGCCCGGCGCAAGCCGCGCCTTAACATGATGGGAGCCGATAGGCGACCAACCTGAAGCTATCGAATTATTCGATTCGCCCTTAAACACCGTCTGCGGATGATCAAATCCGTTGTAAAGACCAAGGAAAGTCTGCCTGTCGGTATCAAAACCCTCGATTGGTTCGTTGACCGCCCATACCGCGTAATGGTTGCGTCTTTCGCGGTACTCGGTCTTATGGTAAATACGCGAACCTTCAACCTCAACCTCTCCAATACTGAAGTTGCGTTGGAAGTTGGTCATATCGTCATTGGCGTTCCACAAACAAAACTCAATAAAAGAAAACATATCCACGCGTTTGTCAACATTTGACTCGTTATGCAGAGTAATTTTATGGATTTCGCATTTGTCACGTAACGGCACAAAAGAAACCTGATGAAAAGTCAGCCCGTTGCGCTTCGATGTAATTTTAGAATAGCCCATTCCGTGGCGGCACTCGTAACTTTCCAACATGGATTTCATCGGCATCCATGAAGGAGTCCATACATCGCCCTCATCGCGCAGATAAAAATAACGACCGCCTGAATCGACAGGGACATTATTGTAGCGGTAACGCGTCAGCCGCAAAAGGCGCGCGTCGCGGTAAAAACAATAACCGCCCGAGGTATTTGAAAAAAGCCCGAAAAAATCCTCATTACCAAGATAGTTAATCCACGGGTAAGGAGTATCGGCAAGATTAATTACATACTCTCTCGCGTTGTCGTCAAAATATCCGTACTGCATATTTTCTCCTAATTTTAGAATACATTATGACACCATATAATTCAATAATAATAAAAAAAGACGCGCAATTGTATCAAATTGATACAAAATTTGCATATTTTTTCCCCACTGTGTCATTTTGACCAAAAATCGATTTTAGAAGCCGGAAATTCATGTAAAAATATATAAAAAACGACTGAATTTGCACTTGGCACGGTTTTTGCTTATCAATTTACATCGACGAGGACGAGCGGAAACCCGCCAAAATAGGGAATGGTTCGTTGAGCCATTAAATCCGCAATTATCCCGCCGGATATATTATGGAGAAAATCATGAAAACATTGGCCATGTACCGCCCAAACACAATTCAAAACGCCCTGAGCGATTTTGATCGTTACTTTGAGTCTTTCTTTGGCGACTCGCTTTTGTCTCCTGCCGCGAGAATGTTCAATCATATTCCGGCAGTAGACATCCAGGAAACCGAGAACAGCTATGTTCTCGATATGGAACTGCCCGGCTACGATGAAAAGAACATCGAAGTTCATGTAGACGGCTCAAGCCTGACGATCTCTTCCAAGGAAGAGGACGCCCGCGAGGAGAAAAAGAGCAATGATAACGGGGGAACCTACATTCTTCGCGAACGGAAAGCCAGCTCATTTACCCGTTCTTTCAAACTGCCGGAAAATGCCGACCCCGAATCGGTAAACGCGTCATTCAAGAACGGTATTCTGAATCTGCAGATTAATAAACGCGCCGAAGCGCAGAAAAGAACGATTCAGATAAAAGCCGCGTAAATTAAAGGAAACAATGGGGGTTTTTGTCCGAAGAGACAATAACCCCTGATTTTTTTTGAAAATAATCAGTCTACAGACCTAAATCCGTGCCAATCAGAATAACTTTTATTCTTCCCGCTGGTTTGCAGAAGCGGGTTGTAACAATGTATGAACAAATTGAGTCGGGACTTAGGCAGTCGCCGCATGAACCTGTCTCGGTGCAAGATGTTTCCAGATTCGGAAAACGCTGAATGTTCAACGGCGCGGCTATGTTTCTTGCGCGGACAAGAGCTTCTCCGTAAGTTCTGGCTACTTTATTCATGCCTACGGCTACAATTACCTGCTTGGGACCGAAGATCATCGCGGCGACACGGTTGCCGTTTCCGTCAATGTTTATAAGCTGACCGTCTTCGCTGATTGCGTTTGTTCCCGAAAGAAAAGTGTCGCATGTCAAAGCCTTCCTCATTCTTTCCATTCGCTCTTCTGGAGAAGACGCCTTATCTCTGTCCAGCAGATTATAGCCTTCTTTCTCAAGCCGCTCCTGAACGCCAAGATCGAGTAAAGTTTGGGAACCGCCCCAAGATACTAAATGATTTTTGGGTATCATGGAAATAATTTTTTCCACAGCTTCGGCTTTTTCGTCAAAATAAAAAGCGTCAAAGGAACGGGATTTAAGCGCTTTTACCAAAAGCGGTCCTAATTTTGAATACCTTTGTTCAGTTAATGTTCTCATATCTATTCTCCTTATAAGTCCCCGTATCCGGCTATTGTATCACGCAGAAAATAAGCGCTGTCTTTGGGCGTACGCTCTAATGTTTTAAAGTTAACATAAATTATACCAAAGCGTCTAGTATAACCGAATGCCCATTCAAAATTATCCAACAGCGACCAGACATAGTATCCCTTCAGCGGAACCCCTCTCTTTATTACATCTGCGCAAGCCGCAAGATGATCCTTTATGTACTGAACTCTCTCCCTGTCATGTATTCTATTATCAGCGGTAACAATATCCTCGTAGGCGCAACCGTTTTCTGTGATATAAATCGGTATCTCTTTTTTGCCGAACGCGCCTTTTGAAATTTCCGCTATCCAAAGAAGCTGCCTCTCAAGTCCGGCGGGCGTACACGGCCAGCCCATATCCGTCATATCCTGCCAGAATGGTTTCATTGTAAATTTAAAAGGAGAATTTTCGTCAGCCGCCGCGGGAGACTCGGAATAAAAATTTACGCCGATAAAGTCGATGGGTTGGGCTATTAGTTCAAGGTCGCCGTCTTTTATAGGGAGAATATAATTTATTTCTTTTATGCGTTCAGGGTAGCCTTTTCCAAGGCAAGGGAACATAAAAACTTCCGTATTAACCGCTCTTGCCAATTCGGCGGCTTTTTTATCCGCTTCGCTACCTGTCGCGGGGCGCGGCGTAACAGGGTTCCATGTAATTCCTATGGGCGCTTTTAGTCCTGTTTTGCGGTATTCTTTTACGGCGATGCCGTGCGCCATATTTATATGATGGGTAGCGGCAGCGGCTTTCCGCGGATCGGTGTATCCGGGGGCGTGTACGCCGTGCAAGTGCCCAAGGTGAGCGATGCAAAGAGGCTCGTTAATCGTTATCCACATATCAACAAGATCACCTAACTCTTTAAAACATACTTTCGCGTACTCGGCGAATAAATCGACTATTGCGCGGTTAGTCCAGCCGCCTTCGTCTTCCAGGACTTGAGGCAAGTCCCAATGGTAAATGGTTGCGCAGGTGTGAATGCCGCGTTTACGCAATTCTTCGCAAAGATTACGGTAGTAGGCGATTCCTTCGGGGTTTACCTTGCCCCGTCCTTCCGGCATAATTCGGGACCAAGCAATGGAAAAACGGTAACTGTTAAAACCCAATTCCGACATGAGCGAGACATCTTCCTTATAACGATGATACTGGTCGCAGGCGACGCTTCCGTTCTCTCCGGCGTATGTTGCGCCGGGTTTGCGGGCGAAAGTATCCCAGATACATTCGCTCCTGCCGCCCTCGTATGCCGCGCCTTCAACCTGATAAGCGGCGGTTGCCGTACCCCATATAAAATCCTTCGGAAACTCGAGTTTTTGCATTATTTTAGCCCCTTTATGTAATAAAATACTAAATTTTAATCCTTGACAATGCCTTTTTATCAATATATCATGGATAAACTAGGACAAATTAATGAAAGAAAATAAATCAAAAAGTACAGCAACAAGCATGCTCGGAGCAAATTTTGTAAGTTATGCAAGGCGCTCATGGATGCTTTACCTGATGTTACTGCTTCCGGTGTCGTTCTTTATCATTTTCAGGTACATTCCTATGACAAACATTGTAATAGCTTTTAAGGATTATAATATATTTCAGGGCGTATGGTCTGAAGGCTCTCCTTGGGTAGGTTTTAAATGGTTTCAGCAATCATTTAACAGAGGGGATTTCTGGTATGCAATGCGGAATACTCTGGTACTCAACTTGCTTGATTTAATAGTAGGTTTCCCCGCTCCAATCATTCTTGCCCTTATCTTAAACGAATTGATATTTAAAAGCTTTAAAAAAGTAACTCAAACAATAATCTACCTTCCTCACTTCTTGTCATGGATTATCGTATCGAGTATCGCCACCAGACTTTTAGCGCCGACTGACGGCGTAATCAATATATTCCTTTCGGAAAGCGTCGGCATTAAGCCTATCGACTTCCTGATGAACAGCAAAAATTGGGTTATGACTTACATAGTTTTCGGCGTATGGAAGGAAATGGGCTGGGGAACAATTATCTACCTTGCGGCAATTACGGGAATCAACCCGGAGTTATACGAAGCGGCGGAAGTTGACGGCGCGGGAAGGTGGCGCAAACTTTGGCATATTACCCTGCCGGGAATCAGACCGACAATTATCGTTTTGTTAATAATGAACATCGGGCGTATATTAGGAAGCGAATTCGATCGTCCGTATACCATGGCAAACCGTGTAGTAAGAGATGTTTCCGACGTTCTTTCTACCCTTGTATACCGCGTTGGTATTTTGTCGAACCAATTCTCGCTGACTGCGGCAATCGGATTATTCCAATCCGTTATTTGCGTAATTTTCCTTGTAGCCGCTAACTCGCTGGCAAAGAAATTCGGCGAGCGGGGAATTTGGTAGGGGGCGGTATGAATATCAGAACAAAAGAAGCCAGAACAGGCGATATGATAGTTTTTATTATCTGTGTGGTTGTAATACTGCTTTGTTTACTGCCAATGATTAACCTTCTTGCGCAATCACTCAGCAGTTCCGACGCGGTTATAAACGGAAGAGTATCTTTCCTGCCCGTCATCAATAAAGCAAATATCGCGATAGACGAAGATACGTCCGATATTTCTCCTGTTTCCATAGATGACAGTATTGCATACGGCGATGATACCCCCTTTGTTTATGATGAATCTGAAGAATATTCTTATTCATACGATGACTCCGAAGAATATACCTATGTATACGATGAATCTGAAGAATACAATTATTCCTACGATGAAGATTCAAGCTATTCGGCAAGCAATAAACATACGCAGACTGACGAAGAATATCAGGAATGGCTTGCGCAAAGAGAATCCATAAAAAACAAATTCAGATACGGAGCGACATTGGAATCGTACAGATATGTATTTATGGATCCTGCGTTTACAAGATCAATGTGGTGGACGGCGATTCTTACCGTTATTTGTACTTTAGTTTCTTTAATAATGACTATACTGTGTGCCTATCCGCTTACCTATGACTGGCTCAAAGGCAAAACATTTATAAACACATTAATAATATTTACAATGTATTTCAGCGCAGGAACAATTCCCAATTACATATTAATGAAAGATATGGGGCTTCTTGATAATCCGTTAGTCCTTATTATTCCCAACTGTCTTTCTGTATTTAATATGATAATTCTTCGCAGTTTCTTCTTTGGAATCCCCGACAGTTTGCGCGAATCAGCGGAATTGGACGGCGCGAGTCCGTTTACCGTATTGGTGCGGATATACCTTCCGCTGTCCACGGCTGTTCTATCAACCCTTGCGCTTTTCTACGCCGTAGGCCGCTGGAACGGGTTCTCCGACGCTTTATTGTACATTAAATCCGCGCCGCAATGGGTTCCCATTCAGTTAAAACTTTGGCAGTTAATTCAAAACATGACATCTATCGACGTAACTACCGTAGAAATGGTTGCGGGTAACGTGCCAAGAGTGTCCGATGCGATTAAAGCGGCGGCGATTATGTTCGCGACTATTCCCATTCTTATAGTCTATCCCTGGCTCCAGCGCTACTTTATCGAGGGCGTTACCATAGGAGCGGTAAAAGGGTAATTAAGGATTGCTGCCTATACCTCGTATAGACATAAATCAAATAAATTATTTGGAGGAGATAATATGAAAAAAATCGTATTAGCTTTATTTGTTCTGTTACTGGCGTCAACATTTGTTTTTGCGCAAGCGACTCTTCCCGTAACAGGAAAACTTACTGTGGAAGTTTTTGACCGCGGTTCTGACGGCGGAAGAACACTTGCGCATAATAACGCATGGACAAAATGGATTCAAGAAAAGGTAAAGAAAGACCTTAATATTGATATTACCTTTATTCCTGTAGGCCGCTGGTCGGAAAACACCGATATCGTTAACTTAATGGCGTCAGGCAGCGCCCCCGATCTTTGCTACACCTACAATTTAGATATGATAAACGAATTCAGAGACAAGGGCGGAGTTTTTGAATTATCCGGTTATATCGATTCTTATCTGCCCGATTTAAAAGTTTTACTCGGCAAAGACCCGTCGTTCCCCGGTAAACAATTAATTTACCGCGATCAGGATCGCAGAACGCAAAAGATTTATTCGGTTGTCAGCTATCGCACAGCCATCGCCCAAAGAAATATTTTTATCCGCAAAGACTGGCTAGATAAACTCGGCATGCCCATTCCTAAAGACATGGGACAATTTTATCAGGCGTTAAAAGCGTTCCGTGACAGAGATCCCGGCAATGTAGGCAAAAACAGAGTTGTACCGCTTGGCGTAAACAATGATGTTCGCTGGGGGCTTTCAGATTTTATCAACCATTTTATTGATCCGAAAATCTCCGATAGGGATCGCTGGGTAAACTCAATTGCGGATCGTTATATCACTATGCCGGGTTACAAAAGAGGCGTACAGGAAATGAATAAATGGTACAACGAAGGTCTTATTTACAAGGATTTCCCGTTAATGACAACCGCCGACGCTTTCTACAATCAAGTAAAGAGCGGCGTTGTCGGCGCTTTCTGCCAAAACTGGGACTGGCCCTACAGAACAGATATGAATATTCTGGTTGACCTTAAAAAGAACGTACCAAACGCGGATTATGTTCCGATTGCCATTGCCAACAATAAGGAAGTAATGGATAAACCGGGCTTAAGAATTTTCATTCCTCAATTCTCAAAGAACAAAGATTCCGCTCTTAGATATCTTAACTGGCTCGCAAAGCCTGAAAATTACAAATTCCTGCAAATAGGTAATGAAGGCGTGAACCACAAAATGTCAAACGGCATTCCGCAAACTATCGCTACGCCCCCTCAGCACCCTTGGTTCATGAATTCACCGAACAATATCGACTTAACAATCCCCATGAACGGAGTTGAATTAGGAAGCGACGCCGCTAACGCGAGAGTTTTAGGATTGAGCTACGGCACTATATCGCCCGATGTTATTTCAAACGCCTATGTTGCGGCTACAACAGGAGCCCGCGGACCGGCAGTGTGGCAGGCGACAACAAGAGTAAATCAATATTCAGGCGATTTGCGTGAGAAAGCCGACGACCTTATCTCGCTGGCAATTACATCAAAGCCCGGAAACTTTAACAAAGTGTGGGACGACAATTTCAGGGACTGGATGAGATCCGGCGGACAGGAAGTCTTAAACGAAAGAAACTCCCTGTACCCAAAATGATAAGTTAAAAATTCAATAGACAATAAAAAAAGCCGGCTGACTTGGTCAGACCGGCTTTTTTTACCTTAAGGTAAATTATTCTGACTTATAGTTTCCATTGTGGAAAACTATGCTTGTCAGTTCAATGAACGCAACCGCTGAGCCTGAATTGTTCTGGAACAATATAGCCTGGGGCGCTTGGCTAAAGGTTATCCTTATGCCTCTGTCTTTGTGAATAAGTCCTGAAAAACCGCCTACGTTAAATTCTTTAACGGGGGTATTGGCTCCGGGACCATTCGCGGGACCTCTAATGTCGCCTTTCAGATCGTAAATCATACTTACCATACAGTTTGAATCGCCCTGTTCAATTTCAACGCCGGCTGCATTATAATATTTGGCTGTTACTGTAAATCTGGTATACTTTGAAAAATCTGACGGTAACGCAGACGCGGGCAGTTCGATTAAAAGATCGTCCCATGCTTTTGAGAACGCTTTTTCATTTTTTACCTTCGGTAATTTTGTAAGATCAACTTTAAAGGGCGCTTCTCCGCCGCCGCCGCCTGACGCTGTAGCTCCGCCGGTTGTTCCGCTTCCGCAGCCAACAAGAGCGACAATCGCGAGAATTGCTAAAACTACTCCTAACTTTTTCATAAGAAACTCCTCCAAATGAATTTAATATTAACAGAAAAAAAATCCTGTTAGATTAGTTTACCCCGACTAATCGTAATAAGTCAATAAGAAAATACCTCTATTATTAAAATGTTAAAAAACTATAAAAAATCCTAAAAAACCCGTTCCAGAACATAGAAAACACTTTTATCGGTGCCGAAAATGACCCTTTTTCCCGCAATTACAGGCGCGGAAAGGATAGAGCCTTCGGTTTCCATCTGCCAAAGCAGCCTGCCGTCCCTTGCGGAAATACAGACCAATTTGGGCGTATTATAATCATCTCCCATAAGCCCGAAATAAACCCTCCCGGACGCAATCGTAGGCGCGGAACTTACGGCGGTATCGAATATCTTTTCCCAGCGTAATTCGCCTGTTTCCGCGTCAAAGGCGCGGGCTGTGCTGTCGCCGCCTGTAAAAATAACCAAATCTTTCCATACGGCGGGAGACATAAAGTCCAAAATATCCAAATTTCTTATAAAATATTCCCATATATTGCTGAAACTCGGACTGTATAGTTTTCCGTCCAAATACTTCCGCCAGACGACTTCTCCCGTATGACGATTAAAAGCGTGGTAGCCAAGGTAGGTTGTATCCATAATGACGGACGCCGTTCCCATGTACAAAAGATCTCCTCGGACGGCGGTAAACGAATACCAGATAGCTTCCATCTCATGGTAATCCATGAACCAAAGGAACTCTCTTTTTTTGACATTAAACGGACCGACTAATTCCACCGTAGGACCGGTTCCCATATACATTATGTCGTCCGCTACAAGGAATGAATAATTGTACCAGCCGGGATTTCTAATCCTGAATTTTTCCTCGCCCTGCGGGGACAGGAAATAAACGGCATCCGCATCGCCGACAAAAATTACATAATCCCCGTATCTTTGCACCTGCGAATTGATCTGGCTCTCCGCCTGAAATGTCCAAATTACCTGTCCTGTTTCGCACGACAGCGCGTAGAGTTTTCCGTCTTTACTTCCAAAATAAATATTGTCTTTGTCGGAGGACGGGATTGAGTTGATTTCCGCGCCGCTTTTAAACACCCATCGCATGTAACCGCTCTCCACGTCCAGCGCGTAAAAGTTGCCGTCGTCGGAGCCGAAATAAATTGTGTCTCCCATGACGATGGGCGGGTTCAGCGAGCGAATCTTTTCATCGCCGGATTGAAGGTTTATTTTCCAGCGAATGCCCAAGGGCGGGGTAATGCGTGAATTGCTTACGCCTCTTCCGCCTTCGCCTCTAAACTGTATCCAGTCGCTGGAGCGGGAACAGGAGCCAAGTATAAAGAGAGCGATTATAATTATATATGTATTAATTTTTGTATATTTCATAAATAGGCTAACCCTCTCAAGCTGATGATTCGAATAAACCAGCGGTGTATGCCTTTGCGGCGGGTGGCGGTTAAGATCTCCTGATACTCTTTTTTTAATTCTTCAAAACGGGATTCCATTTCCGCGGGGTCTTCAAATTGCCGCCAGCGGAGTTCGGAATATATTTCAGCGAAGGGTTTGAAGCATGAAGCGTCTTCTTTGCCGCGGAATAGCTGTGAATACTCGGCGGCAGTTTTTGAGGCGGGCTTGATTGGCTGTCCGTCCGCGGCAAGACGCGCTAACAGAAGCAAGTATAAGGAGCGCGTTCTGCCGCGAATGCCGCAGTGAGCGTTATTTGAATTAACGCTGAGTATTAGTTCGCGGCCGTAACGGAGAGCGTATGCAAGAATAAGCGCAAAAATTGCAAGGTTGATGACGGCTTTGAGTACCGCGCGCCACGGGAATTTTTTAATGTTGGAAAAAGTTTGCTGTTCGTCAAAGACAGGTATAACTACGTCCCAGTTGTTAAAATCGCCCATACCTTGCGGGGGCATGGAAAAAGCGGTGGCTTCAAAATCGAGCCAGCCGTAGTCGGGAATAAAAAATTGCGTCCATGAATGAGAGTGAAGGTTTGTTACCATGAACAAATTATCAAATGGGAATTTCTGTAAGACGGGAAGCTTTTTGCGCAGAGCCGCAAGTCCGCGAAGGTGAGCCTCTGTTTGCAGACCTTCAGCTGCAAGGTAACCTGTAACGACGCGAGAAGGAATACCGGCTAATCTGCCGAGCAGGGCAAGAGTGTTGGAAAACTCTACGCAATCCCCTTCGTTGGAGTCTGTAATAAAATATTTTAAAGTGTCAATGGAATGATCATCATCGGGGTTAAGATTATACTGGTACTTTGAAAAACTGGTCAGTAAAGCAAGTATATTTTCCAGTTGTTCATTGCCGCCTTCGCTCTTTAACGATAAATTATTTTCTATCTGATTGGAAAATATAAAATTTAAATAGGAATCGCCTTTTATAATATCGCTTCTGTCAGCGCGCCATTTTAAACGCGCGTTACGCAAATATTCTTCAAATAGTTTTTTGTCGTCGTCCGCAAGAGGAATTTCAAGGTAGACGGAAAGCGCGGACTTTTCAAACGCGGTAAAGGGGCGCGATTTTTCGTGAACAAGCATGAGGGGATCGCCTGAGTGCGTATTTGACACCACCTGATGAATGTAACGCAGGGGTCCCGTATCGTCGCTTAAGATTACAGGATCGATAACTACGGGGCGGTAGGGCAGATATTTTTGGCGCAAAGTTGAGAGTGAAAAAACTTCCTGCTTTTCTCTGCCAGCGTCATGCTCCTGCTCGTTACTGAACCATGTAACAAAAAAACGCTGATTCGCCAGCTCGTTTAAAGGTTCGTCCTGATTAACAAGAAAACCTTTAACAGGATCAAGCTGTCCCCTGAATGCGCTTCCCATGTACACAGGTTCTTTTTCAGAGGCTACAATCATTACCATGTATTGGCGTCTTTGCCCCGAGCCGTCTCCCCTGCCGCTGCTGCCGGGCCAATCGTGTTCTGAAAGCCCGCGTAATTCGCCGCGTCCGTCTTTGTTTCCCGGGCGGGTTCGTCTGCCGCTCCCTCTTTGCGGAAAACCATGATCGCTATTGGAAATTTTCTGCGGTATTTTTTCCGAGAGTAAATTCGCAATAACGGTATTACGGACAAAATCCTTGGGCAGAACAAACATCGTAACTATCAATACCGCCCCTGCCGCAAGGGAAAAAACCAGCCCCTCTTTCCACACTTTAACGCGGCTGTTCGGATAAAGGCACAAATAAATTATCACATTGTGAAAAAGAAAAACCACGGCTGTCCATACAAGCATGAACTGTGTAAGAGCTATGCTTTGCCCCGCAATGTCTTCGCCGGAGCGCGAAAGCGAAATAAGACGCAAGCACACCCACGCCAGAAAGAAAGGTTCAATCACGGCGATTTTTGCCAAACTTGAAAATATCGGCTTGCGGTTAAATAACAAAAATGTAAGCGCAAAAGCCGCAAGTCCCGCCGCAAAGGGCGCAAGCGCGTTTAGGTTAAAACCTCCCGCGATTACCGAAAATAAAAATAACAGCGAAGAAGAAAGAATAAGCCTGACACTATGTTTAATTCTTTGTTCGGGAAGGAAAGCAAGCACAGCCATTAGCGGAATAATTAAAAACCATTGAATTATGCCAATGCGGTCGAATGTAACTGTAATTCCCGGGTGGATCAATACTAACGCAATTACGCTGAAATAGAAAAACAATCTTATACAAAATAAAATGTTTAAGGATTTTCTCATGCTTTTATCCCCGCGTAAAACACTTCAATTTTATCGGTTTGAATATTTAACGGCTTTACTTTTTGCTTTGTAAACCAACGAGAAGGCGGATAACAGCCCTTTGAAACAAAATCCTTAATACGCAGGACTTCAATATCCTCTTTTTTGGTTTTTAAATTTCCCGGTTGAACCAGAAAAAGAGATATCGGTCTTGGGCTGCGGGAAACGATAAAGGTGGAAAGCATAAGATCGCATGAAGTGGAAAAAACGTACATATCCCCCGCGCCGGATTGAACCGCAGTCTCATTTTGCGGCGGCACAAAGGAAAGACAGGCAAGCTCCTCAAAAAAAGCGTCAAGATCGTCCTGATCCTCTATTTCCCAATTTTTGTTCGCGCTGTGAACATCAAAAATAAAAGAAGAATTTTGCTCCAAAAGACTGCGGAGAAAATACGAAAGCCGCGCTTTGGCTCTATCCAAAAGCCACAACGCCTGAAGGTTATCGTCCTCATGACCGAAATTGCGAAAATGAACTTCTATACGAGTTACCTTTTCCTGATTATCCGTAGAGATTCGCGTAATAAGCGCGTCAATTTTCTCGGAACTTTTCCAGTTAATGTCGCGTAACCTGTCCCCCGGCGTATATTCTCTCTGGTAATAACGCTCGACATCGGCGGAAGGTTTATTGCGCTGATCTTCCGCGCCGGACTGCGCGTTAATAATTACTTTTTTCCCAAAGCAAGGAGCGCACCTGACATTCACGGTGGAATGTCTTATCTGTCCGCAGGGAAAAGAAAAAAAACCGAAGATGTCGCGCAATTTGCAAAAACCGTCTCCCTTAAAAACGCCGGACATGGGAAAATCAAGCGGTATCTGCGCACCAGTCTCTCCGCGCGGGATTGCCGTCTCTACCGACAAAGGACAGCCTTTTTTTACTCCTGTTGATCCGCCGGGAAAAAATCGTCCCCTGATATAAAAATGCAAACGAAAAAAGAGAGGGATACCCGTATCAAGTCCTGTAACAAGCGAGCGCTGACGGTCGTCGTCTATTGCGTTAGCTGTCATCGGAACAGGCGTTTTCCAGCCAGGTTCCATCGATTTTAACTTGCGTGATTTCCATGTGCCGATAACGCCCAGAATGAGCAGAAAAAGCAAAGCAAAAGACGCAAGAACAATTTCGTAGGAATTGCGATTTAACAGCGAGCGAATCAACCCTGCCAGCGCGGCAACAAGAACAACGCCGCTGACCGGCGTAAACGATCGGATAAGTGACAAGCCCACGTTACCCTCGTTTCGGCTCGACAGGGACTGTGTTCAGGATATTTTCCAACGGCGCTTCCGGCGGTATGGAAGGATCACGGGTAATTATCCTGTGAGCCATTGAATGTATAAAAATTTCTTT
>Ga0268262_10001016_pt1 | contig 35855 bp, 35 predicted proteins | sample TergutNc150P3_FD_190354 | JGI IMG/M metagenome (GOLD analysis project Ga0268262, IMG submission 190354) | Nasutitermes corniger P3 segment gut microbial community from laboratory colony in Florida, USA - Nc150 P3 (SPAdes) (version 2) | ecosystem: Host-associated > Arthropoda: Insects >...
AATAGCCCTGAAGGGCTTTGCAAAAGTCATCGACATCGCAATAGATTCTGGTTATAATATCCTCGTTCATAGAACCCCTCCCGTTTCTTCTGTAATGAGTTTTTGGTTATTCCATTATATCGGATTAGGGATGGGGTTCCTTTATTTTGTCGAACTCACGTTAATTATCTTTTCCATAAGCATTAGATCTTCTGCATTTATGCTTGAATACCGCCCTTTGTTGTTTTTGAAGTCGTTGACTAAATCCTGGGGTGTACCCGGAGTAGTTATACCTGGAATGCCTTCAATTCGGTTGTACTTCTTTAAAATAAACTGGTATATCGCCGCAATGCCGCTGGTATTATAGTTATGCTCGACATCAAAGCCATGCAGTTTTATTTTTTGTTCAAGCGTCGAATTCCATTTATACAATTCCTTATAAAAATTGTAATTATCCTGAGTATAAGCGGCTGTCCCTTTGACGTTTCTTAAAATTACTTCAAGGCATTCCTCATTGCCTGTGTCAATATAGTATTGAAGTAATAACGTAGAGCCATAACCTGATTCTACCGCAAAATCCCTTATGCCGAGTGAATAATAGTGCTTCATCAAGTATAGAGAAACTTCGAAATTTTCACGGTTGTCATGACTTTCGCCTGTAAAAATTGCGTCATATTTATCTAAAGTGGGGATATTTTTATAGGAGGGTGTGGTACTACACCCAACAAATACCAATCCAATCATCAGCAAGCAAGCAAGCATTGCCGAAAGAACGAGTTTCTTTTTCATAAAATTTCCTTTGCGGTTTTTGTCGTCGCAGACATATTCCATACGGCCCATACGAGCCAATATTCCCTTTGATTACTCAATCCTACTGGCTGGAAGTGTCATTTCCTGGCACTTCAAAACGATATTTTCCTTAATTTCTCTATGCCCTCTCCAATCGGTAAATATTATACGGGCTATAAGTAGAGTAGGTCAAGGCTATTAGGTTATTGGAGTTTGGAGCCCCAACAATGACAATGAAATGTCTCTGATGGATGCCAAGAATGACCGATTGCCGCCAGATATTGGCCCGAAACATGAAAAAATACCGGCAACTCCTGAACCTTTCCCAGATAGCCCTTGCCGAAAAGGTAGGCTGTTCTTCCACCCTTATAGGCAACATCGAGATTAACAGGAGGTTCCCCTCGGCAGAGAATATCAACCGAATAGCCGATGCCCTTGAGGTTAAGGTAGCAGACCTTTTTTCCGAGGGAGAGCCGCAGTCCATGAAGGCGATGGCCTCCAAGCAGGAGCTGAAGGCCAAACTGGAACGGCTAATGGACAAGGCTATTGACGAGCATTTCAAGTAGTCTGCCCTTTGGGTATCCATAGTTCGCCCTGTATTCCCATTACTGTTGCTTAATTCCGCTGTGCCAATCTGCATTTGATTCACTGGTTCTTCCGGCAAAGTAGGCATATCTGTTTCTTCTCATCATTATTATAGCCTTATTGACTATAAAATCAAGCAACATTGTGGTTATTGTCAATAATTCCCCTTAATGGTGACATTCTCTTGACACTGTTAGAAGGAGGATTATCAATGACCGATGTCCATACGCTTCTAGCACGGAACCTAAAGAAATACCGCCAAATCCTGGGTCTTTCCCAGGCCGCTTTGGCTGAAAAAATAAATAGTTCGACCACTTTTATCGGAAATATCGAGATTGGTAAGCGGTTTCCCTCTTCCAAAAACCTTGACCTTTTAGTCAATGCCTTGGGGGTGAAACCAGCCGACTTATTTGCCGAGGAAGATGAGCCGGAAGCGCAAACTCGGTATACCGCTAGGCAAAAGCGGAAGGCCCAACTGGAGAGGGAAGTAATGGAATCCATCTCCAAAGCCTTTTGCGAAGGCGATTAACTGTAATCCTTGATTCTCAAGGCGCTTGTCATTATGCTTCTCAATTCCGGGAAAAATGGAGTATACTTGAAATAGAAGTTAGCATGGTCCAAGTGATAATCTTTGTATCATGGCAATACTGAATTGGAAGGTGATTATGGGGGAAATAGTACTAAAGATTAACGATGACATTAGTTTCGACAAGGTGATTACTCTCCTCGCCCCTTATATTGCGAAAGCAGAGATCAAAAAGACTAATGGGAAAATATGGACTGGTAAGGCTGAATGGCTGGATACGCCTATAAAAATGGAGTCCTTCACCCCTCTAAGCAGGGAAGAAACCCATGCCCGATAGGATTTTCCTTGACACCAATATCCTGCTGTATGCCAAGATAGATGATGGCAGTGATAAACACTCCGAATGTCATAGGCTCTTAACCACTACCCTTGTGGGTTCAGAAATCGTAGTAAGTACCCAAGTGCTTAACGAGTATTATGTAAACGCCAATAAGAAAAACATTCCGCCTGCGGAGATCCAAAGCACCATTTTCCAGTTTATCTCTGATTTTGAGGTAATCTCACTTACGAAAGAACTAATTCCTGAGACTTTTCACATTCTTAATCGTTACAAGTTTTCCTATTGGGACAGCAACATTGTATCAGCCGCCCTGAAAGGAGATTGCGATGTTCTTTACACCGAAGACCTATCAAATGGACAGGTAATCAATAATCGTCTAAAAATAATTAACCCAATGGTACGCAATCGCCCCTAGCATGATTGATGAATATTTAATGGAATTAAAGCGATGTCTACATTGATAGCCCTGAAAGATTCAGAAAGATGTAAAAGCGTCTATCTGTAAAGAATATCGGCAAGCTTGCTGTTATAAAAAATTCACTTGACGTTTTGGACGGCCTATTGTTAAAGTTAAGGCAGGTGTAACTGGAAAGTGTAACTAAAAAAGGCCTAAGTGTAACCAAATTTTGCAAGATCTTGCAAACAGGTGCAAAGTTAGGCGATCGTAATTCCTTATCCTGTAAGGAATTAGCAAATACATGCAAAGCCTTGCAAGCCGAGGATTGGCTCTGAAAATCTGCGTGTCTGGAGTTCAATTCTCCGAGGTGGCAAAGTTAAGTCTATTTTACCGTTATTTTTACAAGCTATTCATTATAAAGCACGCAGGCCACATAATGATTGTTGCCCATGTCTCTCTGGGGGATATCGGATTGTAAACATTCATCGCGGCAGTGTTTGCATCGTGCGGTAAAACGGCAGCCGTTCTTCGGGTTAACAGGCGAAGCCACCTCGCCGCTTAATACTTCAACTTTCCTGTGGCGCATATCCGAGCGTGGTATCGGGATCGCGCTCAAGAGGGCCTGGGTATACGGATGCAGCGGATTTTTGAACAGCTCTTTTGAGGGACTGAGTTCCACGCACTTTCCAAGATACATGACCGCGATATTGGTTGAGATGTGGCGCACAACGCTTAAATCATGCGTAATGAACATATAAGTCAGGCCCCGCTCGTCCTGCAGGTCCATCAATAGATTCAAAATCTGGGCCTGGATACTTACGTCCAGAGCCGAAACAGGCTCGTCGCAGACAACGAATTTGGGACTTAAAGACAGGGCCCTGGCTACGCCGATGCGCTGGCGCCGGCCGCCGTCCAATTCGTGCGGATAACTGCCCGATAAGCGCCTGTCCAGGCCAACTGTTTCCATTAACTCGGCTACCAGCCTGAATACATCGTTACGGTCCTTGCAGATTTTATTTATGATAAGAGGTTCGGCTATAAGCTCCTGAATGCTCATTCTGGGGTTCAGGGAGCTGTAAGGATCCTGAAAAATAATCTGCATGTCTTTACGGACTTCGATCAATTTGCGCTTGCCAAGACCGCCGAGTTCCACACCGCGAAAAAAGACCTGCCCCTCAGTAGGTTTCAGGAGATGAAGCACTGTACGGCCCAGAGTCGATTTGCCGCAGCCTGACTCACCCACAACGCCCAAAGTCTCACCTTCCATTATGCTTAAATCAATGCCGTCCACGGCGTGTAGCCAGCCGGTCTTGACCTTGAAGTATTTTTTTAGGCCCCGGGTTTCCAGTAAGGGGACACTCATAGTTCAGCCTCTTTCCTGTTCCCGGAAAAAAGATGACACAAGATAATATGGTCGTCCTTATTCCACAGAGGCGGGATTGTCTTACGGCAGATATCCATGCAATGAGGACAGCGCGGGCTGAACTTGCAGCCTTCCGGAAGTTTTGTGGGATCGGGCATCAGGCCGTCGATAGGACTTAACCGCAAGCTGTCGCCGTAAAGATCGGGAATGGAACCAAACAGGCCTACGGTGTACGGGTGATGCTCTGCGGCATCGAATACAGATTCCATTTTGCCGTACTCTATGATTTCACCGGCGTACATGACAGCTACGCTGTCACAGGTTTGGGCGACAATGCCCAGGTCATGGGTTATCATAATCATGGCCGTATTCATCCGCTGCTTAAGCTCATTCATCATATTGAGCACCTGCGCCTGAATCGTTACATCAAGCGCGGTGGTAGGCTCGTCAGCTATCAATAAAACAGGATTGCAGGCCAGGGCGATGGCGATTACAACACGCTGCCTCATACCGCCTGAGAACTGGTGGGGGTACTCGTTTTTTCGGCCGGCCGGAATGCCGACCATCCGGAGGTTTTGCTCCACCAGTTCTTCTATCTCGTCACGGCTGCGCCCCTCTTCATTGTGCAGAATCAGCGACTCGGCGATCTGCCTGCCTACGGTGATAACCGGGTTCAGAGCTGTCATTGGATCCTGAAAAATCATGGAGATTTTTTTGCCTCTTATTCTGCGCATCTCAGCTTCGCTAATCTTAAGCAAATCGGTTCCATCAAACAGGATCTGTCCTTCCGTAATACGGGCCGTGCGCCAGGGCAGAAGCCGAAGCAGCGCCAGAGCAGTCGTCGTCTTGCCGGCCCCGGTCTCCCCTACCAATCCCAGTGTCTCGCCCTTCCTTAAATCAAAGGAGATTCCATTCACAGCGTAGGTTGTGGCAGCGTCGGTTTTGTATATAACGCGTAAATCCCGCACCTTCAATACTTTATCGTCGCCCAGCTTTATATCTCCTTTAATCTTTAAGTTTTGGATCAAGCGCGTCCCTCAGGCCGTCGCCCACCAGATTGAAACTCAGGGCGGTAAGCAGTATGCAGACGCCGGGGATGTACAATAGATACGGAGCCCTGAACATATTGGCCCTGGCCTCGCTTAAAAGCGCCCCCCATTCGGGGCTTGGCGGCTGCACGCCCATGCCGATAAAGCTTAGCCCCGCGGCCGACAGGATCATGGAGGCGATGCTCATAGTGGTGCTGACTATTATGGGCCCCATGGCATTTGGCACAACATATTTGAGTATGATTCGCAAATCCCTGCCGCCGTAAGAACGGGCAGCTTCTATATAATCATTGTCCGCCACCGTTATAACCACCGAACGCACCAGCCGCACCGTACCCGGCAAACAGGAGATGGTAATCGCAATTAAAAGGTTCCGTAAATTCGGTCCCAGCGCGGCAACCACCGCAAGGGAGAGCAGTACCGGCGGAACCGACATAAGCACATCCATAAACCGCATAACGGCATTATCGAACGCGCCGCCATAATAACCACAGCAAGAGCCGATGAGGCCACCGATTACAAGGGCGAGGAGACTTGTGGAAATGCCGATAAACAGCGAATACCTTGAGCCGTGTATAATTCGCGCGAAAAGATCGCGCCCAAGATGATCTGTACCGAATAAATAACTTGAGTTCGGCGAAGTGAACCGATCTTTTCCGTTTTGTATGATGCCCTTCTGGTACGGGACAATTATATCGGCGCATATGGCTATTAGTAAAATGAAGCAGAGCAGTACCAGGCCCAGCATGGCTGTACGGTTCTTTTTAAAGCGCCTGCGGATCTCCTTAAACTGACTTTCTTTTTTATACTTCTTTATTTCAGGATCCATTAAAAATCCCCTTACTTCGTTATCCTGGACTTAATGCGCGGGTCGATAAAGGCGTAAAGGATATCCACCACAAGCATTATCAGGCAGAACATAACCGCAAGGAAAAGAGTGCAGGCCAATACAACAGGCACGTCCTTTTGACGAATAGCCGTGACAACATGAGTACCAAGGCCGGGAATGGCGAATACCGTCTCAACAATGATCGCTCCGCCCAGGGAAGCTCCAAAGGCCATGCCCATAGATGTAATGACAGGCAGCAGCGCGTTTTTCAAAGCGTGGCGCCATATTACTATCCTCTCACTGGCCCCCTTTGAGCGGGCGGTAGAGATGTAATCCTGCCGTATGGTTTCCAGCATGGTGGAACGGGTAAGGCGCAAGAGGCCGGCTGAACTGCCCAGCACCAAAGTCAGAGTAGGGAGTACATAGTGCTTCCAGCTGTCGATGCCGCTGACAGGCAGCCAATGAAGCCTTAGTGCGAAAAACAACATCAGCATGAGTCCCAGCCAGAAACCGGGAATACAGGCGAAGAACATCGCAAGCACAGTTAAAGACGCATCTATAACGGAATACTGCCGCACGGCCGAAAGTATTCCGAGGGAGATACCTATGATAGAGCTAAAAATGATTGAAGCCAGGGCCAGTTTAAGCGTGTTCGGAAACCTCACCAGGATCTCGTTAAACACCGGAGTCCTGGTTCTGTACGACTGGCCAAAGTCGAAGTGCAGAGTGATATCCCTGACATAATTAAAAAAACGAATCATGAAAGGCCTGTCATAACCAAACTCGTGATTCAGCCTGGCGATATCCTCCTGTTTGGCCGTCAGCCCAAGGATCAAGGTTCCGGGATCGCCCGGCGTTAAAGACATGATGGTAAAAACAAGGAAAACCGTTCCCAGAAGAACAGGGATGGTTAAAAGCAGCCTTTTAACAACGAATTTAAACAAAAGGGAATATCCTCCGGTGTAATGATTACAGAGCATAACATATATACCATAAAAACAATAGATAATTTATTTTAAAGCGGTAGCTTGAATTCAAAACTACAATAAATTAAAATATGCAAAGCTTTTGTAAAACTCGGCCGGTTTTGCAAAAACCTCTGACAATAAAAGAGGAGATCACATGAAAGTTTACATTTCAGTTGACGCGGAAGGAATTTCCGGTATCTATAATCTGTGGCAGGTCATGCCTTCGGGCCCTGAGTACGGCTTCGCCCGCAAAATGATGGCAAACGATGTAAATGCCGCGGTCGACGGGGCATTTAAGGCCGGCGCGACTCAGGTGATTGTGAATGACGCCCATAACAACGGAAACAATATGCTCATTGACATGCTTGATGAGCGCGTAGATCTTATCTCAGGAAGCATTAGACCGCTGGGAATGGCTCAGGGCTCGGATCTTCGCGCCGACGCCGCGTTCCTGGTTGGCTATCACGCGCGAAAAGGCTCAAAGGGCGTCATAAGCCACAGTTACGCTTATGGTTCCATGGTTGAGATGCGCCTAAACGGTAGACTTATCTACGAACACGATCTGATCGGACATGCCATCGGCATGTTTGGCACGCCAATCGTGATGCTCACAGGCGATGACGCCACAACGGCAGCCGCACGTGAGACTATCCCGGGTATTTACACGGTTGAGAGCAAGGTGTGCATCAGCGACAACGCCGCTTTATGCCACCACCCTAAACGTGTCGCGGCAATGATTTCAAAAACGGCGGAACAGGCGTTAAAGAATTTCAAAACCGACGGGATCAAACCATTGCATATTTCAGGCGATGTAGCGCTCGACGTCCGCTTTTCTTCAGCCACGCAGGCAACTCTGGCCCTCAGAGCTCCAAACACCTCCCGCCTTGACGAGAACCAGGTTAGCTTTCGCGGTCCTGATTATGAGACGGCATTCAGGGCTTTTTTGGCCGGAGTATCCATGGCAGGAGGGTTTAGGGATGACGCGGCGCTTTATCAATAACTACTCTATTAACTGAAAATTAAACTGATATAAAGGGGGTATATTTGTTAAGGTATATCACAGAGCGGTTTGTTCAGTTAATTGTAGGACTATTGATTGTGTCCCTGCTTATTTTCTTCGCAGTCAGGATTACTCCGACAGATCCAATAGCCTCAATGGCAAGGGGCAAGCAGATGAGCGAAGAAACGATCAAAGCGCTCAAAGCCGAATACAATTTGGATAAGCCGTTGCTTGAACAATACTCAATATGGATAAAAGGCCTGCTCCGGGGAAATTTAGGGAGGAGCTACCAATATCGGGAGAATGTTTCTGTACTTATCGCAGGAAGAATAAGCACAACGGCGCAGCTTGTTTTGATGAGCTCAATATTGATTGTTTTCCTGGGCATTCCGCTTGGGATCTTCAGCGCCTCAGCAAAAAATACCATGATCGATCAATCGTTGACTGTGACCTCCCTTCTGCTTGTTTCCTCTCCGTCTTTCTTTACAGCTATGCTTTTAATGCTGGCATTTACCCTTGTTATTCCTGTCTTTCCAACATTCGGAACCGGAAACAGTTTCGCGGAAAACTTCCGGTACCTAGCGCTTCCCGCCGTTTCTTTAGCCACTGTACATTTGGCGCTTACCTTGCGTATAACCCGCAGCAACATGGTAGAGCAGCTTTCATCCGGATATATACAAACAGCTATAGCGAAGGGATTACCGCGGAGACAGGTCGTTTATAAACACGCGCTAAAGAATGCGACAATACCCATATTAACGGTATGCAGTCTCCAGATAGCCGGAATGCTCGGCGGGGCGGTAATGGTAGAGACGGTTTTCGCGTTAAACGGCATCGGGAGTTTATTGGTAACGGGCATCAATAAGGCTGATTATCCCATTACACAAAGCCTGACGCTTTTGATGGTTGTTGTGTACATGATGTGTAACCTCATAGCAGATATCTTATATTCGGTTATCGATCCGCGTATAAGGCTGCGAGGGGGGAGAAAAGCAAATGAAACATAAAACCGGCGTTTTTTTTACCATCCCCGTAATATTTTCGATAGCGATAATTTCTATCATATTGTTCTGCTGTCTCTTTGCGCCTGTCATTTCCCGTTACAAACCTCATGAGCAGAATTTAGCCAATACATTAAAGGGATCAAACGCCGAGCATCCGCTGGGTACCGACCAGCTGGGAAGGGATGTTATGACCAGGCTGTTTTATGGCGGCAGGACGACCATTGCCGGTACAATGGCTATCGTGCTTGTCTCCATAATCTTCGGACTTCCGGTCGGGTTGTTATGCGGCTATTACGGCGGAACGCTAGATGTGATATTCATGCGTATATGCGACATTGTGCTGGCTTTCCCGTCGCTTATACTCGCCTTTGTCCTTGTCGCCGGCCTTGGCCGCAGTATGACAAACGCCATTATAGCCCTAGGAATCGTTTATGTTCCGGCGTTGGCGCGCCTGACGCGATCGCTGACCATGGTTGAAAAAAATAAAATATATGTAGAAGCCCTTAAGTCAATGTGTTATCCGGATTGGCGGATCCTTTTTATTCATATACTTCCAAACTGCGTTTCCAGCATTGTCGTTCAGGTAACTCTGGATATTGGCTATGCCGTTTTGGATTTGGCAGGCATGAGTTTCCTCGGTTTCGGAGTACAGCCGCCGACAGCCGACTGGGGTAATATGCTAAACGAAGGCCGGTCGTATTTCTCCCACACTCCTTTGCTCGCGATGATTCCTGGCATCTGCATTATACTGTTATCTGTTTCGGTGAACATCTTTAGCGACGGTCTTTACCGTTATCTGGAACCGCGTCAGCGAAAGCTGCCTTCATTTGATACAATCGACAGACAAATTAAGCGCAGGGCCGGGAAGACGGGGATAACCAATGAGCGCCCTGCTTGAAATAACCGGCCTCTCGGTGGAAATAATGACAACAAGGGGACTCATCAGCGCAGTCCGCGGGATAAACCTTTCTGTGGAAAAAGGAACAACCCACGGTCTTGTCGGCGAATCAGGCTGCGGTAAAAGTGTAACCGCCCGCACGATAATGGGGCTGCATGAACGAAGGCTTGTGCGTGTCAACGGACACATTTTTTTCCAGGGGCAGGATTTAACCACACTTACTGAAAGAGAAATGGAGCGTATCAGAGGCCGTTACATCGGCATGATCTTTCAGGACCCGGTAGCCGCCCTTAACCCGCTTTTTAAAATCGGAGATCAGATCGCCGAGGTTTTTATCAGACACTTTAACGATAATAAGCTTTCTGCGAAAAAAAAATCCCTGCGGCTTTTGGAACGTGTCGGCATAGTACCGGCTGAGGCAAGGTATGAACAATATCCCTTTGAGTTTTCAGGCGGAATGCTTCAGCGTGTAGGCATCGCAATAGCCATAGCGGCTGACCCTTTGCTTATTATTGCCGACGAGCCCACGACAGCTTTGGACGCTACTATCCAGGCCCAAATACTGGATCTCTTACAGGGACTCCAGCATGAGATGGGGCTTTCCATACTTCTTATTACACATAACTTTGGGATCGTCTCTGAAGTGTGCGATGAAGTTTCGGTTATGTACGCGGGCCGGGTTCTGGAAACAGGAGATAAAAAAGACGTATTACTGCACCCGTTGAACAGGTACAGCAAAGAGCTTATCAGCAGCATACCACAAAGGGGTATGGCAGGAAAAGAAATGTCTTTTATACCCGGTACACCGCCTGAACTTTTTGAACATCAGCCCGGCTGCCCGTTTGCCCCGCGATGCAGAGATGCGAAAGAAATCTGTCAAAAAACAACGCCTAAGCTTATTTCTTATCCGCCTGAGTACGGTAAGGTTCGTCTTGCCGCCTGCCACTTCCCCGGAAGGAATATCGAAAAATGAGTGATAACTGCATTCAGGTCCAGGTTAAGGATTTGAAGAAATATTTCACGTTCCATAAAAAGGAAACACTGAAAGCGGTGGACGGAATAAATCTGTCCATTGAGCGGGGCGTAATATTCGGTGTCGTGGGAGAATCGGGCTGCGGGAAATCTACGCTGGGCAAGTGTATAACACGCCTGTTCGACATTACAAGCGGCCAGGTAATATTTGAGGGCAGCGATATATCATACCAGAGGCGGCGGGAGATCCTGCCCCAGCTCAGGCAAATGCAGATGATTTTTCAAAACCCGTTTTCAAGTTTTAATCCCAAACTTAAACTAATCTATCAGGTAAGAGAAGTCTGCCGTCTATACGGTATGGATGATTCCAGAATTGAAAGCCGCATTGATGAATTTCTCGGGCATATCTCGCTGACACGGGACGAGCTGGGACGTTTCCCCCATGAGCTTTCAGGAGGGCAGCTTCAACGGCTGGCCATCGCGAGAGCGCTTCTTTTGGAACCCAGCTTTATCATCGCCGACGAACCTGTTTCGTCGTTAGATGTGTCGGTGCAGGCCCAGATATTAAACCTGATCATGAATTTGCGGAAATTCTATAAAATGACAATACTCTTCATATCCCATGACATGACCGTAATCGAGCATGTATGCGATGAGGTGGTTATTATGTATTTGGGAACAGTCGTAGAGACCGGAAAAACGGCGGATGTATTTTCCAATTTGCTGCATCCTTATTCGCAGGCGCTTATGTCAGCGATACCGGTGGTAGACCCGCTGAAAGAACGCACTGATCGCATCATCCTGTCTGGCGATATTCCCACCGCAGTAAACATACCCTCCGGATGCCGTTTCTCCCCACGCTGCCCCCGCTGCAACGAAAAATGCAGCCGGGTTCAGCCCGATCTGGTAGAAATACAACCCGGACATTCAGTCGCCTGCCACTTGTATTGACAAGTACCGGAATGTCGGTGTTGTATGAAACAATAAAAGAGTTCTTTAAAAAGCTAAGGAGAAGAGGACATGAGAAAAACAATCGGCATTTTTATGGCTATTATGATCGCCCTGGCGGCAATATCATGCAAAAGCGGCGATTCCAAGACTATAACAATGAACGTTGCGCTTGGCGGGGACATCATTCGTCTGGATCCCGCGTTCGCCTATGACAACGAGACCAGCATTGTGATAGACCAGATCACAGAGGGGCTTCTCGGCCACTACCCGGATCAGTCCTTAAAATGCATTCTTGCGGAAAAATGGGAAGCCGTAGATCCGGTTACCTATGTTTACACATTAAGGCGGGACGTAAAATTTTCTGATGGATCGCCAATGACAGCCGAGGACGTGGTTTTTTCCATCTCGCGCCACATGGACGATGATCTTGGTTCGTACATGAACTGGATGTTTGAAAACGTAGAGTCCATTACAAAGACAGGGGATTTTGAAGTCACGGTAAAACTCGAACAACCTAACGCCACCTGGCAATACGTACTGGCGACTTCAGCGGGCATGATTGTCAAAAAGGCGCACTGCGAATCTAAAGGCAGCGATTTTGGTTCGGCGGCGGGCGGCATCATCGGAACCGGTCCTTTTGTTTATGAGTCCTGGCAAAACGGCAGCAAGGTTGTGTTGAAAAAGAACAAAAACTACTGGGACAAAACAGCCAAAACCAATGTTGACCAGATTGTTTTTACGGTTATTCCGGACGATACGACGTTGATAACGGCCTTGAGAAACGGTCAGGTTGATTTCTGCGCTTCATTCTCGGACACTATAACTGACGGAGTCCGCGCGATAAGCACTGTAAGCCTGCTCGACGAGGCCAGTATGCAGATAACTTATGTCACCTTTAATACCGCGCGTAAGCCGTTCGATGAAGTTAATGTGCGCTTCGCTATCGCGCACGCCATTGATATGGACGCGCTTCATACGGGCATTATAAAAGACACCGGGTACAAAGGTACGCCTTTACCGATGACAGATACGCTCTTCACTATTCTACCGGAGCGCTGGGAAGCCTATGCTAAAACAGTTCCGCCTCATGAATTCAATATAGCAAAGGCCAAAGAATACCTGGCCAAGTCCAGTGTCCCAAACGGCTTTTCCTGCCAGCTCTTGACAACGCAGGCATCCACTTTGCGCTACAACGTTGCCCTCGCCGTCCAGGAAATGCTTAAGGCCATAAACATAAAAGTGGAAGTGGTCTCCGTTACCATGGATGAATTTTTTGCCTATATGTTCGGCGAAGAGTTTGATTCCAACGGTGTCCGCGATTATGACATGATGGTGGCGCCATGGGGCAGTGATTACCCGGACCCGGCCGGCAACCTTGACCCGCTTTATGCCAGCGCATCCATGGGCGTCGGCGGTTCTAACAGCGCTTCCTATTCAAATCCACAACTGGACGCGCTGCTATCAGAGGCTTCAATGTCCCTTGACCAGTCAAAACGAGTCGACTTACTGCTTCAAGCCTGCGACATTATTGTCAAAGAAATGCCATATTATATCTTCAATTATCCCAAGACCTTTATGATCGTAAGCAAGAACTACGATTACGGAGATATGAGCATTTTCAGCGCCTGGGACTGGAATTTTAAGGACATGGTTTACATTGGAAAATAACCGAAGCCATTGCTTCTTACCGTGAAAGTTATGCCCTACCCTATTGAATGGCCTTATCCAAATGAGACCGATCAGGTCTCACGCCTCCAGGCCGATGTAGTCGTCCTGGGCGCCGGTATAGCCGGCTGTATGGCCGCGATTGCCGCTGCGAAGAAAGGACGCAGCGTCATCGTGGTTGAAAAAGCCGGGGCCGTGCGCAGCGGGGCCGGAGGCTCAGGCTGCGACCATTGGGAACAATGCGCCTCCAACCCCTGTTCAACGGTCTCTTCCGAAGAGCTGCACCGCGCTCTGATGGATTATACAGGCGGCTATAATAATCCCATATCCCATTACATTGAAACCCGCGAGGGTTGGGATCGTCTGCTTGACCTGGAACGGATGGGCGCTAAAATCCGGGATGAAGAAGACCGGTTCAAGGGCGCGGCTTTCCGTGACGAGAAAACTAAATTGCTCTTTGCCTACGACTATCAAAGCCGCACAACCTTGCGCATTTGGGGAACCACATTCAAGCCCGCCATGACAGCGGAGCTTCGCCGCCTTGGCGTGCGCGTTATTGAGCATGTGACAGTCACATCCTTGCTTACAAAAGGGGGCGAAAACGGCGGCCGCTGTGTTGGCGCTGCCGGAATAAGCGGCAGAACCGGCAAGTTCTATGTGTTCACAGGCAAGGCTGTGGTTATGGCTATGTCACGGCCCGCGCGCTTATGGCTTTTTTCCGCGGCTTATCCCGGACTTTGCGAATTCCGGCCCATGTCCTGCGTCGGCAGCGGCCACGCAATGGGCTGGCGGGCGGGGGCCGAGTTCACAATGATGGAAAAATCGGTACAGGGAGAATTTTCCGCGGCCGGGCGTTCCTTCCCTCCTTATGGGGCAGGCAATAACCACAATACCTGGTATCCGGCATCCCTTATAGACAACAGAGGAGTTGAGATTCCCTATGCCGACCGCGACGGCAGGCTGCTGGACGATGTTATGGACCGCTTCAAACCGGCCCCCGGGCAGAATTTTTTTCTTAAAGGCGGTAACATTGACAAGAGCAAATACGACATTGACGGCCCTGAAACTATCGGCTACGAGCTGCTACGGGAACGGGGTTATAAACTTCCCTTTTACGCGGATCTCGGCAAACTGCCGGAAAAGGAGCGGGATGTAATTTGGGGCATGATGTTAGGAGAAGAAGGCAAAACCCGGGTTCCGGTCTACGGAAACTACAGCGAGCGGGGCTTTGATCCGAAAATCCACGTGCTGCAATGTTACGGGGCAGGCTGGAAGAGCGCAGAGTTTTTGCCCCAGGAGCGCCAGCTTTTCGGCCTGCCCGGCGGATTTATGAACGACTGGCATCTCATGAGCAATATAAGCGGTCTTTTCATAGGCGGGGACGCTCTTTTCTCCAGCAACTGCTACGGTCATGCCGCTACGACCGGCTCTTACGCAGGCCGTCACGCGGCGGATTTTGCCGCCAACGCGCAAGAGGCCGCTCCGGAAGAAAGCCAGATTGAAGCGGAGAGGCAGCGGGTATTGGCCCCGCTAGGCCGCGACCCGGACAGCTCTTATACCTGGAAAGAGCTTAACCACGCCATCGCGAAAGCGATGCAGAACTACTGCGGGGGCGTTAAGGAAGACGGTTTGCTTGAAACAGGATTGTCGGTATTAAAGGAGTACGAAAACGAGATTGCGCCGCGAACAGCGGCTGTCAATCCCCACGAGCTTACCAGGCTCCTGGAAGTCCACGACATCCTTACCGTAGCCCAGCTTGTCATTCACGCCTGCCATGCCAGGAAGAGCGACTGTCCGCAGCTTGAATTCTTCCGCAGCGACAGCTCAGGCGGGGCGGAGCCTTTTATCGTGGTACGTCAAAACGGGCGGGATGTGGTTACGCGCAAACTGCCTTTGGACTTTGCCGGCGATATCGTGCTAAACTATGAAAAGCACAACGCCGGGTACATAAACGAAAAGCTTAAGGAAGCGGCAACATGACGAGCCGAAACGATTTCAGCATCAGGGTTGTCGAGCCTGCCCATCCTATAAGTTTCAATTCTGAAAAATGCGCCGGCTGTAACCGCTGTGTTGACGCCTGCCCGATAGATTTATTATTGCCAGGCAGTCCTCCTCAGGCGGCTTATCCGGACGAATGCTGGTATTGCGGCTGCTGCGTTATGGAGTGCCCCGCCGGCGCGATAACACTAAGGCATCCTCTGATGAATCAGGTCAGATGGGTAGAAAAATCATCACTTGGAAAAAGTGGAGAAAGGGAAATTTGATGGAACTTCAAAAAGATATTCTTAAGGATCTTCTTAAAGAACTTACGCAAGCCTGGGGCGTAGCCGGGCGCGAGAAAGCCGTGCGGGAGATCATCCTCCGCGAAATTGTCAATTATGCCGATGAAATGCGCGAGGATGCACTTGGAAACCTTATCGTGTTAAAAAAGGGAACCGGCGGCGGAAAGCGCATAATGCTCTCCGCACACATGGACGAGATCGGTATGCAGGTGACCAAGATCGAAAGCGACGGACGCATCCGCGTAGCCAAAGTAGGCTGGACCTGGACTTCATCCCTTTACAACGACAAGGTCATATTCCAGAACGGCGTCATCGGCGTAGTTGGCTGTGTAGGCAATATCGAGGAAGCCAAAAACGAGGTGTCAAAACTCTTTATCGACATTGGCTGCACAACTAAGGAAGAGGCTGAAAAACATATCAAAGTAGGCGATTACTGCGGCTTTTACGGGCCTTTTCACGAACTACAGAACGGCCGGTTATGCGCTAAATCCTTTGACGACCGGGCCGGCTGCTGGATGCTTATTCAGGCTTTGAAACGTAACGACGGCAAACGTGAAAATGACGTTTACTATGTTTTCAGTGTTCAGGAAGAGCTAGGCTGCCGTGGGGCGATAACCGCCTCTGAAGCAATCAAGCCGGATATCGGTATCTCTGTTGACGTCAGTCCCGATCACTTCTACCCCTGCGATCCGGAAGGAAGCAACGCGGTAGGCGAAGGTGTGGGCGTCAAACTTGGAGACCCCTCGGCTATTATGGATGAGCAGCTGGTAAACATGATGCTGAAATGCTGCGAGGAAAACGGCATTAAGCATCAAAGGGATGTAATGGCAAGAGGCGGTACCGACAGTTCCAGCATCAACCGTTCCGGCACAGGCGTCCGCGTAGCCGGCATCTCTGTAATCGACCGCTACCCCCATGCCCAGAGTTCTGTTGTCTCCTGGGATGACATTCAGGCCGGAGTAGAGCTTATCGATAAATACACAGCATTGCATTTTGATTTTTCATAGATTAGGAGGATTAACAGGAATGAAAAAAATCACAGTTATCGGTTTGAGCCTGATTCTGGCGCTCGCCGTTTTGGCGGGATGCAACAAGGACAAGGCAAAAACAGCCGCCGCAAGTACAAGCGTCCGGACCGACCTCATTATCGCTATTGACAGCGACATCACTACAATGCATCCAAGCGATCATGCTACCAGTAACGAGATGACACTCAACAGCCAAATTTACGACACTTTGATGTACACCGAAGCCGGTCATTTGTACCCGCGCCTGGCTGAAAACTGGGAAATAGGCAAAGACGGCATGACGTATACTTTCCACCTGGTTAAAGGCGTTACTTTCCACAACGGCAGTCCTTTCACCGCAAAGGACGTCAAATTCTCCTGCGAGCTCTACCAGGCTTCAGCCTATCAGGGCGCGGTTGTTGACGGACTGGACAGCGTTGAAATCGTGGATGATCATACCGTGATCATGAGGACTTCCACCGTTTTTTCTCCCTTCCTTGAAAATATCGCGACCATGTTCATAGGCTGCAAAAACTACTTTGACACCGCCGGAGCGGATAAATTCGCAAGCGACCCCGTCGGCTGCGGCCCTTACCAGTTTGTCAGCCGTGATCTGGGCAGCAAGATTGTTCTGAAGGCTTTTGATAATTATTACCGGGGAAAGCCGGCTATTAAGGATGTAACATTCCGCATACTGTCCGACGACGCTACTGTTGCCATGTCCATGCAGGCCGGCGAAGTGGATCTCGTTGCGATCCAGGAAGCCAACTTCTACAATCTTCGGGACAAGAGCGGCATCACAATTCAGGAAGTGCCGATGTCGCGCTTCGGTTTTATTTCCCTGAACCATGAGAAATACCCCTACAGCGAGGTAAAATTCCGCCAGGCCGTGGCTTATGCCATAGACCGTCAGAATCTTATCGAGCTGGCTTTGGACGGAATCGGCCTGGTCAATTCCAATTTGATTAGCCCCCTGCGCTTTGGCTGGTCAGCCAATCAGCCCGAATACAATTTCAATCCCGATAAGTCAAAACAGCTCCTTTCTGAATTGGGCATAAAGACCCCTTACGATTTGGGCGTAATGCCTGTAGCGGAACGTTACAAGACCCAGGCTGAAGTCATCCAGAGCGATTTGGCGAATATCGGCCTTACCGTCAGGATTGAAGTATTGGAATTTAACGCACTTCTGGGCAATCTGTTTAACGGTAATGTCGGCATAACCACAATGCAGATGTCTTTGGAGGGCGTGACCCAGTCTTATGCGATGGCCCTGACAACCCCCTATGTCGGCATGGCTAACAACGTGCGCTACAGTAACAAGGCAATTGACGATCTGTTTCAGAAGGCGGTAGAAGCGGTAGACGAAAGCGAGCGCTTTGCCATTTACAACCAGATATTCACCCGTGTTCAGGAAGAAGCCGTATTTGTGGTGTTGTACAACACAATAGGCTTATATGCGCATAACGATAAGCTCAACGTCCCCCAGTTGCCGCTGGATGGAACTTACCATATTTTTGATTGTAAATGGCAATGAGAGGTGAGTATTTCGAAGACAGCTTTATCCAGTTAGGGAGTTCACCATCAACTACAATGAGCTCTACCGCCGGAAGAATCGCGTCCGTCCCAGGCGTTCCGGGGAAGAAAAGCGTAACATGGCAAAGATTCTGGCGGCAGGGCTGATTTCCATGGCGGCAGGCATTGCGCTCATGGCTCTAATTATTTTTCTAATTCGTGTCTTTAATTGAGCCTCGGCGTTTCAGAAGAGCGGCGGCGAATTCGACTTCGGCAATGCTTATTCCAAGGCGGGAAGCAACAACCGCTTCGGGAAAGCCAGAACGCAAAAGGGAGTGAATTTGTTCGCCCAGGGAGGGCGCGGGAGACTCTGTTTCCGTTTTCAGATCGAAATCAGGAAGCGGAAAAGCGGCTTCGGGGGTTTTTTGGTTTTCCACGGCCTTTTCGCTTTCCGCTGCCTGCAAAGCCAACTGCCTGTTTATCCTGTAACGGTTTTTCCCAAGTTCCTGATATGCTTCTTCGGCATTTCTGGCCTGATCCATTTCCCTGATATAAATTTTCAGGCGCTTCTCGATTTCATTCAAAAGGCCTTTTAATTCTTTCTCCCGCTCTTCAATAAGCGTTATATCCCTTTCCGTGATCTCGTTGATTGATTTCAATATAGAATTTACTTCTTCCTGTAAATCAGATAAAATTTGCTCCTGGCTTGTTCTGCGCCTAAGGTACGATCTAAAGTAAAAAAAAGAAAAAATAGATGTTATTAACGCAAAAAGTGAAAACAGAAAGAACAGGGTAATGATACCGGAATTCACTTACCTACCCGGAAATATCAATGTTGCGGCCCAATGCCGGATCCCTGATTAAGTCCCGTTCTTCTTCTGCCATCGACAATTCTTCATCTTCCTGCTGTTTTTTTCTCGCCCCGCCGTTATTCTCGCGTCCGCCATGCCTTTTCTCGTCCTTTATTGTTTCGGCCTCTCCGCCCAGATCCTGTGACTGATTAACGGACTGAATATTCTGCTCATTCCTTCTCTGGATTTGTATCTGCTGGATTGATTCCTGGATCTGCTGCCCTTCCCTCTGCATTGCCTGGCTTTTTGCTACTTTATCCAGCTGGGTGAAAAGGGTCTGTAGATCAATTGGCTGTATAGCCATCCGGCGCCTTCTTTAAATCTTCATCAGGTTCCTCATACTTGGTTACACGAACAAGGTTATTTTCGAGAATGAATGTAACCGCCCGGTACTCCGTACGAACATCGTTAACCGCGTCCCTGATGATGATCTTCACCCCGGGATAAACCTTGGACGAGGCCGAAACCCTGCCCCTGGTTTTGATAGTATTAAGGAATTCTTCAATTTTATCGGTTTCCTCTTTATTCTTGTACAAATCGGAAGTGAGCGCCTGACGCTTGTCCATCAATTCGCCCATATAGGCTTCCTTGTCTTCCGGCAGGGATTTTCTCTGTTTTTTAATATTAATAAGGGTTTGAAGGTTTAGCTGAACTTCCTCAAGCTGTTTTTCCATTTCAACTTTATTTACCGCCAGAGTTTCCAGTTGCATCTTGCTTTTGGGATCAATTCCCACTTCACAGATGGTCTCTGTTCCGCTGGTGGGGCTTCCAAGGATTTTGGCGTTAATTTCCTCGGTGGCCCGAAGCCTTCCGCCTACTATGTGCGCGCGTTTACCCTGGCAAATTATACGTTTAAAGGCGTCTACCTGGGAATTAATAATCCCGTCCGAGACTACCACCATGTTTCCGGCTTCAACAATTGTATTTTCGATGAATCTGGCCCAAATGGATCTTCCCGCCCGGACTACGCCTGAATTCTTTCCGGTTACGCCCTGATGAACAATTATGTCCCCTTCCGCGTCAAGCTCCGCCCTTTCTACTGTGCCATTCACTTCAATATTTCCGGCGGCTTTTACGGAAAATCCGTCTTCAACATTTCCTTTAATAATAACATTTCCCAAAAATATTATATTGCCGGTTTTGAGGTTAACGTCTCCCGGTACGGTATAAACAGGCTCCACATTTATTTTTCCCCCGACAAGCACCACCTGCCCGTTAATATCGGCAACTATTGTAACCCCGTCATCCGCGACATGTACGTTATTGCCCAACGGTAAAGTGATATCCTTGCCGTCTCTTGCCGGAAGAAATTTCCCGGTAACAGTCCTGCCCAGTTTTCCCTTTTCGGGTTCTATTTTTTTTGCCAAAGGCTGTTTCGCGACAACGTTTTTTATGATGTTTATATCCTTAAAATCAATCCTGCCGTTGCTGCCTTCGCGCAATCTTATTTTATTTTGATCCGTTTCAAAATTATATTGAATGTAAGCGTGCTTGCCGTCTTCCGGTCTTAGCCCTTCGGCAACTACCACTTTTTCCTTGTAAACCGGCCTGTCGGCGAATTCCCGGAGGAAATCCTCTTTTATCCCGTAAACAACCCTGTTGTTTCTGAGAAAACTTATATAAGTCTCAACGGAAATGTCACATCCGCCGAGACCTGGCGGCGTAACTAGCATATAAGCCTTTAATTCGGCATCGGTAATATCAACAGTAACCATGCTGTCGTTTACCGGCCTGTGCTCAAAATCGCCTATTTTTACATATTCGCCTGAAGCTTCTTTAACAACGGATGACACAAAAGCCTGATCAAATTGATGTACAGATCTGGAATGGATAAGGCTGAATGCCTCGGAATCACGGACTTTACGGCCCTTGCCCTTTGGCGGCATTACCTTCAGAAATGCCCCGTCTATGCTAAGATGAATAAAAACATCCCCGTCCGCGTCTTCATTGATCTGGGCGTCGGCGTTTTCATCATCTCCATAATCCAGGCCTTCAAGCTCCGCCTTCAGAACTACCAGCCGCTCGTAAGCCTTTATTGCCCAGGGCTTTTTGCCCTGACCAAATAACCCCTTGGCGCCCTTTTCGGTAATTTCGTACTCTATTTTTTTTACGGGAATATCCAGCAGAACGGAAGCCTCGGCAACAGCTTCTTCCAGTGTAGCCCCGGAAGCGGTAACAGTGCGATTATTTCGATCCTGCTCCAGCCTGCTCTTCATCAGATATTGAAGCCGGACAAAATCAACCATTTTTACACTATCCCCCTGGGACCGTTCCTCAGTTTAAATCTAAGCCGCATTATTGCTTTAGTATGGAGCTGAGAAACGCGTGATTCGGTAACTTCCAGAACCTGGCCGATTTCCTTAAGGGTAAGATCCTCGAAATAATAGAGTACCAGTATTTTTTTTTCTTTATCCGGCAATTCATTGATTGCCTCAACAATAACGCGCCGTATTTCGTCCCTTTCGGCTATGACTTCGGGGTTAAGGCTGGCGGGGGATTCTATGCTGTCCCCGATTGAAACCCTGTCGTTATCGTCCCCAGAATACCAGACCTCGTTGATGGAAAGCACTGAAGTTCCGGAAATCTTCTGTAAAGTCTTAAGGTATTCCTCTTCGCTTATGCCCAAAGCGCCAGCTATTTCCTGATCCGTCGCGGTCCTTCCCAGCCTCGCTTCCAGCGTGCCGATGGTATCCTCTACTTCCCTGGTTTTTTGCCTTACAGATCGCGGAACCCAGTCTATTGAACGCAGCTCATCGAATATTGCGCCGCGAATTCTGGTAACGGCATAAGTTTTGAATTTTACGTTCTTGTCCGGATCAAATTTGTCAATAGCATCCAAAAGCCCGAAAACACCAAACTGTACAAGATCATCGAATTCCACATTGTGGGGCATTCCTACGGCGACTTTACCTGCCACGTATTTTACAAGGGGAGCGTATTGTTTTATAAAAGCTTCCCGGATTTTTAGATCCCGGGTTTTTCGGTACAGTAACCAGAGCTCATCTTCTTTTTGTTGTTCCATTGAATAAGAGTCCGGACTATTCCCGGGAACCTTCCCCATACCTTAGCTCTCTTTATCCTTTTTTAATGCTGTCCTGATCCCCATCGCCATTTCCTTTGCGTCGAATTCTTCCGCCCACTTAGGCGGTTCTTTTGAGGACGATGTTCTTTTCGGCGCGGAATAATCCTTTGTTCCCTGCTCTTCATCCGAAGAACCTGACATAAAAGCTTCCGCCATACTGTCCAAATCGGGGAGATCCTCATTAGAACCAGAAACACTCCCCTTTTTCACACCCGCATTTGCGGCCGCATTCGCGCCTGTCCCTCTTGCCTGGCCTCCGGAAGAGGCCTCAAACTGCGAATCCGGGCTAAACATTTTGCTAAAGTCCGGTCCGGCAGAGTCACTCAATCCTCCATTATCAGTATAACGCTCTTTTGGGTTCTGATCTATACCCGGAATACTTTCCTCATCCGCGAAATCTCCCCCGACGCCCAAAGAAATTCTTTTGGATAATTCCGAAATATCTCCCAGATCATCATCCGCATCGTCCGGCTTCGCGCCCGTTGAAATCTGACTTAAATTTGCGGAAATAAATCCCTCGGTTACTGCCGATGAATCAGGAGGGGCGTCACCTTCCATAATGTTGATTCTGGATCCCGGTCCAATGCCGCCTTCATCCGCGCTATTTTCCAGAAGCTCCGGCAAAAACCGGCCTACAAGGATTTTTAAAAATGCCGAAAAAACAAAAAAAATAACAGCGAAAATCAGGGGGCGTATAATCAACATGGGCATAGTCGACCGGCTTATCAGGCCTATCAGCAAAGAGAGGATAAACGCACCCACGGCAAACATGCCGCTATACCTTAGATCAAACACAATTCTTCCCTGTCGAACAAATTAGCTCTTTTTGAAAAGACGCTTAAACCTGGAGGCGAAACCATCTGTCTCCCTAAGCTCGCCTTTCTCCATTTTACCAACAATATGCTGAACACATATACTGGCTTTGCATTTGGGGTCCAGCACCATAAACGGCCTCTGCCGCAGAACCGCCTGGGAAACAATCGGGTCATCGTATATAAAACCCAGGTAATCAACCTTCAAATTTAAAAACTGGCCGGCAATATTTGTCATTCTGTCCGCTACTTTTTTTGCTTCCGCAGCGCTTTTTACCCGGTTTACAACGAGCTTAAGCTCCATATCAAGGTTATCGTACTCTGTGGCAATGATCTTGATGATCCCGTAGGCGTCGGTTATGGCCGTGGGTTCCGGGGTTGTGATAATCACGGCGTCATCCGCCGCCGCGATAAAATCAAGAACGTTACTCGAAACGCCCGCGCTGGTATCAATTATGATAATGTCCGCAAATGAAAGCGTATTTAGTTCCTCAATGAAATTCTGCCTTTCTCCGTCACTTAAATTCGCGATTTGGGAAATCCCCAGCGCCCCTGCCACAATTGAAATGCCGTAATCGGTTTCTACCATGATTTCCTTCATGGTTTTGCCCCTGCGGATCATATCATAGAGGTTAAAACGCGGAACCATATTAAGCATGATGTTTACATTGGCAAGTCCCAGATCGGCGTCCATTACCACAACCTTTTTACCAAGGCGGGCGTAAGCCAGGGCCATATTCACCGACACATTGGTCTTTCCGACTCCGCCTTTCCCGCTTGTAATGGTTACAATCCTGGTTTTGGCTCCTTTCTTTGTTAATAAACCTGCCTGGCGGCTGTTTTTGTCGCCTTCTTTGGAGCTTTCCGGTTTTTTTCGCATTATTTCCCGCAGTTTTTCAGCCTGATCTTCCATTTTTTATATCCACTCCTGCATTTGTCCCTTTCCTTTTTCCGGGAATTTTTCTTCCAGCTTATCCCTGTTTACCTTGAAGCCCTCAAGGTTAGTTAAAAATTTTATCACCGAAGCTTCCTTAATTTCGGCGGGTACCTTCTGCCCGTTCGTTATGTAAGACACGGATTTATTTTTTTCCGACAGGACGCCTATTACATTGCCGGTACGTATGGTTTCGTCCATTTTGGTAATGATCACCGACCGGTAATTAAAAGATTCAAACTGCTGAAGTATTTCCTTAAGGTCGCTTGATTTTGTAGTAGCGGCCGCCACAAGGTAAACCTCCGCCAGTGTCCCGCAGGCGTCAAGGAGCTTTTTCATTTTCCCCAGTTCTTCCATATCCCGAGGGTTTTTCCCGATAGTATCAATCAGAATAAGATCCACCCCCTCGGAATTGGTGGCGATGATCCTTTTTAGCTCATCGTAATCTACCGTGGAAAAACACGGAAACTGCATATAATCGCTGTATTTCTCCACCTGCTCTTTTGCTCCGATTCTGTAAGCGTCAATGGTGATAAGCACGACTTTTCGTTTATGAACACGCTTTTTGCTGTCGATGCCGAAGTTGGCCGCCAGTTTCGCGACGGTTGTGGTCTTGCCGACCCCAGTAGGACCTACCAGGATTATTATCCGGGGACGGACGTTGAATTTTCCGGCATCGTAAATTTTAATGCTTTCCCCTATCCATTCCAAGACCTTGTCCTGAACGGTCTGGTAATTATTAAGGCCGTCAAGGGAAATTTCTTTTCGTACCTTTTCCAGCATGGCTTTGCGGTAAGAAGCGGGAAAATCGTTCAGAATGAGAATATCATCAATCCGGTTAAGGGTGGGGTGTTCCTCTCCGGAACCGGCCAAACCTGCGTTTTCAAGCTTTTCCTTGATCATCTTGAATTCGGCATTTTGCGCGGTCATTAACGCCAAAACCTTTTCCATGGCGCTGTCTTTACCGGCATTGTTCGCGGCGGCGAGGACTTTCTCTTTCTCCACGGCAAAATCGCCGGGGGCCTGACGCGGTTTCTCTTTCTGGGCGTCAGGGTACTGAAAGCCGCTTTTTCTTGACGGGATCATGACCGTGAGCTTTACCCCTTCCTGGGAAAAAAGATTTAAAAATCCTCCGGGAATCTTGACCGATTCATGCATGAGAATATTCAGATTATCCCCGTATTGCGCGCGGGCTTTTCTTTCGGCCTCCGCGTAACTTGGCGCCTGTACAGTGAAACATTGCAACATATTCTCCCCTTATTGCTCCTGCTCCAACGCAATGATCCCAATAGACTCAACTTTATAATCCTGGGCGATTTCCGCTACCGAAAGCACCGCCACTTCCGGAAGTTCCCTTTCAAGGGCGGTCTTCACAAGGTAACGCGCCTGGGTAGAACATAAAATCACAGGGAAAAAACCCTTGTCATGCACAGAGTGTACGGACTTTCCGAGAGTCCTTATCCACGCGCTGTGCAGCGCCGGCTCAAGGGCGGAAAAAATATCGCCTGAGCTGCTTTGGGCTTTGCTTTCAACGATCTTCTGCTCCAGGGATGGTTCCAGGGTCAGCACATGAAGAGTGCGATCATCATCCGCGTATTGGTGGCAGATCTGGCTTGAAAGAGCCTGCCTTGCCTTTTCAATGAGAAAGCGCGTGTCAGTTGTCAGGGGGGCAAAATCGGCTATCGACTCCAGAATGGAGACCGTGTTTCTTATTGAAACCTGCTCTTTTAAAAGCCCCTGAAGTACCTTCTGTATGTTCCCCATGGTAAGGCCTTTTCCGTCCCTGCCCATTAGTACTTCATCAATAACCGCCGGATAATCCTTTCTGAGCCCGTCTATCAGGACTTGGGTTTCCTGGCGGCCCAAAAGCTCCGCGGCGTGGCGTTTAATTATTTCGGTAAGGTGGGTCGTTATTATCGAAGGAGGATCCACCACGGTATAACCCGCCCGTTCAGCCTCGTCACGCTTGTCCTCACCAATCCAGAGAGCCGGAAGACCAAACGCGGGATCCGTAGTCTTTTCCCCGGACAATTCTTCCTTGACCGTTCCGGGGTTAATGCAAAGGTAGCTGCCCATTCTGATTATACTCTTACCCACATCTACCCCGCGGATTTTAAAACAGTATTCCGAAGAACCAAGTTGTATATTGTCGATAATTCTGATTTTTGGAATTACAATTCCCATATCCAAAGCGATCTGGCGGCGCATTAATTGTATGCGTTCCAGAAGCTCCGCTCCCTTGTCCTTGTCAACCATGGGGATAAGACCGAAGCCCAGCTCCAGGGACAGCTGATCCGGAGGTTCCATCTGGGGAATATCCGACTTTTCATCCCTGGTCTTTCTGGCGGCGTCCCCGGTCTTTGCCATCATTTCATTGAAACTGGCCTGCTTTTTTTGTGTTTGGCCCATTTGGAAGGCGCAGAAACCCAAAAGAGCGGACATCGGGATAAGCACGTATTTGGGGAACCCCGGAAGCCAGGCCATGCCGAAAAGAACCACCGACGCAATCCAGTAAGCCCTGGCGTTCCTTGAAAACTGTATTGAAACCTGCTCGCCAAGGTCTCCGGGAGCGGCAGCGCGGGTTACCACAATCGCCATGGCCGCGGAGATAAGAAGGGCCGGCAGTTGAGAAAGAAGCCCGTCACCTACCGAAAGGGAAGTATAGGTCGCCAAAGCAGAGGTCAAAGATTCACCGTTCAGGGCCACTCCGATTATGAGGCCGCCCAAAACATCAATCACGATAATTAGGATCGCGAATGTAATGTTTCCGGAAATAAATTTACTCGCTCCGTCCATGGCCCCGAAAAAATCCGATTCTCTCTGCAGGGCTTCCTTCCGGGCGGTGGCTTCCTTTTGATCAATCGCGCCGGAACTGTACTCCGTGTCGATGGCCATCTGCTTTTGCGGCATTCCGTCCAGGGTAAAACGTGCTGCCACTTCCGAGATCCTGGTGGCGCCCTTGGTTATAACCATCTTCTGAACCGCGATAATCGCGATGAATATGACGAAGCCCACAACAAGACCGATCGTGCCGCCGGAACCTACAACAAAGGTGGCAAAGGCCTTGATCATGCGGCCATTAAAACGCGTCCCCTGAATAAGGATGAGCCTTGTAGACGATATGTTCAGCGCCAGGCCAAAAATTGTTACTACCAGAAGCATCGTGGGAAAGAGGCTAAAATCCGTGGGTTTTTTGTTGTCAAGAACAATCAGAAGCACCAAAAGAGAAAAAACAAAGTTTATAGCCATAAGCGCGTCCAGAATCACCGTGGGAAGGGGAACGATAAACATTCCCAATACCACCACCACAGCAAGACCCATGAGACTCCCGCTCATACTCCTGCCCGGGCCCAGCCTGAGCAGATTATTCAGGCCCAGCCCTTTCTGGGCTCCGCCTCCCGCGTTTACATTGGCCCTGGCAGCGTCAGCCATTATCAACCTCTTTCATCTTTGCATTAGCGATCATTTCCCTAAGCCCCCATCCTGCCGGTTTCGCCTGTTGCGGCGCGCCTGGTCTGTTTTTGCTCAAAACTGAAGAATTTCCCCACCACCAGGGCCACCACATTCCAGTACCTGATGGGGATTTGATCCCCCACTTCGGTTTCCTGATACAGGGTTCTGGTTAAAGGCGGATGTGAAACAACGGGGACATCATTTTCCTTTGCCACTTCCCTGATACGAAGGGCTAGTTCATCTTCTCCCTTCGCCACCACTGTAGGAGCGTTCATGCGCGCCGCGTCGTACTCGAGGGCCACCGAATAATGGGTCGGGTTTGTAATAACCACATCCGCGTTTGGTACGGCGTTCAGCATATTACGTGACTGTAGTATTTCCCGGTAACGGTTCTTCAGTCTGCGCCGCACGTCAGGATCTCCCTCATCCTGCTTTAACTCTTCTTTGAACGTTTCACGGGTCATCTTTAACGACTCTTTAAACTGGTAACGCTGAAAAAAGATATCCGGAATCGAAATGACAAGGAGAAGCAGCGCCGTAATAACCAGTAATTGCGCCGCAAGGGTTGCGACAAGGGTTATTCCCTCCCACAGGCCCGCCGTCTGGAGATTGGCTAGCTCCCTGAATTTCGACTGGATAATGAAAAAGGCAACGATGCCAATAAACGCCATTTTAAATATGGATTTGCCAAAATTAAAAAGCCCTTCCATCGAGAAAAGGGTACGCTGAAAATAACGTCCGAACTTTGGCAAAACCTTGGAAAGATCAGGCTCAAGGGGCTTTGTGGTGAAAAGAAGACCTACCTGTATCATATTTGAAAAAACAGCCGCCGCTATACCCACTAAAAGAATCGGCAGAGCCAGGCGTACAAAATACCTGATAAAAATTCCGGCGGTGAATCTGTCATTTAACGAATCAAGTTCATTAACTCTGGTGAAGAAAAACTTCAGCATCTCCGCGCATGTTCTAAGTATCCACGGGGCAAGGAAGATCAATGAAATGGCCGGCAGCAGCAGGCCCAGAGCCGAAACAAGCTCCTGGCTTTTTGCCACCCTGCCTTCCTCACGCGCCTTTCTGTAGGTTGCCTCGGTAGGATCAAATATGCGGCCTTCGTCCTCCGCCGCGAACCACTGCAGGTGCATATTCTGAGCAGTTCTGTATAGATCTTCAGAATTTCTCACGCAGAGGCGCAGAGGCGCAGAGGAAGATATTGATTTCATGAAAATCAAACAAAGAAAACGCTGAATAACCAAGTCAAGAAAACTAAAAACCACGGAGTAACACGGAGTTTTAATAAAATTTTTGTTTCTTTCTCCGTGAAACTCTGTGTAACTCTGTGGTAAATTTGTTGAGGTGGACATAACCTGTGTTTTTCTAAATTTTATTCCTTCGCGCCTTCGCGCCTTTGCGAGAGAAGTATTGTAGTAGATCACAGCGCGCCCCCTTCGGTTATGCGCTGCCCTATTTGGATATACAGGGTTTGAAGGGTCTGGAAACCGGAGCCGATGACCCTGCTGAACGCTTCGGTCATGAAAGGAAGGGCGGCGTAAATCAGAATGAAGGCCACGGTTATAGAGATGGGGAAGCCCTCGGAAAGTATGTTGATTTGAGGGGCGGCTTTGGAAATAAGACCTGTTGACAGGGAAACCAAAAACAAAGAGCCAAGAATCGGCATGCTGATTACAATGGCGTCAAAAAAAAGCCGGGAAAGCCCTGCCAGCACAAGGGAAACAATGTTTTCACGACCGGCTATAAGGCTCATCACGTTAATCGACTGGAGTGAACGCCAGAAACCTCCAAGAAAAAGCTCGCGGAACCCGTCAACGGTAACGAATATCAGCATGGCAACGGTGTTGAGGTATTGACCCATAAGGGGATTTTCAATCTGCGACAGGGGATCAAAAGTTTCGGAAGCGCCAAAGCCCATTTGAAGGGAGAAAAACTGACCCGCCGTAGAAAAGGCGGCAAAAATAAGCGCAATAAAAAAACCAATAATTATTCCGATAAGGGCTTCCCCGATAACAAGGAAAACAAAACTAAGCCCGAAAGGAGCGATAACCCAGTCCCTTACCAACGCAGAGGAAAACGCAGTGTATGCAGCGAATCCGGCCAGAGAAATTTTTACCACCTGAGGAACGGATTCGGAGTTGAAAAGAGGGGCGACTTCGATCATGGCAAGAGCTCTGACCGCTATTAATAAAAATGCCGGAGCGGAGGAGAGTATTTCGTTTATTATCCGGTCTTCTATCAAATTAAATCTCCCCTTTAACGAACCATGTCCGGTATTCTCCGGAACAGCTCTATCGTATAATCCGCCAAACGCGAAAATCCCAGGCCTCCAAGCACTGCCAGCACCGCAAGGATGGTAAGAACCTTGGGTACAAAAGTGAGGGTCTGCTCCTGAATGGAAGTGGTAGCCTGAAGAATTGCCACTATAAGCCCCACCAGCAGGGCCGAAAGGAGCAAGGGCGCAGCCAATGTTAGAACCTGCAATATCCCTCCCCGCAAAAGCATGGTCACCTCGCCTATACTCACCTATCACCTCTGGAAAAAAGATTGAATCAGCTGATTCGTTAAAAGCCCCCACCCGTCCACCAGAATAAAGAGGATGAGTTTAAATGGCATGGAGATCATTACAGGGGGCAGCATGATCATACCCATAGACATAAGGGCGCTGGCCACCACCATGTCTATTACAATAAAGGGAATAAAAAGCAGTATCCCTATTTTAAAAGCGACAGTCATCTCGTTCAGGATAAAAGCGGGGATAAGCACATAAGTCGGCACATCCGCCAGAGTATCGGGCCTGTCCAGTCCCCGCATCGCCATAAAAAGGCGTATGTTCTCCGGCCTTGCCCGCATCTGGCTGTACATAAAAATTCTTAAAGGGGCTTCCGCTTCTCTGTAAGCCCCGCCTACATCCAATTCACCGGCCGCCAGGGGACGGAAAGAATTTTCGTAGATCGTCGTAAAAGTCGGCCACATTATAAAGATGGTCATGAACAGGGCAATTCCCATCAGCACCTGGTTAGGCGGCACTTGCTGGAGCGAAAGCGCGCGTTTGATAAAATCCAGCACAATCGCGACCCGCAGGAAACTGGTCATGAGAATGAAAATGCTGGGCGCGAGAGCGATGACTGTCAAAAGGAGAAGCAGCTGCAGAGAAAAAGCCACTTCCTGACCGGTTTCAGGGTTCCTTATGGTAAGATCGATAAAGGGAACAGGGGTCATTGAAGGGGGCTCCGGAATACCCATGGTTCCCTCTGTCGCAGTACCCGGAAACAGCGTCGCCTGGGCATAAGCCGCCTGTGGAATGAAAGCCAGCAAAAGCAAAGCAGAAAGAATTACACGGGCTCTCATCTTACAGCCCCTTGAGCCTTTCTCTCTGTTTACGCAAGCTCTCTGAAAGCATACCGTTATCGATAAGTGAGGCGTTCTCTGCCAGAGAGCTTCCCTGCAACGAAAACTTTTTCTCACCGCGGCCAAAACGCAAAAGAGAACGGAAATCAAAATAACGCTTTGCTTCGGCGGTTTTTCTGGCGTCATCAAGCAGCAGGGTCTCCAGGGATTCGGCGTCTTCAACTTCGGAAATGAGATTTACGCCGCCCGGGCTGCCGCCTACCAGCCACGCTTTTGCCCCCAGCGAAACTACCGCGGCAAAAGAATCGCTTGAAAGGGGAACACGGGCAAGAACTTTTAGGTGAGGATCCGGATTCTCTTTCGGGCGGGAAATGCGCTTTATTAAAAAAACAACGCCGTAAATTGAAAGCGCGGCAAGCGCGAGAACCAGAACCATCTTTAACATGATAAATATAGTGGAGCCGCCATCGGAAGCCTGCGAAGCAGGGGTGTCGCCAAGGATTATTGTGGACTCATCAACAGCGGGAGTCACAGGCAAGGAATCAGACGCGGTTTGAGCAAACGAGGGGATTTCAGGGCCAAAAAAGCCTGTTACTAAAAGTAAGATTAAAAGTAAAACGCGAAAATAGAACCGGGACGATTTCAGTTTTTCCCCTCCCAAGTTAAAACTGATTACAATTATCTTTAAATATCAACTTATTATATTGTAATTGATCTTTAATTGCAAGAGGAAATACAAATTTGTTGTTAATATGTCGCTGTTTTAATAAAAAAATCAACTCATATCATTCATTCTCTCATGCGGAGGGACAATTTCGGTAACGCGGACGCCGAAATTTTCATCAATTACCACAACTTCACCCTTGGCTATGAGTTTATGGTTTACCAAAATATCAACGGGCTCGCCTGCCAACTTGTCCAACTCGATGATCGTACCCTCTCCCATGCTCAGGATCTCTTTAATGAGCTTTTTGGTACGGCCCAATTCAACGGTCATCTCCATAAAGACGTCCATTATCAGGCTTATGTTACCCGCTTCCTGAGGATTGTTATGCGGCATCAAATTCGGAAACTGAACGGCTTGTACATTTGTGGGAATGCCCATATTTGGCATACCCATTCCCGCCATGCCTTGCATCCCCTGCATACCCGGCATGGCCATTCCCATACCCATTCCGCCCATCGGCATCTGCATATTCCCTCCCATAGAGGGCATTCCGCCGCCCATACCCATTCCGCTCATCGGCATTTGCATACCAGCTCCCATAGAGGACATCCCGCTGCCCATTCCGGCCTTTGCGGCAGGCTGGCCGCCTCCGTTCAGCGACTTGGCAATATCGGAGGCTACAGAGCCGCCGTAGATTTCCCACATTTGATGCGGGACGCCGTCTCCCAGATCCAGTTGAAAGTTTGCGCTTAGGAAATCTCCGGCCGGAAGCGCCGCCGTGGCTTTTCTTACGTTTACAGCTTCAGGGGCAACGGCCGCTATTGATTTGTTGTTGGTCTTTTTTGTTAAATCAGTTATCTGCGTACCCACTAATTGGGAGATTGCCTCTCCTACGACGGACATGGCCATTTCGTCCATCTGGATATTGTCTTCCTTGTTCATCAAAGAGGCGATGCTTCTTGCCGTACTCTCAGGCAATATAAAGATGTGTTCGCCGGGAAAACCGGAACTGAAATCCGCTTTGACGACGGTTACCATATCAGGCAACTGACCCAATATGGCATCGCGGTTTGTAAAAGCGACAGTCGGTTCCTTCAGGGTTACGGTCGCTCCTGTCATCGAGGAAAGGTTGGATGACTCAGCCCCTATAGTTCCCGAAAGAAAATCCTTAAAAGCCCTGCGATCTTCTTCGGAACCGCCGGAAGGCGCCGTTGCCGCCATAGTGGCCGCCGGAGCGCTGCTGGAGCTTCCCCCCGAATCTACGCCTGCCAATAATGCGTCTATTTCATCCTGCGAAAGTGCGCCGTCGCTCATAATAACCTCTCTTTTGTGCGGCCCTTATGGCCGCACTTTATATCGAATATGACCTGATGGGTCATAATAACTCTTCCTTCTCACTGGCAAGCTCTTCAAATTCTTCCTGTTCAAGCTCCGCGGTTTTCTTTAGTACCTGTACCGCTATTTTTTTTCCGATAACGCCCGGCCTGCACAAAAATTTTCTTTTATTGCCGATATTCAGCGAATACGGATCCCCTATGCGAGTATTGTAAAGCCTGACCACATCCCCCAGCCGGAGTGAAAGAACTTCCTTTACAGGGATGTTTATTTTTCCTATCTCGGCAACTACATCAACATCGATCGTTGCCAATTTATCCTTCAAAACCGTAAGGTTCTCGGTATTAGGACCACGGTGTACCGTAGAAAACCAGAACTGGGTGGAAAGTTTGCCGATTATGGGCTCGATGGTAAGGTAGGGGATACAGAAGTTTATCATCCCTTCCACGTCCCCGACCTTGGTTTCAAGGGTTACAAGCACAACCATGTCCGTTGGGGGCACAATCTGGGCAAACTGCGGGTTCGTGTCGATCTGGCCAAGACGCGGCCTGAGGTCTATTACCTGTGTCCAGGCTTCACGCATATTTCCCAGTATGCGGACAATGATTCCTTCCATTACCGCGCTTTCAATATCCGTAAGTTCATGCTGGGCCTTGGTTCCTTCTCCCGAGCCCCCAAAAAGGCGGTCAATAATGGAAAAGGTAACGGCAGGATCTATCTCCAAAATCGCGTTGCCCTTGAGGGGGTCCATATTGATGATCGCCAGGGTAGTCGGCGTAGGAATTGAGCGGATAAATTCTTCGTAGGTAAGCTGGTCAACGGACGCTACGTGAACGTGAACCATTGAACGGAGCTGGGCCGAAAGGCTCGTTGTGGTCAAACGGGCGAAGGTATCGTGCATCATCGAAATGGTACGTATCTGTTCCTTGGAGAATTTATCAGGCCGCTTAAAGTCATAAATTTTTATTTTACGGGTATCCGCAGCCGGCCTTATTTCCTCCGGCTCCGTATCCCCCGCATTTATTGCTGTGAGTAGCTGATCAATTTCTTCCTGGGATAATACTTCGGTCATACCCTAAATTCGCCTCCGGGGAAAGACCGAAAAATAGCGTAAAACGGCCACACTGAAACCCCCTCTTTATTTCATCGGCCAAATCAAATAACAACTATAATATAGTTACTTATTAAGCTATCACGAAACGACGAAATAATCAATAGGAAATTGTGTTATTTGAATACCTGCCCTCTAGCAAAATTTATATCTATAAGCCATAATATAAACCATAATATTCTACAAATTATTTTTCAAAAATTGATTTGAGGTGGAATAATGAGCATTGAACAAAAAAAGATTATCGTAGTAGACGATATGCCTGACAGCCTAAGCGCCCTTAGGAATACCCTGAAAGACATATACGAGGTATATACCTGTCCCTCCGTGGCGATGATGTTTGAGGCGCTTGGGCGCGCTTACCCGGACTTAATCCTGCTGGAAGTTAAAATGCCGGAAATGGACGGGTATGAAGCCATAAAAAAGCTGAAAAGCAATCCTAAATACAATGAAATACCGGTCATTTTCCTGACTTCCATGAACGACTCGCAAAGCGAAATAAAGGGACTGGAACTTGGCGCCATTGATTATATACACAAGCCATATGATACCCCGCTGCTGCTCCAGAGGATAAAAACGCATCTGGGCATTATGGAAAAGCAGGCTGAAATTAAGCGTCTCCTTGAACAAAAGACAGAAGAAGTCAAACTGCGCGAAGCTGCGGAACTGGATGCGGTGAACGCGTCCCGCGCCAAGAGCGAATCCTTTTCCCGCATGAGCCATGAAATAAGATCCCAGCTAAACGCCGTTATCGGCATGATAAACATAGCAAACGAAGAAAAAGATCTTGAGGGCGTAAAAGTTTTTCTTGAAAAAGCGGACAGTGCGGCGAAGCGCATACTGGGCGTTGTCAACGATATTCTTGATATGCCAAAAATTGATGTATATAAACTTGAGCTTTCCAACAGTGAATTTGATTTTGGAAAGATGATGACAAATATCGTAGACGTAACAGGTATCCGCGCCCAGGAAAAGCATATACAGATTGTAGTTAATAAAAGTCCGGATATTCCGTCTATGGTAATCTGCGACGAATTGCGGCTGGCGCAGGTTATTATTAATCTTATGACCAACGCGATAATATCCACGCCGGATAACGGCATAGTTCGGTTGAACGCGGAAAAGCTGGAAGAAAAAGACAATGAGGTTACAATAAAAATCGAAGTCGCTGACGGCGGTATCGGGATTTCGTCGGAACAGCAGGCAAAGCTTTTCTCATCTAACAACCAGGCCGACCGCAACATAGAGAAACAATTCGGCGGCTCAGGACAGGAGCTCGCCATTTCCAAACGGAATATAGAGCTTATGCAGGGTAAGATTTGGATTGAGTCGGAACTCGGCAAGGGCGCGAAATTTATATTTACCCTAAAAATGAAAAAGGGGAAACAGAGCGCGGTTCCGTCTGCGACCGAAATCACGTCTGCGACTGCCACGTCTGCGACCGCCGCATCCGCGACTGCCGCATCCGCGACCGAAATCACGTCTGCGACCGCCGCGTCTGCGACCGCCGCGTCCGCGCCTGTCCCCGTAATAAACGCGTCCGATTTACATTTGGATGGCTATACCATACTTGCTGCGGAAGACATGAATTTCCACAGGGAAGTCCTGTCCAATTATCTGAAAAAAACCGGGGTTTCCATAGATTATGCCTTTAACGGCAAAGAGGCTGTCGAAAAGTTCAAAGCGAATCACGAAAAATACTGCCTGATTCTAATGGACATAAGAATGCCTGAAATGAACGGAGATGAGGCGACAAAGATAATACGGGCGCTTGATCTGGAAAAGGCAAAGAAGATCCCCATTGTCGCGATGACCGCGGATGTTTTTAAGGAAGACATCCAAAAATGCCTGTCGGCAGGCATGAACGATCATATATCAAAACCTGTTGTCCCGAAAATTATATATGCCAAATTAAAGCAATATCTGGGAATATAAAGCATGAAAACCATGATTTATACGAATAAACCAGAACAAGCTCGAAGCCGCCGCGCAAGGCCTTGCCGCGGGCTAGGAGCCTGTCGGACTTAGGCTAAATTTAGCTGTTTTTCCCTATAAATTCCCTGTACCTCTGAATTAATGGCGTTGCAAATGATATGTAAATTGGTTGATATGGGAATAGTTTCCCATTATTATG
>Ga0268262_10001017_pt1 | contig 35821 bp, 35 predicted proteins | sample TergutNc150P3_FD_190354 | JGI IMG/M metagenome (GOLD analysis project Ga0268262, IMG submission 190354) | Nasutitermes corniger P3 segment gut microbial community from laboratory colony in Florida, USA - Nc150 P3 (SPAdes) (version 2) | ecosystem: Host-associated > Arthropoda: Insects >...
AGGAGCGGTTTGCGGAGAAGGGTTTTTGCCGAAATCTATCAAATGCTTAAGAAGGGGGAATACCATTATGGGAGGGACGAAAAGAAACATGAGGCCAAGATGCGCCAATACAAGAAATTTCTTGAGAAAAGAAAAAATCTTGTAAAAACAGCTTGACTTTTATCATAGACGCAGAGGAATATATGTAATGAGAAAGCCAGATAACTCTTTCATATTTATTTTCATTATGAAAATAAGGAAAAGCATATGGGCTACAGAACCGAAGGTAGACACAAAATTTGGTAATAACTCTCCTTTCTCCGCGCCTCAGCGAGCTCTGCGTGAGATAATTATGGAGTAAAGCTTATTATGTTATGGACTATTAGAGTTTTGGTAGCTGTTATATTTATTCTCATCCTCTGCCTTGGAGGGCTCTGTGTCCCGGCTTACCTGGCGAAGTGGGGTAGGGATCTCATCCTTGTCCTTCCGATAGAAATAAGCTCTCCTAAGATTGATGTAAATAAAATTGAAGATTTCATTGAAGAAAAATTTCTTTTAACTTATGAAATTCCCGGCTCGGAAAGGGTGAGCCTTTCCAACGGTGAATACCCGGTTACCCTTATAGGAACCAATTCCTGCTATTCCCGCGTTTTGGGTCTGCTAGTGCTCGAGGGCTCTTTTTTTTCGGGCAGAGACTGGGAAGGCAGGCAGAGGCAGGCGGTTCTAAACGAAAAGGCGGCCTTTGATATTTTCGGGAGCAGTCGTGTCACGGGTAACCGTTTCAAACTTCGCAACGAAGTCTGGCTGGTTGCCGGGGTCATTAACGACGGTGATGAAGATCACTGCCGCGTCTATGTGCCTTCGTTAATACGTGGAGGGGGTGTGGACGCGCTTCTGGCGTTGACCTCAGTCGGTATTGATGAAGCCTATGTGAAGAACAGCCTGAAAACTTTGGGTATACGGGAAGCGGCCTACAAATTCTTTAACTTTGGAACTATCACGGATCTTTTATGGGAGCGGGTTGCGGTTATTCCTCTCTTTTTTTTCGCGCTGCTTTTTCTGAGCATCATCCGTCCGCTTGCGTATAAATTCAAGGCGGCATTCGCCGCCCTTAAAGAGGAATTAGAACGCCGTTATCCTGGACAGATTTTCAGTGAGGAACGCAAAATAATTCTGAAGCCGGCACTGTTCGCATTGGGATTGGCGATCTTCCCGATACTGGCCCTCTTCCTTTTTCTCCGCCTTGCCTCTATTTGCCTTCCCTGGCAGGATATTCCCTCGCTTGCCCTTATAAACCGCGATTTGTTTTACCCGCATCTGGAGCGGCTTTGCGATTATGAATTCGCCTCGCGTGTGTTGTTTTTCATTTCGCTGGCTGTTTTGGGAGGGGTGGTGGCCTGTGTTAATGTTTTGCTGACGAAGCAAAGCTTCAAAGGTCGTTGAATGGTTTTCTTGACAAGTATAAACTTTTAGTTTATTCTTAAGTGTAGAAAGTCCATGAAGAGTACGCTTGCTTCTGTTACAGAAGCCTTACAAAGTCAGTTTGTATGACGCACTTCGGGGCTTTTTTTATTCCCATCCTTTAGGCCACCATTTGAACACTTGTGGGTTATTTTCCCATGTAATTGCTTTTATGCCGTATCCGCTTATTTTTCCGCTGTTTGATTTTCTGATTTGATGTCTTATCGTTTCCAGATAGGAAGGCTCATAATTCCCGAACCTGTCCGGTATCATAGCAGCCCCAAGAATGCCGGCATACAAATCAGCCATTTGTATGCCTGAATTGGTATCAGCCGAAATCCATTTAGGTTCATTAATCAAACTGTCATAATTGCAATATCGCCAGTTTCTATTTTTGAAGTAATCAAGAGTCGTAGAATGATCAAAGCCCCTAACATGTCCAAACCTTACAGTAACCTTCGCATTTAATTCCTCTGTATGATTGAGTACACGTTCCATTTTCCTGACATCGTGCCTGTGGCAATGCTCTCTCCAGTGAAAAGGCGTCTTTAGCTGGATCTGTAATGTTTTTTTCATTTTCACAATACAATCTTTGACATTTTGTTGTCTGGACAGTGGAAATATAATCGCAGCCATAGCAAAGTATTCAGAAGATTTTTTGCTGAGCCCTCTGTCCCCAATCTCATCAACAAAGGCAAGCAAAGCGTCTTTGTCTGTCCCAGTTTTCATAAACTTTAGTCTTTATACACCACCTCCCCGTCGATTATCGTGTACGCGACAGTACTGGCTATGTCCTTCAATGGGTCTCCGTTGAAGATGACGATGTCGGCGTCCTTGCCGATTTCAAGACTGCCAACCCTGTCAGCGACGCCCATCGCTTCGGCGGGCGTAATCGTGATCGCTTTCCATGCCTTCTCCTCGTTCATGCCGGCTTTGACCGCGAATCCGGCGCAAAGCGCGAGGCTCTGCTGGGGGATTACAGGAGCGTCGGTGATGATGGAAACCTTGAGGCCCGCGTCGGAAAGTGCTTTCGCGGTTTCAAAACTAAGGTTCTGAAGCTCCAGTTTGGATTTTGACCCGAAAGTGGGGCCAACGAAAATGTACCTGTTCTCTTTTACCAGCTCGTCAACAATCAGATGGCCTTCGGTGCAGTGTTCCAGCGTTAAAAGCAGATCGAATTCTTTGGCTATGCGTATGGCCGTGAAGATGTCATCCGCGCGGTGAGCGTGGGCCTTTAGCGGAATCTGTTTCCGGATGACAGGCAGAAGCGCCTCTAGCTTCATGTCAAAGGAAGGTTTCTTTTTGTCTTCCTTGGTTGAATTTTCGTATTCCAAAAGCTCGTCGGAGTACCTTTTCGCCTTGAACAGCGTTTCCCTGATCAAGGCCGCTATCGCCATTCTCGTTGTGGGGGATTTGTGCTGATCGTCGTAGACCCTCTTGGGATTTTCGCCGAAGGCGATCTTCATAGCGAAATCCTGCTTTAAAATCATGTTGTCGATTCTTGAGCCGACGAGTTTTATCGCCGAAAAAGTCCCGCCTATGGTGTTCGCGCTGCCAGGCCCCGTTCCCACGGTCGTAACGCCGCCTTTCACCGCATTGGCGAAAGCTTCGTCCCTCGGGTTAAGCGAATCTATCGCCCTGAGCTGCGGCGTAACGGGGTCAACACATTCGTTCCCGTCGGAAGTCTCCCAGCCAGAGCCCTCGCCCCACATTCCGATATGGCTGTGTCCGTCAATCAGTCCCGGTGTTGTGAGCCGCCCTCCGGCGTCGATTACAGTGGCTCCCTCAGGTTGTGCGATGTTAGGCCATATCGCCGTAATCTTCCCGTTATCCGTCAAAATGCAGCCGTTTTTTATGTCTTCCCCGACCATCGTTTTGATCATTGCGTTTTTAATAAAGAGCATAGAGACCTCCACCTGATAATGAATTTTCTTATTGAAATTAAAGCATAAACATAACTCAAATACAATATGAGACCAATTGAAAAGAAAGTGGATTGTATTTTATTTTTTGTTTGACAATGACTGGATTGCATATAAAATTACCTAAAGAGTTATTTAACCTTATAAACCACAGGATGCTATAAAGCATGAGGGAAGATTTAAAAGCAAAAGATGTTGTGTTTCTTTGCGCAGGATATCGATCCCGATGCAATGGCTTACGGAGGAAAATTAGTTGCCTTTTCATGTAGTTACGCCTACGATTGAATCTGTACCGCTTGGTAAAATCACAGGCAAGAAAGTTTATCTAAAGCTTGAATGTGTTCAGCCATCCGGGTCCTTTAAAATTCGCGGGGTTGGGAAACTGTGCGAAGAACTTTTTACCCGGGGAAAAAGAAGCTTTGTTTGTCCGTCTTCCGGCAACGCAGGCTATTCAATGGCATGGGCGGCGCGTGAGTTAGGCGCCAGAGCAATAGTAGTCGGACCTGAAAGTACACCCAGGGAGGCACGGGAAGCCATAAGCTCCCTTGGCGCCGAAATCTTGATTTACGGTAAAGTATGGGATGAGTCAAATCTCAAGGCTATTGAAATAGCCGAACAGGATCCTGAAACGGCATATCTATCGTCTTATGACGATCCTCTTATATGGAAAGGCCACAGCACTATGATCGAGGAAATGTACGATCAATGCGAAAAGCCGGATGTGATCCTGCTTTCTGTAGGGGGAGGCGGCCTGATGTCAGGGGTACTCCAGGGACTCGACGCAGTCGGCTGGAGCGATGTAGCTGTCATAGGCTGCGGTACATACGGCGCGAATGCTTTTGCGGCATCAATGGAAGCAGAGAGGCTTGTACGCCTGCCAAAGGTCGATACGCTTGTCGGGTGCATAAGCGCCGCGGAGATCACTCCAAGGATCATGGAACTTGCAAAAACACATCGTCTTATTCCGTACCTTACGTCAGACCTTGCCTGTGTGGAAGCCAGTGAGCGTTTTCTGGATGACCATCGCCTGCTTGTGGATATTTCTTGCGGCCTAACACTCAGCGCTTTGTATAAGAATTCTCCGTTTATCGCGGAGTTTAAGCGTATCGCTGTCATAGTCTGCGGCGGCGTGGGGATACGTTACTCCAGCCTGATGAATCTAAAGGAAAAAGCGTCCGCTAAAGCCTGACCATTTGCTTTGTATCAAGAATATGAGAGCGTTTATGAGTATGTTTCGTTGCTGTGGTGTCCCTAAGTTTTCAAATAGCGCCCGAACCAGTTTGTCAATGGCGTAGTTAATGGCCTGACGCACCCGCTTATCGTTAAACGGAGCCTCTTCAGTATTAAGGCCAATGTAGGCCAGCTGAAATGACGGACACATAAGCATTTAGAGTTTGGAGTTGTTTTTCCCGAAATGATGATCAGAGTTCACAGAGTTCCTCCAGTTTGGCGTGGTTTTTAATATAGTAATTTTTACCTGCCTTTCGCAGTATACCGTCACGTGCCATACGGGTAAGGGTATTGGATACGGAAACACGGCTCAACCCTGTCATAAAGGCTATGTCGTAATGGGTAAAGGTAATCCCGATTAAGATTTCGTCCCCCTGATTCACGCCATAGTCGTCACAAATAAACAGCAGTATCTTGGCAATTTTTGAAGAGGCGTCGCAAAATTCGCTAACCGCAATCTGTGTATGCAATGACCTGATTTTCTGCGCCATGTTCTTCAGAATATTGTTTATAAGAATAGTGTCTTTCATTATAATATTGTGAAAGTCATGGTAGGTCATTCTATATAACCGCGAATTTGCGCAGACCCTGGCATAACAGAAGTGTGGCTCGTTATCAAACATGGGCAGTTCACCTACTATGCAGCCTGGAACTGATATGCCCGTTATCTTTTTCATACCGTCTTCGCTGATTATAAAATGCTCAACTCGACCATCCAAAATCAGATATACGTATTCGCCCTTGTCACCGGCATTATAGAGCAGAAAATTTCTTTTATACTCGACCATTTTGGAAATTTTTTCAAAAACCTGAGGATTAAAGCCTGGAGGTTTGAGCCATGGAGAAGTGCCAGTCACGCCATAGAACCCCGACTTTACCATAACCATCTCTTTTTGTTCAGGAATAAGACTATTGACAAGTCATCTAAGTTTAGCAAATTGAGCCTGTTTTGTAAAGTAGTTTACCGAACTTAGCGGCAAATGAAGTGTACTATATCTGTAGCCTCATCTGTTTTTCCCGCGTGCGTCTATTTTAATAATCCGTGAGAATTCGCCTTCCCTGAATCCATAAACCTCGTCGCAAAGGTTACTCACCACACAGGCGTGGTTCGGGATGATGGCTAGTTTATCGCCGACTTCAAAGGGCATGGGACATTCCGATTTTAAAAAGCCGTGCTCTTCGTTGAGTTTATAAAGCAAAATATCCTCGTGATCCGGAATATAACCGAAACGGGCGGGCATGTTGGGAAAGCTGTCGCTGGTAAGCGTCTTCGAGCCTGCGTCTATAATGGCTGAATGGGTATCAGGACGGCACACAACTGTCGAAATGACCCGCATAGCGCAGTCTTCCGGTTTTAAAAGCCCTGGGTATAACCTCTGACAATCGTTGAAAATGTAATTTCCGGGCCTCACTTCCGTGATACCTTCAAGGAATTGCGGGACCAAGGCGGATGGGGTGTTGCCCCCGCTTAGTATATCAATTTTAAACCCATGCTTTTCCAGAAGTTCTTTTGTGCCAACCAGGTCGTCCCTTTCCTTGCGGGCAAGTCTTTCAACGCCTTCATTGGTAGTTTCGTTGTAAATAAGACCGGGGTAGTATAGCAGCCCGACAATTTTGATACCTTGCAGATCACGTATTGCTTTTGCGAATTTCAGTGAAGGTCCGAAGGGTGGAATTCCCCCGCGGTTTACGCCGCCGTCCAATTCGATGAGGACTTCAAACTTTTTACCCAGCGACTGGCCAAGACCGGAAAGTCCTCCGGCCCCCTGAATGCTGTTCACGATTGAACGCAGCGTACATTTCCCGCTGAGTTCGCCGTAACGGGCGAGTTTATCGCCTATAATCGGGAAAGCAATGAGAATGTCGTCGATCCCGCCTAGTGCCATGACCTCGGCTTCACCAAGTTTCGCGCAGGTGATTCCTTTAGCACCAAGGCTTAGTTGGAGCCTTGCAAGCTCTACGCTTTTATGTACCTTTATATGCGGGCGGTGGGCGATACCGTACTTGGCGGTGTTCGCAATCATGTTTCGTATGTTTCGTTCCGCGATGCCCAGTTCTACAACCACAGCCGGAGTAGGTAATTCGTTATAATTTGTCCTGAAATGCATCGTAAGATCCCCGCAAGCCTGATGTTATCCCTTCCTTATTCGCGCGTCGGCGGCTATAAACTCATTTTTTGCCGGATCATAAATAACCGGATTAAGATCCAACTCCGCAATAGCCGGCATTGACAGCAGCATCAAACTAACCCTTTGCAGCATTTCGCATAACGCTTCTTTGTTCACGCCGCCTTGACCGCGGTATCCGGCCAGGAGAGGTTCACAGCGCAGAGAGTTTATCATATCCACGGCTTCTTCCTTTCCGAGCGGAGGGTATCCAAACGCAATGTCTTTCATTACTTCCACCCACACTCCGCCAAGGCCCAGCATTACCGAATTGCCCATTTGCGGGTCCTTCACGCTGCCTATTATCAGCTCAAGTCCGTTAGGTACCATTTCCTGTACATGTACCCCGTTGGCTCCCTTGAACCTGTTAAGGAAATCTCCTGTTACTTCCGCCGTTTCATCAAGCGTGGTAATATTCAGCCTAACGCCGCCAACATCGGACTTGTGTATAATTTCAGGATGGTCGATCTTCGCCACAATTGGAAATGAGAGTTTCATTGAGCGGGCATCCTCAACACTGCGCAGCAAAGCGGTGTTGGGTACTCTTATGCCGAACAAACGCAGGATGGCATAAGCTTCATTGACCGGTAAGTATTCCCCATCCGGAACCAAAGCCATTATTTCCTCTGCCGCTCTCACTGTTTTTCTGGCCGGAGGGCTGCTGGGTTCAAAGCTATATTTTTTTTTCTCCCTCATTCCGCTGAGCATTGCGGCCAGCTGTTCCGGGTATTGGCATGTGGGTATGCGGTTTTGCCGCATAATATCCCTGGCGCCCTTTCCAAGGGTGGGGCCGAAGAAATTGGTCAGTACGGGGATCTTAACCGCTTTGAAAACCTGCGTTAAAGCTTCGGCCACTTTCGCGGTATCCACTGTAGCCGGCGGTATGCAGCAAAGCAACAGCGCGTCGAATTCTCCGCTCTCCAGCATCGCCCTGGCGGAAAGCACATAGTGCTCTGGAGGCGCTGGGGCTACAACGTCAATGGGGTTCCGGGTAGAGGCCTCCCGCATCAGGTTCTCGCGTAAAAAAGATTTTAGTTTTTCGGAAGCGGCCGGCAGGGAAAAGCCCATGTTGCTCAGAGCATCCGAAATCAGAATGCCGGGCCCGCCTGCGTTCGTCAGAAGGCCGACTCTGTTACCTTTGACATTGGGCATTTTTGAGAGGGCGGCGGCGCAGATGAAACATTCTTCAAGCGAGTGAAGCCGGGTAATGCCCGCTTTTTTAATTATCGCCTCCGCAACCTGGTCGTTTCCCGCAAGGCTGCCGGTGTGAGAGCTGGCAGCCGCCATTCCGGCAGAGGTACTTCCGGCTTTTAACACGAGAACCGGCTTTGTCATTTTTCCCGCCAGCTTCCAAAACCTCTGCGGCTCAAGGATGGATTCCAGATACAGAATAACAACCCGCGTATGCTCATCTTTCTCGTAAAAAGGCAAAAGATCGCATACGTTGATATCCGCCTGATTGCCAAGGGATACTATCGAAGAAAAGCCAATGCCCAATTCCTCCGCATAATCAAGTATGGCCGCTCCTATAGCCCCGCTTTGGGTAGCAAGCGCTACATTTCCTTTCACAATGGGATTTGTAAGAATTGTCGCGTTCAGATTGACCTTTACGTTCATCTCGCCCATGCAATTAGGGCCGACCATACGCATGTTGTAGCGGTTGGCTATTTCAATCAGCTTCTCCTGGGCGGCTTCTCCTTCCCCGCCAATTTCCCTGAATCCCGCGCTTATGACTACCAGTGAATAAACTCCCTTTTTCCCGCAAGACTCGGCTATTTCAAGAACAGTTTTGCCCGGGGTGGCGATGACGGCAAGATCGACAGGCTCCTCAATATCTGAAATTGATCTGTAGCCCTTGACTGACAATACATCTTCCCCCCGTATGTTTACCGCGTATTTCTTCCCTGCAAAACCGTCCCGAATAAGGTTTTCCATTATGCAGCGGCCTATCCCCGGTTTTTCCGATGCGCCTATTACAGCGACTGAATCGGGGTAAAGAAGTTTATCGGTCCTGCGCTGATGCAAGGGCTTGTTCTCTTCCCAGTTTTTGATATTAATGCCCTTCGGAACCTCTTCGCGTTTGTAATAAACCTTCCCGTGTTCGTCTAAAGAAAAATTTCCAGAAGAAGCGTCAAGCAGGGTACGGGCCGCCGCAGGGCCGCATTCGGGTGCTGTAATGAGCGGACTGCCGCCCTGTTTTGTAAAGAGCCGGGAGCCTGAAGGGCTGAGTCCTATAACAAGGTATTTATCCAGAAGCCAATCAGGGGGAGCCGCGTCAAAAAGCAAGATCGCGTCTGCGCGGAATGTACTCAGCTTCTCCTCATTCACTGCGCCGTAAAATTCACCGGTTACTTCAAACGGGCAGCCTTCCGGCGTTTCTTCCATCTCTTTTTGCAGTTCGGTAATTTGCAATAAAACGTCTTTTGGACCGGAGATGATGACCTTAAGTCTTCCAAAAGCAGGGTTGTGTAGTGGTGTTAACAATTGTGTTTACTCCTTAAGTTCAGGCTAGAGCGACAGCTTCAATCTCTGCCAGGGCGCCTTTCGGCAGGGCAGCCACCTGTACGCAGCTTCGGGCAGGCGGACAGGCAGGAAAAAATTCGCTGTAAATGACGTTTAACGTATCGAAATCGTTTACGTCTGTTAAAAAAACCGTTGTCTTTACTACCTTTTCAAGAGAAGATCCGGCCTGGGCCAGCATGGTTTTAAGATTTTCCAGCATTCCCCGGATCTGTGAAGCCGCATCTTCTCCGTAATAACGGCGTTCAACCGGATCAAACCCAACTTGCCCGGACACGAATACAAAACCGTTCGCCGCAACTGCCGGTGAATATGGCGCAATGGGTGTACTTCCGGGAAGATTGATTATTCTTTTCTCACTCATAATTTCCCCCATAAAATTTAACTTCTATGCTCAGCCCAGCCGGGCCAAGTATTCAGCAAAAGGACTTTCGTCATATACAATTGATGCAGCAGGCTGTGATGCATGGTTATTCAAAACCGCAGCCAGGGCGCTTTGATATCCGTTTATCAGAATGTTAATATCAAGGCTGAATACTACGCCTGAAAATCCCTGATCAAAAAGCATTCTGGTCTGTTCCGCAGAACCCGATAGCATGAACGAGAATTTGCTTTTAGAGTGGCAAACTTTCAAAACCCTTTCTATAGCAGCTTCAAACTCAGAATTTTCAAAATCCGCCGGCCTGCCTAAAGCTGCGGAAAGATCGAATGGGCCGATAAAGATTCCGTCCACACCGGGAACAGAAATTATTTCCTCAAGGTTATCAAGGCAGGCGCGCGTCTCGCATTGCGGGATGATTAGCGTCTCCTCGTTGAAATGCCGGAAATATTCAATAGGGTTCTTGGCGATTTCGTCATATCCATACGACGCAGTCCGTATCATTGAAAAACCACGGATGCCGTCTTTTGGGTATTTTGCGAAACCGATCAAGTCCCGCACCTGTTCCGCAGTCTCCACGGCTGGAACAATTAACCCTCCCGCTCCTGAATCGAGCGCCTTCATAACATTATCACGGGTGATGACAGGAATTCGTACCAACGGCGTTATTGGGTACTTCTCGGAAGCAATAATAAGCTGGCGCATACTCTCCGGTCCTATCGCCGCGTGTTCCATATCAATAATGTAAAAATCAAGTCCCGCTATACCCAGACACTCAACAGCGGTCTGGCAACCAAGCTGGGCCATAGTCCCAATGGCTCTTTTACCATTTAGCAGTCTAGCTTTGAGCTTATTTTGCATCTTTTTCTCCTAATAAGGTTATTTATATTCTAACATAACATTTTGCAAAATGAAAACTATAATGTAAGTATTGACATGTTAATATCCGAGGCTATAATTTTATGGGTATGAAGAAAGTTTTTTGTTATTATTTGTATAGTGTTTTACATATTTTTGGGTATTTATATGTTAAAAATAACTCTGGAGGATAATGTAATGACGAAAAGACTAAAAATTCTAATGGCAGCGGCCTTTATTTTTATGTTGCTGTTGACTGCCTGCCGTGGGCGCAAAAGCAACGCGCCTGCCTCGGTTGTTAGGGATACCTTAATAATGGGTTCCCCGACAGATATAGAAAATACGGATCCTCAATATGCGAATAACCTTGTCAGCATGAAGATTGTAACCCAGCTTTACGATACGCTGATGAAGTGCTCGCCTGACGGAAAACTGAGCCCATGGCTTGTCGAAAAGTATGAAGAAGCTAACGGAGGCATGTCCTATGTGTTCACTATTAAAAAAGGCGTAAAGTTCCATAATGGTGATGAACTAAAGGCATCTGATGTAGCCTTCACGATTGGCCGAGGGATTGGATCTCCTTTTGCAGGAGCAATTTTTGGTCCGGTTAAAGGAGCGGAAGCTTTGAGCGACTACGAGGTACGTGTTGACTTGAAATACGCATACGCTCCGTTTCTTTACGCGATGAGTACACCGCTTTCCTCTATAGTCAACGAGAAAGCTTGCAAAGCTGCGGGTGATAATTTTGGTCGTAATCCTTGCGGTACCGGTGCTTACAAGTTTGTCAGCTGGGAGCCGGGCAACAGGGTGACTTTGGTGGCGTTTGACGATTGGCATGGCGGTAAGGCGCCGATAAAAAATATAATTTTCCGTGTACTGCCGGATCCTACTACGTCCGTTATTGCGCTGGAAAAGGGCGAGGTTGACATGCTGCTGGAGACTCCTGTAGCGGAACGGGCCAAGATTAAAAGCAACGCTAACTTAAGACTTTATGAAGCTTCATCACACCGGTTCTACTATGTTGGATTTAACATGAGGTCACCAAACTTCAGCGATCAAAGAGTTCGTGAAGCTGTTGCGAAGGCGCTTAATCGTGAAGGTATACGTGTTGTAGCTTCCGAAGACACAGGCTTTCTTGCACAGAACCATCTTACAAAGTCGATTTTTGGTTTTGCTTCCGATGTGAAGTGGTACGATCAGGATGTTGAAGGCGCGAAATCTTTAATGAGGCAGGCCGGAAAAACCAGTATGAGCGTGAGGCTTGTTTGCCAGGACGGTCCCCCAAGAAAAGCCGCACAAGTGGTGCAGGATAATCTGAAAGAAATCGGTATCACAGTGAATATTGAGGTTTTGGAGAGGGCCGGATTAATTGACGCAGGTCAAAAAGGCAACTTTGACCTGATGGTGAATGCCTGGAGTACACCGGTACCAGATGCAGACTACACTGTCAACTTCCTTTTCACATCAAAAATGATTGGAGCCATGAACTATTCTCTTTACGGTTCAAAAGAAATGGACGATCTGATTCTATTGGGTGAAATGCAGCTTGATTTGAACGATCGGCTTTCGACATACAAAAAGATTACCGAACTGCTAAAGACTGATATCCCGAATATCCCGGTTTATTTCGAGATGATTTCTCTGGCGGCGAACAAGGATCTTATGAATGTAGTACCATCTCCGTCGTCGACATATTATTTTTACGAATTGAGCTGGTAGTTTATTCACTGGAAAGAGAGGCCGTTTACACCGGCCTCTCAGATTTTTAGCTTAAAAGGAGCAAAGCTAAAACCTGAAGAGAGGGTAATACTAATATGGTAAAATATATCCTGAAACGGCTGCTCATGATGATTCCGGTAATGGTTGGCATTACGTTCCTTATTTTTCTGATCATTTCCATGACCCCGGGCGATCCAGGCAGGCTGATTTTGGGGTCGCTGGCAACGGAAGCGGAAGTCGCGTCTTTGAATCATACCCTCGGCTTTGACAGACCTTTTTTAATTCGTTTTATTTCATATCTGGTGAATGTTTTACGGGGAGATTTTGGTAAAAGCTATTTAACCAATATAACAGTGGTAGAAAGCCTGACAGCAAGGGCTCCAACGACTGTGCTTCTTGTCTGTCTTAGTATTGTGTTGACTATTGTTGTGTCAGTACCGGCGGGTATTTTATCGGCTGTACATCAATATTCATTTTTGGATGGCTTTTCAGTATTACTGGCGATTTTTTTAGCTGCGGTTCCGGTTTTTTGGCTTGGACTTATTTTGATATTGACATTCTCATTATGGCTGAATCTATTCCCTGCTACAGGGGTGGACAGCCCAATAAGCTTTGTTTTGCCTACTATAACAATGGCTGCGGGAACAATTGCTGTTGTAACCCGCATGACCAGAACAACCATGCTGGCTGTTATCCGGGAAGATTATATCCGGACAGCGCGGGCTAAAGGCGCCGAGGAACGCCGTATAATCCAGAAGCATGCGCTACGTAATGCATTAATTCCTGTTGTTACAGTACTTGGTATCAATTTTGGTACCATGTTGGGCGGAACAGTACTGGTTGAAAACGTTTTTGGAATGCCTGGTATAGGTACTCTCCTGGTGGATTCAATTCGACGCAAAGATGAACCTGTTATATTGGGCTGCGTAATCTTCCTTGCGCTCTGTTTCAGCATTATTAATTTAATCGTAGATATTTCTTACGTTTATATAGACCCGCGCTTGACTGTATAACGGAAGGTATGAAGATGGAAGAAACCTATCAGTCAAATTCAGAACTCTCCGAAATTTGGAGAAGATTTAGAAAGAATAAATTTGCAATGGTTGGCCTTGTAATACTCATGGTTCTTGCATTAATAGCAATTGTCTCACCGTTTTTGGTAAATTACGAGAAGCAGGTGATAGCGCAAAATTTGAGTAACCGTTTAAAGTCGCCCAGTTTGGCCCATCCGTTCGGTACGGATAATTTTGGCAGGGACATCATGGCACGGGTTATTTATGGCAGCCGTATTTCATTGGCAATAGGCTTTTTGGCGGTAGGTGTATCCCTGTTGATTGGCGGTACTATCGGAACAATTTCGGCATATTTCGGCGGGTCGCTTGACAATGGGTTGATGCGTGTCATGGATGTGTTTCTGGCAGTGCCATCTACGCTGTTGGCAATCGCTATTGTGGCGGCTCTTGGTCCCGGTATTGTAAATGTACTGATAGCGATGACAATATCATTTGTCCCGGCTTACGCACGTCTATTGCGTTCGCTTGTACTTCCAATTAAAAACATGGAGTACATTGAAGCGGCGCGGGTTACCGGTGTAAGTGTGGTTCGCACTATTGTGTTACATATTTTACCTAATACTATGGGTCCCATTCTTGTTCAGTCAACGCTGGCGGTGGGACGTATTATAATTTCAGCGGCAGGTCTTAGTTTTCTGGGGCTTGGCATCATCCCGCCGGCGCCGGAATGGGGCGCAATGCTCTCTGAAGGAAAGGAATTTATGCGGAATTTCCCATACATTGTTATTTTTCCGGGAGTTGCGATTATCATTACTGTGTTGGCGCTGAACCTTCTAGGTGATGGATTGAACGACGCGCTTGATCCTCGTCTGAATAATTAATACCAGAGGTTCTATTATGGTACCGATGAATGAAACTATTATTGATGTAACCGACCTTGCGATAGCCTATAAAACCGACCGTGGTGTTGCCCGGGCCGTAAATAGTGTAAGTTTTTCCATTGCGAAGGAGGAAACACTGGGGCTGGTTGGCGAAACAGGTGCCGGGAAAACAACCACCGCTTTTGGAATCATGCGGCTTTTACCAAAGAAATCCGGTGTGATTACAGGCGGAAGCATCATATTCAACGGCCAGGACATCGTGCGTATGTCCGAACGGGAGATGATGCAAATCCGCGGTGAAAAAATTTCCATGATTTTCCAGGATCCTATGACAAGCCTAAACCCAGTCATACCAATCGGTATACAAATTGCGGAAGTGCTGGAGCTTCATAAAAAAATGGATGCCGGGGAGATTAATAACAGGGTGAACGAGATGCTGACTCTTGTCGGTATTCAACCGGAACGTAAAACAGAATACCCATATCAGTTTTCAGGAGGCATGAAGCAGCGCGTAGTCATAGCGATGGCGCTTGCTTGTGATCCGCAGCTTTTAATTGCAGATGAGCCGACAACCGCGCTGGATGTCACCATTCAAGCGCAGGTACTTGACATGATGGAACAATTGAAAAAAAGGCTGGGCACATCAATAATAATGATTACGCACGACCTTGGTATTGTAGCTCAGACCTGTGATAAGGTAGCAGTCATGTATGCTGGAGAAATTGTCGAAAGCGGTACTGCATTGGAAATTTATGCCGCTAATGACCATCATCCATATACGCAAGGGTTGTTCGGATCAATTCCGGATATGACAAAAAAAACCCGTCGTTTAAGTCCTATTCTCGGTATGGCCCCGGATCCAATGAACCTCCCCGCCGGCTGTAAATTTAGCCCCCGCTGCCCGCATTGTAAAGAGGTGTGTAAAGCTGAAGCACCTATGGTAACCAGCGCAGGTTCGCGTACAATTCGTTGCCATTTATTCAAGTAAAAGAGGACGGAATATGCCACAGCCGCAATTAGAAACGATTGGACTGAAAAAATACTTTAAGACTCCCAATGGGTACTTGCATGCGGTAGACGACATTAATATTAAAATTGAAAAAGGCAGAACGTTGGGAGTCGTCGGTGAATCCGGTTGCGGAAAATCAACGCTTGGCCGAACAATCCTCCGCCTTACAGAAGCCACCGCCGGTGATGTTTTCTTCGAAGGAAAGAATGTTTTAAAGTATACCAAAGCGGAAATTAAAAATATGCATAAGGAAATGCAGCTTATTTTTCAGGATCCATACTCGTCACTAAATCCGCGTAAAAGTGTAAGCGAAATTATTCGTGAGCCGATCATTGTCAACGGGTTGATGACTGGTCGAAGAGCAATAGATGAGCGTGTGAAGGAATTGCTGAACACAGTAGGACTTGCGCCGCGCATGATGAACGCATATCCCCATGAGCTGGACGGCGGGCGCCGACAGCGAGTTGGCGTTGCGCGTGCGCTTTCCCTGAATCCTAAAATGATCGTTTGTGACGAGCCGGTATCCGCACTTGATGTCAGTATTCAGGCGCAAATTTTAAATTTATTAATGGATCTGCAGGAAAGCATGGGCCTTTCATACATGTTCATTACCCATGATCTAAGCGTTGTCAAGCATATCAGTAATGAGATCGCTGTCATGTACCTGGGGGAATGTGTGGAACTTGCGCCGTCAGACGAGTTATTTGCCAACCCGCTGCACCCATATACAAAAGCGCTTTTGAACGCGATACCCGTGCCTAATGTGGAAATGATGCAAAAACGAAAGCCTGTTATAAGGGGCGAAGTCAGTTCTCCCATTAACCCAAAGCCGGGATGCCGTTTTGTGCCGCGCTGCGATAATGCCAGCAGTAAATGCGCTGAACCTATGCAGCTGGCAGATCATGGATGCGGGCATCTTGTCGCCTGTAAGCTATATGAAAAATAAAATCTATATGTAAGGAGGAAAAGCAATGATTCGTATGAGATGGCCGGAACTTGAACGTGAGGTTCGGGTAAAACTCCTGGATGATTTAAATCCGGAACTATGTGAAGCATTGCGCACCAGACTTCCTTTAACAAGTATACAGAGTCATGCTGTCGTATGCGGCGAGCAGATGTATTTCCCTTTTGCCTCGCCTGTAATTCCTGATAGCGCACGATTTGAAGATATGGCAGCTCAACCAGTGGGTAGAATGAACATGGAGCCGAAATTTCATTACCTTTCTGTAAATTACGGTCCTAACCACGAGGCAGTACCGGCGCTGGCTGTTGCTCAGGTACTTGATGAAGATATGGAAACATTGAAAGCAGTAGGGTTGCTTGTGTGGAATAATCTGCTTTTTTCAACAGAATACCTGCACGTTGTTCTTGAGATACTCTAGGAGAAGCTTGATGTATTATAATACAGTTTCTGATTTTATTGCTTGTGTAGAAAAACATATCCAGGAAATATGGCTGGATGAACCTCATGATATCTATTGCATAAAAAACGGTTACCTGGGAAGTGAGGCCGGCTGCGATGGTCAGTATTTTTCTCCGCTTGTCATGCTAAGCGGCGAAGTACGCTGTCTGGGTACACATATATTTGCCGACTTGGCGGTGTTTTGCAGGCAGGATGAATTCACGCTGCCCTTGTTAAAAACAATGCTCAAGCGGATGATCAGTACCGACGTTGGGGTAATTTCGTTTTTTGGACTGCGAACCTATGGAGATATGCTGAAAAACATGGATGCTTTGATAGAACAGATTGAAAGCAAAACACAGTTTGAGGAGCTTATAAATAAAATGTTTGCCCTTACAAACCGGTATCAAATGTGGCTGCACCAAATTTTTCCGTGGGGATTCGGAAAATTCATGCCTCGCCGTACACCAGAACAATATGCCGAAATTGCGGCTAAACTGAACAAAGAGGCTGTAAGGTGAGCGCCTGTACTCTGATTGAATGCGGAAGGTTTTTTGACGGTGAAAATGCCGAGATGCCGTCAGAAATGCGTATTCTTATAGTGGATGGCTGTATTGCGGATGTTGGTCAAAGAGTATCGGTTCCGGAAAATGTGGAGCTAATCGATCTGCGTGATAGTTTTGTAACACCAGGCCTGATTGATGCACATGTACATCCGGAATTTTTTGATTGGCATCATGTTTATGAAAACTACGCGGAATTATCCGATGAAACAATGACTCTTGCGACACTTCATACGGCGCAGGAAGCGTTGAAGCGCGGTTTTACCAGCCTGCGGGTCCTTGGTAGTCTATCGCGTGGATATGGACTTGTGGATGTTAAAAGGGCAATTGATGCCGGCTATTTTGACGCAGCACGTCTTGTGGTCTCCGCGCACGGGATAACGGTGACAGGCGGACACGGTGATCTTTCTAAATTGCTGAGAGTTCACCCTAAAGTGTCGCATACGTTACAGGCTTCAAGCACCGGTACAGGCGCTGATTTCTTTGTGGAACAAGTCCGGCGCGAAATTAAATACGGCTCGGATTTTATCAAACTGCTTGTTTCAGGCGGCTTTTCATCTGAACAGGATTCTCCGGCGGACATTCAGGAATTTACTGACGCTGAGCTTGCGGCCATTTTCGAAACGGTCAGAAGCAGGAACATACCGGTTACAGCTCATGCCTATTCACCGAAGATAATTCAGAAGCTAATCAGGTTAGGCATAACGGGTATCGAACATGGTTCCATGATGGATAAAGAAACCGCGCGCATGATGGAAGACAATGACGTTTACCTTGTTGGGACATTTTGTCCATTTGACAAGTGGTTGTTTTCGAATGAAGCTGATAACAGCAAACTGCCTGCGCATATCAGGGAGAAAATACGCATTTACTCTGAAAAACTGCGTGCGGGGCGAGAGGTCATTGTGGAAAGCAATATTCGGCTTGGTTATGGTTCGGATCATGTGTCCTTGCATCAAAATTATGAGAGCGCTTATGAGTATGCCGCGCTGCTGCGTGGAGGAATTCCCCCTCTAAGGGCGTTGCGTGCTGCGACAAGCGTGAATGCGTCAATCCTCGGTAAGGGAAACGAATTGGGAAAGCTGCAACCTGGCCGGATTGCCGACATCGCCGCATGGCCTTTAAACCTTCTGGAAAATCCGGATGCGCTTTTCGATTGCCGTTTATCCATGAAGGCTGGGAAAACAATTACAGTAAAACCCGCCAGGAATTCAGATTTGTAAGAAGGCTGGTGTAAATATGGATATAGAGTATTTTTCCATATTTAGTAAAACATTTAACAGATCTCTAGCTAATTTTTGTGTTATACTTTAGAATAGTGATAAAGGAAGCAAATATAAAGGAGCGATGCAAAATATGAAGCGTTTCATCACGGCATCCGATGTGCAAGAGATACTGCGCGCCGGTGGGACTGTTATTCCAACAGGCCCCGGCGATGTTATTACCTCGGCAGCTCGTGATATGGCACAGTCCAAAGGGCTTATGTTTTCCAATTCGGGGAGTGCGCCATCGGTTGCCTTGTTTTCTCCGTCTGTCGCTGCAAACTTCAACGCGTCTTCTGCTTATCGAATACCACAAACAAGCCCTGGTAATGTGGACGGACCTTACCGTTTTTCCGGCAGGCTGAGCGACGCGGATATACTGAAGTGGCGCGAGGAGTTTCCGATACTTAAAACCATTGTTCATGTGGGGAACTGTTCGCAGAGCGCGCAGGCAAAGCGCGTGAGGGCCGCTATCAACGCTTATCTTGATAACTGGCTGACCGTCGGCATGGATTGGGATCAATGGGTGCAGGAAGTAATTCTCGCTAAAGAGGAGTTTGCCAAACTCATCGGCGCAGACGCGGAAGAGATAGCCATCGGTTCCTGCGCGTCGGATTGTTGTAATTCCATCGCCAGTGCATTGGACTATACCGGCAAGCGTTCCAAAATCGTCGCTACGGAAGCCGAGTTCCCTACGGTGGGCCACATATGGCTGGCGCACCAGAAATTTGGCGCCAAAGTGGACTTTGTCCCGGTAAAGGACGGGGCTACTGACCTTGCGGATTATGAACGTTACGTCGATGACAACACGCTCCTGACATCTGTTACGCATGTGTATTATCAAAACGGTTTTAAGCAGGATCTTGACGCAATAGTGGATATTTGCCACCGGAAGGGCAGCCTTGTAATGGTAGACGGTTACCAGGCCTGCGGCACAACACCTTTGGATGTACACAAGCAAAAGATCGATATTTACTTCTCCGGTAATCTCAAGTATCTGTTTGGAATACCGGGAATCGCGTTCATGTATGTAAACAAAAATCTTGTGCCTTTACTCAAACCGGCTCAAACCGGATGGTTTGGGCAGGAGAATCCATTCTCGTTCAAAGTGCGTATTCTTGATTACGCTTCCGATTCCCGCCGCTTCGATATAGGAACTCCGCCTGTGCTGACTTCATACGCCGCTCGTGCGGGGCTGCAAATAGCCAATGAAGTCGGCGTACCGGCCATTTCCGAACGCATCGACTTCCTTAGCCGGGTCGCCATTGAAGAGGCGGACAAGCACGGTCTTGACATGGTGAGTCCCAGGGATATTTCCAGAAAAGGCGGTACCACGGCTATTCGGCTTAAATTCGATTCGCATGAGATGGAGTTGGAGCTGAAAAAGCGTAATGTAATCGGTTCGGCACGGGGAAATGTAATCCGCGTTGCCCCGCATTTTTATACCACGGCGAACGATATAATTTTCGTTATGGATCAGATAGCCGACATCATTAAAAAGCGCGGTTAATTAACCGTGAAAAGGACATAACCATGTTCATTGGCAAAGTGGTAGGTAAAGTGGTTGCCACGATAAAGCATGAGGGTCTGGCCGGAGGAGCCCTTACGGTTCTGCAAAAGGTTGACGACAAGAAACAGCCGGCTGGCTCAAACCTTGTGGCAATGGATTATATCGGATGCGGCGAGGGCGACCTCGTGCTGGTGGTTGAAGGATGCAGCGCGCGCTTTGCCTGCCCGGTGAAGGATGCGCCTGTAGACCTTGCGGTTGTAGGCATATTGGATAAAAATCCAAATTGATAATTATACATAGTACAGGAGGAGTTAGTTATGACGGCAAAAGGATTCATAGAGACAAAGGGGCTTGTGGCGGCGTATGAAGCGGCCGACACCATGGTCAAGGCTGCCAACGTAAAACTTGTTGGCAAGGAAAATGTCGGCGCCGGGCTGGTTACCGTTGTCATAGAGGGGGATGTAGGCGCGGTTAAGGCCGCAGTTGACGCGGGTGTTGCCGCGGCGCAAAAGATCGGCGAAGTCGTTTCTGCGCATGTCATCGCCAGGCCCCAGCAGGAAGTGGAGACCATTTTCGCTTTATCCGGCAAAGAATAAAAGAGCATGGCCGATTCCATACGTTTAAGGACTTACGCCTTTTTGGACAACATGCAGCCTCAGTACGCCGCTATGACGGGAACCGTTGTGAAAGGCGATCCATGTCTGAGCGGAATGGCGCAGTTGTACATCGAGCTTGAGCCTGGCAGCGGTATCTACAGTCTTCTTGACGTAGCGGTTAAGGTGTCAAATGCCAAACCGGGTTTTTTGATTGTGGAGCGCGAATACGGGGAAATCGAGCTGCATTCTTTTAATATCGACGATGTACACGAGGCAGGCAGGGCAATTCTCGAAGCTTGTAAACTCACCGTGCAGGATCGGCAAAAGCCGGTAATCGTATCCGAGCAGATTATCACGCGTGTGGACCCATACCAGGCCCAGTTGATCAATCGCAGCCGGCACGGTTCCCTTCTGCTCCCTGACGAGAATCTGCTCATTATAGAAGTTGAGCCGGCGGCATACATCTCGATAGCGGCTAACGAAGCTGAAAAGGCAGCGGACATAAAGATCATCACCTTTGATCCTGTGGGGAAATTCGGCCGTATGTACGTTTCCTCAAACGATGTGGCAGAGGTGCAGACAGCTCTGGAAGCCGCCAGTTCAGCGCTCAAAGCAATAGATGGCGTATAACGCCAAGGACATTCCCAAAGTGTCTCTGGATATTTTCGCGCAGTATTTTTCCGAACGGCAGATAAAAAATACTTCTCCGCTGAGTGAAGATCTGTTTGCCGAATACCTGGGTTTTGTTGACGGCAGGGCGTTGAGACAGAATCAGGGCGCGCACTGTGATATTGAAACTCAAAAGGGCGCACCGGAAAACGGCGCGGATGAGCCTTACGATCTGGCTGTACTTGGCGGCAGCGTTGTGCTGCCTGATTTTGGCGTCCTGCCCTGCGATGTCTATTCCCATAACGGCCGGGTTGTTTCACTGAGTCAGGGAAACCCTTTGCCGGCGCGGCAGGTTGTCAGCGCAAAAGGGCAAATGGTGCTTCCCGGCATTATTGACCCACATGTGCATATGGGTATAGTGGACAGCCTGTCTAACGAACTTCAAAGTGAAACCGTTTCCGGCATCCTTGGCGGTGTGACTACGGCGGGTTTATTTGTGGGAGCGGAACTGGCCAATGTGGAGAATTTTGCATCCATCTCCGCTCAGGTGGAAAGGTTCTCCCATATAAATATTTTGCCTCATTATGTTGTGGCAACGCATGAGCAGATCGCAATGCTGCCCCAGGCAGTGAAAACGCTGGGCATACGCTCGTTTAAGGTATATTTGCACGGTGTGGAAGGACTTATTGAATCCAAGGATGACGCGTTTGTTGTGGACACGATGACTGCGTTAAAGGATACAGGTGAGAGATGCGTACTCTGTGTCCACACTGAAAATCATTCGCTTATTACGCATGCGATGAAAAGGGCTAAAAGCCGCTTCGGCGACACCGCGACTCTGCTTGAATGGGCCGAGACTCATCCTGAGATCGCCGAGGAAGAAGCTGTGATTCGGATCGCGTACTTTGCGCAAAAACTGGAGCAGCTCACGTATATAGTTCATGTTTCGACGGCCGGGGCAGTCGAAAAGCTTAAGGAAATACGCAAGACCAATCCTTACGTACTATGCGAGACAGTTTCACCTTATTTAATGTTGGACCCGGAAAAGGCCCGTGGTTTTGCCGCGAAAATGGAGCCTCCTATCCGCGGCGGACAGCATAGCGAGGCATTGTGGCAGGGGCTGGCCGACGGCGTCATTGATACCATAGGCACTGACAACGTTTCATGGAACCTTAGCCAGAAAAACCTGGGCAAGCCGGTTTGGGAAGCGCTTCCTGGGTATCCGGCTATGGCAACACACCTGCCCAGCGTGCTGACCGGAGGTTATCTAAAACGTGGTTTTGATTTGACGATGTTGACGGCCAAGATGACCGCAGCTCCCGCCAAAGCCTTTGGCATATACCCGCGAAAGGGAACACTTTTACCAGGCAGCGACGCCGACATGGTCCTGGTGGATTTACAGAACGTCCGGAAGGTTGATCCGAAAAGACTGCGTTCCAGGGCGGAATATTCGATTTATGAAGATCAAAGTTTTATTGGCTGGCCGTCGGTAACTATTATCGGCGGGCATGTTGCCGCAGCAGACGGGGAAATTGTGAGCGAGGCAAAAGGCCGCCTGATTCGCTGAATATTGATTTGGCGAATCAGGATTCGATAGAGTTGCCTGCTCATCCTGATCTATCAAGGGAGCAAGGGAGGATTTAAATTTGAAAGAAATACGTTTACATGGCATAGGCGGCATGGGTACTGTCAAAGCCGGTGAACTTCTGGTACATGCCCATGTAGCTGAAGGCCGCTTTGGAAACTCTATGCCGTTTTTTGGTTTTGAAAGGCAGGGCGCGCCGGTTACCAGCTTCGTAAGGCTGGATGATCAAAAGATCCGGCCAAAGAACAAGGTTTACCACCCTCACGCCGTGCTTATACTGGATCCCAGCCTGCTTGTTTCTGCCAACGTATTCGAGGGGCTTCAGGACGGCGCGGTTTTCGTTCTTAACACCAAGTCTCAGGATCCAAAACAGTTTCTGCGTTCGGATAAAATAAAGACCGCAGCATACCTTGACGCCACGTCCCTTGCATTGGAGTTTTTCGGGCGACCGATTACCAACACCATTATGCTGGGGGCGTTCATACGGGCTACCGGCTGGGTTGACAAAGAGCAGATGGAACTGAAGATAGGCGAATTTTTCGGCGGAAAGAATGTGGATGCCTTCCGCGCCGGCTATGATAAGACAATAGTAACAGTGCTGTAAGGGGAGAGTGTAATGAAAATGATTAGCGATTACATCGTGCCTATCGGACCGGAAGGGCTGCACATTATTGACACAGGAAAGTGGCGCACCCGTCGTCCGGTTCTGGACGAAAAAAACTGTAAGAAGTGCGGACAGTGCTTTTTGTATTGTCCGGTTTTCTCCATAGAACGCAGCCAGGATAACTGCTACTCGATTTGTTATGACTACTGCAAAGGATGCGGTATCTGCGCCAACGAGTGCAAATTCGGCGCCATTAAGATGATAAGTGAGGAGGAAAACCATCTTGTCAACTAACGCAATTAAGACCAAAAACGGCATTGAGGTCATGAGCGGAAATAAGGCCGCCGCTACTGCGGCGATGCTGTGCCGTCCCGATGTAGTAGCCGCATACCCAATAACGCCCCAGACACCGGTGGTTGAATACCTGACCCAGTTCCATGCGGACGGTCTCCTGAACGCCGAAATGAGCGAGGTGGAGAGCGAACTGTCGGCTATGAGCATACTCACAGGCGCGTCCCTTGCCGGCGGCCGCACATTCACCGCCACATCTTCCCAGGGACTATCCCTGATGTTCGAACCCTACTTCCGCGCTTCCACCCTCAGGCTGCCCATCGTGATGGCCATCATAAACCGTGAGATGATCTCTCCCCAGACACTCTGGGGCAGCCCTCAGGACGGCCTGACAGTGCGGGACGCGGGCTGGCTGCAAATCTACGTTGAGGATAACCAGGAGATTCTGGACACACTCATACTTGCCTTTCGCCTGGCAGAAGACTCCGGTGTCCTGCTTCCCATTAATGTCTGCTATGACGGCTTCTACCTGTCCCATATGTCCGAAAGAGTGGAAGTGCCCGCTCAGGAAAAGGTAGACGGTTTTTTGCCGCCGTACAAACCTGCGCACATTAAACTGGATCCGAAAAAGCCTATGGCCGTCGATCCTCTTACCAACGGACCTCTGCTCACGGAATACCGTCTGCGCCATACCCAGGGGCAGTACAGGGCCCTTAAGCTGATGGATGAGCTGGACGACGAATTCGGAAAAGTATTTGGCCGCCGCTACGGCGGTTTAGTTGAGGAATACCGTAACGATGACAGCGAAGCGACTTTGATAACTATGGGTTCAATGACGGGCGTTGCCCGGGAAGCCGTTGATCAGGCAAGGGAGCAGGGCAAAAAAATCGGGCTTCTTAAATTACGCATGATAAGGCCGTTCCCCGAGCGGAGGATTGTAGCCGCTCTAAAAGGGAAAAAAGCCTTCGGTGTAGTTGATCGCAGCGTTTCTTTCGGATGGGGAACAGGCATTACCTATCCGGAGATCTGCGCGGCCCTGTACCGCGGCGCTTGTCAGATTCCGCAGGTACCGTTCATCGCCGGTTTAGGCGGAGAAGATGTCACAATTGAGCACATGAACTTTGCAATCAACCGGATTATGGACACGGCGAAAACAGGTTCGTCTGTTTCCGAGACCTTCTGGCTGAACAAAGAAGTTGAAGCAGAGTAAGAGGAGGAATAGATGAACGTCTTTGAGAAACTTTCGTCCAGTGAGGAGTTGATATCCCCGGGCATTTCTGCCTGTGTAGGCTGTAATGTTGAGTTGACTCTGCGTACCTGTATGCGGATACTTGGCCCGGACACAGTACTCGCTGTTCCGCCGGGCTGTATGGGCGGCGTTGGCGTTGTTGGATGGGATAAAAAATCCGGAAGCAAGACGCCGGTATTCTTTCCCCTGCTTGATAACGTTGCCTCCATGCTGGCGGGAATTAAATTGTATTATAAACGCATGGGTAGAGACGAAGTGAATGTCGTTGCCTTTGCGGGCGATGGCGCGACTGTAGACGCCGGGCTTCAGTGTCTCTCCGGCGCGGCTGAGCGCGGCGATAACATGATTTATATCTGCTACGATAACGAAGGTTACATGAACACCGGCTACCAGCGCAGCGGTTCCACAAGCAAAGGAGCCTGGACTTCCACCACGCCGGTAAGCGCCGAAGGCCGGGGCGGAAAACGGCAGGACAGCAAGGACATTGCCATGATAATGGCAATGCACGATATCCCCTATGTGGCGACAATGAACCCGGGTTTTATTCCTGATATGGTGAAGAAGGTGGAAAAAGCCAAGACCGTGAAAAACGGCATGGCGTTCCTGTACGTTTACAACCCCTGCGTTACCGGCTGGGGTCTAAAATCGGACGAGAGCATTCAAGTAGCCCGTATGGCTGTGGATTCGCTTTTTTCACCGCTTTACGAAGTTGAAAACGGGAAGTTCAGGATGAGTTACAGCCCAAAAGAGCCGATTCCGGTGGCCAGCTATCTGAAAAAATGCAAGAAATTCAGTCACCTAAACGAAGAAGAAATTGCCCATTTGCAGGATCTGGCTGATCATAAGTGGAAGCGGCTGCAGGCGCTTTGTGCGCTGGGCTAAGGGCGCAGGACTTTTTTAGCCTCTAAATTCATTCAGCGGCTATGACGCGCGTGTTGGACCCTGTGTCCCGCGGGCGTCATTTTTTTTTGCTTTTTTTTCAAATTTTCTCTTGACATATTGTACTAGTTCAATTACCATTGTACTAGATGAATGGTACAATTTCCGGGCATAAGGAAAGCAAGCCCGGCCAGACAGGAACCCAGGCTAAAGCCGTCCGCTTTTCCCTCGACCAGAGCGATGACGTGCCGATATACCGGCAGATCATCAAGCAGATCGAGTACGCGATTCTGTCAGGCAGGCTAAAGAGCGGGGACAAGCTTCCGACCATCCGCTCACTGGCGGTGGAACTGAAAACCAACCCCAACACCATAGCCAAGGCCTATGGGGAACTGGAAATACGCGGCATTCTGGCGACCCAGGTCGGAAGCGGTACCTATATCTCCAATAAAAAACCGGAGCCCGAAAACGAAGGCCCGGAGCGCAAGATCAAAGAACTTGTGGGGCGCTTTATCCGTGATATGCAGGATTTAGGCGTAGAAAAAAGGGAATTGGCAAGGGTAATTGCCGCATTTAAGGAGGACAAAGGATGATACTAAAAAAAGAAAATGACGCGGCTCAGCCAGCGGCAAAGTTTTCGCGCCGCAGAAACGGGCCTGATTCTTCTCTTCTTTTGATACGGCTCATCCTGCTTACCATTATAACGGTGTCGGGTTTTTCCCTTGTCATATCTGAAGAACCTCCGTGGCGCGCCGCAGTTGTTTTGCTGGCCCTGATTTTGCTATTTTCACTGCGAAAAGCCAAGGAATGGGAACGGGCAGTGGTGTTGAGGCTTGGAAAATTCCACAAGGTAAAAGGCCCTGGATTTTTCTTCATCATTCCAATTGCCGATCAGATTTACAAAACGATTGACATCAGAATTCGGGTTACAGATTTTTACGCCCAGGAAACTCTCACCGGCGATTCGGTTACGGTGAATGTGGACGCCTTTTGTTTCTGGCTGGTATGGGATCCCCAAAAAGCCGCCCTTGAGATTGAGAATTACGAGGAAGCGGTGGCCTTGGCTTCCAAGGCCGCTTTACGCAACGCGATGTCAAAGAACGACCTTTCCACCTTCCTGGCCCGCGGGGATTTGATCGAAAAGCAGATTCAGGAGGAAGTGGAGAAGCAAACCACCGAATGGGGCATAACGGTTCAGTATGTGGAAATTACCGACATACAGATTCCCGAGGCTTTGCAGGATTCACTCTCACGCATGGCGCAGGCCGAAAGGGAAAAGAAAGCCCGCGTCTTTCTTGCGGAAGCGGAAATCGAGATCGCCAGGAAACTGGAAGAGGCGATTTCTATATACGCGAAAAACGAGGGCGCGTTGAAACTCAAAATACTTTCAATATTGAACGAGGGCCTTAAAGCGGGGAACTCCATGATGCTGATACCGAATTCCATCGCGGAAGAACTAAAGACCAGGGATGTCTTCGGCCTTGCGGCTCTGAACGAGCTAAAGAAAAAAGAAGGGGGAAACAATGACGGTAGTAAAAGCTGAAAACGTGGTAAAAGACTACGGCCTTAACGGCCAGACGGTACACGCCCTGCGGGGAGTGAACCTCGAATTCTCTGGCGGAGAATTTTCCGCGATTGCCGGGCCTTCGGGAAGCGGCAAATCCACCTTCCTCCATCTGGCAGGCTGCCTTGACGTTCTGACGGGCGGAACCATAAACGTCGGAGGCGCGGACACGGCGCAAATGTCGCGCCAGCAGCTCGCTATTTTAAGGCGGCACAGCATAGGTTTCATCTTTCAGGCCTATAACCTTATCCCGGTGCTTTCGGTGGAAGAAAACATCTCTTTCCCCCTTTCTCTTTTGGGAGTGGACAAGAAGGAAATCAAAGAGCGCACCGCCCAGGTCTTGAAGGACGTGGGCCTTGAGGGCATGGAAAAAAGGCGGCCAAAGGAAATGTCAGGCGGACAACAGCAGAGGGTCGCGATTGCACGCGCGCTGGTGAAAAAACCAGCCCTCATTCTGGCGGACGAGCCCACGGCAAATCTCGATTCCAAAATTGGCCGCGAGATTCTGGAACTGATGCTTGCCCTGAACAAGGCTGAGGGAACAACTTTCATTTTTTCAACCCACGATCAAATGGTCATGGACTATGCCCGCCGTATTGTGCGCCTTCGGGACGGCCAGGTTGAAAGCGACGAGGTAAAGTGAGGAGAATAATGAAACTCGTACTTTTTAACATCCTAATGCTTTCATTATGTTTTATTAAAATATCCTCACGCAGAGCTCGCGGAGTTCGCAGAGGAAGACTCTTAGCATCCAAACTACGCTTCTTCCCTTTGCGTCCTCTGCGCCTTTGCGTGATGATCTTCTTGATGAAGAGCCTATGAAACGAAAGAGGTGATCATGAAATTATCAGGCATTTGGGAACTAAAAAAAATTGCCATGCGAAACCTGGCAAGGCACAAGGTAAAGACCATTCTTACCGCGGCGGCAGTCATGGTAAGCGTCGCGATGTTTATCTTTATGAATAGCTGGCTTAAAGGCATGATAATCGACTCGCGGAGAAATATCGTCAACTACGAGATGGGCGCGGCAAAACTGCAAACAAAGCTCTACTTTGAAAAGAATGACGAGATGCCCAGCTACGAAAACTTTTCAGGCTGGGAAAAATACCGCGACGCGCTCTACAGCGAGGGCTATGTAAGCGCCCCCCGCTATGTGTTTTCAGGTACGCTGTTCTCAACATCCGGCTCCGCGCCCATTGTTTTCTACGGGGTGGAACCGGCGTATGAGGCGGAGACAATGCGCTATGTCCCCTTTATGGATTTTGGCCGTTATGTGCAAAACGGTAATTTTGAGATTGCCCTGGGAACTATAGCGGCGGAAAAACTCAAAGTCGGCATTCCCAGCCGCCCTTACCGCTCTGAACTGGAAGCCATAATCGCCATAGCCGCCCGCAACAGTACGGAAAGCGATTTTATCCGCTCGCTATATGACGCCGCTTCCGGGGAAAAGGCTTTTTGGGACGTAGAGGAAAAAATAACGGAAGGTAACGAGCGCATGATCCTCAAAAAGAACGCGTCCCGCTCCGATCTTGACCGCTACTGGAATATACTCGACGCCTCAGGCCGCAACGATGTGCGGATCAACGCGGTAATCGACATAAAAGCCGTGCCGGAAACGATCCGAAGCGACAAGTGGGAAGGCGAGCTCATGCCCGCCCTGCGCGGCGAGGATAAGCCTTTGGTAGAAGCCGCTTACAGTTACGAAGATTTTGTGGGCGGTTATCTTCTTGTCGAGGAAGATGAAGATACTCTTGACGCTATTCTTACCGCCATGATCCGCTCAGGCTTTGCGGGAGCGGTGCGCCATGTGAACCAGCTTTTGGACGCAAAGGTCGTTGGCGTGATCAATTCACCTGCGCCTCTCCCCAACGGCAATACCGCCTACATCCCACTTGACGTTTTACAGGACGAAGCCGGAATGATGCTTGAGGGCGCGGTAACGGAACTTGTTATACGCGAGAAAAACTCGCCTGATTCCAGGCTTCCCGGTAAAAGCGAAAGCGCCGCCGCAATCAGTGCCGCGCTGCAGCGGGGCCTTGCCGCGAACGGGCAAACCTTGCCCGCGGAACTGGCGGTGCATACCTGGGAGGAGTACATGCAGGACTACCTGGGTTACGAAGCTTTGGAAAATACAATGCCGCAGATGATAGCCGGCTTGTTGCTGCTGTTATCCTTCCTGGGAATTTCTAACACGATCCTCCTTGCCATACTTGAACGCACTAAGGAAACCGGCATGATGCGCGCGATGGGCATGACCGACAGGCAAATGATCCTGGTCTATATGATGGAAGCTGGCTTTCTTGGATTCATCGGCTCGCTATTGGGGATAATTTTGGGCTGTATCATCAATTACCCGATGGTGAAGTACGGCGTAGATTTTAGCGCGCTTGCCGATATGACGGGCGGCGAAGGCATCGGTTTCCGCGTTACATCGCTCTTTCGTAGTATGTGGAATGTGCCGGTGATTATCGGTTCAGGCATTGTGGCAACACTGATATCGTCTTTCATGGCTTACTTCCCCGTCCGCAGGGCGCTGAAGATGCCGATTACCGAGAGTCTGCGTTTCGAATAGGAGGTAAAAAATGTCTGATGCATATAAACAAGGCGGCACTGCCACGCTTATAAAAATCGCCTACCGAAATATTTGGCGCAACAAACGGCGGACGATCTTCTGCATTGCGGCAGTCGGGATAGCGGTGTTTTTTATCGTGCTTTATTCAGCAATGATTGACGGGATGACCAATAACATCAACGATGTAGTGAAAGTCTACGAGCTGGGGCACGTCAAGGTTGTTTCGTCCCAGTACGAAGCGGAAAACGAGTATATGCCCGTGCAGTATCCGGTATCCTCGTCTGCTTCGCAGCCGCTCGGTAAAAGCTGGAAGGAGCTGGCCGCTTCAATTAAGAAAATACCCGGCGTGCGCGCCGTATTTCCGCGGATCTCTTCTCTCGCAACCTTGCAGGAAAGCACGATCAAGCACGCCGTACTGTGGGGCCTTGATATTAAAGACGAGATGGCGGCGAACCACTTCAACCTGACGGATCGCAGCGACGGCCTTTTGGAAGGGCGCTGGCCTGCTCCCGGCTCCAACGAGTGCGCCGTCGGTCGTGTCTTTTCCCACAAGTCGGGCCTTACTATCGGCGATATGATTCCGCTAAAAACGGTGTCGGCCCAGTTTTCAGATAAAATATGGAGCCCTGTCATTACCGGAATTTTCAATTTCGATTATATCAAGTATGACGAGCAGTTCATCATCGTCGATATTGAGCGGCTTCAGCGCCTCCTCGTGCTGGATGAGGGAACCCAGTCCCTGGTGATTTTCGCCAATAATGAGAAAGAAAGCGGCGCAATTACCGCCGCGGTACAGAACCTGATGGGACAGGACAATGTGGTAACGAATTGGCGGGACAACTTCTGGGTCGCGATAATGCAAATGGTAACGCCAATCTACACGGTTATCTTTCTTGTATTCCTGATTGTCGCGAGTTTCCTGATCATTAACACAGTGGTAATGATCATCCACGAACGGATAAAGGAAATCGGCATGATGGGCTGTCTCGGCATGACCCGCGGCGAGATTGTTAAAGTGTTCTTTTTCGAGTCCCTTTTCCTCGCCGCGTTAGGCGCGTGCGCCGGGGTTATAGTCGGCGGGGCTATTGCCGCTGTCGGCTCTGTGTATCCCGTGCGCCTGGGGGATTTGTACGGAAACACCTTTAGTGAAATGCCTATGGGCAACGCGATTTTCCTTGGGTGTACTCCTTTTATTCTTATTCGGGCCTGGCTATTGGGCGTGGTTGTCGCTTCGCTTTTCACGTTGATTCCGTCGCTTAAAAGCGCCTTCGTAGAACCAGTGGAAGCGCTACGGAGATAAAGAATTTCACCACGGAGTACACAGAGTAACACGGAGTATTGATTTGTATTTTCCTCCGTGAAACTCCGTGTCCTCTGTGGTTAAAAAAATATTGGAGGTTTTGTTATGTGCAAGAAGTTGTTTGTGATTGTGTTAATGATAGTTGTGGCGGGGCTCGCTTTCTCTCAAACTCCGTCGGCGGCGGAATTGCTGAAGCGGGTGGATACCAACGAGGTTTACAGCAGCATTCAGTACGACGGTGAAATGATCATCGAGTATCAGAACCGCCGTTATGTGAAAGTGATGAAGGCGTGGGCAAGGGGAAACGCCGACAGCTTTATCGAATTTACGAACTCCGAGGACAAGGGCTACAAATACCTGAAAAAAAACGGACGGCTTTATATGTATTCTCCTGACACCGAGAAGGTCGAGCCAATTTCAGGCAACATGCTCAAAGATTCCATGATGGGTTCTGATCTATCGTATGGGGATACCATCGACAACGCGACTCTTTCTTCCCGCTATAATCCTGTTCTTAAAGGTTCCGAAACCTGGAACGGTCGAACCGCCTGGGTGCTGGAACTCAACGCTAAAAGCCGCAGCGAAAGTTACCCCAAGCGCACGCTTTGGATCGACCAGGAAAACGGGGATGTCCTTCACTACGAGCTCTTTGCGTTATCGGGCGCGAAACTCAAGGAGTACAATCTTATCAGAGTGGAGACTTTTGGCGACAAGCGCTTTCCGGTAGAGATCGAAATTATGGATCTCTTAAGGCGGGGGAGCAAAACCACTTTTATCATGAAGAACGTTATCCTGGATAAACCTATAGACGATTCGGTGTTCAGTGAGAGAAACTTGAAGAGGTGATTTTTGAAGAGCCTCACACGACGGTACAGAGTTAATAGAATGGTATTCTTTAACCACAAACCACACGAACCATCACGAACAACGACAAGAGTCGAATTAAAAGTTCGTGGTGTTAGTGTGGTTCGTGGTAAAAATTATTAGGAGAAGATTATGAAACAACGAATTACTATATATGTAATCATATTTATTGTTGTTGGTAGCAACTTCCTTTTCGCCGCCGAGCCTGAGCTGTCCGGCGTGACGGACACCACCGTCAATTACACTGCCGGGGCGGGAGACGCGCCTGAACACTCCTTTGGTATCGAGGAGTACGCCAATCTAAGACTCCGCGTCAGAACCGGGGAGAAGGCGATCTTTTACGCCGCCTTTAACCTTATGGCTCTTACGGGGAATTACCTTGAAAACGCCGCTTTGGTGGGAAGCCTTTATCAAAACCCTTATTTCGCCTCCACCCCGTTCGTCTACGGCCAAAACTATGCCGCAGGTATGGAGCTGGAACGCCTTTATTTCAGGATCAACGGCGATTATATTGACGTTGAGGCAGGGCTTTTGCGCATTAATTTCGGTTACGGCCAAGTCTGGGGTTCCTCGGACTTCCTTAATCCCCGCAATCCGCTTTTTCCAAACGCCAGACCCAGGGGCGTGCTGGGTATGAACGCTTCTTTTTACCCTATAGACTCGCTAAAACTCATGGGTTTTATTGCCGCCCCCAAAAATCCACTGGAAACAGGGGGAGGCGGTGAGATTCACGGGCTTTCCATGGATCAGCATTGGGACAGGGCAAGCCTGCAGGCTTTGTACGCTTTCCAGAACCCGGACACTGTTTTTGGGCAGGGCATACACCGCTTCGGCCTCTCCCTAAAAGCGGATATTGAACTCGGTTTCGTGCTGGACGGGCTTTACACTTTGAATCCCGAAAAGGTCGAAGGAATAGACGGGCTTTCTCTAGGCGCGGGTTTTGACTACAGCCTTTTTGGCGGCGATCTCTATGTTCTGGCCGAATACCTTTTTAACGGCTCTTCCTCGGCCACTGCCCTGGGTTTTGGCGGAAACTGGTCAAACAATCATTACCTGTACGGAACCGCCTTGTACCGCTTTAACTACCACTGTAACCTCGTTCTTTCAACGATCTTCTGTTTTGACGATCTTTCCTTTTCGCCCTTCGCGACCTTAAATTACGAACTCTTTCAGGGCTTTTCCCTTAACCTTACCGCCCGCCTTCCCATGGATCAAAAAACCCTGAACGGCGGCAAAGCCGGAGAGCTGGGGCCGGTTCCGCCCAGGCCGGACGGCGGTGAAGGGACAGCTGGGGCGAAATTCATCATAAACGCCGGGGCCAGGCTGCGGTTCTAGGGCCTTAACGTCGAGGGTGTTTCATGTTGATGCGTGAAGCCCCTTTGTGTTGCAGCAATAAGGTCCTTATTGCTGCAATGTGAAGCCCCTTATTGTTAATAGCAATAAGCCTCTTATTGTTGCAATAATAAGCCCCTTCACCTTGCCACAATAAGCCCCTTATTGTGGCTTGCGCTTATACCTCGGTGATGACAAACGGGCTTATGATGGTGCGCGGAGCGGTGAGGGGTGTGCTGGAGCCTGAGTAATCGGTGCGGATTTCGAGGCGGTTTTCCTCGTAGTCCGTGGCGACCGGGATGAACTGGATGCGGGAAGCGCCGTTGTCCACGATGCGGGTTATCTGTACCCGCTTGGTGCTGTCCAGCACGGGAACCATCCAGAGTCCTACTTTTACCGGGTCTCCTTCGATTTTAATCCGGCGGCCAACAATCTCGCATACGTGGCCAGGCTCGAAATGGTTGCCGCTGTCATGGATTTCCATGTCGTTGAACTCGGATATAAAGGCGGGGTCTTCGATGTGGCCGTTGATGGTTATTTCGATGAGGGAAGTCAACGCCTTCATTGCCTTTAGCATGTGGAACTTGAACGAGACTTTGTGCTTTTTGGGGTCAAAGGTTTCCTTGACCGAATGGAACAGGCCGCCGATGTGGGCCGTGACGGTGAACCACCCTGTGCTTACTGAAAAGCCGTCGCAAAGCTGGTACATCATTTCCTTGAAGAAATGGTTGACCGTCTTGACCGCCTCGTCGTGGCCGCCGTCATAGCCGCCCCGGTTCCTCATGGCCGCGCATATCGCCTCTACATCGATGGTCTTTTCCTTAGTGTTTTTGGCCAGGTAGGTGTTTTCGCCTCCGGCCAGATGATTGGGATAGAGCTGCGCTTCAATCTGGTGCATCTCCTCTTTGGCTTCATAGATCGATGACATTATGATCTCCTTTTGCGGTTTCCCGCATTTAAATTGTTAAGATCGGCAGGGCAAAGCCCCGTCGTTTCGGTGTCAGCGCGTATTGCGCTAAACAGTGTCTTTGCGTTGTTTTATTATTTGATTTTTACTTTTCTTTATTGATTTGGATTATTACTTAGGTTTATTGCCTTGGATTATTATTTTGCTTTTTCCATTAACACTCCTCCTGTAAATAAAATATTGGATTTGTTCGGTAACTGAAGTTTCCAAACAACTCCATTACAGACCCACCACCCAACGGACGGCTTTTGGGGCGGCAGGCCGCAAAAGCAGGCCCGCGCTCCGCCGGAGGAAGGCGAAGCGCAGGTTGCCTTGCGGGGCCGGTGTTGCCTATTGCTGCTGCTTTGTCCATGTGTAGCTGTCGTTTGGCCTCGTGTACGTCCCAGGGCCGCCCGCGAGGTACTTGTCGCGCAAGTCGCCAATAGAAATGAAAGCGTTATTATTTAAATTATTGGAAGCAATCGTGCCTTGAAACGTTACGCTGGTAAGGCTGGTGCAGCTGGAAAAAGATCTATACCCAATGATGGTAACGCTGTCCGGTACAGCGTTACAGCTTTCTTATACTTACTCATATGTATGCTTCATTACTCATAAGTCTATACTACATAAGGAATTAAGTCAATAAATTTTCTCATATTTATTTTTATTTAATCATACTTACTCACACTTACTCAAAAAATATGATGTCATTCCCGATGTCAATTTTATGTCATTGCACATAACGCTTTATTAAAACATGATTTTTTTGCCTTGCAGACCCCATCTTAAAACCCTTCCAAAACGCTCATAGAAGCCCGTAGAACCGCGCCAATAACCGTTGCCGTAACATTTTATGTTTTAAGCCTTACGAGCCCTTCTAAAGCATTTTTTGGGTCTTAATTAAATAGCGCATAACGGCGTATTGATTGCGCTTTGGAAGACCGCCTTCGACGGTTCGGGCTTCGCCCGAATGGGTAAAAAGAATAAGGCAAAAATAGTTCCACTGATGTAGCATGAATGGGAGTAGCTAAAGTAAAATTAAGAAAACACAGACAAAAAGCCCCCAATTTTTGCGCCCTTCCCCACCTGCTTTTTTGCGCCTTCATCAGTTAGACTAAATTATTTATTATCTGTTTATTTCTCTGACTTAGCCGCACCCCCGACTCTTGCAACCTTCAAGCTTAATCGTCTTATACCTCACCCTTGCAACCTTCAAGCCTAATCGTACTATGCCCACCCACGCGCAAAAATTGGGGGCATTGTAGGCAAGTAAAAAAGGTCAAAATTGCTCCGCTTGCGCTCCGCAATTTTTTCAAATCATTGACGCCGCCCTTTTTTGTGCCGCCTTATTCGGCAATAAAAAAACTGAAAACAAAAAAGATTGGGACTATAAAGCATGGTTACGGCAAGGTGAAAAAACATAACAAAGTAAAGCACCATGCTTTATAGCCCCACAATTTTCCGGCTATAAAAAAATCCAAACAGTAACGGCACAAAAAACCCCGGCACCCCGCCCGAAAGCCTAGCTGTGTATGGCTTAATGGAAAGCGATGCACA
>Ga0268262_10001018_pt1 | contig 35819 bp, 29 predicted proteins | sample TergutNc150P3_FD_190354 | JGI IMG/M metagenome (GOLD analysis project Ga0268262, IMG submission 190354) | Nasutitermes corniger P3 segment gut microbial community from laboratory colony in Florida, USA - Nc150 P3 (SPAdes) (version 2) | ecosystem: Host-associated > Arthropoda: Insects >...
GAAAACCCTAAACAATCACATCAATTATCAATATCTCATTATTTTGGCAAAACGCCGTCTGGCAATTTTGACGGCGGATTTTCAAATAAATCAACTTTATGGAGTATCCTATGAAAAAACTTTTATTGGCTTTGGGTATTATCCTGCTGATGGGTAGAGTGGTTTCCGCCCAACAGTTGGAACTCAAAGAAGTAATTACACGCTCCGCAAGAGGTATAGAAGAAACCTTGCCGCAGAGGGCGAAAGTGATAGTGCTCAACTTTGAATCCCCCGCCAAAACGTTTTCGGATTATGTGATAGATGAATTATCGGGCGAACTGATAGAAGGGAAGAAAATCACCGTCGTAGACCGCCGTAACCTTACGGCAATTATGGACGAGATGAAGTTTCAATATTCCGGCTATGTCAGCGATGAATCAATGCAGAGCATCGGAAAAATGCTGGGGGCGCAAGTTGTTATTTCAGGCTCATTGACTGACGTAGGAGCGAATTACCGTTTCAGGATACGGATTATCAGCGTGGAAACCGCAGCGGTACAGAGGCAAATATCTCTTGATCTGAAAAAAGATTCACAAGTTGCGTATCTGTTGGGAGGCGCTCAGGCTATGCGAGAAGCGGAAAGGCAACAGCAGGAAGCGAAAAAGGAACAGCAGAAAATTGATCGCAAGAATGAACCAAAAGTGGCTAACGCAAGAAATAACTGGCTTTCTACTGGTTTAACAGGATTTGGAGTTGGGTTTGGTTTCAGATACGAACGTATGCTTAATACTCAATTTGCTTTAGGTGCGGACACTTATTTTAATATTCTTGGTTTAATGCTTGATGAAGGTATTGTAGGTTTTGAATTTGGAGCTGATGTAACCGCGCGTTTTTATCCGTGGGGAAAGATTTTTTATATCGGCTCCGGTTTAGGTTTCCATGGTTGTAGAGAAAATCAATACTTTGACAAAGACGGTAATAAAATTGATGAAGAGTCGTATTATAAATTAAAGTCTAAGAATGAGGCAGGCGAGAGTCGAGATTTTATTTCAGGATTTACAATTACACCCGAATTGGGTTTCAAAATAGATTGGGGAAACGCCGGCGGTTTCTTTATGGACATAGGTGTAAAAGTTCCTCTAATTATTAGTGAAGATCAAGGTCTTCGGATAGGTTTTGCGGCATATATTGGTTTACTTGGTTTGGCATTTTAGATTATGGAGGAATATATGAAAAAGTTATTATTGGTTTTAGTTATTACCTTGTTAATGGGAGGAGTGGTTTCCGCACAACAATTGGAACTGAAGGAAGTAATCGCGCGCTCCGCAAGGGGCATAGAGAGCGAATTGCCGCAAAAGGCAAAGGTGGCGGTGCTTAATTTTAATTCTCCTGCAAAAGCGTTTTCGGATTATGTGATAGAGGAATTAATCAATGAATTATTGGAGGCGGGAAAGGTTACCATTGTAGACAGGCAAAACCTTGCGGCTATTATAAACGAGATGAATTTTCAATATTCAGGCTATGTCAGCGATGAGTCAATGGTATCTATCGGAAAGATGATAGGAGCTCATTCCATTATTTCAGGCGCGTTAATCGATATGGAAACTTACTACCGTTTCAGGATACGGATTATCAATGTTGAGACCGCGACGATACAGAGGCAAATTACCAACGAATTGAAAAAAGACAAACAAGTCGCGTACCTGTTGGGCGGCGCACAGGCGGCGCGGGAAGCGGAAAGAAAAGACAGAAAAGCCAACGCAAAAGATAACTGGATTCTCGGATCGGTATACGGATTGATGCCGATGGAAATGGCCTCTTATCCTTTTGTTGGCTTTGGATTACAGTACGAAAGAATGCTTAATGAAAAAATTGCGTTTGGAGCAAATTTCTATTATTGTTTTTTACAGGAAAATGACAAGGGAAACGGGATAGAAGGTTTCTTCCGTGTGTATCCGTGGGGGAAAACATTCTTTATAGGAGCAGCATTAGGTTATGGCATGGCAACCGGTTATGATAACGTCCATGACAGAGGGTCAGGTAATGTAATTATAAATGCTTCCGGTCTTGCAATTACGCCGGAAATAGGGTGGAAAGTTGATTTCGGTGACGCCGGCGGATTTTATTTTCAATGCGGCGCGGGAGCTACATTATTATTGGGGAATACCATATTTTATCCCCGGTGGTATCTTGGTTTTGGTTACGCATTTTAAGACAGGCAATATCTAATATTTTTTGGTAAACAATTTACCATGTAGCATGATATGCCTGAAATCTGTCTTGCGTAGTGTGATAGCAATAGAAACTATTGGAAGACTTGCAGTAAGTAAGTAATTTTTTACTACGAACTAACAAGAATATTTAACTCAAAGCTTTTTGTTCGTGAGGTTTGTGGTAAAAATTCTTTTCGTGTCACAACTGCGCGATAGCCTCCTTAACATGAGTATAGTAGTATTTGTAATTTTTGTTAACAAAAAAGTCAGAAAAATAATTTTTCGGTCAAGCGCCATGTATCTGCGCACCCATATAGGGTATGCAATTTTAATCCGTCTTGTGACGGTTTTGCAAGAAAACTCTTTTGGAGCTTACTATGGAAAATGTAAACAGAAACCACAAGAACAGCGTTTTTTCTTCGCTGTTCAGTGACCCGGATGTCTTGAGGGAACTCTACTCGGCGATAGAAGGCGTTTCTATCCCACCGGATGCCCTCATCAATATTAACACTTTAACGGACATACTTTACAAAGATCAAATTAACGACGTGTCTTTCACTATCGACAACCGCCTTGTCATTCTGATCGAGCATCAATCTACAATCAATGACAACATCCCCCTCCGTCTGCTGATGTACATTGCTCGCGTATATGAAAAGATAATCAAACGAAAAAAACTGTATCAGAGTAAACTTGAAAAGATCCCCGCGCCTGAGTTTATCGTTCTGTACAACGGCAAGTATAAACATCCCGACTACATGGAAATGAGGCTTTCCTATGCTTTCAAGAACATTGGAGGATTGAAACTATCAAATTCTGAAAAAATACCGCTGGAATTAATTGTTCATGTCTATAACGTGAATCATGGGCATAATCCTGAAATACTAAAAAAATGTGAAACTTTGAACGGCTACAGTGTTTTTATAGACAGAATTAGAGAGTATCAGAAGAAAGAAAATTCGCTTGAAAAAGGGGTAAGGAGTGCGATAAACTATTGTATAAAGAAGAACATACTGAAGAAATTTTTGGAAGAACATGGCTCGGAGGTATATAATATGCTGTTGACGGAATGGAATCAGGAAGAGGCAATAGAAGTCGCGCGTGAAGAAGGCTGGGAAGATGGCCTTGAAGAAGGCATGGAAAAAGGCAAGGAAGAAGAAAAACTAATCATTGCTAAAAATTTACTTGCGGAAGGATCAACGTCTGACTTTGTGCATCGTATTACTGGACTGCCTTTGGAGAAAATCGAAGAATTAAAATAGAATTTATTCCAAAAGACTCACACATGGTTATTAAAAAAACGGCTGTATGCGCACATACAGCCGTTAAATCTTTCAAGATTACTGTTTTCTCATCGTTACTGAGTATTCAGGTTTATTAGGCCTGTTAATACGCATGTTCAAATCATCGCTGAGCAGAGGCTTCAGGAATTTATATGATCTTCCGGCCTCGGGGCAGGTGAAGGAAATGGCGGGCTGACTTCCTTCCATGGTAACTTTAAAATCCTGAATTGTCTTGTCGGAAAAATCGTAAAGAACTCTTCCGTTGGGACTCAGAATTCTGATGTTGTTTGATGTGAAATCCCATACCGCGTTGTAATTGGCATCCAGCCATTGTCCTAAGGGGAAATTACCCAGATAGATGGGATCCGCTGACAGCGTTCCTGCCGCCAGTAAAATGATTAGAATTACAAAGATTTTTTTCATTTGTATATCTCCTATTGGTATTAAGATAATAGTTTGTGAAGGAAGATAAAATAGATTTTTACATGTTATAAGAAATTAGGTAAAAAATTAAAGGAAGTTTGTTAAAAACTTACAATTACCCGCCAAAAACCTCGTCTTGACAAATACGCAAACTGATATATACTTATATATAGATATAATAAATATTTTTAATATTTTAGGAGTTGTGTATGGCAAAAACAGTTAAAATTTTTCTGGTGATTTTTATTTTGGGTGGAATTTTTGTTTTTCCGGCGGTATCGCAACAACAATGGACAAGAGAGGCTTTACAAAGTATTTATATGGGGTATCTGTATAAGGAAGGATATATGCCTTCAATTGACGATGACGGCGACATTAAATTTATAGTAGAGGGAGATACTTATTTTATAATAGTAGATGAGAATGATCTTCAATTCTTCCAGATTTATAAGGGATTTAAAATGGAAACCATTTCTCCGGAAGATGCTCTTACTGCCGCAAATTATTCAAGCAGGAACACAAAAGTCGTTAAGGTTGCCTTTTCTCCGGATAAAAAAATTGTTTCCATTACCGCTGAATTACTCTTAAATGATCCAAAAGATTTTATTCCTGTTTTTTCAAGGGCTATTAACTTGATTCAAAACGCGGAGAATAATTTTATTTCGCAGATTAAATAAATTTCTTAATGTGTTCCAAATACCTTATCAATTTGTTTAATACAATAATGTTTTGTCGCTTCAATTAATTCATTATTATTTGCTATGCCTCTGTGTTTAAGGGCGGCGGCGGCGGGGAGAATCGTGGTAAGGATTTGTCTTTCTTTTTCATTTAATTTGCCTGGTGGCAGGGCGGCAATGTCTTTGCGGTACTGTTCCAAAAAACTAGTTCCGCTTATTGTTGATTTATTCTCTTTGTAAGCCGGATTTTGTACTTCGGCGTTTTTGCGCGTATAACTTAACTTGATAGGCGCTCCAAATCCCGGCTCGCTTTTTATTTCCACATTCATTGCCGCCGCTTTTTCTTCCAGTTTTTTTCTGTAGAAACGTAAAGAAGCCGTCTCGTAATAATCTTTTTTTTGCCCGTCTTCGCTGGGGAGGAAGGGACTACGGTAAAGAAAAGCGGACAATTGCGCTTCTGTGGGAGAGAGACGGGTTTGCTTTCTGTTAAAGTAGGGGTAAATGTATGTTCCCCTTGCATAGGTTTGACTGCGAATATAGGAAAAGTCCGCGCCGAATAGCGTTATGTGTTTTGCGCCCAATATTTCCGCAAGGGAAAGGGCCGCGTATGTAACGTTTCCGCCCGATGTGTCCAGTTGCGGGAAATATCTCCAGTGGGCGCTTAAATAACGGGTAAGAGGATGGCCGCCTGAAAAAAAGACGGGGGCGAATGAGGATAAACCGCAGAGGAGGGGAGGGCTTGCGATGTCAAGGATTAGGGGAATCTTTTTGCCGTATGGATTGACGCCCATAAAGTGATAATAGCTTATGTGCTGGCAGTCAATGGATATTACCGCGTCAACTACTATGTTGTTGTGTAACAAAACGCCAAGGGCCGTGTCGGCGCATATAATAAAGCCGTTACGTGATTTAAATTCCGCAAGGGAGGACAATTGCGTATCCAGCGAAGGGCCGGCGGCGACTATCGCCGCTTTCTGAATGGGATTTTCTTTTCTATCCGCAAAAAAATTCTCTGTTTGCGCGTTTTTTATGTTGCGTATAATGTTGGAAAACCAGCGCAACCCAAAATGAGACTGAACCGAATAATCGCCTGAAACCGCTTCAATCGCCTGCTGAATTGCGGCGGCGGCTTTTTCAAACTTTAATTTATCATGTTCTACTCTTGTCCTAAGCGGGAATGTTTTTATGCCGCCGCAGAGGGCGGGGATAAAATTTTCCATTATAAATGATTTAATTTCTTCTTCGCTTAAATCTATAAGTATGCTCACCCTGTCGTTATTCAACAGTTTTGAATAATCCCTGTTTGCAAAAAGTTCCGCTATGCCGTCCTTACCAAAATCAATTACAACTATATTTGAATTTGTAAGTTCCAATGCGGCAAGGGCCGCAAAACCGCCGCCGAGTCCCAAAAAGATTACAAAGTCTGTTTTGCCTGTTGTTGACACAAGACGTTGCGCTTCACGTATCGGATCAATCATGGAATGTAAAGGTAGGGCGTTACCGTCCTGATGAATAATCGCGGGTACCGTCTCTCCGTTACGGGATTTTAAAAATGTATAATAATTTGTGTTATTCATGTGCGACCTCGCGTTTATGCTTCGCACTTGTGCCTGCACAGGCGGCATTTATCGCCATTTCCAATTCCCGCTCCGTTACTTTATTTTCGCCGGGAAAAAGCAGGGAATTAAGTTCCTGTTTTAAATTTTGCGAGTATTGCGGCCGCTTTATCGCGTTTAAAAGGGCATGTATTCCTTTTTCACAAAAATTATTTGAGTTTTCATGACTGACCGCGCTAAAGAATTTATCCGTGTTTTTTATCCCATTACGCGCCGCAGGCTCTCCGTTTTCAAAAATTTTATTGCCGCCGATGGAAAATATTCTTTTTGGCCACTTGGTCAACTGCTCCTTAAACCATGACTCATAAATGCCCATGCTGCCGCCCTGGTGAAGCAGTCCTGCCCTCGCGTAACTTTGCGAGTAAAAGGGAACAAAACGGTTTACGCCGCCGTAAAACAGATTGTCAAAACTGTACGGCCTTGTATGCGTTCTTATGTCGTGAACTGAAAAATCCAAACCGGCAAGGTAGATATTGCCGCTTGTAAGAAGCATTGCAAGATCAACGGCGGTTGCCGTTACGGTTCCCCTTTGCGGGATAATCACGGACGGCAACTTAAGCTCATGAAGAACGATGCTTTGCCAAAAACTGCCGTCGTTTATGATCAACTGCGCGGTATCCTCGCATTGGGAGGGCAGGGCGGCGCATAAATTTACGGCAAGAGCGCCTGTGTTTTTATTTCTGTAAAAGGGGTAGATGTGTTTTAACGCCCAATTGCCGCCGTCGGTGGCAATGACAATATCAGCCGCTATACCAGCCGATGACAGCGCAAGAACCGAAGAAGACGCTGCAATGATAAGACAATCGTTCCGCGCTTTTTGAATAACGGGCAGGGCGTTTTCAAGGCTTGGTCCTGAACCTGTAATAATAACGGGAATTTCCGTTTGCCTGTATAAAAGGGTATGTTTTATATTCCCGATGTTTTTAAAAAAATTCCTTACCCATCTTTTTCCAAAAGCGGCTGTCGTTCTTTTTTCCGCGTCGGTGCGTTTTAAAAACGCGGCTGTTGAGGAAAGAAGTTTAACGTACGCTTCTTTGTAGTAGTCTAAAGAGGGACGCCATTCAATTACGCGGATACGGTCGGTATTAATTTCACGGATATGAGTTTCCAAAAACTCCTGTATTTTCGCGGTATCAACGCCGGTTAGGGTATGTACCTGCGGGAAAGATTCGTCCTGCGGAAAGTTTTCCGCGTGAAGAACCAGTATTTTGCTTTTTTTAAATTTTTCCCGTAATACGGGAATAATGTAGCCAAGACCCGGCTCGATTAAAATAAAACATTCTATTGCGTCGTTTAGATTTAAAGAGTCAATGTAGCGGGAAGCTTCCGCCTGCGGATTGTAACGAGAATGAAGTTGTGCGCCATGCCCGGATAAATCGGCGATTATACCAACCCCAAATCCTTAAAGAGTTTTTTATAGGAATCGAAGTATTCGGATTTCGCGAACTCTTCGATTTTTTCTTCCGGCAGCGATTCAAGAAGCTGATCCATGTAACTGAGGATATTTCTAAGTTCAGATCGTAAACCTGAAGGAATTGCAAGCTGCTCTTTTCCACCGGCTTGTTGGGCGGCAGGCTGTGGTGGCGCTTGAATAATTATCGGCGCGGGCTGCGGAGCGACAACCGCTTGTTGAACAGGAGGGGGAGCCGCAGGTTTTGGAGCGGCAGGCTGTTTAACGGGCGCCGGTTTTGCGGGTGGTTCCGGTTCAGATTCTATTACACTGTCAAAATTGTCAGCTGAAAAATCCTGAAAGTCATCAAAGACGACAGGTTCTTCAAGTTCTTCTTCAAAATTACTTTCAGAAATTACATTATCAACCGCTTCATCCAGGCTTTCCGTATCCAATACGGAGTCTTCCGGAATTTCTTGCGCGGGTTCCGCCGCTTCTTCATCCAATACTGATTCAGCGCCGCCGTCGGAAGAGATCTCGCCGTCCAGATCCAATTCGGAGTCAATTGACAGATCATCAAGGGAATCAATGTTAAAATCGTCCCCGTCCAAGGTAGGCTCCGTAAGTTCGTCGCTAATGCCTTCCGTCGATAATTCCGGTTCGTCAATTACCGCATCCGACAGATCTATATCGCCGTTTTCTTCAAGATACGAACTGTTCTCGGGTGTTTCGGTAATTGGGATAGGGGCGCCTTCTTCACGGAGTATATCAAGTCCGTCGCCTTTTGACGGTTCTTCATCAATGGTTAATGTATCGCCGTCTGAAAGATCGGCAAGATCATCGATTGCAAGGGAGGTGTCTTCGGCTGCCGCGCCGCCATCAGACAAGTCAGGAAGATCATCCGCGGCAAGAGATATGTCTTCTGTTGACGCGTCGCTTTCCGATAAGTCAGGAAAATTATCCGCGTTAAGAGTTGTTTTGATTTCCGTGTCTACTTCAGACAAGTCGGAAAAATTATCAGTGGCAAGGGCCGTGTCTTCGGCCGCCGCGCCGCTGTCAGACAAGTCAGGTAAGTCATCCATGGCAAGAGGTTCTTCAATTGTCATGTCCCCATCCGCCAGGTCAGGTAGATCGTCCATGACAAGAGGTTCATCAATTGTCGTGTCTCCTTCAGACAGGTCGGGAAGATCATCGGCGGTAAGGGATGTTTCTTCGATTGTCGTATCACTTTCGGGTAACGCAAAATCATCAGCGGCAAGGGAGGTGTCTTCAATTGACGCGCCGTCTTCCGATAAGTCGGGAAGATCATCAATGGCAAGAGATGTGTCTTCGGTTGACGCGCCGCTTTCCGCCAAGTCGGGAAGATCATCCATAGAAAGGGATGTTTCCTCGATTGCCACATCACTTTCGGGTAACGCGAGATCATCGGCGGTAAGGGATACGTCCTCGATTGTTGTGCCTCCTTCCGCCAAGTCGGGAAGATCATCGGCGGTAAGGGATGACTCTTCAATTATCGTGTCACTTTCGGGTAACGCAAGATCATCGGCGGCAAGGGATGTGTCTTCGGTTGACACGCCGATTTCCGATAAGCCGGGAAGATCACCTGCGGTAAGGGCGGTGTCATCAATTACCGTGTCCCCTCCCATGTCAGGAAGAGCATCCGAGGCAAGACTTACGTCCGCAATTTCATCGGGAGTAATATCAATGTCAATATCTATGTTTTCAGGTTCTGAATTTGTATCGTCTGACGCGGCTTCACTGGCCGGAGGAGCGTCGTCAACGGAAAATTCATTTTCAGGCGTTTCTTCGGTGCCCGATTCTTCCGTAAAATCCGCCGAGTTTAAAATATTGTCAAGCTCATCGCCTGTGAGCGCGATTGCTTCATCTTCTTCATCATCGATTGTTTCCGGTACGCCCTCTTCCGTAGTGCCGCCGGTGATTAGTATGTTGTTAAGCTCGTCGCCTGTAAGCGCGATGGCTTCGTCGTCGTCATCCGAGAAAAAACCGCCGCCTTCCGCGTGTTTTTCTTCTTCCTGAGGCAAAGAGCGGATACTTGCGAATTCTCTTTTTAAATCCGTAAGTTCGCTTCTGATAGATGAAAGTTCTGAAGCGATTTTTTTAAGAAGCAGGGTTGAAAGCCCTCCGTCCCCTGATTGCGCAAGGTCAAAGTCGTCCTGAACGGATGTAATGTTGTTTTCAATGGATTTTACGGTCGGGAGGTTTATTTCTTCAGTTTCAAATTCATCGTTAGCTGTAATTGAGCCGTCCGCCGTATCGCCGGTAAATTCATCGGTATTTGGGGTCTCACTGTCCGCGGATTCGCCGCTTGTTAAATTGCCGTCAAAATCATCAACGGCTAAAGTTTCACCGTCCGCGGGTTCGCTTTCAAATTCTTCAGCCGCTAAGTTATTTTCTTCTGGAGCGATGCTTTCGGATTCAGTTGTTTCGTCTTCGCCCGGAGCGGACGGAACTTCAAATTCATCAAAGGAAGCGTCTTCGATGTCAATATTTTCGTTTCCCGCGGGAATGTTAAGACCGTCATCGGAGGGCATGTTAAGATCGGCAAGATCGGTTTGTGAGGTTAACGGGTTATCGTTAATGTCAAGTTCTATGTCGTCGTTGGGAAATTCAACTTTTTCGGATTTGGAAGGTCCTGATGCGTCGTCTATGTCAAATACCGCGTCGTCAATGGATAATGATTCGTCACCGGAAGAATTATCCGAAGCCGGCAGTGCAAAATCATCAAGATCAGAAGTTAAGCCTGTTTTTTCATCCGCAGAAAGAATTTGTGGTTCGCCTTTTACCCATACGCCGTATTCATCAAGTTCTTCCGCGCTGCCAATACTCGCGCGATCAGAGTAAATTGAAGGTTTTTTATCTCTTGCCATGAACCGCTCCCTAAATTAACACTTATGGTCAATTATCGGTACTTTTTCCTATTTTCAATAGCTTATCTCAACTTATAGATTAACCTATGGAAATAGCGTTGTCAATGCTGCTTTTAAAATAGATTTGTTTTTTTATGAAAACTGTCTTAATTGAAGAAAGTTTAATGAATAAGCAAAAACAACCGTAAATAGAAGTATGAGAATAATTAAATATCTCATAGGAATTTGGACGGCGATTGCCGTTTATACGCTTTTTTCATTTTTAGGCGGCCCTTCGGGTTTGTCGGCGTATAATTATCTTTTAGCGGAGAGGGACAGGCAGCTTGATAATGTCAAAGAATTGGGAAATATTTACGAAGAACTGGAAAGAACAAGATATAATCTGCAATACGATCATGATACTCTGATGGTTCATGCCCGCCTTATGGGGTATGGTCAGGCGGATGAACGTTTTGTCCGAATTGTCGGTCTTGGAAACATGAAAAACAACCATGTAACGGCGGGAAACATATGTATTACGTCAAATCCTGACTTTATTTCCGATAAAAGTATTAAAATAGCGGCTCTTTGCACCGGTTTGTTGGTTTTTGCTTTTCTTTTTATGCTGGAGATTATAGAATCAAAGTCCCGTTAACGCCAATTATTGAAGTCCGCGCCTGAATTCTCGTGCAATTTCGCGTTTTAGGTCTTTTTCACGGATTCCAGCCCTTTTATCATAGGCTTTTTTCCCTTTACACAGCCCTATTTCCACTTTTACCCTACTTTTTTTAAAATAAAATGACAGCGGGATTAACGTATATCCCTTTTCTTCCACTTTCCGATGAATCCTTTTTATTTCCTCTTTGTGTAAAAGCAGGCGCTTTTTTCTGTCAGGCTCATGGTTAAAAACCGATGAAAATGGATTTTCCGCAACTATCAATGAGCGCAGCCAAACTTCGCCGTTTACCACTTCCGCCCACGAATCGGGGAATGAAATTTTACCGTCGCGGAATGATTTTACCTCCGTTCCCAATAGCTCTATGCCGCACTCATAAGTTTCATCAACTGAATAATCGTGCCGCGCCTTACGGTTCAGCGCGATGATTTTTACGCCCTCACCCATGACGGTTACTCTTTTATTGCGGGAGCAATTACTAGACGGAACGTTACGATTGGCGACGACAAATCGGGGGGGAGGGAAGCCCTTGTTTCCGTCGAAGTTGGGGTTTGTCTGCCACGCAGGGAACGTTCCGGGGAGCCGACAGCTTGTATCGCAAGCGGCGAGGATTTGGCAATTTGGAGTGGGGCATAAGGGTCGTTGCACCATTCCCACCCCATGTTTTTCATGCTGTTAAGAGCGGCGATTGACCATTCTTCTTCCGTGGGCAGTCTTACTTCCATGCCTGTTGTCTGCGGTAAGCGTAATGCCATCCATTCGCAAAAAGCCTGCGCCGCGTACCATGTAACGCCTGTAATAACGTTTTTGTCGATTTCCCAGGGATAACTTGAGATTTCCTGCGGAAAATAATCGGTTTGTTGTTCCCTCCACTGCGGATTTTCGTCAAGAAATGTTTCAAACAAGGATCGTGATACAGGGGTTTCGCTGATCATAAAACCCGATGAAAACCTGATAAAATTTACTCCCGCAAGCTGTTGGCTTCCTATAGGGGCGTTTGGCTGCGGCATTGGCGATACTGCGGACTGGTTTTTATACCATTTTGAAGCCTCGATAATGGAAGCTTGTTCCCTCGGCAGTACCTGGGAAAGCCATTTTGCCGTGCCCGGATTTTTTGACAAAAACGCCAATATGCCTGACATTGAGTTTGCAAGCGCCGCAGGGGAGGGCGCATTGCCGCAGTTATCTAAAAGTATTTTAGCGCGGATAAGGTCGCGAACCGCGGCTTTAGTGACGGCAAAACCTGCGGCGGCAAGCAAAACTTGCTGCATCTCACTATTTGATTCTTTAGCGTAACCGGTGCGGTAAGCGCCTTCTGAGAGGCTCATGGGTACCTGCCAGGACGCGGTAGGTTCTCCGGCAAATGTCCATGAGGCGTAATCCGAGGCATAATAGGCAAATGCGGCGATGGGATCAGGGGTTTTTAGCGTAAGCTCGACATTGTAGCGCAGAGGGAAAAAGAGCGAACCAAAGTAACGGGCTGGGATTTCATGAACAGCGCTTTGGCTTTCAAAGCCCGGCATAACCCCTTCTACCGTGTGAGTTCCTTTTTTTATGGGGATTTTGGCTCCCGCAGTACCCATATAAACCCCGTCAATCCTGACAGCGGCGCCCACAGGCTCTGTTTTTACGATTAAAACCGCACCCGGATTTTTTAGACCGGGATACAAAAGCAGGAAAAAGAGGATCAAAAGCAGAATGAATGAGTATAAAGCCGTAAGGTACACTCCGGGGCGTATGCCGTAAATAGGCTTAAATTTGACTTGAATTTCGGTATTATTCTGTTTTTCCTGCATGAGGCATTATATAACTATTTATTGATTTAATCTATCTATAAAAAAGAGCTGCCCGAGTTGTGTTTCGAACAGCTCCATGCCCCTTGAGGCATATCGGAATTATAGTGATTTGGGAGGGGAACTACAATCCCGACATTAAAAGTATCGGTAATGGGGCTGGTTTTCATGAACAGTTTTTTCTAAAGAATTTCTACTCTTCTTCCTGGATTGCAAGGTCTACCGCCATTGACACACGGTAGGTTTTTCCGCGTTGGATGTTTAGATTTCTCGTTATGGTGTAGTCTCCTACCTGGAATTTTACTTCGTGCTGGCCGGGATCTACGGTGATGGATTCGCGATTACGGGGGATTTGGTTGTTGTCAAGGTAAATTTGGGTGTTTTGAGGGGCTTCAAAGATAATAATTGGGGTTGGATCCTGCAATTCTATGGTTAAATCGACGACTTTCGCCCTTTCTACCACAAAGCGGCGGCTTTCATTGCGGTAATCTTCTGAAAGAATGACAAGATGATGCTCGCCTTCGCGTAAAAGTATTTGTTCGGAGATGTTTTGTACCACACTGTCGTCAATCAGGACTGTAAAAGGCCTGTTTCTTAATTGGGCGGGGTAGCGGGGTATTAGCCTTACAGCCCCTTCGTCGCTTAAAATCGGTCTTACGGTAAAGTTGAATGACAAATTTTCAAAATCGTCCGGCAGTCCTTTAGAGACCTGCATCAATTTGAATATGATTGGAAATGAGGACGGTTGTATTACGCCCGTAGGAACGGTCGCCGATGTGGTTGTTCTTAGCCCGTGCTGTTGGCGTATCGGAATTTGGTAAATGATTCTTAGTCTTGACGGAAGAGGTTCAAAAGCGATACGTTTGCCGTCTATGTCTGCTATCCCTTCCGCAGTCTGCGGATTGATGTTGTTGTAGATGTACATGCCAAGAGAGCCTCGGTAAGGCAGCCAGCTCTGGGGGGCGGAAATCTCAATTTCTATGCCCCTTAGAAAACGCGTCTCGGCGCCCAGATTTATTATTACGGAACTGTTAATTCCAATGGGAATGGGATTATCCGAGGAGCCGGGGGATACTTCGAGCACGCCCTCGACAACGGTGCGAAAAGACTCCGCTTGCAGGTTTAAATATGAGAAAAGCATAAAAACTGCGAGAGTAATTCTGGATTTGAGCATATACCATCCGTTTTTTTTCCCAATTCTCAGGGACGGAGCCTTCCCGCCGGATCAAACGCTTTTCCGTCCTGCCGCAGTTCAAAATGAAGATGCGGTCCTGTGGATTGGCCTGTCGATCCAACTCTGCCTATAAGGTTACCTGATTTTACATCTGTTCGCAATACCGTTTCTATGGATTGTAAGTGCCCGTATAGGCTTGTCCAATTATTACTGTGCCTGATAATAATATAATTTCCGTAAACAGGATCAAAATCCACCGCCGTAACAACACCGTCCGCCACGGCAAAAACCTCGGTTCCTTCCGGCGCGGCAAGGTCTATCCCCTGATGCATAGACATTCTGCCATTAAATGGGTCTTCCCTCATACCATAACTGCTTGTTACGCGGTACTGCCGTAAAGGAAACCTGAACCCCGAGTTTAGGAAAAACGCCCTCTCGGTAGAAGTAAAATCCGCGCCGGGAAAGAATAAAAAAGTTTCCTGTTTTCCCAAACTCCTGATTTTTAATTCAACGCCGCCATTGCCGTTCTGCCTTGCCGCCCCTGTAATTTTTTCCAAATCCGTCTGCAAGCTTGACGGAATAAAGATTCCCGGGCATGAGGGGAGCAGCAGAGTTCTTCCGCTTTCCAATGACGAAGGGCTGTTAAGCCTGTTTAAACTTGCCAATGCCGAATACGGCATGTTTAAACGCGCGGAAAGGGTGAAAATATTATCCTCCTGACGGGTTGTGTATTGATAAATTGTCAGATGCTGCGTCACTTCCTCAGGGGGAAGGTGGTTTCGTACGTTAAAAACGCGCCTCCTGTTACCTTCGACATCGTTGATATACTGCTTAAAGCCTATATCGCCCGGATCAAGGCGCTTTATTACGGGGAAATCCTGGCTAAAAACAGGCAGATTTAATAATATTAAAAAAAAGGCAAGGGATACGCCCTTGCCAGTTAATGATTTTGACAACCTTACGCTGCTGAAATTGCTTCCGTAGGGCATGCGCTGACACATGTACCGCAATCAGAACATTTTTCCGGATCAATCTGGTATTGACCGTCTTTTTCCGCAATTGCTTCCAATGGGCATTCACTAACGCATGATCCGCAACTTACGCAGGCGTCGCTAATTTTATGAGCCATATTTAACCTCGCTTTTTTATAAGAATATTAATATGATAACATACTAATTGTTATTAATCAAGTCAAAATAAGCCGAAAATAAAGTATGATTTTAGTCGGTATTATAATTGGTATAATAATCTTGTCGGCTATGGTTTACCTGGCTGTCGATAAAAAATCGAGTTTTGTTATACGTTTGGCGAGTCTTGGCGCTATTGCGCTCATGTTTATCGCTCTTATTATTTGCATGATAATTATTTTTTCTGACAATTCCGTCCCCGTTGACCCGTCTGCGTTAATTGTAGGCGCTCCGCCTCCCGTTAAGGAAAAGAAAGGCAGTTTATTTCCCGTAATTTTATCCATTATTGTTATGGCGGGGATATTTGGATTTATCGCCGTTTTAGCCATGAAGGAACACAAAAAGAACCTGCCCAAGAATAAAGATGCCGATGCCGCCGCCAAACCCGCCGCTAACTGGTAAATGTTTTTTTTGCAGTTTCCAGAGCGGCGATAACTTTATCGCACCATACGTCAAATTCAGGGTCTTCCTGCTGTAAATCGGTATTGGCAAGAATATTGGCAACCGTCGTTTTAATGCCTTCGTCCGCCCTTGTTCTCGCTTTAAAGTCGGGCGCAAGCCGTTTTAGCTTGGTATTGTCAAAAACAACCGAATTGGCCTTATCCCCCAAAAGCCCTCCCTTGAAATCGTAACGCCCCCGCGATAAGTCCTCCAGAAATTCGCTTGACACATGCACGGATTTTAATTGGACATTCAGCGCGTCGGCGATAATTTCATAAATCTGATTCCATGTTAAGGTTTCGTCAGATGTGATGTTGACCGCCTCTCCGATAGCGTGGATATTTCCCATTATGCGGACAAAGGCGCGGGCAAAGTCGCTGTTGTGGGTCAATGTCCACAGGCTTGTGCCATCGCCGTGAATAATGACGGGTTTGCCGTCCAACATCCGTTTTAACACCTGCCAACTGCCTTTGGAGCCGTGAACGCCGAGAGGGACGCTCCGTTCGTCGTAAGTGTGGCTGGGACGGACAATGGTTATGGGAAAACCGCACTCGCGGTATTTTTGCGTTAAAAATTCTTCGCAGGCGATTTTATCTCTTGAATAGCGCCATAATGGATTTGCAAGCGGAGAGCTTTCCGTAACAAGGTACGATGAAAGCGGTTTTTGATACGCGGACGCGGAGGAGATAAAAATGTACTGTTTGCAGAATCCGTTTAAAATGTCGAAGTCTTTTTGCACATGTTCGGGAACAAAGGCGAAAAAGTCGGCGGCGACATCAAATTTATTTCCCTTTCCAACGGCCTTTTCCAGTTTTTCGCGGATAATGTGCGCTTCTTCCGACCTGATATCGCAGGCGATATGTTTTATTTCCAAATCTTTAAATTCGCTCTTACGGTTTCCTCGGTTAAGCAGATAAAGTTCCCAGCCCAACTGCGCCGCCCGTCTAGTGATCGCGCTTGAAATGGTGCCGGTTCCGCCAATAAATAAAACTTTCATGGTTTCTCCTTATGTTAATCTACAGTATTATTGCCGTGGAGTAAATATAGTTTTATCCCGTTAATTAAAGTATAATTAAAAAGGAAGGGGAAATTAACGCAATATTAATGAAGAAAACCGTATTTTTTACTCTGCTTTTTATTTTCCTCTGCGCCGGCGTGTGGGGAGGGGATTATGTTTGGACGGGAGGTGGCCTTGATGATGATTGGAGTAATTCGGACAATTGGAGTGAAAACGGTTCAACCACTATTGATTATCCCGGTAAGAACGATACAAATGATACTGTAACAATAGACGGCGGCGCTATAGTTACTCTTAAAAGTAATATTCCCTTTGCTTTAGACGGCCTTACAATAGACGGCGCAAGTCTTGATCTGGGCGGTTATTCTCTTACGGCAGACGCATTAAATCTTTTAAACGGAAATTTAAATATTGATAATAACACTTTAACGGTAACGGGAACTCTTAATCAGGATGACGGCGATATTAATTTAACAGACGGTATTATCGAAGCGGGAGACATTACGCAAACAGGCGGAACCATTAACTTGACGAATGGCACTATAGAAGCGGATAGCATAACAATGGGCGGAACTATTGCCATTACAACCGCCGGAACTTTGAGGAGCGATGGGACTATAATACTGCAGACAGGCGGGACAATAACCGGAGATAGTTTGATACTTGAAGCAAACGGAGAAATTAATTTATCGGGCGGCATAAACGCTTTATCAATAGCAATAGAAGCGGATTCCATTACGGGAAGCGGTACGGTAACCGCGTCAACGGGGGATATTTCGCTTCTCCTTGATAATTCAACTAATATTTCACTTAACCGTTTTAACGCTTCAAATGGAACTATTTTTGTCTCGACCAACGCTAAAGATATTGTTTATTATTCATCTTCGCCGTCTGCAACACCGCCTTTGGGAGGAACATGGACAACGCCGTTATTTGTCGAAGCAAACTCCGTTTACGGTGGGGATGTTAAGTTACAAACAAAAGGTTCGTCTAACAATATTTATCTGGTTGACGTAGTTGATTCCTCAAATAAAAAATTAACGGCAGACGGCGGTGCGGGAACCGCGCCAAACGGCTTTATTGAATTTTTTACTACAGGTACAAATTCATATACATATTCGGGAACTAACGCCAATCATTTGGATTTGCTCCCCGGCGCTGGCGGCGTCAGGATTGTGAAGTCCGCCGTAGACATTACCGGAGACTTTAAGATAAACAACGCCAATACGGAATTAACGCTGGACGGTTCCGGTGAAAGCTGCATTAAAGCCGCTAATATTACTCTTGGCGATATTTCCGCGTTGAATAATGAAGACTTAAAGCTTGAGGCGGCGGGAGATATTTTGTTTAACGGAAATGTTGGTACTGCGGGTAAATACATCGGCGATATTACCCTTGATGTAAGAGGTGATATAGGCGGTAACGGTTCCGGTAAACTTGCCGGGAAAGACATAACGGTAAATGCGGAAGGCGATATATCTTTGCTTAATATTACCGGAGATTCAATTGTCTTAAATGTTGGCGGTAATATATCTTTGCTTAATATTACCGGAGATTCAGTTATCTTAAATGCCGGTTATCCTAATCACGCGGTTTTTGGAAATCCGGGAACTGTTACATTAAAGGATTTAGCGATAGCCGTTGATTTAACCATTTGGTGTATGGGCGCAGTTTCTTCCGCCGGAACAAAAAACGTTACGGGAAACATTAAATTATTTACGGACGATACGGACGATGCGGATATTTTTCTGGCTGATTTTATTACTATAGGCGGCACAGCGGAGAATAAATTACGTTCCGGCGGCGTCACAAATGTAAATTATGAATTTGGCCCCGCGAATACTAAAAATTATCACTGGATTGATTCAAATGACGCTAGTTTGGTCTGGCCATTGACTTTACCCACTCCTGATGACGGATATGGTATTTTTATTACAGGCTCAATCGCGGCGTTAGGTGATTTAACAGTTAATACCACGACGGGGAATATTGTTTTTGAGGGCGTTTATGACGCGGACAATTATCAGCTTAACTTAAATACGACGGGCGGAAGAATAATTCAAAACGGCGGGACAATTACCGCCGGTGAACTTAATATTACCGCCGCTAATGAAGCGGTAATTCTGGCGCGGGATAACGCGGTGCAAAAATTAACGGTACTTTCCGCCGGAGGAGGCGTAGAATTTAAAAATGACGCGGATTTGGAAATTTCGGGGATTACCGGCGCTGAAGACATTGTTATTACGGTAAACGGGAATATTAATTTATCAGGCAACATAACCGTTTCTTCAATAACAATGGAAGCGAATACCGTTACGGGAAACGGTTTGTCAGCCGCTTCAACGGGAGATATTTCGCTTCTCCTTGACGGCTCAGGTTATATTTTACTTAACCGTTTTAGCGCTTTAAGCGGAACCATTATAATCTCGGCTAAAAATCAGGATATTGTTTATTATTCTTCGTCAACGCCGCCTTCATCGCCGCCTAATGGGGAAACATGGACAACGCCGTTATTTATCCAGGCAAACTCCGTTTATGACGGAAATGTTGATCTGCAAACGAAAGGTACGTCTAATAATATATATCTGGTTGACGTTGTTGATTCTTCAAACAAAACATTGACGGCAGACGGCAGCATTGGAACCGCGCCAAACGGCTTTATAGAATTTTTTACTACGGCTGCAAATTCATATACATATTCCGGCGCTAACCCTAACCATCTTAAGTTACTCCCGGGCGCGGGCGGCCTTAGGATTGTAGGCGCCGTTGTGGACATTACCGGGGACTTTAACGCGGTCAATACAAAATTAACGCTGGACGGTTCCGGCGCAAGCCGCATAAAAGCCGCGAATATTACCATTAACGGGATTTCCGCGCTGAATAACGCGGAAAAAATAACGCTGGAAGCCGGAGGAAATATAACCGTTAGCGGTAAAATAACCGCATATCAGCTAATTGCAAAAGCCCCAACCGGCTCCGTATCAATTGACGCGGTTGAGATAAATTCATCAAACACGGGTAATGAACGCGAGAACGCGGCAATTTATATCGTCGCGGATAATTTTATTGTTACGACAACAGGCGCAAATTCAATTATTCCCGGCGGGGCGGGGGGGCATCTTTGTTTGGCGGTAAATACCCAATGGACGGATATCAACGGCGTTGTTGACGGTATTGAAGGCGTGCCGGGTACGCTCGGCGCCCGCTGGCATCAGCATATTTCCGGTGTTGTTATAACAGGAAAGATACTCTACAGTTTTACGGAGGATTCGGATGGAAACGGCAGATTGGACAGGATAAGGGTACAGTCCAATTATGCGATAAACGGAGATTTTTCCGATTTTGATATTACTGTAGAAGGTTATGTGATTGACAGAACAAATGGCGTTAACGGATTTCAGATGGTCGGCGCGGTTACCGGAAAAATTCCTTTTGATTATGATTCATTTTACATTTATCTGAAAGAGAATCCTGAGATTGACGGTGGAAATACGCCCCTGTGGAGCGTTACGAGAAACACATCGCTTTTATCCGCGACAGGTTCTAAATTGGGCGATCCTACGGCAGATAAAAACATCAAACCCATTGACACCATTCCCCCGCGCATAGCCTATACTCTTACTCTTCCGGGAAATCCGCAGACTTATGTGCAAATGTCAGAACCCGCGGTTTCTGATTCAGGCGCCGTTTCCGCTTCATTTGACGGCGTTTCCTCCGTAATTGCGCAATCGGCGGGTCCGGCGGATATTGGGTATCTTTTTGATCATTCAAATTCTTACGGGGCGGACGAGCTTGCGTCGTTACCTGATATTTATCAGGATACGGCGACGGGTGCGGCTAATGGTTATTTTAAAATGGAAAATATTGTTGATAAGGAGCCTAAACCGAACTGGAGCGCGGTTGATCCCGCATGTCCGCCCAAATATCCTCTAAACTGGGGATATACGGAATATGCAAAAGTAATTAACGACGGCAGTAACGCGCAAACCGCGGACGGTACCGCGCCTTTTGCCGATGTTTTTACGCCGCCAAACAGGCTGCTGACCGTCGATATGATGACAAAACTTGCCAAGGGCGAAGGTTCTCTTGTTATGCCAAATAGTTCCAATATTGTAATACGCCGCGTTACCGACATTATGATTTCGACGGCCCCCGCAACCGCGAATTCTTCGAATTCAGGCGGCGATAATTATTTTGTGTGGCCTGTGTGGGCAAAACCGCGTACAATTAACGCCGGAACTATTTGGCAATTTGACGGAACCGTTTATATCGAGAAAAACCTTATAGATGGGAATAATGGCATTGAACTGCAGGCGCGTATAAAAAATAAAAATATGACCGGGAACATGGAATTTTTCTGGACTGTGGCGGATATTCCGGCTGACATGCGAAATCCGAAAGAAGCGTCCGAGACAAAAAAAGTCGGCGGTTTATGGCTGCCCAATGTATCGGGACGTTCTCCCCTGTATTATTATGTTATCCCGTCTGACGGAATTAATAAACAATCCGCCTCTTCATCTTCCGCGCTTTTTAATTTTGACATAACCGCCGACGCGCTTGCAAACGGCGGTGCGAAGTTTGAATTTATTTTCCGGTTTGCAAATTCCGACATGTTTGCAGCCCGTCTTGACGCGCCGCCGGGCGTAATTCCGGATAACTGGTACGCGCTTATCCGTCCTTTCAGTTTTGATATTCAAAGCATACGTCAGCAGCGCGGCGGCGTTACCGTCATGAACAATGTTATTAATTCTGATAAAAAAGAAATAGCGTATATACGTTATGATCTTCCGCGATCCGGCAGGGTAACAATTCAAATTTATACGCTGGACGGATCATTGATTAAATCCATCAGGCGGAATGAAAACCGCGAAAGCGGCGTTTATGTTGACACATGGGACGGAACAAATAACGGCGGAAGGGCGGTAGCGCGCGGAATGTACTTTGTGCGCGTTGTAGGCCCTGATATAGATGAAATAAGAAAGATAATGGTTGTAAAATGACGACGGAAAAAAATAACAGTATAAAGTGTGACAATGCAAAATGCGCCGGCTCGAAGAGCGCCTTTACCGCGATTATTGGCCGTCCAAGCGTGGGCAAATCCACTCTTCTTAACAAAATGTGCGGAGAAAAAGTCGCCATTGTCAGCAAAGTGCCGCAGACGACACGTAACGCGATTAGGGGAATAGTGAACCGCGAAGAAGGGCAGTTGGTTTTTGTTGACACTCCCGGGCGGCACACGGGCGAAAAGAAAATGAATAAAAAACTAATGGAAGTTTCCGCCCGCGCTTTAACGGAGAGCGACCTTGTTCTGTATGTTTTGGACGCCCTTCGCGCCCCGGGACCGGAAGAAGAGGAAATCACCGCCCTTCTTGCCCCATTATCCGGCAAAACCGTCATCGCCGTGAACAAAATGGACGCCCCCGGCGCGGACTTTAACCGCGCGAAGGAATTTCTTGCCCTGCGTCTGCCGTCCGTCGCAGATGGGCGTATCTTCGCCGTTTCCGCCGGCACGGGCTTAGGGCTTGACGATCTTCTTAGCGCCTTATTCGCCCTCGCCCCCGAAGGGCGGCCTTTCTACGGGGACGAATACTACACTGATCAGGAGACGGGTTTTCGCATAACGGAAATTATCCGCGAACAGGCGATTAACCGCCTTCGCCAGGAACTGCCCCATTCGCTGTACGTTGACATCGCCGACATGGAATTTAAAGAAGAGAGGCTTTGGGTAAGGGCGTTTATCATCGTAGAGCGCGAATCGCAGAAAGGCATGGTGGTTGGAAAGGGCGGCGGGATGATTAAAGCGATACGCCTTGCGTCTTTAAAGGAATTAAAAAAAATATTTGACTGGAAAATCGACCTTGATCTGCGCGTTAAAACAAACAAAGACTGGCGGCATAATGATCATACGCTTAAAAAAATAATTAACAATGAGCAATAAACAATTAGCAATGAGCAATTAGCAATGAACAATGCGCTAAACTAAGTTCAACAGAGAGTTTATAAGGGGACATCGCGTAGAAATTTATCTTTACAAAGTGCTGGTAATCTGAAATATAATCATATTTTTCACCTTAAATTATATTTATATTAAATATGAGGAGAACATTATTATGTCAAGAACAATACAGCTCCGTTCCTGGGCGACATTAAGCGAACCGGGCGAAACCCAAAATGAAGACAATTCCGAACCGGAAGACAACAGGAAGCTTCTGCTCGCGGTATACGACAACCTGAATGAACTCTACGAAAAATTAAATAGATTGAATTATGTAATTGAGAAAAGAAAACTGGAATATTATTTATATTTAAAGGGGATAAAGGAAGGGGAATAAAAAGAGCCAAAACCTTTACATATGTCAAGGAAAAACTTAATTGCCCTTTGAAATTTTCTCTAAACCCCATAATTCATTATATGAAATTATTTGTTTTTTCATCTTGACGTTATAAGTATATTCATGTATTGTATTCTTTAGTGTAATTATATCCATATTTACTATAATTATTACGATAATACTTTTGTTTTAAAGGAGTTTTACATGAAGATACTGTCAAGGCTTATTAGTTTGGTTTTAATTTTATCGTTTATTTCATGCAGTACCATTTCACCTACAGGTTACCAGGTGCAAGTTGTACCGGTAAAATTGACATGGGACAATAACAAGAAAATGAATTTAGTCCTGCCCTGGTTAGGCCATACCATCCAGGCGCCAACCCAAACCCAAACCCAAACCCAAGCGCAAACCCAACAGCAGACGACGCCGGCGCAAACATCGGCATACTGGACTGGGGACGGCGGCAAGGGAAAGAGCATTACCATTCTTCCGCCCAGAGGTTCCGGCCTTGCGGGAAATCAGTCGTATCTGCCTGACTTTATAGCGAATGAGCTTGTGAGCAACTTCAACAGCTTTTCGGCCATGACCTTGTTTGACCGTGTAAATAATCAAAAACAATACGATGAACTCCTGTCGGGCTACTATGCCGATGACGACAAAGCGGGTCTTGACCTTGGACGTTTGACATCCACCGACTATATGCTGTTGGGGAGCATAACAAGAACGTCTACCGGCTATGCGCTGCAATTGACGGTGAACAGGAACAGCGATAAAACGACCGTGGCTTCGTATTCGGGAGCCGTTACGATTGCCGAACTTGACAACCTGATTGGAGTACGGCGGGCTTCGCTTGATCTGCTCCAAAAAATGGGCGTGCAGCTTACCGCGCAGGCTAAAGCCGAACTGACTAAAGCGCCGACAACCGACCAGTTGAACGCGCTTACCACAATGGCGCAGGGAATTATCGCCCAGCGGCAGGGAACTGAGGTGGCGGCCCTTACGTATTTTTTCCAAGCGGTCGCCTTTGACGCTTCGCTGGCGGAAGCGGTCAGCCGCTCTTCCATTATGTCCGCCAATATATCTACCGGAAATATCGGGGCGAATGTCCGCAATGATTTTGCGTGGTCGGACGCATGGGAAACTAAAATGAAAGAAACCGAAACGTTTATGAATGACATGTTGCGGAATACCAATCCGCAGCGTTCAATTTGGTATTCTGATAATGTAAGGGAACAGGAATCCGCGCGTGATCGCGAGAAACGTACGACGGAATTCAGAATTGACGCTGTATTGCATACGCATGCGGCGCTTCCGGTATCGGTGCAAAGAACGGTACAGGCCGTTTATGACGGTCTGCAGAGCACTAAAAGAGCGCAGGCATGGAAATTTGACGGCTGGCCAAGATATGGCAGAACTAATGTCAATCCATTTAATAAGCAGTGGGGCGGCATGATTTCGATTGTCTTTGAATTGCGTAACGAACAAAACAGGGTAATCGGACGGCAAACCGTTGAAATGGATTCCCATTACAGTTTTTATGGGACCACTCTTGACGGACCGGGAACCGCCTTTACCACCGTGCGTTTTACCGATGTCAAAGCTAATGATATAACCGACAGTATGTCCATCAGCATTGCCTCGATAAACGGACGAAAGCCGGAAGAAGCGGGAATTTCACGAATAGCGCCAATGTCCGCCGAACAAATGCAAGCCAATAAAAAATATACGATATATAACGGCGCAATACGTCCGGCTTCAAACGAGCGTGACCTCGGTTCCGTTACCATACCGGCTGAACTTTGGGGCGAACGCGTTACCGCCATCGCGAGTAGGGCGTTTGAAAACAGGGGTCTAGGCAGTGTTACCATCCCTGAAGGCGTCACTACTATCGCAGAACGGGCGTTTGCCGACAACCATTGGACGCTCAGTGAAAGAAATAGTGACGGTTCTTCATATACGGTCCATCGCGGGCTGATGAAGGTTACCATTCCCAATAGTGTTACTTACATTGGACCGGAGGCTTTTTCCAGTCAGTGGACAAACAGTTACGGGACTATATGGCTGGTCAACGAGATTACGATTGGAGCGAAGGTTATTCTTGGGAAAAATGCGTTTGGGAATGGTTTTGAGAATTTCTATGGCAACTCAAACATGTTGGCCGGCACTTATAAATATGAATATGGCAAATGGGAAAGATTCGAAAGCAAGGAAATTTTTCAGCAAAAAGAAGCGGAAAAGAAAAAGAAAGTTGAGACTGCCAATAGTGTTTATACTGTGATAAATGTTGTTGGCGGTATTGCCGTAGGAGTGCTGTTGATTATATTACTTGCGGATAATAAGAAATTTTCTGATAGATAGGCGGGGCTGTCTAAAAAGAAGAGGTCGGTTCATTCGACTATAAACAATATAATACATTTTCCTTCTTAGGTTTTGAGCGAAAGCGAAGGGAATTATGAAATTGTAAAGTCAACGATTTTCTTTATAAATTTGATTAACGCATACCTATAAAATAATATCCCAAGAAATCTTCTCTTAGTCTTAGATTTACAAAATCCGCAGAAATGGCTTCTTTTTCTATTAAATTAGCACAAGCGGTGTAAAGTATTGTTACAGCGTTACCGATATTTTTTTTCTTTAGTTCTTTAAAGAATTCGCTTCTCATGTTTTCTGTAAAATACTTTTCAAAGATTTTTCTGTCTAAAATCAAATGCTTATAGACGGTAGAAAAACTGTCATCAAAATCTTCATATCCTAATCGGAAATGTTCGTCCGGATAAATACCAAGGGCATATGTAATAGTTGAAGAAGCGTTGCCGATCTGGCTTAATATCATTTGGTAATGATCCATTGCATTTAATCTTACCCGTGAAGCTAACTTATTTACAAGTTCGTCAATTAAATGTTTTGTTATTATTCGTCCTATAGAAAGAAAAGCGGCAATGCAATGCGTGAACTCATGTATAATGGTACGTCTCCGTTTTTCTCTTAATGCTGGATTATTTGAAACAAAAAGATTATTGTTAATGTAAATATTTAGAAAAAATATTTGTTGCCCTTCATTTTCAGCATAGCTAAACGCATAATAACCATTTGCTGTCGAGATAAAATTTCTGCGGCAAATAGATAAAACACAATCTTCCATTCCCAATTGAATGAATTGCCTTGTGTCCGACAGCACCTCTACTTGGTAATTGGGTTCTTGGGGAATATTATCAATGTTAATTTTGTCCAGTAATGGGCGGAAATGTTTTATGACCCACGACACATCATGGTATTCTTCCGCCATATTTAGCCTTGTTGTTCTTTATTTTTGTTGCTATATCAGCCACGTTAATACTTTTATAAAATGTGGTCGTACTATTTAAGGCATCATCTATTAATTCAGGGGCTAAATTTTCATCGCCTGAAAAATCAATGAGTCTTAATTTTTTTACAGAGGCTTCTTTGGAGATTTTCTTACCATCTGATTTCATATCGACAACCACCTCGTTGGCCATTTCCCCCCCCATAATAGCAATTTAATTAATCCCAACAGGATTAAAAATAAAAAACCCACATTCACCCATTAATTTACTCACACTTAAATAATAAATCATGGTAAATAAATGGTCAAGTTCTTTTTTGTAGTCTATTGCAACTATTATCGTAAAGCATATGTCTTAGCCCCTTTAATAACTGTTATTAGTTCTCATGGCTTCTATACTTTTATTATCGATGATAAATAGGAAATTTTAGACTATTTTACTATACTTTTTAAGATACAACACAAAAAACTTTCAAAATATCCACTAAAATATCCTTGTTTTTAGCGAATTTAGCTGTTTTTTAACAGGTTTTTCATATTATCTGACCTAAAATTAAATTTTTAGGTATTATTTCAAGAAATTATTAATCTCCGCAAGCAAGTCATCAAACGTATCCACGCACTTAAGATCAGAACAGTCTTTGCGGATTTGTTCCGGTGCGCGGAAGAGACACCCGCCGTCGGCTTCGCGGATCATCGCCAAATCGTTGAATGAATCGCCCGCCGCGAAGACGCGCATATTTATCGACTTAAAAGCTTTTACCGCTTCTTTCTTGCCGTTTTGCTGGCGTAAATGGTAGCCTGTGACAGTTCCGTCATTATCTACTTGCAGTGAATTGCAAAAGAGGGTGGGCCATGACAACTTCGCCATCAGGGGTTTCGCGAATTGTTCAAAAGTGTCTGATAAAATTATAAGTTGGGTTTTTTCGCGCAGGGCGTTGGTAAAATCAATTGCGCCGGGCAGGGGAGCCATGCCGGAGATTACTTTTTGAATATCGGGGAGTTTCAGGTTGTTTTTTTTAAGCAGATCAATGCGGAAGTTCATCAATTTGTTGTAATCAGGTTCGTCCCTTGTCGTCCGGCGCAATTCGCCAATGCCTGTGGCTTCGGAGAACGCGATCCAGATTTCGGGGACAAGGACTCCTTCAAGATCAAGACACACCATGTTCATGCGGGTATAATAACATAGAGAATAAATTGTTTCCAGAGTTTCAGGGGAAAAAATGACAAGCTTGAAAATACGCAATCCTTTTGACGCGCCCGTTTATTACGAAGAAACCGTTTCCAGCACTATGGACGTTTCCCGTAATTTGGCACTGGAGGACTCGCCGTGTGGTACGCCGAACGGCGCACCACATGGGACTGTCATTTTAGCGGATTTTCAGGAAGCGGGGCGCGGACGGAAACAGGATCGCAGATGGGAAATGGAACGTGGGGTGAATCTGTCTTTTACAATTCTATTCAGATTTTCCGGTATTGAAGACATTCCGCCTGCCCTAACTTTGCGGGCTGGACTTGCCGTCTGTCTTGCCATCGAAGATTTTGCGCCGTGTTTGCGGGGATCGTGTTTGGTTAAATGGCCTAACGATATACTGATAAAACCCGTACGCGGCGAAGGTTATAAAAAAGCGGTTGGAATTCTCTGCGAGGCGGACGGCGGAAACGTTCATCTTGGAATCGGCGTAAACGCGGCGCAAAAAGAGTTTCCTTCACATCTGCGGGAGAAAGCCGTAAGTATCGCCCTTGCCGCGGACAGGGATATTTCGCGGGAAGAACGTTATGTGCTGTTGGAAAAAATTCTTTCGCGCCTTTACGGCGAATTAAGCGCGGCAAAAAATGAGAAGACGGAAAATACCGCGAATAATAACCTGAAGACGCGCCTTGAACAAAAACTGTACAAAAAGAATGAACAAGTTTTATTCATTGAAGGCGCCGCCGATTCCGGTAAAGAAGTCAAAGGCCGTCTTATCGGTATCACAGATATAGGCGAACTTTTAATAATACCCGACGGAGAAACGCAAGCGCGTCCCTTTATCACCGGTGAACTGGTAAAATAATCTGGTTATTTTATTTAAAATATGTTAAAGTAAGTAATAAAAATATAAAGAGAGGTACATATATGTTATCATTATCAATTCCTGCCGCCGAAGGAAAGGCGCATGATTTATTGGCGCTTGGCGCGTTAGTAACAAGGCTCGATCCCGGAATTATTCCCTTTGCTGAGGCAAACGAATATCTTTTGCATGTTTCAGGCGGAGAGTACAATGTGGCGACAAATCTGTCTACCTGTTTCGGCATGAAAACCGCCATCGCAAGCGCGATTGTAAATTATCCAATAGGACGCAGAATAGAGTACGCCGTGCAAAAAGCGGGAGTTACTCCCTATTTTAAACGTTTTGAACACGACGGGGTGCGTGGTCCAAACATGGCTATCGTGTGGAGCGACCGCGGGCAGGGGGTGCGCGCGCCTGTAGTTTTTTACAACCGTTCCAATGAAGCCGCCCAGCAGTTAAAGCCGGGAAGTTTTGACTGGGACGCGATTTTTAAAAAGGGCGTCCGCTGGTTTCACTCAGGAGGAATTTTCAGCGCGCTTTCGCCCACTACAAGCGGGCTGGTAATAGAGGCTATGCAGGCCGCGAAAAAAGCGGGCGCCATAGTATCTTTTGATTTAAATTACCGCGCAAAACTGTGGGCGGTCGCCGCCGCGGAACAGGGTCTCAGCGCGGCTCAGGCGAGCGAAGGCGCCGCGAAGACATTGCGCAAAATAGCGGGCTATGTTGACGTGCTTGTCGGCAACGAGGAAGATCTGCAAAAAGGGCTTGGCTTAAAAGGTCAGGACGTTGAAACAAAAGGCAAACTTGATCCGTCCGCTTTTTTTGGCATGATGGAGAGCGTAACAAAAGACTTCCCCAACATAAAAGCGGTGGCTACGACGTTACGCGAAGTTCATTCCACCAACCGCCATTCATGGAGCGCGGTACTGTGGCTTGACGGAAAAACGTATCAGGCCCCCGCCGCTGAACTTGACGTATACGACCGCGTAGGCGGCGGCGACGGTTTTGCCGCAGGCCTCTTCTACGGACTCTTGTCAGGCAAATCCCCCGAAGACTCCTTAAGGCTTGGCTGGGCGCACGGCGCTCTTGTAACCACCACGCCCGGAGACACTTCAATGTTCAGTCTTGATCAGGTAGAAGCCTTCGCGAAGGGCGGCTCTGCGCGGATACAGAGATAGTAGTTTGTAAAATACTTTACAAGAAGACCTCACGCAAAGGCGCGAAGGCGCAAAGGACGCAAAGTTTTTGTATGATAGATTTTCGTTATACAAGATATATTATATTTGTATAAGTATATTTGTATTATAACTATAATATTACAAACAACGCCTTTGCGCCTCTGCGCCTCTGCGCCTCTGCGAGATAAAATTTGGGAATAATTTTTTTTATAAAAGTCTACTCACTAAAGTATTTCTTGGCGTTACCAAATGAAATATCTCTAACTATTTTTTCCAATTTTTGAGTGTCATTTGGATACTCCCCATTTTCTACCCACTTTCCTATTAGGTTGCACATAATTCTGCGGAAGTATTCGTGGCGCGGGTAGGAGAGGAAGCTTCTGCTGTCCGTCAACATTCCTACAAAGGCGGGTAACATTCCCAAATTGGCGAGGACGCGCATCTGCTCTTCCATGCCGTCCCTGTGGTCGCAGAACCACCACGCGGAACCCAACTGCATTTTACCCGCGCAGGTTGAGTCCTGAAAACCGCCCATGATTGTCGCAAGAGGGTAGTAGTCCCCGGGGTTCAGCGAATAGAGAATTGTTTTAGGAATGCCGTTTGAGTCCCCGCCGCTAAGGCTCATTAAGTCAAGAAGGGCGGATAGGTTTTCACATAACCACTTGTCATTTACGGTGTCATACCCCGTATTTTCCCCTAATTTGATAAATTGCTTTGTATTCACATTGCGGATACAGGAAAGATGAAGCTGCATTACAATATTTTTTTTGGCGTATATGTTGCCTAACGAGGCGAGTATTAAAGTTTTATAAGCGTCCTCTTCTTCCGCCGACACTTCTATTCCAATCATGACTTTTTTAAAAGTATCTTCAACATCTTCAATTGAAGTTTCAACGTACGGAACATATTCAAGCGCGTGATCAGAGGCGCGGCAGCCCATTGATATAAAGAAATCCAAACGCTTTTCAAGGGCGGCAAGGACATCGTCGGGTGTTTTAATATTTATCCCGCTTGTTTTAGACAGCGAAATAATGTATTCGACAAAATGGGGACTGTTAATTTCAAGAGCCTTATCGGGGCGGAAGGTGGGAATCACTTTTGTCCCTATTTTTCCGATAGGGGCGGTTCCTTCGGCGATGGCGCGGTGGTATTCAAGCGAATCGACGGGATCGTCCGTCGTTCCTACCGCGTAAATTTTCATTTTTTCAAAGATGCCTTTTACTGACAACTGCGGCGTTTGAAGAAGGGCGTTTGCCTTTTCCCAAATCTTTGGGGCGCTTTTTTCCGTAAGCGGCTCATATATGTCAAAGTAACGCTGAAGTTCAAGATGCGTCCAATGGTACAGCGGATTTCCGATTAAATTTTCCACAGTGCGCGCCCACGCCATGTATTTCTCATAACCTGAAGCGTTGCCCGTAATATATTTTTCTTCTATTCCAAGGGCGCGCATCATCCGCCATTTATAATGATCCCCGGAAAGCCACGCGTCCGCAAGGTCGGTCATCTTTTTGTTTTCCGCTATCTGTGACGGAATAAGGTGGCAGTGGTAATCAAAGACGGGTTCGTCCTTAACAGCCTTATACAAATTACGCGCCGTATCAGTTTCCAATAAAAAATTCTCATCTAAAAATGCCTTCGCCATAATCTCTCCTATTAATACTTGATATTTTATCATAATATGTCTAAATTTAAATATGCCTGCGCGTGTTTCATTTAAAATTTCAATATTGATGTTCCTTGGCAGTCTTGCCTGCGCCGTTGGAATGGTTTTTTTGCTGAATTATTTGCTTTCCGGCCCCAGATTGGGTCCTCATTATGATTTTCTTTTAAATTATAAAAAACCGGCGGTGTCCAAAGAAATTTTAATTATCGAAACTGATGAATTTATAGAAGGAAGCGATTTTTTTACCGTACTTTTAACATTAACGGAGATGGAAGCCGCCAATTTGGTTCTCTCTGGCAGGCTTTCGCCTTCTACAACGCCAATAACGCTGACGGACGCGGATATCCGCATGTTTTTTACCGATGAATACGGCCAACTGGGCTCAAATATCCGCAATTTGTTTGAAGGCATCCGAATGGGATTTGTCTCCCCCACGCAGGCTCCGCTTTTTGTGGAACAGGTGGTAGATTCCGCCCTGCAGGGCAAAGAACGCCTTATTAAAATCTTAATTGACAGGGACGAGGAACTGGTACGCTCCGTAGCCGTCTTTGGCAGTTATCTTGACGCGTATTCAAAGCCGCAGTTGGATAAGGACGGAAAATTAAGGCGCGTAAAACCCATTGAGATTGACTCGTCTTTTGAACACCCTTTATTTGCAAGTTTAAAAAACCGTTATGCGGTTTCGCAGATAGAAACAACCGATAAAAAACTGATTTTATGGCTGCGCGGGCATGACGGGACGGATTTGGACATAACGCTGGATAATGACGGCAATATTATTACGCCGTGGAACGCCGATTTCCGCCTTGTTAACATTGAGCTTTTCCGCAAATACGAAGAAGCGGGAAACGTCATGCTGGAACTTTTGGCGCGGGCGAATGAATTAAAGGTTTTTTCATCAATTTTACCGGAGGACATCCCGCTGTTTCTCGGAGAATACGCAAATACGCTACTGGAAGATTTGATTAAATCGCCTAACAATGAAAACCGCCTGGCGTGGATAGCGGCAAGGGCGAATTATTTTAAAAGCCTTGATGATTTTTTTGCAGGTACTACGGAAACAGATCTTATAAGCGGATACGAAGAATTAATCGCCGATACGGATTCGTCAAAAGAAAGCGAACTTGAAAAATTAATTAATACAAAAAATGAATTGGCGGATATTTTTGCGTTAATGCGCGAAACATACTCGGAATTGTCTTTCAGCCGTGTAAAATTAAAAAGAGAGCTTGAGTTATCCCTTTGTATAATGGGAAATGAGCCAAACGTAAAATATTCCGCAATGCTCGCGAACGCCCTTATTACGGGAAGCCATATAAAACCGGTTTACCCGCGTTATGTGATATATACGTCACTTGCCGCCGTTTTTATCATTTTAATAATTATTTTTATGATGCGGCCTTTAGTCCTTTTGATTGCCGGGATTATTTTAAGCGTATTGTCCACGGCGGTATTCAGCGGTATTTTTATTTTTTATTCCTACTGGATGGATCCGCTTATAATTCTAGGTTCGTCTTTGGTTTCTTCTTTTGTGTTATTTTACTGTAAAAGTTCCTATTTAAATTACAGGGCGCGGGCTTTCCGCTCAGCTTACAGGACGGCGGTCTCCAAGGACGTTTTGCGGAAACTGATAAATTACGGCAGACCCGGTCTTTCGGAAGTTAATGTTTCTTATGCCGCCGTTATCGCGATTAAAGACGTAAATCTTTTTGACAAAGAGGAAGAAGAAGCCGCAAAGGACGCGGGAAAGACGAAAAAGGCTTTTTACGCGCTGGCTAAAAGGGTACTCTTTAATTCCGGCGCCGTTATTGCGGGTTTTGAAGGTGACACGATACTCGCCTGCTACGGTTCCCCACTTGAGCTTCAGCCGAAATTAACCGCCCACAAGTGGGCCGATGACGGACAGCCCATCGCCAAATCATACCATCCCGTTGATAAGGCCTGCGCCCTTGTAAGGCAGTTGTTAAAAAAAGAAAAAATAACGTGGAAGTTCGGCATAGACGCGGGTAATTGCACTTTCTCATGGTCTGCTGAGGCAGGATTTTCCGTAAGCGGGAGCCCGGCGATAAAAGCCAGAACCCTCGTTTCAAAAACGCGTTACAGGGGCCGCGCCCTTATTACGGATTCCGTCCGTGAAAAATTAGGTCTTGATATAAAAGAAACCGCTTCTTTTTCCTTCAACGGCGAAACTTTTTTTGGGTTAAAGCCTTAAAGCTTGTTTTTCGGCCTTGTAACAACTTTTGTAATGGAGTTATTCTGCCCCATCCACAGCCTTACGTTGGTTTCAAGATTGGTAAGTTCCGCGGTGACAAAATAAGTTCTGATACTGCGGTTTCCCTCCCTGTCAACAATTGTTCTTAACGAACCAGTGAGCATAAAATCCGCGCCTTTTTCCTGTCCCAGCCGCGCCGCGGTTTCTTCGCTCGCGTTCCCAAGTTGATCCTGCCTCTCAGCGCGAAGGGCGGCCCTTGTGTCGCCTCCCGCGACAAAGTCAAGTTTGCCGCTGTTAAAAATGACGTTTTCCATAGTGGAGGAAATAATTTCCGTATCAATGTGTTCGTCGCTCGCGTTCTTGAACCTGCCGACAATAACCACAGGTTTTTTATTTCCCCTTGCCTTGATTTCCTGATTGACTCTCGCGTTTGAAAGACATTCATTAATCAGACTTTCACAGACAATTTTAACGTCAACGGCGTTCCAGTAGCCGCTTAAATCATTTTGACTGCCCGACGGTATACGCTTAACATCCTTTGTCGCGCAAGAGGAAAATAAAAAAATCACGCACAATGCGATTAATATTTTTTTCATGTCAATTTCTCCTATTTTAACTTTACAGACTGTAAAAGGTTCAGTCTGCCGCTTTTTACGTGTACATTTGTAAATTTCTCGCTGTAAATAATATTATTTCCGTTACAATAATTTATTATAACAGAATATGTGCCGCTTTCAAGATTAATGCCGCCGATATAGGCCTTATCCGGCAAATAACGGGACATCCTTGTATCGGCCCTTTCCGAAGCGTCCGTCGCCACCCTTGCGGCGACCGCCACCATTAACCCCGCAAACGCCATCGAGTCTTTCTGGCTTTCAGCCGCCATCGCCGCCACATCGGCGACGACATATTTAATGATGGTGCGGATATATGTCTTAATATACATATTGGAATAATGGGCGTTAAAAGTTTCCTGAATTACATCCCCCATATTTTCAAGCAATTCAAGTTCGAATTTTTTTGCGCCGTTAATTTCCACCTCTATCCTGTTAATTTGACTGGGTCTTTTTACCAGCACCGGAAGCTTAAACGTGGCGACTTGCAATACGGGGTGTTGAAAGGGAAGGTATTGAATAATAGTCTGTTCTTCTTTTACCGGGGATAATCCCGTAAAAGTGATAATGTTAAGCCTTGCCATTCCCTCGGGAACGTTCTGCGCGTCTTCTACGGCATTTGGAACATTGCCGACGTAAATATTTCTTTGACCGGAATAAGCCTTATAAACCTGGTTAAATTCAATACGCGCCGAGTCCGCGTCCCCTTCGGCCTGATAAAAAAGCGCCCCCAGGTAACGCGCGAGCGCGGAGTTGGAAAAATTTACGGATTTAACGTCAGGAAGATCGCTAAAGCCCGTTTCATTGTTAAATATATCATTCAAACCGGAGCCTGTTTTTGGATCTTTATAATCGTATTTTCGCGAAATCATATCCAGCTTTCCGTTTGTATTGCTCAGTTTTCTGATTTCCACTAACGCGCCTTCTATGTTGTTTCTGCCGTAATAATTCAGCGCGTTAAAAACATTTATGTAAATATTTTCAAAATCCTCGCCCGGATATTCCTTCACATTATCATTGACAATGTAGGATAAAAAATCTTCGGATATGCTTTTTGTGTAAGCTTCTTCTATCAGGCGTTCGGCGTTTTGCAAATCCGCCGACGAAGCGGCGTAATTGCCCGCATAATGCTCAAGCAGTCCTTTATCCAAAAAGAGCATAATGGAGTTCCTTTGCGAGTACATGGCGTCTTTGCCTTTCTGTTTCTTTACGATTTCGTTAACCGCCTGGTGAAAATTGGAGTCGTCAATGGCATTGTCAATTTCTTTGTATGCGCCGGGACTTATTGAGCATGATAATATGGAAGAAACTAATAAAAATATATTAATAACTTGAAAGATTTTATTAGTTTTTAAGCGTTTTTTTTTCATTTATATTTGTTATTTATTAACTTTTCTTGATATTTTGTCAAGATAAGTTATCTGAAATACCTCCTAAAAATATATTTGCCAACTAATTTTATATTTGTAATTGTATTTCATCTATTATTGATGAAATTGGTTTTACATAATCTTTAAGCCCAATATGATTACTTGCATATTGTAAACGTCTGCTATTATCTGGTAAAAAGAAAATATGACGTTGACTGCCTAATAATGTTAATTTATCATCGGATAAGTCATCATCATAAGTAACAATATGATAAATATGTTTAATTTTAAATTTACTTAAAGTTGATGCATCTGCCGATGATACTTGTTTCCAGCGTTCACGGATTGTTCTTTT
>Ga0268262_10001019_pt1 | contig 35812 bp, 35 predicted proteins | sample TergutNc150P3_FD_190354 | JGI IMG/M metagenome (GOLD analysis project Ga0268262, IMG submission 190354) | Nasutitermes corniger P3 segment gut microbial community from laboratory colony in Florida, USA - Nc150 P3 (SPAdes) (version 2) | ecosystem: Host-associated > Arthropoda: Insects >...
TTCCCGGTGGTTTTGGCGCAGGTGACACACCCGTTCCCATTCCGAACACGGAAGTTAAGACCTGCTGCGCCGATGGTACTGCGCGGGCGACTGCGTGGGAGAGTAGGACGCCGCCGGGTTTTTTATCACAAGGCTCTCTGACTTTTGTCGGAGAGCCTTTTTTTTGAAAATATGGCGCGACCGATATGTTTTTTATTATATTTAATAGAAATCCATAGTTGCAGGAAACGTCCTAAGTGCGACTATAGAAATCCATAGTTGCAGGAAACGTCCTAAGTGCGACTATGGAAATCCATAGTTGCAGGAAACGTCCTAAGTGCGACTATGGAAATCCATAGTTGCAGGAAACGTCCTAAGTGCGACTATGGAAATCCATAGTTGCAGGAAACGTCCTAAGTGCGACTATGGAAATCCATAGTTGCAGGAAACGTCCTAAGTGCGACTATGGAAATCCATAGTTGCAGGAAATGTCCTAAGTGCGACTATGGAAATCCATAGTTGCAGGAAACGTCCTAAGTGCGACTATGGAAATCCATAGTTGCAGGAAACGTCCTAAGTGCGACTATAGAAATCCATAGTTGCAGGAAACAGTCTAAGTGCGACTATAAAAACACATAGTTGCAGAATAGAGGCAAATTCACGAAATATGAAAATACAAGAGTTTATATCCGGGCAATTGGTACAACAATACCGCTATAAATGTTTTAGCCCTACTGTCGTTAATCACGCATGGTTGGTTGATGATGAGCATCTTAATTATTTACTAAGCAGGGCGAATATCATTTTGGGCGAGTTGAACGCTTTTTCCACGCTTATCCCCAACGTGGATTTTTTTATAAAAATGCACGTCAAAAAAGAGGCCGCCAACAGCAGCGGTATTGAGGGTACGCAAACCAATGTCGAAGAGTCGTTGCAAAAAGCGCAAAATCTTGCACCCGAAAAAAGAGACGATTGGCAGGAAGTCGAAAATTACGTTACGGCGATGAATACGGCGATAGATGAATTAACTCGTTTGCCTCTATGTAACAGATTGTTGAAACAAACACATGCCGTCTTGCTTGAGCGCGTAAGAGGCGAACACAAACAACCAGGTGAATTTCGTACGACCCAAAATTGGATCGGCGGAACGAGTATAAACGACGCGGTTTTTGTTCCTCCGCATCCTGCCGATGTTATGGATCTAATGAGTGATTTGGAACAATTTCTTCAAAACAAAAGTATTTTTGTTCCGGATCTTGTTAAGATTGCCATCGCCCACTATCAATTTGAAACCATACACCCGTTTTGCGACGGCAACGGACGTATCGGACGCTTGTTGATTACACTGTATTTAGTCAATGAGGGGCTTTTATGCAAACCCACCCTATATTTGTCTGATTTTTTCGCTAAAAATAAAGCGTTATATTACGATAATCTAACTATGGTAAGGCACAATAACAACTTAACCAAATGGTTGCGGTTCTTTATGGAAGGCATTATACAGACGGCTGAAAGTTCAATTGATACGTTCAAAAAAATTATTACTATGAGGGATGAAATTGAACGCGATAAAATCACCAAATTGGGCAAAAAAACTAAAACCGCCCAACAATTCTTACTTTACCTATTTGAGCAGCCGGTTGTGGAAACGGAAGATGTTATCAAAAAGTTTCATATCAACAAATCTACCGCGTTGAGGTTAATAGACGATTTCGTGGAATTGGAAATTTTAAAAGAAACGACAGGATTCAAACGCAATCGTATTTTTATGTTTAAAGAATATATCCGTTTATTTGAATAGGAATGTACAAAATGAACCGATTACTGACACATCTCAAAGAAAAAAAGAGATCAAGCGAAATGGCGGTTTGTATCAATAGTATAACATTTCCGGAGGTATTTTAAAATTTTTATTTGTATGAATAGACGGAAGAAAGACATGGATTATTCATCATGCACATCCTCTACTACATAACGTCTCACGGCTACGGCCACGCCGTCAGAAGCGCGGCGGTTTGCAACGCGCTGTTTGAGGCTGCGGGCGCTTGCGCCCGTCCCGCCAACGTCGGCGCGGATATTGATAGAGACGGGCTTAAACTGCGCCTGACAGTCTGCACCGACGTCCCGCAATCGTTCTTCAAAGAGGAACTCCCGTTCCCGCATGATTGGCGGCGCGGCGGGTTCGACGTGGGGTGCCTCCAGAGCGACGGGGTGTCCGTATTAATGAAGGAGACGCTTGCGGCCTGCAAGGAAATATCCGTTAACAACAGACTGCGCTTAGACGAGGAGGTACGGTGGTGCAAGTTTAATAATGTCGACTGCGTCGTTAGCGACATCACGCCGTTCGCTTTTGACGTGGCGCACAAGGCGGGGATCCCGTCAATCGCTATCAGCAACTTTACGTGGCATGACATCTACTCGCCCTACGTTGAGCGGTTCCCGGAGTACGGGGAGATGCTGGCGGAGATGGCTGATCAATACCGCAAAGCCTCAATCGCGTTGACGCTCTATCCGTCTTTGCCGATGCCGGTCTTCGAGAGGAAGAAGCCGATACCCATCCTCGGCAGACGCGGCGTAAACCGACGGGAGGAGATTTGCCGTTACTTTGGGATCGACCGAGACAAGCGGCTTGGGGTGATCTACGTAGGGAACTTCGGGCTTGACCGCGTTGACTGGGGGCGGCTTGAGAAGTTCGACGGGTGGGAGTTCGTCGGCGTATACCCGTTGCCGGGCGGGCCCGAAAACTATCACTTAGTATCGAAAGAACAGTTCCGGTACCAAGACCTGTCGGCCTCGGCGGACGCGGTAATAGCAAAGATGGGGTACGGGGTCTTCTCCGAATCGATGCTTAACGGCATACCGCTGATCTACCTGCCGCGTGAGGATTTCGCGGAGTTTCCGGTCTTGGACGCGGAGGCGAAGAGGCGTGGGAGCGGGGTCTGCGTCGACGCCGAAGAGTTTTGCGGCTTAGGATGGTTAAAGGTATTGGACGGAGTTGTCGATAATAATAATATGGTTCCTGACGACGGCGGCGGGGCGCGGGTGTGCGCGGAGGAGATAATAAAAATCGCGAAGACGCGGGATATTAAGCGAATAATTACCGATTTGTTAATGGCGTTGATTATTTTTGTTGGATGTTAATACAGATTGATACGGGCGTACCGATACCATAATTGGAAAGAGAAAAATGAGGACACCGACCGCCGCCGTCGTCACGCAAACGATAATCCTGCTGACCGCCGTGTTCGCGCTCGCCCAGCCCCAACAGCCGCCTCAGCAACCGCCGCCTCAGCCGCCGCAGCCGCCGCCGAGCAGCACCCCCGACGGCTTCAACGGCGCGACGTGGGGCAGCACGGCCGCTCAGGTTCAGCGGGACGTGGGGGCGGCGGGATGGCAGCCCGACCGCGTCGCCCAGGACTTCCCGCAGGAGATGGGCGTAACCGCTTTCAGAACCAACGCAACGATCGCCGGATACAACGCGGCGGTCACCTACTACTTTTGGCGGGACAGGTTCTTCCAAGCCACGGTGCGCTTCAACTTCGACGACCTCGCCTCCTTCGATTTCAACTACAACGTCTACCGCAGCGTCAACGAGTACTACTCGGCGATACGGGCGCGGACGCTCAACTTCGTGCTCGACATATACACCCTGCTCGGCAAAAAGTACGGCAAGAAGGAACCGATTTTCAAGGGGCTCGACCCGCGCTACGCCTTCACGCGGCTCGACGCGTATCTGAAGCAGGAGCGTTGGAATCTGCGCTACCATCCCTACGACTACTACCAGCGGATAGTCACGGCCTCCTACGCCCGTTGGGACTTCCCCAAGACGCGGGTGATCTTCTCCATAAATATATCCGCGCCCGATAAAAGGTTCGACTACGAACTCTCCGCCGCGTCGCTCGACATGCAGAAAGCCGTTCAGACCGAATTGGACAACTTGAAGATGCGGGGGCTTTGAAGCCGCCCCCGTCACGAAATCCTGACCCGTATGTACTCCGCCAACTCCTTGAGGATTGCCCCCTTATCGCCCAAGAACGCTATATCCGCCCACGCCTTTTCTATCAGCTCGTGAGCGTACCTCTTCGACTCGTCCATCCCCACGACGGACGGATAGGTCGCTTTGCCCTTCTCGGCGTCGCTCCCCGCGTCCTTGCCGAGCGTCTCCGTGGTGCCCTCTTCGTCGAGTATGTCGTCCACCACCTGAAAGGCCAAGCCTACGTTGTTCCCGTACGACGACAGCCTTTCAAGCGTGTCGGGCGGCGCGTCGGCCAGCAACGCCCCCACACGGATCGACGCTCTGATCAGCGCGGCCGTCTTGTTCATGTGGATGTACTCCACGGTCTCGCGGCCCACGGGCTTCCCCTCCGATTCGATGTCCACAACCTGGCCGCCGAGCATGCCGCCCGTCCCCAACGCGGAGGCGATCTCCGCTATGATGTCTATCCGCCCCACGGAGGCCAGCGTCTCGAAGGCCGATATGCAGAGCGCGTCGCCGCCCAAGACCGCCAGCGCCTCGCCGAACGCCTTGTGCGCCGTGGGCTTGCCGCGGCGGAAGTCGTCGTCGTCCATGCACGGCAGGTCGTCGTGTATCAGCGAGAAGGTGTGCAGCATCTCAACCGCCGCCGCCGCCTTGAAGAGCCGCTCGTCCCCCTCCGCCCCGCCGCAAGCCTCGTACGCCGCCGCCGCAAGGCACGGCCGCACGCGCTTGCCGCCCGCGAACGTGGAGTAGCGCATAAGTTTGTGGATAGACGCGGGATATCGATCCTCCGGCGGCAGCACCCGCTCGAGCGTCGCGTCGGCGGCCTCGCTCACCCTCTTTATGAACGCTCCAAGTTTATCCATCGCCGTCTCCCGATCCGTCGGTAAAGGATTCAAGGCCCTCGCCCAGAATCGCCGTTGCAAGTTCGCCGTCCTCGCCCCGCGTCAGCTCCAAGAGCCGCCCTTTGGCGGATTTGAGACGGCCGTCGCAAAAACGCATCAGCCGCACCCCGTCCTCAAAATGCCCGAGCGCGGAGTCGAGCGTGAGATCGCCGCTCTCCAGCCGCTCTATCACGCCCTCAAGCTCGGAGAGCGCGGACTCGAAAGTCATTGAGGAACCGCCGTCGGCCGAAGCCGCTTTGCTTTTCGCTGTCGCCATATTATAAATATATATCTCGGGCGGCGGAGTGTTTTGAAAAAGTGAAAAACCGTCGATAAATTCCGCTCAATGACTCGAAATCATGCCGAATCCAGCGTTTTCAACTTTTTTCTTTAATAGTTGATTATAGAAGATACATGAATTATATTAAATGTATAAATTATACGTACGTTTAATTTATACACTTTGACCCCTCGTTATAATCCAAATTTCCGCGTTTTCCCTGTATCGGCGTTGTCTAATTTAAACGTAGGTTTTTTTTAGACGCTTTTGTCCAAATAGGGGGATTTTATATATGCCGACAGCGATTTTCAGCCGTCTACGCTATGGGATCGGAGGGTTTTCGCCCGAAAAAGTCCCGCCGCGCCCCGTGACGGACGCATTCCGCGCTGAAAACGTCCAGCCGCGCCCCGTGGCGGACGCTTCCCGCGCCGAAAATGACCCGCCACACCCCGTGGCGGACGCATTTCACGCAGAAACATCCCCGCCGCGCCCCGTGGCGGACGCTTCCCGCGCCGAAACATCCCCGCCGCGCCCCGTGGCGGACGCATTTCACGCAGAAACATCCCCGCCGCGCCCCGTGGCGGACGCATTCCGCGCCGAAACATCCCCGCCGTGCCCCGTGGCGGACGCTTCCCGCGCCGAAACATCCCCGCCGCGCCCCGTGGCGGACGCATTTCACGCAGAAACATCCACGCCGCGCGGCGGACGGAGCGGCGGTTTACCGTTTATTGAATATGAATTTCAATCCGGAGCGCGTGTAATCGCGGAACTTCCTGTCGCTGCTGATAATCGGCATCCTCTCGGCGATAGCCTGCGCTACAACGATCCTGTCGGTGGGGTCTTTGTGTTCGGGGAAGAGCGGCAGTTCGGCAAGCCGCCGCAGGTGTCCTTCGTCTACGTACTTTATCTTGTAAAGCAGTTCGTCGTTAATATACCCGACAATATCTTTGGCGGATTTCCACGGTTTGACCTCTATCTTCCCGGACTGTTGCAGGTATATCAGTTCCTCCACGCATTTGGACGGGATGTAGATAAGGTTGCCGAATTCATAGAGAATATCCTTAACTTCCGCAGTGAGTTCATCCACAGCGTTGACGCGGAAGTAAAGTATATTAGAATCAATCAAATAGCGTCCGGGTTTCATCACATCACCTCCGGCCAATCATGTACTATGATGCCGAGCCCGAACGGGTGGAGCAGACCCCACGCGCCGCATTTCGACACCGCCCCCCTCCTTCTTGCAAATTCCAGCACTTCCGCCACTTGCTCAAGCCTCTTGGCTTTCTCCGCCGCCGACGCCGACCGCTTGGCCTTTATCATCTTCACCGCCTTCGCCGCCAAGACCTCAACCTCGGCGAGAGGCACCGCCACGGGTTTCCACTCGTCCGCCCCGTCCCTGACCGCCTTCGCCGCCGACAACGCCTTCGGCCGCTTCTTCATCGGCTTCGACGACAACGCCGCCGCCTTCTTCGCATGCTTCGCCGCCATCGCCGACGCTTTCTTGACGGGCTTCGTCCGCGCCGCGACCTTCGCCGTCTTGTTCATAACAGGCTCCTTTGGGGTTGTTGAAAGCAATACGGTAATATTTCTAAATATAATTAACGGGCTCTTATTAGCGCAAGTCGGCATAGTCCGCGACGGGAACGGGGGGACGCTTCGGCTTCGCTCGGCGGGGAATAAACAGAATGGGCTGACGGTTAGTTCCCTTCGACAACGCTTGGGGAACTTACGAGGGAAGATTAAGGCCGCTGAGCGAAGTCGAAGCGGCATTACGTTGGAACACTAAGGCCGCTGAGCGAAGTCGAAGCGGCGGTGGGAGGAATAAAAAACGTCTGAATTAGGATTATAGGATTAAAAAACTGTCTGAACTAGGATTAGTAAGATTTAAAGGATTATAGGATTTAAAAGACTTTGATGTTGACTTTTAATCTTATAATCTGTTTTCTAATCCTAAGAATCCTAGTTCAGACAATGTGCGCAAAAGTCGGACAACATGCGCAATACTCGGACAACGTGCGCAATACTCGGACAATGTGCGCAATAGTCAGACAATGTGTAAAAAGTCGGACAACGATTATAAACCATCAATCATCATTTAACTTTTATTGTGAGAGGGAGGTACGGTATGAGACTGTCCATACTTGCGGTTGCGGCGGTGTCGGCGGTGTTGTGGCTGGGGTGCGGGGACGGGGGGAATCCTGGGGGCGGCGGGGGCGGATCGTTGGAGACGGTGCCGTTGGGCGGGTTGAAGTGGATGACGAAGAATCTGGACGTAAAGACGGCTGATTCGTGGTGCTATGAAAACAGTCCTGACAGTTGCGCTAAGTACGGCAGACTATATACGTGGGAAGCGGCGAAGACGGCTTGTCAGTTGGTTGGGAAGAGGTTGCCGACCTTTGCGGAGTGGAATGCGTTAGTGGCGGAGGCGGGAGGTATTAATATAGCTGGCAATAAGTTGAAATCAAAAAGCGGTTGGAAAAGTTATATCGGTATTAGCAATACTGACGATTTCGGATTTTCGGCCCTGCCGGGCGGCCGCCGCCTTCCCGACGGCGCCGACGACGCGTTCCACGATGCCGGCAATTACGGCTACTGGTGGACGGCTACGGAGACGGACAACATATACTATACGGACGGCTACTACGCTTACAGCCGGCTCATGGACTACAACAACAACGACGTGTACTTGTACTACTACGAGAAGGGCTACGGGCAATCTGTGCGTTGCGTATCCAACTGATTGAGATAGTATAAACATTCCGCGTACCCATCAAGTCGGTGGGTACGCTGTCCCCCCGTTTCCCCGTGTTCTTCTAATATTTCGCCCCCGTCACCCAATTCCTGACCGTCTCGTCGCTCAACAGTTTTCCAATGACCCGATACTTAGAGTTGTTGAGCGGATTGTCGCCGACGATCGGTTCTGACATTACGCCTATTTCTGCGTGATAGTAGTTTGAGTGTATGAAGCGCATGACGGTGTCGGCTTTGTAGATATATCCGATGTGGCAATCCAATCCAACGATATATAAGCCGTCGCCTGTTTTGTTTAAATACGCTATGACTTCCGACATGGGCCTATTGCCGAAGCGTTTGATATCGGATGCGATTTTCACTATTACGGGTTCGGAGGCTAATTGCGCCCATTTGACGTACGGTATTTGAAATCCCGCGTCGGCCAATACCGTGGTGACGAAGTAGCCGCACGCGATATAGCCTTGTCTCGGTGTGCGGGTCGTGCCGTAGAAATCCCACGGGGTGTCGTACCAATGCGGGAAGATCGTGTCGTAGATAGCGTTGATAAGATATTTTTTAGCGTCCGACAGCACAGCCGCCCGATTTTTTTCCGACGCGGCGGCGTAGCGTTTGGAGAAATATTGCTGTTGCGCGCGTATTCTAACTTTCACCGTGTCGTAATCGATGTCGGGTTGTTTGGTGCGCACGTGGTTATATGTTTCTTCGTAGATATCGTAGGCGGCCGCGTCGTCGTCGGAGTCCGCGTTAGCCGTGATCCGTATTTCAGGCATGGATTCCCGCACAGGCGTCTTAGAGCGTCCCGCCGCCCAAAACGCGCCGCCGACGGTCAACGCTATCGCCGTCAACAGCAGTGTTCGTTTATGTCGGGTGAAGATGTTCATAAAAGTTTCCTAATATCGATGTTAAAGCCTAACATACTAAATATAAATGAAAACCGCCTAATGCCATATAAAATTTTTTGGAATTATATACTTGACACGGCAACGGGCGTTCTGCGGAAAATAAAAAAAATCTTGACATTCAAGATGCCGTATATTATCTTATATAGGTAAGGTTCTATATGAAAGGAACGGAATAAAATGGCTGAATTATGCAGATTCTGCGGAATGATTATACAAATATATTTCAGAGATACGCTCAGGCACTACAAGCCGCATATCCACGTTATCTTTGCGGAGTACGAAGCGTCGGTGGGGATTGACGGCACGGTGCTTGCGGGGGAATTGCCTAAGAAGCAGTTCGCGTATCTGCGGGCTTGGATGGTTCTTCACGAAGACGAACTGTACGAGGCTTGGGCGCACGCGGTAAGCCGTGAGCCTGTCGGAAAGATTGAACCTTTGGATATCTAAAAAAGGAAAACCGAAATGTACATAGCCGACGGAATAGTTTACGGAGACGACAGAACGCCGTTCAAGAAAGTTACGGATGTACGTGTTTTGGATGATTACAAACTGCACCTGCGGTTTTCCACGGGCGAAGAGAGGGTTTTCGACGTTAAACCGCAACTGAAATATCAAGTCTACAAACCGTTGACCGATAAAACGCTGTTCGACAGCGTGTACCTGTCTTACGGCGTTCCCACTTGGCAAAACGGGGAGATAGACTTCGCCCCCGATACTCTGTACGAAGAGGGGAAACCGTATTGACAGCCGGACGTAAACTTTCTCAAAAGTCCCTTGCAGGTGTTCGGGATAAACCGATGCGTCAATTTTCAATATTTCATTTATGAACTCTTTATCAAGTTCATCGCCTACATATTTCACGCTAATTATTTTGCTGTATCCTCCTCTCTCCGCCATTTTATTTCCTTTAACACATCGCCCAAAGCCGCCCCGTGTTCGCGGGCGATGGCCGCGATGTCGTCGTATTCAGGTTTAGACCTTCTTACGCCGAATCCGCTTGCCGATTTGATACGTATCTCGCCGTATTTTGTTTGGAGTGTTGATTGTTCGCGGTGCAGCGTATAGCGGTTGACGATGTATTCGCGGATGCCGAGCGTGGATGTATGTTTGAATATCAGCGGGATGATAGTGTCTTTATCATTAATACGGCATAGACAAGTTAATATGATTCCGGCACGTCCTTTTTTCATGACGGTCGGCGTGGCGTAAACGTCGAGAGCTCCTGCGGCCAAAAGCGTCTCTTGGGCGAAAGCTACCGCTTCGGGGGTCATGTCGTCTATTGTGCAGACCAATTCGGCGATTTGGTCGTTGGGGCGGATTATGTTATTAATACCGCTATTATCATTAATATCATTGATACCGTTAACATCATTAATACCGTTGACACCGCCGATATAAACACGCAAACAGTTCGCCCGCTCGAAATCCTTTTTTCCCATTCCGTAACCGATTTTATCAACTGAGATAGTCGGCATATCGCAAAACTTGCCGACAAAGCGTTTGAGCAACGCCGCCCCCGTAGGCGTACAGAGTTCGCCGCTGTCGTCATTCCCGTAAATCGGAATACCGCGCAGTAAGTAGGCCGCAGCGGGGGAGGGGACAGGCATTACGCCGTGGGCGCAACGTACGCTGCCGCCGCCTACGTTCACAGGAGAGGCGAGGATTCGGTCGGGGGATAGCTCGTCAATCAGCATGCAAACGCCCACGATGTCGGCGACCGCGTCCATGTCGCCTACTTCATGGAAGTGTATCTTGTCAACAGGTTTCCCGTGGACATAGCTCTCTGCGTCGGCTATCAATTTGTAAACGCAAAGAGCGTTTTTCTTCGCGTTATCGGATATGTGTAGACTATTGATTAATCGCTCAATGTTGCTATAATCGTTGCGGTGATGGGCGGCGTGATTGTTGCGATTATCGTTGTCGTGGCGATGGCGGTCATTACTGTTGTGATGATGATCGTCGTCATGATGATTGTTATCGTTGAGATGATTATTGTTATGTTGATGGTTGTCAACATGGTGATGATCATTATCATTGCGGCGTTCATCCCCCTCGACATGCCCGTCAACGCTAACAACAACCCGCGTCCCCGCAATCCCGCATTTCACAGACGATTCAACGCGAACGTCAACTCCCGGTATTCCCGCGTTGTTCAACCGTTTCAAAAAATCAACGCGGGCTTTATCATCAAGCAACTCTAACAGCCCGGCCGTTATCATATCCCCCGCCGCGCCCATTCCGCATTCAAAGTATAGCGTTTTCGTCCCCACGTTAAGATTTCCTCTCCCGCCGTTGATGGTTTATCAGGCTCGCCAGGTACCCCGCCCCAAATCCGTTGTCAATATTCACAACGCTCACCCCCGACGCGCAGGAGTTTAGCATTGACAGCAGCGCGGATACCCCTCCGAACGAGGCTCCGTAACCGACGCTCGTAGGAACGCCGATGACGGGGCAGTCCGCCAGTCCGCCGATTACGCTGGTCAGCGCCCCTTCCATCCCCGCGATCGATATGATTACCTGCGCGTCCATGATGTCGCCGAGACGCGCAATCAGTCTGTGCAGTCCTGCCACGCCTACGTCATATAAGCGGACTGTTTCATTGCCCAAAGCCTCTGCGGTGACCGCCGCTTCCTCGGCTACGGGAATGTCGCTCGTCCCGCCTGTGGCGACAACGATCTTGCCGATCCCGTCGGGCTTCGGCATCTCGCCCGCTATCCCTATCCGCGCGTCGGCGTAATAGGTTATCGGGAGGTTCTTGTTGACCGTTTCGGCGGCCTCCTTGGAGAGCCGCGTGATGACGACCGTCCCCTGCCCGCCGCCGCGCATAGCCGAGGCGATGCCGACGATCTGTTCGGGGCTCTTGCCCGCCCCGTAAATCACTTCGGGAACGCCCCGCCGCAGCCCTCGATGGTGGTCGGGTTTGGCGTATCCCAAATCCTCAAAGGGCGCGGTACGCAGCCGAAGCAACGCGTCCTCCGGTGAGACCGCGCCGTCGCGGATTTGGGTCAATAGTGTCAGCGTTTCTTGTCGGTTCATTCATAATCGCCGGTTATTGGTTTATCGGTGTCAATTTTTATCAATGTTAAAACCTTACCTCTTTAAGATACAACATTTGCGTCGGCAAGGTCAAATAAATCGTCATGACATTATAAACATTGCCGGCCATATTGACATTTGACGCGCCGTTATCATATTTTTAGGAAGATAGAGAACGCTTTTGAAAAGACAGTCTATCGCGAAAGGACGAGAGCGCGGTATGAATGCTAACGACGTTGAAGATTCGGCGAAATCAATGAAGACGGTCAAGCCGTCGATAGCGTCGCGGCTGTACGCGGCGATAGCGGCCGCCGTCCTTTTTCTGTCCGTCTGCGCCACGCAGCAGCCCTACGCCCCGCCGCCCGACGACCTCGCGGCCGTCGATTCGTCGTCGTCGCCCGCAAAGTACGTCTTCCTGTTTATAGGCGACGGCATGGGCCTCTCCCACGTCGCGGCCGCCGAGGTCTTCCTCGCCGCGTCGTCCGACAGGATCGGGAACACCGAGCTCTCGTTCACGAGGTTCGCGGCGCAGGGCTTTGTGTCCACGTATTCGGCCAACTCTTACATAACGTGTTCGGCGGCGGCGGGCACCGCCCTGTCCACGGGGTACAAGACGAACAACGGCATGATCTGCATGGGCCCTCACGGGCAGAAGTACAAGAGCGTCACATACACGCTGAAAGACGCGGGGTACAGGATCGGGATCGCCACCAGCGTCTCTATCGACCACGCCACGCCGGCGGTCTTCTACGCTGTGGAGGAGAGCCGCGGCAACTACTACGCCATCGCCCGCCAGCTCGCGCCCTCAGGCTTCGATTTCTTCGCCGGATCGGGCTTCCTGCAGCCGAGCGGGAGCGGCGGCGGCGAAGAGAGCGTGTTTGCGCAGATAGAGAGATACGGTTACGCCGTAGCGCGTACGCCGGCGGAGCTGAAGAACGTCCCCGCCTCGCAAAAGATCGTCATATTGCAGGAGGAGTCCCGCAGTCAGAACGCGCTTGCGCCGGCGGCGGGCCGCACAGACGGCGACGGGTGGAAGCTCGTCGATTTCACGAGGGCGGGGATAGACCGCCTCGACGGCCCAGGCGGTTTCTTCTTCATGGTTGAGGGCGGGCGGATAGACTGGGCGGCTCACGACAACGACGCGGCCGGAGTGGTGTACGAGGTGCTCGACTTCGCGGACGCGGTTGAAATCGCGGTCGAGTTCTACAGAAAACGCCCCGACGAGACGCTGATAGTGGTGACCGCCGACCACGCGACAGGCGGGCTGGCGCTCGGCGTGGGCGGCCTCCCCTACGAACTAAAGCCGGATCTGTTGAACGCGCGGAACGACAGCGGAAGCAAAGCGATGACCGAAGCGGAGATCGCCAAACTGAACGCCGAAGCCGGATTCGGCTGGACAACCGACGCGCACACGGGGGAACCCGTCCCCGTCTATGCGCTCGGAGTGGGCGGCGGGCGGTTCGTGGGTCGGATGGACAACACGGACATCCCCAAGCGGATTTTGGGGGCGATGGGGGTGCGGGGGCAGTTTTAGGATATGGATAGGGTCATGCCTTAAATAGAAAACTCGGAGGTATATTAGAAGGGGCAAGAAGTTCTTCTCACAGCCTTCCCTCTCCGAGTTTCAATACAAATCAGACCGCGACCAATTCACGAGCGGTCACATCCAACATGGGTTCGGCTTCCGAAGCCTCTTTCATCTTCATGAGTTCGGCAAGCAGGGTTTCGCCCGCTTCGCCTAGTTCCTCCGCAAATATTACCGCAAACTCAAAATCATGTCTGCTGTCATAGCCCCTCGGCCCCTCGCCCGGACGCCTTGTTCTCCTTACAAAGGCGGCCATGGCTTCAGGAGTGCCCCAAAACTGCAGTTCAGCGTTATTCATGGTTCATGCCTCCCTTGTGTAAAAATATATCCGTACTTAACCGCATTGTTACTTAACCATTCATTCATCGCATTTTCTAGTTCTTTGTTTATTAGGGAATCGTCTTCCGCTCTCCCGTATTTTTCTTTCGTTCTTCTTATGATTTCCTTAACAAACTTTCTGTCCCTGCACGCCTTTAACATATCTTCGCCCAAAGACGTATTTATTGCGCCGTTACCCCTCTTTAGGCTGACAAAATGCCCGTCAGGCGTTACAACGCGAACCTCATAACCGTCGTCCTTGATAAAGGATATTACATCGCCGTCGGAAAGGTTACACATCCCGTTGTGATGGAGATGCGTAAATATGTTATCCTTTATCAGCCGCCCATCCACCGAAACTTTGTCCTCTTCGCCGCGCTGGTAGAGGAGCACGGCGCCGTCACGGCCTACTACCGCGCCGTCTTCTCGGCCTTGGACCGTTGCTAACGAAAGTTCAACGCTGCGCAACGTCTCGGACGCTTTTTCTTCGTTTATCATGCCGATGTCCCCCCGCCTCATTACTTAATATACCTCTTTTCTTGACGAAAATCAAATATTTTCGGGCGGACATGACAAGCCGACGACCCTCCTCGTAAAATCGTTTAACTAGTTTCGTCCTAGGGTATCCGATTCCTCTACAAAGTTGATGATTTGCCCCTCGCATTTATTTGGCAAAGGAAATGTCAAAGTATCCGGCTTGATAATTGTCACAGAGTTAGATATGACGTCTTCATCGTAAATGGTTATGCGTGCGTAAGGCTGGCCATATTTGCGGATTTGTACCGTATCGCCCGAGACCCACTCGCAATTTTTAGCGGTACTATCCGCGCCCACTCCACCCGTAGTATCGCGTCCGTCCACTCTAACAGGCGTAGGATCATATTCTGGTACTTGTTCCTCCACGGTCTCGACACAACTTGCCCCGCCAAGGGCAATCGCCCCCGCCAACAACAGCGCCATACCATGATTTTTGAACTTCCACATGACAAGCACTCCTTTTTTTGAGGTTAAATTTATCTATTCTAGACGATTTCAAGGCATTTTCAAGTCGCGAAAGCCCCGATCCGACCTGCCGGAAGCCGTCTTCAAGCCGCGAAAGCCCCGAACACGCTTGCGGGAAGACATTTCCGCGAGGTTTTCGCCCCAAACACGTGTGCGAAGGGTCGAACCCCGCGGTTTTACCCCGATCCGCCCGATTTCAAGGTTTCCGCCCCTTTAAAATACCTATCTCCGACCCCGAAAGTCAATATCCGCCCCCGAAATCCGTCCGAATCGTCAAAAAAAATCCCGAATTAAAAAAAATCCCCACTTATCGCGCCATATATTATATTGTTATAGGTATCAATATTTACGCCTTAAAGCCGTAAAAAGCAGTGAAAAGCCTTAAAAAAGCGTGAAAAAGCCGTAAAAACCGAGATTTCATCACATAAACACGTTCTCAGGAGGTTCGCCCCATGCCCCAAAGTATGCCGGTATTGACGCAACTGCCGCCCGAACTCGACTCCTTCATAGCCGAATGGAAGGACAAGCCGGGCAATCTGATCATGGTCTTGCACAAGGTGCAGCAGGTGTACAAGTACATCCCCCGCGACGTCGCGCTGACCGTTTCCAAGAAATTGGACGTGCCGCTCGCCAAGATATACGGCGTGATGACCTTCTATCACTACTTCAAACTCGAAAAGCCCGGCGAGCACCAGATCGCGGTGTGCATGGGGACGGCCTGCTACCTCAAGGGCGGGGAAGACCTGCTCAAGGAGATCGAGAAGGACATCGGCGTAGGGGTCAACGCCACCACCGCCGACGGGCGGTTCTCCGTTCAGGCGGTGCGCTGCGTGGGCTGTTGCGGGCTTGCGCCGGTGATGACGATAAACGGGGAGGTCTACGGCAGCCTGACGGCGGCCCGTATCCCCGAAATCCTCGCGAAGTACAAGAAGTAGCGCGGGGCGGGGGGTTGTCCTAAATGCACCCTACTTTGGCCGACTACATAATGGATCTGACGCAGAACGCCGTCGAAGCGGGGAGCAGTGTGGTTATCGTCGATCTGATCGAGGAGGCGGGGGGCGGAGTGAAAGTGTACATATCGGACAACGGGTCGGGGATGGACGAGGAGACGCTGAAGCGTGTACGCGACCCGTTCTTCACCAACGGGGTGAAGCACGAGAAGCGCAAGGTGGGGCTGGGGATATCGTTTTTGGCGCAGTTTATGGCGCAGTGCGGCGGGGAGTGGGACATCGCCTCCGAAAGGGGGGTGGGTACGTCGCTCTTCTTCGAGTACGACGGAAGGAACATCGACGCGCCGCCTATAGGGAATTTGGCCTCGGCCGTGGTCAGCTGCCTTACTCTGCCGGGGGAGTTTGATTTGCAGTTCAACCGTACGCTTGGCGGCGAGTCGTACTCTGTAACGCGGTCGGAGGCGGTTGAGGTTTTTGGAGATATTAACGACGCGGAGGCGCTTTTGACTCTGCGGGAGTATATCAGGACATCGGAAAACGAATTGAAGGAACTTATCGCAAAGGGGAGTTGATTATATGGCAAAATTGACATTGGCGGAGTTGAAGAAGCTCCGCAGTGACGAGAAGGGAAAGGTTGAGAAGCGCGATGTGGAGGGCAAGACCACGCGGATAATCATCGGCATGGGCACCTGCGGCATCGCGGCCGGCGCCAAGGAGGCGTTCGACGCCTTTTTGGATGAGATAGAAGCGTTGAAACTGTCCGAAGTCGCGGTCACGCAGACGGGCTGCATGGGCCTGTGCCACGTGGAGCCGACGGCGGAGGTGATCGTCCCGGGGATGCCGGAGATCATCTACGGGCATGTCAAAGCGGATATCGCCAAGCGTATCGTGAACGAGCATATCGTGGGGCGCAAACTCGTTGACGGGTACGTATTCGACAAACCTGCGGCGGACATCCTTAAGTGATCGGAGAGGAACAGATGAAGAAACTCAAAAACTATATACTTGTGTGCGGCGGGACGGGGTGCGAGTCGAGCAAGGCCGACGATATCTACCGCAGCCTGATGAAAGAACTCAAAGACCAGAACGCGGACGGCGAGGCGCAGGTCATCAAGACGGGCTGTTTCGGTTTCTGCGAGAAGGGGCCGATAGTCAAGATACTGCCCGACGACAGTTTCTACGTCCACGTGAAGGCGGACGACGCCAAAGAGATTGTCTCCGAGCACATTGTCAAGGGCCGCCAGGTTCAGAGGCTGCTCTACAAGAAGAGCGACGAGAAGATCCACACGAAGATCGAGGACATCGACTTCTACCAGAAGCAGGTGCGCGTGGTGCTGCGCAACTGCGGTTTCATCGACCCGGAGAACATAAACGAGTACATAGCCCGCGACGGGTACGTGGCTCTGGAGAAAGTGCTCTTCGAGATGAAGCCCGACGATGTCATAAAGGAACTTGAAATCTCCGGCTTGCGCGGCCGCGGCGGCGCGGGATTCCCCACGTTTCGCAAGTGGATGTTCTCCAAGGGCGTTCCGAGCGATCAGAAGTTCATCGTCTGCAACGCCGACGAGGGCGACCCCGGCGCGTACATGGATCGCAGCACGCTTGAGGGCGACCCGCATTCGGTGCTTGAGGCGATGACCATCGCCGGGCATACGGTGGGCGCGAACCAGGGGTTCATCTACATCCGCGCCGAGTACCCGTTGGCCATCCACCGCCTTGAGATCGCCATCAGGCAGGCCAAGGAGAACGGTCTTTTGGGCGACGACATTCTCGGAAGCGGTTTCAACTTCGACATAGAGATAAGGCTCGGCGCGGGCGCGTTCGTCTGCGGCGAGGAGACGGCGCTCTTGGCCTCCATCGAGGGCAAGCGCGGCATGCCCGTTCCCCGCCCGCCTTTCCCGGCGGTAAAGGGTCTGTGGGGCAAGCCCACCGTTATCAACAATGTGGAGACGTGGGCGAACATCCCCGTTATCATAATGAAAGGCGGCGCGTGGTTCGCCAAGATCGGGACGGAGAAATCCAAGGGCACGAAGGTGTTCGCCCTCACGGGTAAGATAAAGAACTCCGGTTTGATTGAAGTCCCGATGGGCATCACGTTGCGCGAGATCATCTACGAGATCGGCGGCGGCATTCCGGGCGGCAAGAAGTTCAAGGCCGTGCAGACCGGCGGCCCCTCCGGCGGCGTTATCACCGCCGACTACTTGGACACGCCGATCGACTTTGACAACCTCGCCAAACTCGGATCGATCATGGGTTCGGGCGGCATGATTGTCATGGACGAGGACGACTGCATGGTTGACGTGACCAAGTTCTACCTTGAGTTCACTGTGGACGAGTCGTGCGGCAAGTGTTCTCCTTGCCGTGTCGGCGGCCGCCAGCTCTTCAACCACTTGGAGAAGATCACGAACGGCGAGGGCACGGAGGAGGACATCCGCAAGATGCGCCTCATCGGGAAGGCCATGCAGAAAGCGTCGCTTTGCGCTCTCGGTCAGACCGCGCCCAACCCTGTCGTCTCCACGCTCCAGTATTTCGAGAGCGAGTACATGGCCCACATAAAGGAGCGCAGGTGTCCGGCGGGCAAGTGCAAGAAGATGGTCAGGTACTCTATCCTCGCCGACAAGTGCATAGGCTGCGGCATGTGCGCGAAGAAGTGTCCGGCGGGCTGTATCAAGGGCGAGAAGAAGCAGCCGCACGTAATAGACTCCGCCGCTTGCATAAAGTGCGGCGCGTGCGAAGAGGCGTGTAAATTCAAGGCAGTCGTCAAGAACTAGAAAAGGAGCAAGACCTATGGATAATAAGATGATTAACCTTAAGATAAACGGACGGCCCGTGACCGTGCCCGCCGGGACTACGATCCTGCAGGCCGCCCGTGAGATAGCGGTGAACATCCCAACCCTCTGCTGGCATCCCGACCTCGAGGCGTGGGCCTCCTGCGGGATATGCATTGTGAAGGCGGAGAATTCGCCGAAAATGCTGCGCGCCTGCGCCACCGCCGTCGAGGAGGGGATGTCCATAATCACCCACGACTCGGAGATAGTGGAGGTGCGCAAAACGGTGCTGGAGCTGATTCTCTCCACGCACCCCAACGACTGCCTCGCCTGCCCGCGCAACCAGAACTGCGAGTTGCAGAGGCTGGCCGCCGAGTTCGGCATCCGCGACAAGACCTTCCCGCCGCGTCTGCGCGACCTGCCGGAAGACTCGTCAACGACCTCTCTGGTGCTAAATCCTGAGAAGTGCATACTGTGCGGCCGTTGCGCCAAAGTGTGCCAGAACCTGCAAGGCGTGTGGGCGCTGGAGTTCCTGAGCCGTGGCGAGAAGACGCGCATCGCGCCCGCCGCCGACGTCCGCTTGAACGACAGCCCCTGCATACGGTGCGGTCAGTGTTCGGCCCACTGTCCCGTGGGCGCGATCTACGAGAAGTCGGAAGAGCATATCGTTTGGAACGCCCTCCGCAAACCCGACATGCATACGGTTGTGCAGATAGCCCCCGCCGTCCGCGTGGCGATTGGCGAGGCGTTCGGCATGCCCTCCGGTTCGGTCGAGACGGGCAAACTCTACGCCGCTCTGCGTCAGCTCGGATTCAAGGCGGTCTTCGACACAAACTTCTCCGCCGACCTCACCATCATGGAGGAGGGGAGCGAGTTCGTGGACAGATTCACGAACAGGAGAGACGACGCTCCTATACCGCTGATCACCACCTGCTGCCCAGCGTGGGTTGACTACTTAGAGAAATTCTACTGCGACATGATACCGTATTTCTCCACGGCCAAATCGCCTCAGGCTATGCTCGGCGCGTTATCCAAGACCTACTACGCGCAGAAGATAGGCGTGGCTCCGGAGAAGATTTTCATGGTCTCGATAATGCCCTGCACCGCCAAGAAGTTCGAGATCGCCCGTTCCAAAGAGATGTCGTCCAGCGGTTGCAAGGACATCGACGTATCTTTGACGACGCGCGAGTTGAGCCGTATGATAAAGTCGGCGGGCATAGACTTCAAGAACCTGAAGGACGAGGAAGCCGACTCCGTACTCGGCGATTACACCGGCGCGGGAACGATCTTCGGAGCGACCGGCGGCGTAATGGAAGCCGCGTTGCGTACGGCGTATCATCTGATAACGAAGAAGGAACTCTCCGACGTAAACTTCAACGACGTTCGCGGTTTAGAGGGCGTCAAAGAAGCGACAATCGATGTGGACGGCACGAAGGTGAGGGTAGCCGTAGCCCACGGCATGGCCAACATCGCCGCGGTGCTCGACAAAATCAAGACCGCTCTCGCCGAAGGCAAGGAGACCCCGTACCACTTCGTAGAGGTGATGGCCTGCCGAGGCGGTTGCGTAGGCGGCGGAGGCCAGCCCTACGGCGCGGACGACAAGGTGCGCAAACTGCGCGCCGACGGTCTGTATCTTGACGATGAAAAGTCCAAATTCCGCTGCTCCCACAAGAACCCGCAGATCGCCAAACTCTACGAGGAGTTCTTGGAAAAGCCGCTCTCCCACAAGTCGCACGAGCTGCTGCACACGAGCTACGAGCCGAGGCCGGAGTATCGGTGGTAGGGTCGGGCGGGGTCGGTGGTTGGGTGGATGTTGGATGATGGTAGGATTGAGGCGCGTTCCCTTGGGGGGCGCGTCTTTTCTATATTTATTATGGATTATAACGCTCAAGACTGTAATCGCGCAAGTCTAATAAAAATCATAGGAGGATTTTTTATGAAAAAGATCTTGGTTTCTTTTTGCGTTTTGTTTTTAATTTCCACATCCGCGGTTTTTGCGGAATCGCCTCAAAACAACGGTATTGAGTATTTTTTGGGTACCGGAAAACTATCAATGTTTGCTGGGCCTTATACCCGTTTACGTTTCATTAATAACACATTGATCACGGGGATGGGCGGCGGCGGGATTATATGCTGGGATCATCGGTATTATATTTATGGACAAATGACCACGTATGACTCTAAAGTGCCTAATAATGACGGGATAGAAATGGGGTTGGTAAATTATGGCGCGACTATAGGTTATATCTTTTTCCCGCAGAATAAGATACATTATTCCGCAGGCGTTCAGTTTGCGGATAATAATATTGTATTCCGTGAGAGCAGCGGGTTAAAGCTTAATAATGACATTAGTTTTTTTTCAATCGCGCCTGAAATAAATATTGAGGCGAATATTTTAGAGTACTTACGGATATACTTGGGCGCGGGTTGGCATTTTGCGATTACAGATGGCGATTATCGCGGTATTAACAGTAAAACATTAAGCGGATTCTCAATTAATTGGGGATTCCTTATGGGTAAATTCTAACAAATTCATCCGAAGTACTTACCATGAACAAAATCCCGCTCAAACTTACACTCTCCGCTTTAGGCCTAACAATCCTTATATTGGGCCTTTTGCTATATCTAAGGGTGATATGGTTTGTATATCCGAATAAAAGCATATATCAAGTAGACGGCCTCGACGTATCGAACCATCAGGGGGTTATTGATTGGAAGAACGTTGACGCGCGGTACAAGTTTGTTTTTGTTAAGGCGACGGAGGCTGTGACGTTTGTTGATAAGAGTTTTCTTGAAAACGTCGAAGGTGTTAAACGGACGGGAAGATTGCTTGGGGCGTATCACTTTTTTCATTTGAATTATGACGGCGCGGAGCAGGCGGAAAATTTTATTAATACTGTCGGCGGTGTTATTGACTTGCCTCCGGTGATAGATTTTGAGTTTACCGGAAATCCGAAAACATTCGGCAAAAGTGAGACTGAGTTGCTAAGTGAATTAAAAAAATGTATCGATAAATTAGAAGAACGCTATAAACACAAGGTAATAATTTATACGACACGTGACGCATACAATTTTGTCATAAAGGATAACATTGATAATCCGCTATGGTATCGTTCAATTATATTACCGTTAAACAAAGATATGCCGAACGTGCTGTTTTGGCAATATCATAACAGCGCAAGGGTCAACGGGATAAATAAACCTGTCGATTTGAATGTATTTATGGGGAGTATGAAAGAATTAGGTGATTTGGTTATGAAGGAATGATAGAAGTATCTTTTATAGATAATGTCTTGGCTTACCGAATGAATCTTGACATCTCAGCCCTTCCGATAAATTCCCACCATAGTAACGTCATCATAAGGATCCGCCCCCGCGCAGTGTTCTTTCAGAGCGTCTTTCACTCTGTCAACCACGTCGTTGAGCGAAGAGTACGGTCTTTCTATCAACTCCGCGAAGCGTTTTTGTTGGAGGAATTCGCCCTTTTCGTTTTTCGCCTCTATAACGCCGTCGGTGTAGAGCAGCAGCATTTCGCCCGGTTGCAGGGTTAGTTTCTCTTCGCGGTATTTTAGATCGTCTTTTATGCCTACGCCTACGGCTGGGCCTGTCGGGGGGAGCCATTTGGCGATTTTTCCTTCGGGTTTAAGCAGCGCGGGCGGGTTGTGACCCGCGTTGATGTAGGCCACTTCGCCGCTTTTCGTGTCTAACAGGGCGAAGAACATCGTGGCGTACATGAAACGTCCTTTGGATGTATGGTGATGGTGCACGATGTAGCGGTTTGTCAGTTCCACCGCGTTTAACGGATTGGCCGCCCCCTCTACGGAGTGTTCGGAGAATGCGCGGATCAGGCTGCGTATCAGCGACATGAAGAGCGCGGCCCCTACGTCTTTGCCTGATACGTCGGCTATGACGAACGCGATCCGTCCGTCTTCCAAGGAGAAAGCGTCGTAGAAGTCTCCCGACACCTCGCGGGCGGGCATGAAGAGCGCGCGCGACTCCCAGCCGTGCGGCTGCGGCATGGACTCGGGCAGAAAACTCTCTTGTATCGTTCTGCCTATTTGCAGTTCGCGCTGTATAGCCTCTAAGCGCAGGTGTTCTTTCTGCCTCAGCACCTCCAGCTCTTTGTACGCCTCTTCGAGTTTTAGGGACTGCTCTTGGATCTTTTTCATCAGGAGCGCGCCCTGCAACGCGCCGCTCAGGTGTTCGCCTACTATGTCGTAGATGTAGCCTGTGAGCGGGCCGTCTTTGAATACTGCCATCCCCAATTGTTCGTTCTTGAAGTGGAGCGGCTGTACGATCATGTGGAACGGTTCTTGCGATTCCTTTAGCCCGCCGGGTACGAGGTCTTTAGTGGGGAAGAACATGTCGTCTTGCGCCGGCGCGTCCTTTTTCCCGCGGCGCAGGGCTATTATCGGCTTGGAGTTGAGGAAGTCTTTGGTTGACTTGTCGTAGAGCGAGAGCGAGAAGTCGTTTATCTCCAGCATCGGGAACATCTTTACTATGGCTTGCGACAGCGTCGGGATGTCGAAGGAGTTGGCGATTGAGTGGCCGACCGAGCGCATCAGCGCGGCTTTTTGCTCCGCTTGCAGGCGTTTGTGCGCTTGCTGCCTTGTGGCCGCCTCGCTGAACAAGTTGTAGCTGTCGTGCAGGAGGTTGTCGGCGGTCTCGGTCTTTGCCGCGTCCAACCCCATCGTGAATTTGCGTATGGTTACGAGTATCTTCTGCCATTGGAGGATCTCGTCGCTCTCGACCGCCGCGAGCGTCGCCGCGCGGACCATGCGGTTGAGCGCGGACAGGAATACGCCGCTTCTCGTCCCCTCCACCTCGTCGAAGAACGACGAGGCGATCTCCCTCAGATCTTCGTCGTCTATCGACGCGCCCATCTCCATGGCCACGAAAGAGAACAGCTCGGAGGTGAGGAGCTCTTTGAGGCGGCCGATGTCGCTTGACGGGCGTTGAAGTATGGTGAACGTGCGCCTGTCAAGCGCGTGGTTCGGGTTGATGAAGCAGCCGCACGACTGCCGTATGGAGAGCGGCGTTTGCAGGGACGTGCGCCGAGGCACCTCTATGCCGTTCATTTTTGACAGCAGCAGCTCCACGGCGGTGCGCCCTATTTCGTAGAGCGGCTGCCGCACCGTGGTCAGCGGCGGAGTGGTGAGCGCGCTCTCCTCTATGTCGTCGAACCCTGTGACCGCGACGTCTTCGGGCACGCGCACGTTTCTCTCTAAGAGCGCGGCTATCGCGCCCAGCGCGGTCTCGTCGTTGGCGGACACAAGCGCGTCGAACTCTATGCCGCGTTTGAGGAGTTCGAGCGTGGCCTTGTAGCCGCCGCTGCGCGAAAAGTCGCCCGCCGCTATGCGCTCCTCCTCGCAGGCTATGCCGTTCTCTTTAAGGTACTTTCTGAAGAAGTCGAGCCGCTGGTCGGCGTCCAAGTTGCCCTTCGGACCGCTGATGAAGGCGAACTTCTTGCAATGGTGCGAGTTCGCCAAGTGCGAGATCAGACCCTTCATGCCCGACGAGTTGTCAACTATCACGGCGGGGATGTGTTCGAGAACGGGGGCGAGAGAGACAGTGGGCAGCGCGCTGAAGCGTTCCATGAACTTTGCGAACTCCATCTCGGTGATGAAGTTGTTGAGCGTGCCCGATATTATCACGCCGTCGAACTTAGACGTGTCTATGTGGTTGTAGATGACGTTGCGCTGAACCTCGTAGGGGTTCTGCGGCGATATGCGCAGCGCCCCGCCCGCGAAGCAGACGACGTTGCAGCCGTTCTCCTTCGCGCAATCGACTATGCCGGGCCATAGAGACGCGTAGTACAGACCCGCCACGCCTTCGAGCAATAGGCAGATGTTCTTCATCGCGTCAGCCCATGGTCACGTTGACTTCGTGCGTTTTGCCGTCCGTAAAGGCGGGAACGACGGGCTTGTCGAGCGTCTTTCCGTCAACGGAGATCGACTTTACGCCCCGGCAGACGCGGCCGGGATTGTCCACGCGTATCACGTAGCGGCTCCCCCGGAAGCTGCGCTCCACGGAGAAGCTCTTCCAGTCGGAGGGGACGCACGGATCGACCAAGAGGCCGTCCATCTGCGGGCGCAGACCCATTATGTAGCGGCTCGCCGCCTGATACGTCCACGACGACGTTCCCGACAGCCAGCTGTTGCGCGCCAGACCGAAGAGCGGGTGCTCGTCGCCCAAAATGTTCTGCGGGTAGACGTAAGGCTCGCACTCGTACTCGTCTATAATGTCGTTCTTAGTGGCGGGGTTGATCTGGTTGTAGTACTCGTAGGCACGGTTGCCGTCGCCCATGACCGCCTCGGCGATCATCATCCACGGGTTGGTGTGGAGGAATATGCCGCCGTTCTCCTTCGCCCCGGGCGGGTAGGTGGTTATGCCGCCCTTCGACGGGTCGAAGCCGTTGAAGCCCGGCGTGGAGAGCTTCAGCCCCTTTTTGGTGTTGAGCATCTTGCGGGCGGAGTTCAGCGCGGTGCGGCCGTGCTCCTCCGTGGCGAGCTCCGCCAGCACGGGCCACGCCTGCGTGTACAGATATATCTTGCCGTCGCTGTTCTGGTTCGACCCCAGCGGCGCGCCGTCGGCGTTGTAGTAGCTCACGTACCAGTCGCCGTCCCACGCCCGCTCGTTGAGGTGCTTCTTCATCACCGCGTGGTCGGCCCTGTAGACCTCGATCTTGTCCTTGTGGCCGAGGAAGGTCTCCAAGTCGATCATCTCGAGCAGGGCGCGGCTGTAGAGGCACGTGTTGAAGATCGACTCCGCGCCCGTGGGCAGGTTCACGCAGTCGTTCCAGTCCGCGAAGCCCAAAAGCGGCAGGCCGTGGTTGCCCAAATTGTCCTTAGTGAAGTTCAACGCCCGCGCCAAATGGTCGTAGACGCTGCCCGACTCCACGGGAGCCCCCCACGCGTCCTTTTCGTAGTACGAGACGTTTTCGTTCAGGAAGCCGCTGTCGCCCGTTTCCTTTATATATGCGCTCACGGCCAGCACGATCCAAAGATGGTCGTCGCCGTAGTACTGCGGGCGGTCGGGCATCTCGTGCGCGTCGCCGTTGGTCGCCTCCATGCTCATGGGGTTGAACTGGTGCATGGCCGAGCCGTCTTTGTTCTGCACGGAGAGCAGCTTGACTATCAGCTCTTTGGCCTTGTCGGGCATGTGGGCGACCACGCCCATCACGTCCTGCGAGCTGTCGCGGAAGCCCAGACCCCGCGTGCCCATGCCGAGCTGGTAGTACGACAGGTAGCGCGACCAATAGTAGGTGGTGAAGCACTGGCGCGGGTTGTGCACGTTGATCATGCTGTTGAACGCCGGGTCGGGCGTGTCCACCTGCAAGGCGGTCAGGTACTTCTCCCAGAACGCCTTCAGCGAGTTGAAGGCCTTGTCCACCTCGTCGGGGTTGCGGAAACGCTCTATCTCGGGCTGGGCGACGGCCAAGCTGTCCTTTTGGCCGAGCTGGGTGATTATCCGCCTGCTCTCGCCGGGTTTGAGCGTCCCTAAGCGGTGCATGAGCGCGGCGATGTTGTCGCCCCTGTGGATTTCGTTGTTCCCCAGCTCGTCGGCCTTGAGCGCGCAAGGAGCCGCCCACGTGCCGTACTCGTTGTCGCCCAAAAACACCCGCCTGTCGGTCTCGAAAGAGGAGGCGGCGGCGTTCGAGGTGAAGTAGTTGACCTTTATGTCGCGGAACATGAACGGATACTGGACGAGCGTCCGCACCCCCTCGCTGTTGGCGAAACAGCGCGACTGCATGGTCTGCGGCACCCAGTCGGCGTTCGTGAACTGCTTGACCGCGTCCGGGTGCGTGTATTCGAGCACGGGGATAACGTCGATTTCGAGCGGCGAGCCCGACACGTTGGTCACGCGGATGTCGCGGATCTCGACCTGCGCGTCCTGCGGGATGAAGATCGTGCACTCGGTCTTGACGCCGTGGAACACGGAGACGATCTTGTTGTACCCCAGCCCCACGCGGCACTCGAAAGATTCGTACTCGTCGAGGGTCGGCACGAAGAAGGGCGAAAAGACCTTATAGCCGCCGTCTTTCTTTATCCTTATATAGAGCGTCTCGCCCTTGAAGTCGGAGGAGGGCATCTGCTGGATGTACTTGGTGATGCGGTTGAGCGACGGGTCGCCCTTGCAGACGAGCGCGCCCCCCGTGTGGTCCACAAACCCGCCGAAAGCCAGGTTGCCGATGTAGTTGATCCACTTCACGGGAGTCTTAGGGTTGGTTATGACGTACTCCCGCGCTTCGTCGATAAAATCGCCGTACTTCATCTTGCCGAGTCCTTTTTTGAGGGGTTAGCGCAATTACAGCCTAATACTAATATAAATATCCGCGTCGGGCAAAGTGCAAATTTTTAATTTTTTGCGCCCGAAGCCGACGTGTTTACCTCGCCGTAGGCAACTTGTTTATCTCGCCGTAGGCAACCTTAGTTCAGACAATGCGTAAAATAGTCGGACAGCGTTTAATAACCATAAATCATCGCTTAAATTTTGTTGGAAAGGAGTATCGCATGAATTTCTTTAGCGTTGCGAAGTTGGGACGGACGCTGTTTTTGACGGCGGTTTTGTCGTTGCGGCGGTTTTGTAAGCGAGGCGGGCCGGCGGTCGGCGGGTCGGCCGTCGCCCCCGCCCCTGACCGCCGCGAAAAACAATCACCTGTCGATCTTCTTGATCTCGTACCTCATGACCCCCTTGGGAGCCTTGACCTCAATCTTGTCGCCTACGGCGTGGCCGAGGAGCGCGGTGGCTACGGGGGAGTTGATCGATATCTTTCCAGCCGCAGGGTCGGCCTCGTCGGTTCCCGTGATCCAGTACTCCACCTCTTCCTCGTACGAGAAATCCCACAGCGTCACCTTAGTTCCGATCACCACTTTGTCGGTTGAGATGTTCTCGGTGCTGAAAATCTCCGCCGAGGCGATCTTTTCGTGCATCTCGTTTATGCGGATGTCGAGCATTTGCAGGGCGTGTTTCGCCGCTTCGTACTCCGCGTTTTCGCGCAGGTCGCCGTGGGCGCGGGCCATCTCCAACTGCTCCAAAATTTCGCGCCGCTTCACGGTCTGCATCAGTTTGAGGTCGGCGGCCATCTTTTCGTATCCCTCGCGGGTCAGATATGTCTTTTCCACGTCAGCTCCTCCCTTTCATCGCGTTGGCCCTGTCGAGCAGCGGTTCGTAGCGGGCGCGGTTCTCGGGGTCTTCGGCTATAGAGCGTTCTATCGCGGCGGCGGCCTCGTCGAACATGTTGTGATCCATCAGGAACTCGTGGTGGATGCCTCGCGCGCGCCAGTCCCAGGGCATCATCTCCACGCACTTGTCCAAGAAGGCGACGACGGAGGCGAGTTTCTCCTTGTAGGTTCTCTCCGCTTTCGCGGCATTCTCCGTGACCGCCGCCTCCGCCGACTCGGCGGCTTCCGCCTTCAGCGTCTCGGCCTCGCGTTTAAGCTTGTCCATAGGGGCGCGGAGGTCGAAGGCTATTTGCAGGTAGTTCGTCAGCAGACGGCGGGAGGTGTCGTTCCTTTTGGCCTTGCCGATCCCGCGCAGCGAGTAGCCCGTGTCTATGGTGGCGACGGTGCGCTCCAGATTGTAGCTGTTCTCGGCGTTCACGGGCTCCCGCATGATCTTGTAGACTAACCCCTGCGCCTGAAGGTACGGGCCCAGACCCATCAGGTTGTCGTCGGACACGGTCATCGCGAAGTAGACGGGCTTGCTCCACTTCGTCGCGTCCACGATGTTCAGCACCATCATGTCCTGTACGCGCAGGACGCGCTGGGATTCTATCCCCGGCAGTATCAGCGATATGCCCGCTTTTTTGAGCGTGTGCTGGGTCGGCTTCTGGAACGGGTTGAGCCTCGGCTGGAGTTTGTCGATCTCCTCGTTCGTGTAGCTTATGGGCACCGAGGGTTCGAGCTTTTTAAGCTGTTTGATGTACCAGTCGGTGTTGACGAGGCTGAGGTTCACGACGCGCACGTCTTTGCGCACCCCGTAGGCCTCTTGCAGCGCCCAAAGGGGGAAGGTGTCGTTGTCGCCGTTTGTGAAGAGTATGCCGTTCTCCTCGCAACTGTTCAGGAGGTTGTATGCGTAGTCGTACGGAACCCAGTCTCCCGCGCGGGTGCTGCGGTCGTAGTTCGCGGCGGCGGGGACGACGGGGGAGAGAGCGATCGCGCCCGCGCAGACGGGGGCGACGAGCTTCCGCATGAACTCGTCTTTGGAGGTGAAGAGCGCGTGCAGAAGGCATACTCCCGCGAGGCCTATCCACATTCCGAAGTACATGAACCCGGCGGTGAAGAAGTAGTCGCGCACCCTGACCTCGCGGTGGACGACGGGCATCTGTCCCGGCTGGCCCGCGCGCACCCACTGCTCGTAGTCGTAGCGTTCGGGGCGCAGACCGTCGGCGAAGTTCATGTACAGCACCATCCCGACTGTGGTGAGCAGCGTGAGCGAGATCAGGAATACGGCGGCGTGGCGGTTCTTCCTGTACAGATACCGCCACCCGTAGATCATGAACGCCGTGGGGATGAGGTATATGATTAGCTTGCCCATGCCCTGAACGAACCCGCCCTTGAAGAAAGACTGCGCCGTATCGTTCGGGCCCAAGAGGAAGAACTGCGTCAGGTGGAAGCCGCCGAAGCCCATGTGCTCCTCTATGCCGAACTGGTTAGACCACAGACCGCGCCGCCAGAACATGCGCGAGATCATGCTCTCGGAGCCGTACTGCCGCCTTTCGAGGAAGTCGATCAAGGCGTTCAGCGTCGAGGGGTGGTTTTCGTTTATCATCGGCTCAAGCCCCGCGCGTATGGGTATCGTGACGTGCACCGAGTAGCCGGCGATGGCGAAAAAGGCGAGGAGGAAGCAGAACCGCCACTCGTACTGATGTTCCTTAGAAGTCAGCGACATGATGAGCGTGACGGTCAGCGTGACCGCCCCCAGCACCATGAACGCCGAGAGGCTGTAGATCACCACCGCCATGAGGATTCCCGTGATCCACAGCCGCCAGTCCGTGCGCTTCTTCTCGTCCCACAGTATCATAAAGAGGAACGCGGGCGGGAAGACGATCATGGTGAACATGTGCAGCCCGATGCCGAGGAAGCCTAAGAACGCCACGAGGATGAGGAGCTTGTCGCGGTCGGCGTTTTTGCTTCGCGCCCAGACGAGCATGAGCAGGGTGCAGACGGCTATGAACAGCATAGATATATTGTATACGGAGGTCTCCACCGCGCTGAACCAGAAAGTGTACCCGAAGGCCGTGAAAAGCCCCCCCGCGATCCCGCCCGCGCAGAGGCAGATCCGCTTCCAAGCCGTGTCGGGCTCGCCGACGAAGAGCTTGCCCGCCTCGACTATGGCGAGGAAGATCACTGCGGCGGTGAGCGCGCTGGCGACGGCCACCGCGAAGTTCATGCGGAAGCCCACGTCGCTGAAAAAGGCCGTGAACACGCTCGCCAAGCGCATGAGGAGCACGAAAAGCGGGTTCCCCGGCGGATGCGGCACGCCGAGCGTGTGCCCTGCGGCGGTGTACTCCCCGCAGTCCCAGAAAGCGACGGTGGGGGCGACCGTGGCCGCGTAGACCCCCAGCGATATGAGGAACACTGCGGCGGCGGAGAGCCAAGAGTAGAGCGCGTTTTCGCGATTCTGTTCCAAAACAAAGTCCTTTCACACGTCCGTAGGCGGGTTTTAGGCCGTACGGCGCGGTTTATGGTTGTGGTTACCGCAAGGATACCGATATTCGACGGTAAGAATCATATAAAATACATTACCGGCGCGCCGCAGGTCAACAAAAAAATGTGGACGGTCAGGAATCGCCGTGCGGCGGTCGGTCGGCCGTTTGACTTTCAGGGGCGCGGCGGGCTGGCAAGCGGGCGGCCTACGGTGAAAAAAATCGCCCGTCCGCGCCGCCCATGATATATATTTATAGATAGATAACCTTTATTTTTACCGAAAAAAGGGGCTTATCATGGCAAACCGCACGCTGATTTCTTTCGACTACGCGGTGAAATACCTGCTGCGCGAAGAGGAAGACTACGGCATACTCAGCGGCTTCCTTACCGAGCTCATGGGCAGGAAGATTGAAGTTATCGGGCTTATCCCCGAAGAAACCGTCAAATCCGATCCCGACGAAAAGACCAACCGCGTTGACCTGAAAGCGAAGCTGGACGGCGGCGAAACCGCCGTGTTCGAAATACAGTTCCATCAGGAATACGACTTCTTCGGCAGGGTGCTCTTCGGCGTAAGCCACGCGATAACAGACCAAGTCCGCAGCGGGAAACTGTACAACATAAATAAAGTCTACTCCATAAACATAGCGTACTACAACCTGACCGCGAAACGCGAATACCTGTTCTTCGGGAAGTTCAGCGGCTTTCAAGGCATCCACTTTCATGAAGAATCTATCCCGTTCGCCCAACCCGCAACCCAAGACTCGAAAGAACTCATCGATATTCATCCCGAATACTATTTGATACTGCCGAATATGTTTGACGAGACATTGCGCGGGAAATTCGACGAATGGATTTATATGCTGAAAAACTCCGAAATCCGCGATGACTTCACCGCCGCAGGGATAGAAGAGGCTAAGGAGAAACTAAACGAATTGATCCTGCCGCCCGACAAACTCGCGGCATACCATAAGTACATGGAAAACATCCGAAGCATAAACAGTCAGGCTATCGCGGCGAGAATAGAGGGCAAAGACGAAGGCTTGGCGGAAGGCAGAGCGGAAGGCAGAGCGGAAGGCAGAAAGGAAATTGTCTTGAATATGCACGAAGCGGGTTTTTGTATTGCTGACATTACAAAGGCTACAAAACTATCGGAACAAGAAGTCAAAGATATTTTGAACATATAGTAACAACAATAGGAGACAAAAAATGACCGATGCACAGTACAATGCGTGGAGAAACACTCGATTGCCTACAATTTCAGGCGGCACGATAATATGCATTTTGGGGCCTGACGAATTTTATTGCCGTCTCCGTACCGGGACTTGGCGCGATTCACATGCTGAATTCGAAGAATATGGACCATACTATACTTACGAAGAGGCTCAGCAAGCGTTTATTAAGTACGGAAGAGAATTGTTAGCAAGAGATAAAGCCGCTCTCGACGAACGGGAGAGACTATTGGAAAAAAGCAGAGCCGATGCCAAAAACTTAGGGAGAGTCGTCTTGAATATGCATAAAAAAGGACACGGTATCGCGGATATCGCAGAGACTACCGAACTCTCCCAACAGGAAGTCAAAGACATCTTAGATTCGCAAACGAAGTAATGCCGACCCCGCCGCCGCCCGACGGGTTATCCTCGCCGCCGCAACCTGACCACAGGAACGCTGACAATATTGCCGCCACAAACAGGGATACTCTCATAACGCTTTCTCCTTTATTTAATGGGTTTTCAGGGGTCGCCCCGTATCTCACCGCGAAAGACGGGGAAAGGCGGGGGGCTGGCAAGCGGACGGCCTACGGCAAAAAAAAAATACCCATCCGCCCCGCCCGTAATATATATTTAGTAATGATAGGCGCAATCCCGCGCCAAGCCTAACACCGGAGACGTAGCCAAATGGCCGCGACAGACAACGCAGAAAACCAAGACGCAGGGGGGCAGAACCAAAAGCACGACGAGGGCTACAAGTACATGCTCTCCAACGTAGCCAACTTCCTGCACTTCCTTAAGAAGTACATCGCCGCGCCGTGGACAGCCGACATCACCGCCGCCGATTTAGAGACGGTACCCAAAAGTTTTGTAACACCTGAGTTTAGCGAAATAGATTCCGACCTGATATACAAACTTAAGATAAAAGGCTCGGACGTATACTTTTACGTATTGGTCGAATTGCAATCGCAAATTGACCATACAATGCCGTTTAGACTTCTGAGATACATGGTGGAACTGCTGAACTACATATTCAAAAACGCTAAAGAGAACTTACGGGAACGCAAAGACTATCGGCTTCCCGCCATCGTGCCGATAATCCTATACAACGGCGAAGACAACTGGACGGTAGTCAGGACGTTTCGGGAGTATACGGAAAACTATGAAATCTTCGGCGACAACATCATAAACTTCCGCTACTTGTTGTTTGACGTAAAGCGGACGGACGAGGCCGCGATGTTATCGACAAAGAGAATTCTTGACGCGGTATTCTTGTTGGATAAATGGCGTCTTGAAAATAAGACGTCAACGAAAGAAGTCGAGGCGTTTTTGGAGAAATACTTGCCCGACCTACCCGAAGAAGACGCGCTTGAACTATTCAGATGGATAAAACATATCCTATACAAAGGCGACTTGTCGCCTGAAAATGAGGAAACATTTAGAAGCCTATTAAAAGGAGGCAAAACCATGAAACACGCGCTTGAAGTTTGGAGAGACGAGATGATTGACGTGGCGACACGTGATGTTAGACGCGATGGTGAACGCAAGAAGGCTCTGGAAATCGCGGACAGGCTCATGGCTAAAGGGATGAGCATCGGCGACGTTGCGGACGCAACCGGACTCACCGTTGATGAAATACTACAGCGGTGACCACCGACCGACCCAGCCGACCATCCGACAACGGGGGACGGGGACAGGGGGGAGCGTACCCACCGAAATAACAATGGGTACGCGGGAAACGTGAGAGGGAAAGGTCAGTTGTTTTTGACGCAACGAACAGAGTACCCTTGGTCACTGTGATGGGATCTTAGATCCGCTATGTCGCTTATGTCGCTGCGGGAATGCATGTCTAGGCTGTAGCAGTAGTTACGGTCCCTATGATCCGTCGATAACAACCAGAAGCCGTTGCTGCCGGCATCGTGGAATCGTCCTTCGAGGTGGCGATAGCCTCCGGGCAGTGCCGAAAACCCAAAATCATCCGTCCCATTAGCACTACCACCCCAACCGCTTGTTGATTTCAACTTCTTACCAGCAATATCTCGTCCGCCCACCGCCGTCACCAATTTACGCTGTTCAGACGTATCAGGCAAATGCCACCCGCTCGGGCACACCGTCTTCGCCGTATTCCAATCGTACAACCTGCCGTACACTGAGCAATCAGCTGAGCCAGTATACTCATCGTAATAACACCAAGATAGAGTACCGTCCGCAGTATCATAATTCAGATTCTCCGCCATCCATGTCTGACTGCCTATCTTGACAGTCTTGTATGTCTTACTGTCTCTGTTGTCGGTAAACGTGCCTTTAACCACTGTATTAGGATCAACAATTCCGGTATTATTACCACCGCCGTTATTGTTATTCCCGCCTGTAGTCCCGCCGTTGTCGCCGCCGCCGTCGTCATCCCCACCGCACCCCGTCAACCCCAACGCCGCCACCGCCGTCAACAACAACAGCGTCCGTCCCAACCCCAACATCTTAAAAGTAAAACGCTTCATGCTGTACTTCCTTCCCCCGTCCGTATGGACAGTAAGAAAATTGTGAGTAAATAAGTTAGTGAAAAAGAAAATCAAAATCATTAAAATCAAAAAAGCCGTCGTCATTCCCCCCCGCCCGACTGCCCGCCGTGTTCGCCGTGTTTATGTTTGTGGTGTTTGACGGAGTATTTTTTGATGACTTCGTTGAGCGTCCTGATGAACGTCTCGTAGTTCGCCGCGCCCTCTAAGATGACGTAGACGTTGATGATGTCGCAGATGTCCCAGAAAGCCGCGTCCGTCTCGCGCCGCGCGTCCTTGAGGACAACGTCGGTCTTGGACGCGCCCTCGTTGAAGCGTCCTTTGACGAGGGTTTCGACGGCGTTGTTGCGGCGTTCCAGCTCGTTGACCCATTCGGTCAGCCCCGCCGTTCCCGCGTCGTCGGCGTACTTGTCGGTTCTCAGTTCTTGGACGAGGTTGTAGATTGCGCTCGTCTCCTCGTTGACGGGTTTCGACCCGCTGTGTTTGTAGGTTTTGAGCACGACCTGAACGCGCCGCGCCGCGTCGCGGGTGGCGGGGATCCAGTGTTTGCACATCCCTTTGCAGACCTCGTACATCCCCGACAGGGTTTCGTCGCGCTCCGCGTCTGCCTCGTGGATTTTGGGGGTGAACGCGCTCGCGGACACTTTCCTGAGCGCCTCGTCCTCGCGGTTGTAGAGCCTCGTGAACGCGCCGAACTGCGGCGTGATTTTGAGCGCCGCGGCGGTATGCGCGGTCACGAGGTCGCGGAACTCGGTCATGAATTGGAAGTGCGCGTCGTTGCGCTCGTTGTTGAGGTGGATTTTTTCGATTTTCACGGCTGTTCCTTTCGTTTTAGGTTAATAAATAAAGTTTTTTGACGTTTTATATCGCGCGGGGGCGTATCCCCGCCCCGTGAAAGGGCTTTTCCGTGTCGAAAACGCGGTTTCACGGCTTGTGAAAGCGCCTTTTCGGGTTCGGAAGGCGGTTTCACGGCTTGTGAAAGTACCTTTTCGGTGTCGGAAAGCGGTTTCACGGCTTGTGAAAGTACCTTTTCGGGTTCGGAAGGCGGTTTCACAACTTGTGAAAGTACCTTTTCGGTGTCGGAAAGCGGTTTCACAACTTGTGAAAGTACCTTTTCGGGTTCGGAAGGCGGTTTCACAACTTGTGAAAGTACCTTTTCGGTGTCGGAAGGCGGTTTCACAACTTGTGAAAGGGCTTTTTCGGGTTCGGAAGGCGGTTTCACGGCTTGTGAAAGCGTCTTTATCATTATAAAAGCGGTTTGCGCGGCTCGCGGGGGCGTAATTCGGGCTGTAGGGCGGGTTTCGCGGCGTTTCGGCGGCGCAAAACCGCCCGAAAAGCGGGTTTCGCGCCGTTTTGATGGCGTTCCTGCCCCTTGCGGGGACATATCCGGCGGTGGTGACGGCTTGGGCTGTAACGCGATTGTTACAAAGCCGTTTTTTGCTTGCGAGTGTTTTTGGGGGGGGGGGGGGGGGGGGGGGCATCACGCCGTCAACGCCGCAGGCGGCAGCCGTCGCGCGGTCGGCGCGGGCGTACCCGCGCCCGTAGGTCGCGTCCGTCGCGCCGTTGGCGGGCAAAGCGGTAGCCGTAGCGGTCAGCGTGTAAAGCGTCCCAAACGCCATAAATCCCCCGTTCCCCGTAGAGACGCGATTTATCGCGTCTCGGTTATTCGCAAGAGCAGCCGCCGTAGACGGTCGGTGCGGTGATGGTCATCATTGTAGATAAGTATACTAAATCGGGGGGTCGTAAGTCAAATATTATTGAAAAAAATGTCGAAATCCCCGTGGTCGGGGGGGGATTTGAGGGAGAAAGGGGTCGGTCTGACCAGCCGTCCCCGCATATATCTATGAAGCCCGAGGGCTTCGTCTTAAAAAGATTTAAAGAATTTGACTTCCGCCCGTCCCATGCATTATATTATAGGCGTTGTCCCGCAACCCAAAACGTAAAGATTCGGAGCGCCGATGATGGCAAAGTACCGCGTGATGTTCGTCGATGACGATGAAAAC
>Ga0268262_10001020_pt1 | contig 35792 bp, 34 predicted proteins | sample TergutNc150P3_FD_190354 | JGI IMG/M metagenome (GOLD analysis project Ga0268262, IMG submission 190354) | Nasutitermes corniger P3 segment gut microbial community from laboratory colony in Florida, USA - Nc150 P3 (SPAdes) (version 2) | ecosystem: Host-associated > Arthropoda: Insects >...
GGTTCACATGATTGAGCAGATCAACAAAGTGGTAAGGGAATCGCGGCAGCTTATGCAGGTACTGGGCCGGGAGCCAACCGACGAGGAAATCGCCGACCGCCTCGGCTGGACAGCCCAGCGGGTAAAATCGGTAAAGAATGTCGCCAGGGAACCGATTAGCCTTGAAACCCCAATCGGGGAAGAAGACGATTCCCTTCTTGGAGACTTCATCGAGGACAAGGATGTGGAGAATCCCTCCAACCAGACCCAGTTCAAGATGCTTCAGGAAGAGATAATCACCATTCTAAAAACCCTGCCGGCGAGGGAGCAGGATGTGCTTAAAATGCGTTTCGGCCTGGATGATGGCTACTCCCTGACCCTTGAAGAGGTCGGGCTTTACTTCAATGTTACCCGTGAAAGGATCCGCCAGATCGAAGCAAAAGCCCTCCGCCGCCTCAGGCACCCCAAACGCAGCCGCCGTCTCAAGGACTATCTTGACCACTAGTAGAAATACCAATACATTAATCGCAAAAGAACTCTCACAAAGGCACTAAGTACACGGAGGACACAAAGGGAAAATTTTTCTTCTTTCTCCGTGTTCTTTGTGATCTTCGTGCCTACCTTCGGTTCAATAGCCGTGAGAGATATTTGGGATTCCCTTGTAACTTTAGGGTTTTTTATATATTATTCGTTGGGCTATCGAAATTCTGTTTTTGAGGGGAAACCATGGAAAAGGTGCTGGAAACGCTTAAAACACTGCAAGATATACTATCGGAGAAAATCAGCCTGGAGCATAAGATCCAGGAAATTCCGAAAATGCTTACCAAGCAGGAAGAACTACTGACAAGGATGAAAAAATCCTTTGTGGAAAAAAACCTGGAATACGAGAAGGCAAAAACCGCAGAGTCCGAATACCGTAATTCCCTTTTGGATGCCGAATCCAAACGGGAAAAAGCTGAAAAAAACATGGAATCCATAAGCACCCAGCGGGAGTATGAAGCTCTGGATAAGGAAATAGAAGACGCGGCTGGAAAGGAGCAGGAATTCCGGAATAAGCTTCAACGGGAGGTCAGGATTATCTCCGATCTTGATGAAGAAATAAAGCAGAGCCAGGCCCTTATTGAGCAGCAGGAAACGGAGCTTGACGAAAGGCGCAGGGATATTGAAAAAGAAGTCGCTGCAAAAGAGGACCAGCTGAAGGCGCTCTCGCAGAAAGAAAACGATCTTGCCCTGGAATTGAACGATCCCGATGTGCTTTTTAAATTTGAGAGGATAATCAGAAATAAAATGGGCAAGGGTATTGTAGCCATTAAGGGCGGTGTCTGCATGGGTTGCCATATGATCCTTCCCGCTCAATTCGCCAATACAGTCCGCCAGGGCGAAGAGATAGTTTTCTGCCCTTATTGCTCCAGGATCCTGTATTATGAAGAATCAGAACAAAGCGAAGAAGACTTCTTTAACGATGAAGATTCAGGCAGCCTTTCGGATCTGGATGATATGGAAGAAGAAGACTACGATGAAGATGAGGAAGAGGACGAAAAAGTAAGTGCGGATTATGATGAATAATTTAGCGATGAACCATGCTGCCGCCTGGCTGTAAAAGCATATCTTTTGTGGTCAGGAGGAAAGTCCGGGCTCCGCAGGGCATGATGCCGGGTAACACCCGGGCCTGGCCGTTTAATCGGTCGGGACAGAAAGTGCAACAGAAAGCATACTGCCCAGCCATATAATAATGTGGTCGGGTGATGGTGAAATGGCGGGGTAAGAGCCCACCGCGGTACTGGTAACAGTACTGTACCCGTCGCAGACGGGTTTTGGCAAACCTCATCAGGAGCAAAGTCAAGCAGCAGCAGGGCGGCCCGTCCAATGCTGCGGGTAGGCTGCAAGGAGAACGGTTGTAAGGCCGGTCCAAGACAGATGGCAGCCAGAAAGGCCGTAGGCCTTTTGTTACAGAACCCGGCTTATGGTTCATCGCTTTTTATAGAAAAACCATTGTTTATTAAGCGGGACACAAATAAAACCTGACAATAAAAGCCGAGAGGCGAAGAAAGCGCCGCAATATAAGGTGCGCATTTTAAGGTAGCACACCTGTTTCATCTCCGGTTACCAGGTATTCAGCGCTTACACACAGAGCCTCCATGATAGGTTTTTTAAGAAAATACTCACTATTGAGTAATATTCCCGATTTTAGTAAAGTAATTATCGTGAGCCAGTCGGAAAAATTAAGAGTATTAATCCCCAAGGGCAGGATTTTTGAAAATGTGTCGGGCATTTTCGCTGACGCCGGTTTTCCCATTGCCATGGCGGATCGTACATACAGGCCGGTAATGGATATCGATTGGCTTGATGTTAAAATAATGAAACCGCAGAACGTCGGGGAGCTTTTGGAGTTGGGCAGCCACGACGCGGGTTTCACCGGCATCGACTGGATTGAGGAAAGCGGCTCTAACGTAAAAGAAATACTCGATCTGGGTTTTGACAAGGTAAAAATAGTAGCTGCGATTCCCGAAGAGCTGGATGAAGCGGCGCTTAAATCAAAAAAAATCGTAGTCGCGACCGAGTATGTAAACCTTGCCGAGCGCTGGCTTAAAGCTTCCGGCTTTAATTATCGTATTCTGCGAACATACGGCGCGACGGAAGTTTTCCCACCTGACGATGCGGACATGATCATCGACAACACTTCGAGTGGCCAGACCCTGCGTGACAACGGCTTAAAAATCATCGGCACTGTCCTTGAATCCTCCACCCGTTTTGTCGCTTCGCATTCCGCTCTTGAAAACGAAATTAAGCGCGACCGTATTGAAGAACTCGCAATGCTGTTTCGCGCCGTCCTCCAGGGCCGAGATCGTGTCATGCTGGAAATGAACATACCAAAAGATTGTTTTAACGCCGTGGTGAACGGCCTTCCCGCGATGCGAAGCCCGACTGTTGCCCCTTTGTTTGGCGATGAAGGCTACGCTGTAAAAATCGCTGTAAAGAAAAATGAAGTTTCAAGCATTATCCCGCACCTTAAAAAATTGGGTGCTCTTGATATTCTGGAATACGACCTCAGAAAGGTTGTGCCATAAAGCAGGGCTAAGAGGATAGTAAATGAGCAGGACAGGCGAAATTGCTAGAACCACCAAAGAAACTTCGATAACGGCGAAGCTCAACCTGGACGGAAACGGTGCAGGAAAATTTGATTATCCGATTGGATTTATTGGCCATATGCTCAACACCTTTGCAAGGCACGGGCTTTTCGATCTTGAAATCAGCGCTTCAGGCGATCTTGAAGTTGACCAGCACCACATGGTAGAAGACACAGGTATTGTTTTGGGCCAGTGCTTTGAAAAGGCCCTTGGCGACAAGCGCGGAATCCGAAGGTCAGGAAGCTGCCTTTTCCCGATGGACGAGACCCTTGCAAGCGCCGCTGTGGATATGTCCGGGCGCCCATTCCTTTTTATCGATGCAAAGCTTTCAGGAACGCCGCTTATCGCTGCGCTAAACGGCGAAGGGGGAGAGGCTTTTCATTTTCAAACCGACACGGTAGAAGATTTTTGGCAAGGTTTTGTAAACTCGGCTCTCTGTAATTTACACCTGGAAATTATCCGAGGGCGCAGCGATCATCATAAAATAGAAGCCATGTTTAAAGCCGCCGCCCGCGCTCTCCGCGCTGCCTGTGAAATTGACGAACGGAGCCGCGACACAGTTCCCTCGACAAAGGGAAGTCTTTAATTTTTTGGAACAGGAAATGATATGGTAATTGCTTCAATTGATATCCAAAATGGAAAAGTTGTCCAGCTAAGGCAAGGCGCTGAATTGGTTCTTGAACGGGATAACGCGATGGAACTGGCAACGGAATTCGATCGTTACGGCGAAGTAGCGGTCATAGACCTTGACGCCGCAATGGGCAAAGGCTCAAACATTGAAATGATAAAGCCAATTTTGCGCAAGGCGGAATGTCGCGTTGGCGGAGGCATAAAAACTCCGGAACAGGCGAAAAAGCTGGTGAGCCTTGGGGCGCGGAAAATTATTGTCGGTTCAGGCGCTTTCCGTTACGGCGAAGAATTCAAGCCAAATATCCCCTTTCTAAAATCGATGGCGGAAAAAATCGGGCGGGAGCGGCTTATAATTGCGATTGACGCCCGCGACTGCGAGATTGTAGTGGACGGCTGGAAGACACACACCGGCCTTGATCTCTTTGAAACTGCAAAGGCCGTTGAGCCTTATGCCTCCGAGCTGCTCTTCACCTGCGTTGAACGCGAAGGCGAAATGGCCGGAACGAATCTTGATGTTGTCCGCAAACTACGTGAAGCCGTCTCCTGCCTGCTTACCGTCGCGGGTGGTGTCTCTAGCCTTGATGAAGTCGCTGAACTTGCCGCTTTAGGCTGCGATGTTCAACTGGGCATGGCATTATACACATTGAAAATAAACCTGGCCGATGCTTTTATACGATCGCTAAACTGGAAAAAGTGCTGCCCTCAGGCGGAAATTAAAAATTCGCTTCTTCCCCTCATCGTTCAATCCCCTGACGGCCAGGTACTGATGACAGGCTTTACAGACGCCGAAGCTTTAACGGAAACTTTTAAGCGGGGCAACGTCTGTTTCCACAGCCGCAGCCGGAACAAGCTCTGGATGAAAGGGGAGACTTCCGGAAGCGTTCTGAAACTTGTCAGGCTACGCGCCGACTGCGACAGGGACGCGCTTCTTACCATTGCCGAACCTGTTGGCCCCGTTTGCCATACAGGCGCGTGGTCATGTTTTGAAACCGGTAAAAAATTTACCTGGGAATTTTTACAGTACATCATTAAGGACCGTTTTAGAAACCCGCCGCCCGGATCGTACACCGCTACTTTGGATGACAAGCTTGTGCGTGAAAAATTGATGGAAGAAGCGGAAGAAGTTTGCAAGGCAAAAATGCACGATGAAGTTGTTTGGGAAGCCGCTGATGTTCTTTATTTTTTGACCGTGCTGATAACCCGCGAAGGGCTCACCGTTCAGGAAGTTTTAAACGAGCTTGACCGCAGGCATAAAAAATAATGAGCAAGTTTTGGAACAGCCGGGTAAAAAACATCTCCCCCTATGTTCCCGGCGAACAGCCCAGGGATAGGAAATTTATCAAGCTCAACACAAACGAAAATCCTTATCCACCTTCACCCAAAGTAATTCAGGCTATTCAGGAAGCTGCTAACGAGCGCCTCCGGCTTTATCCTGATCCGCAATGCACGGCTCTTCGCGAAGCGGTTGCGCGGCGCTACGCAGTAAAAAGCGAGCAGGTTTTTGCGGGCAACGGATCGGACGAGATATTGGCGTTTGCTTTCGCGGCTTTTTTTGAAAGTAAAAACGGGAATAAAGCGGATTCAATTCTTTTTCCTGATGTAACGTACAGTTTCTATCCGGTATACGCCGATCTGTGGGATATTCCGTATCGTACAATACCTGTATGCGAGGACTTCTCGATAAATACCACGGACTACAAAATGCCGTCAGGGGGCGCGGTGTTTCCGAATCCTAACGCTCCAACGGGAATCCCGATATTGTTAAGCGATGTTCTTTCACTTGCCGAATACCTGGAAAAGCTGAACAAGGTTTTAATCGTGGACGAGGCCTATGCCGCTTATGGCGCGGAGTCGGCGGTTCCTTATATTGACAAGCGCGGTAACATTCTTACAGTCCATACGCTTTCAAAATGCGCGTCCCTTGCCGGCCTGCGCGGCGGTTTCGCGATAGGCAACAGCGAACTGATAGAAGGGCTTTGCCGTGTAAGGGACAGTTTTAACTCGTACACAGTTGACAGGCTTGCCCTTGCCGGGGCGGAAGCGGCGGTTCTGGACGCTGCTTATTACGATGAAATAAACCGCCGCGTAATAGCGACCAGAGAACGCGTAACGAAAACTTTACGAAGAAATGGCTTTATCGTGCTGCCTTCAGCGGCAAATTTTATTTTTGTTAAAGCACCGCTCAATAAAACCGAGCCGTGTATCAGCGGAGCTAATCTAATGGCAGCCCTGCGCGAAAGGGGAATACTTGTCAGGCATTTCAACAAAAACAGAATCGCCAATTACCTCAGGGTAAGCATGGGAACTGATGAGGAAATGGACGTTTTTCTGGAAGCCTGTACAGCAATAATCGGTAACATAGGAAATACAAAGTGAAAATAATCAATGTCGCTGAATTTTTATCAACCTGGCAGTTCTTTACTGCGCGGAATGATGATGAAACTGAATCCGTTGTAAAAGAAATAATCGCCGCTGTAAGGAAAGAAGGAAACAAAGCCGTGCGCCGCTATGCCTCCCGCTTTGACAGGAGCTCTCCTGAAAAACTGGAAGTTCCAATGTCTGTAGCGCTTGAGGCTCGGGAAGAAATGCGCCGTGGCGATCCACAACTGTATTCCGCGATCGAGCTTTCGGCATCGCATATAAAACGCTTTTGCCGGAAACAGAGGGAACAATTTCTTGATTTTGAATATGAAATGGAAAAGGGCGTTGTCACAGGCCAGCGGATAATTCCGGTACAAAGTGCAGCGGTTTACGTTCCGGGAGGGCGTTTCCCTTTGTTTTCAACTGTAATGATGTGCCTTCTCCCTGTGTTCTGCGCAGGCGTAGAGGAAGTGTTTTTGGCATCGCCGCCAGAGGAAGATGGGATTCCTAACAGAAAGATACTTGCTGCCGCCGTAATTACAACTGAAATAGCCGAAAGGTCGCTGAGGGTTTTTGCCATGGGTGGCGCACAGGCAATTGCCGCCCTGGCATTGGGGACGGAATCCATTCCCAGTTCTGATGTAGTTGTCGGCCCTGGCAACAAATACGTTGCGGCAGCCAAGCGGCTTTTATTCGGCGAGGTAGGGATTGATTTTATCGCAGGGCCGTCTGATGTGCTTATCGTCAGCGATGATTCCGCAACGGCCGACGTAGCGCGTAACGCAGAATTAATCGCGGCTGATATGATCGCCCAGGCAGAACACGATCCCGATGCGCGCGCAAGGGCGTTGGTTCCGTCCGGGGAGCTTGCGGAAAAAATTGACGATGCTATTGAAAAACAGCTCGCTAAGCTTCCGACAGCCGAAACCGCCCGCTCTTCGCTTGAATCAGGCGGCTTAATTATCGTTTACGGAGAAATGAAAGAAGCCATCGGCATTGCAAATGTCATTGCCCCTGAGCACCTGGAGCTTCATGTTACCGATCCTGATAATTGGATCCCGAAATTAAAGAACTACGGTTCGCTTTTTCTGGGCGCTCTTTCAGCGGAAGTCCTGGGAGATTATTCTGCCGGGATAAACCATACGCTTCCTACATCTGAAAGCGCCTGTTTTACAGGCGGGCTTTCTGTCAGGCATTTTCTTAAAACTGTCACAACCTTGCGCTGTACAAGCGGGGAGGGTTTTGAAAAAACCCGCCAGGCTGCGGAAATTCTCGCCAACGCCGAAGGGCTGTCAGGCCATGCATATAGCGCCGCGTTGAGAAAAGCATAGTTTGGAATTATTTCACAAACCGAATCAGGCTCTGTTCCACCCAAATATCAATATTACTGCCGCTTTCCGGGATCTTTACCCTTGGGCTTGCGGCAAGCTCAAGAGAAATTGACGCATCATCTTTCTGACTTTGATCTGATACCCACGGTGATAGTAAAAGTTTAACCGAAAGTTTTGAGCCTTCAAAAAAAGAACCTGTAACCTTGGCGTTAAAATTTTTCCACCCTGCTTTATTTAAGTTATTAAAACTAAATCCCTCATATGGGATAAAAATCATGGGCGTCTCCGGATCAAATTCGGTAAGCGCTGTAACAGTCATAATTCCCAACGGGGAAGATACTTCAACTACATCATAGCGTTTTTCCAAAACCCTGCACGGTAGAACCTGGCCTGCCCCGAAGAAACTGGCGGCAAATTCTGTTTTTGGCTCAGAAAAAATTTCCCTTGCAGAGGAGCTTTCGATTATTCGCCCACCTGCGATTAGAGCGATGCGGTCAGCGACTATTGCGGCTTCTTCGCGGTCATGCGTGACAAAAACGCAAGGAGCATCCGAGCGGGAACGTATTTCCAGAAATTCCCGACGCAGCTCCTTGCGTAAAGGGGCGTCGAGGCTGGAAAATGGCTCGTCAAGCAAAAGGGCGCGGGGCTTTGAGGCAAGGGCGCGGGCAATCGCGACCCTTTGTTTTTCACCGCCTGAAAGTGTGTCGATGCGCCGCCGCGCATAGCCGGATAAGCGGACTGTGCTTAAGGCATCTTCAACGATCATTTGCCGCTCTTTTCGAGGGAATTTGCGGACAAAAAGGCCGTAAGCAATATTTCCACTCACATCCAAATGCGGAAACAGGGCAAGATCCTGGAAAACCACCGAGACATTCCTTTTCCATGTGGGAAGGGCGCCGATATCATTGCCGTCAATGATAATTTTTCCCTCTTCGGGGGCGGAAATGCCTGAAATAAGGTTGAGCGCTGTTGTTTTGCCTGAGCCGGAAGGCCCCACCAACGCCAGCGTTTCTCCCTTGTTGACTGAGAAGTCCAACAAAATAGAAAAGTTTCCGTAGGTTTTTTTCAGGTTTTTTATTTCAAGAGCCATATTTTTTTCTTCCCCATTCAGATAAAAAAAGCCCCGCTGTCAATCCCAGTATTAAAAGCGTTCCGGCAGCGCAGGCATTTCCGTAGCGGTAAGCCCCTACTGCCCTGTAGATATAAAGTGGCAGGGTTTCCCAGTCCTGAATTCCGAGCATCATTACCGCATTGAGTTCTCCCAGGCTTAACGCCGCAGCAAAACCCCAGGCCGAGCGGATCCTTGGAAGCGAAAGGGGCAAGGCTGTGGTAAGGAGCATTCGAAAGGGAGGATCCCCGGAAACCAATGCCGCGTTCAGGATATTTTCCGGCAATGAACGGAAGCCTTCCGTGATGGAATTAAAGGCGAAGGGGAGGGCGATTAATGCGTGAAGAAAAACCAAAGATAAAGGAAAAGAGGAAACGCCTCTTCCGTAAACAATGAGCCAGCCCAGGCCCAGCACGATTCCCGAAGATACCAAAGGAGCTGTTGCCATAAAACGAAACAGGCTTACGCCAAAAGCCTTTCCCTGCCCTTCAAGTAATTTCACTGTCCCCGCGCCGAAAAAAGAAATCGCGCAAGCCAGGCTTGCTGAAAAAAAAGCCAGAACAATTGAACGAAAAAAAGCAGGAATGCAGGTCCCTCCCAAACTGCGCCACCATGTCAGGCTTAAAAACATAGAAGCGGAGCGGGAAGGGCGGTAAAGAAACGATTCAACGATTATAGAAATAATTGGGCCCAGGACAAAGACAGCCATGAACCCAAAATAAGCAATTGTTATGATTTTTGATATAAGGCTAGGTTTTTTATCATCATAAACCCTCTCATGTGTATCAATTTTTATACCAATAGATTTTCTTCCAAAGAATAAATATGCCAAAAATGCTAAAATCGCTATTAAGGTTTCAACAAAAGCCAAAGCGCCAGCGTTGGGATAATTCAGGAAGATCCTGGCGTATCGGTAAATTTCAACCGACAGGGTTGTGGTAGCGGGACCGCCTCCCAAAACTAGTACCACGGCGAAACTGGTAAAACTGTAAAGAAAAACTAAAAGAGCTGATGCCATAAGGGAAGGTAATGCGAGAGGCAGGATCACTGTTAAAGCGGTTACCGAAGGGGAAGCCCCCAGAGAAGCCGCAGTGGGGCTGTAAGCCTTCCTTATCCTGGCAAGCCCGTCCCCTACCAGACGTATTACAAGGGGAAAATTCAAAAAAGCATGAGCCAAAATAACAGCCTCGGGCTTATAGAGGATTCTCAATGGAGCTACACCAAAAAAGGCAAAAATAAGCCGGTTTAGCCAGCCAGAGTTCCCAAAAAAAAGGACAAACCCCAAAACTGTAAGAATTGAAGGTATTGCAAAAGGAATTGACGAAAACGTTCTAATCAGGGGTGATTTTCCTGTTCCAATAAGCCAAGCGCCGGGAAGCCCTATTGCAAGTGAAAGCAAGACGCTAAAAAAAGCCTGTTTCAGCGTAAAAAGCGTTATGTGCAAGAGCGAGGAATTTTTCCATATAGTTATGGCATCCCTTGAACCCAGGAAAGCCCAAAAACTGGCGCTGTAAGGAATTATAAAAGCAAATAAAACTGTAACTATCAACGGCAGCGCGAATAAAAGCGAAAAGCAGCGAAACCGCTCTGACATGATCAAGCTACTCTTGTTTATTTAGCGTCAATTGTTAAGCATAAGCGCTGCCCATTCGTTCAGCTCCGCTTCGGTTGCCGGCTTGCCTTTCAGCGGTTTGTCGCTTTTTGGGTTTACACGGAAAGAATCAGGCAAAGGAATATTCGTTACCGTATACATCCAGTTCGTAAGGGGAATTATATTCTGGAAGTCAGGATCCAGCATAAAATCGAGGAAGAGCTTTGCGTTGTATGAATTTTTAGCGTTTTTCAGAAGCCCTGCCGCTTCTATCTGTAAAATATGCCCATCCTGAAAAATGGCTGCCTTGTAACGTTCGCTATTCTCATATTCCAGGTGATAGCCTGGGCTGGTGGTGTAAGAAAGGACCATCGGCGCTTCTCCTCTTGTAAAAAGCCCATAGGCACTACTCCACCCTTCGGCAATGGTAAGGATTGAGGGCTTAAGGCACTGCCAATAGCCTTGCCAAGAAGAGCCATAAACTTCTTTTACCCATATAAAGAAACCCAGTCCGGGGGAAGAAGTGCGCGGGTCAATCAGTATAAGGCTTCCGGCATACTTTGGATCTGTCAGTTCCTCAAGGCTTTTGGGCGCTGCTTTTATTTTTTCCGAGTCATAAACGATTGCAAAGTAACTGTAATCCATCGGAGTCAGGCGAAACTCAGGATCAAGAATAAGTTCCTTAAAAATATTATCCGCTCCCTTTGGGCGGTACGGTTCCAAAAGATTTGAATCAAGCAGCCTGTCGGCCATATTTTGATCGATTCCGAGTATTATATCCGCATCGGCTTTTTCACCTTCCAATAAAAGCCTGGACAAAATTGTCCCCGCATCCCCGTTGCTTACCCAATTGATCTTTATCCCGGTTTTTTCTTCAAAGACCTTTGAGACATCCGGGCCAGGCCCCCATTCGGAATTAAATGAATCGTAGGTCCAGATTACAAGGTCATTTGTTTTGCTTTGGGGTGTTTCCTTCTTACAGGATGTAAAAAAGGAAAAAACCAAAACAAACCCGATTAAGAGATTTAATAATGAAACTATTCGCGTGGTTTTCATAGTTCCCTCCGCCGGCATTACCCGGATCAGGTTCAACGGGTGTGATCTCAGGCTTCACGCTTCCAGATAACATCCGGCAAACGCTCAACCACCCCGATTTGACTTGTTGGTGTAATACTAGCGAAAAATAAGAATGTTGTCAATTAAAAAATATTTTATTATATCATTCAGTAGTTTTCGGTTTAGAAAAAAGAAATTTACCACGGAGGTCACGGAGGAGAATACTAATATAGTCTTAAAACTCCGTGTTCCTCCGTGTACTCTGTGGTTAACTTCTTCAACTTTCCAATTTAGAGGTGCTTGTGCTTCCCAGTTGCCCGCAAGCGCCGGAAATGCCTCGGCCTTTTTTAAGGCGCAGGGTAACTTTCAAGCCCTCATTTTCAAGGGCAAGAGCGTAATCGGTAATTTCTTTCTGAGTGGGCGCGCATAAAGGAACGCCTTCGAATTCAATGCCTTCTACCGGGTTCCAGGGGATAAGGTTGATTACAGTATCCATGCCCTGCGCGAATTCCCGTACAGCTTTCGCGTCGGAAGCACCGGTATTAATCCCCTTTAAAAGTACCATTTCCAAAGTAATCCTGCGCTTTGCTTTTTTTTGATAATAGAGCAGCGCTTCTTTTACGCGCGGAAGAGGGTTTTCCCTGCTTGCCGGTATAAGGCGTTGGCGAAGCTCGTCATTGGCGGTGGTAAGGGAAAGTGCAAGGCGGATATCGGGGCCGTTATTCGCAAGGTCAAGAATTCCTTTTGCAATCCCGTAAGTCGAAACCGTTATCCTCCGTTTTGAGATATTTAGGCCTTTTTTATCCGTAAAGAAATTAATGGCTTTTCTCAATTCATCAAGGTTAAGCAGGGGTTCTCCCATGCCCATAATAACTATATGGGAAATTCCTTTTTCATTTTTCTTCAACAATAGAAACTGGCTTGCAATCTCCGAGGCTGTAAGGTTCCGCTTGTATCCGATCATTCCGGTCTTGCAGAACACGCAGCCTGCCGGGCAGCCTGCCTGCGTGGAAAGGCATGCGGTTATTCGATCTTTGCCATCCCTAATAATTACCGCTTCAATTACAGCGCCGTCATCCATGCTTATCGCCAGCTTCACGGTTCCATCTGTGTCGCGCTGCGTTGATGTTACTTTTCCCGGATTAAGCGTGCATTTTTCCGCCAATTCCCTGCGAAGGGGAAGGGGAAGGTTATTCATACCTTCAAAACTATCGATGCCTGAAATAATCCATTTGTAGATTTGCGAAGAGCGGAACGATGGGTAATTGGAAAGAATTGGCCTCATTTCATCAGAAGTAAGGCCTGATAAAATTGTTTTATTGTTACTACCTTGCATTTACAGAAGGTTTTAGCTTATCCAGCAATTCGCTCACCATGACATTACGAATACCCTGTTTTTGAAATTCTTCCAGAACTTCCACCGCCTCTTTAGTTTCGCCGTTAGAAACGCGGCAGTCGGCCAGTTCAAGGTAGAGGCGGTAGCTTTTGGGATCCTGCTGAATAAGGCGTTCAAGCGATTCTATGGCTTGATTAAACCTGCCCTTATTTTTATCAACGATGGCCAGGCCAAGCACGGCGTAAATGTCAAATTCCATGTTCAAAGCCCGCTGATAATATTCAATGGCAATGTCAAGCATTCCAAGGTTCCTGTAAGCGTCTCCGGCTCTTGTCAGAATTACCTTGTTCCTGGGATCCTGTTCCAGAATCCTGTTCCAGAATTCCAAAGCCCTGTCCTGCTTGCATAAGCCGCGGTAACAATCGGCCAGGCCAAAGAGGGCATAGAAATTATTGCGTTCCTGCCTGAGCGCCATCTCAAAATAGCTTAAGCCTTCATTAAAGGTTTTCAATTTTCTATGGCAGTTTCCGATTGAAGTCAACACCCTGATATCAACATTGTTATAATCCGATTGGATCATCCTTTCCCAGTAGGACAGCGCATCCCGGTATTCTTTAAAGTCGTAATGAAGATGGCCCAGGCCGATAATCGCATATGGATTTTGGCCGTCCATTTCAAGCACTTTTTGATACACTTCCTTTGAATGTATATAATCACGGACTTTTCTGTACGCGTCAGCCACTCTGGTCAGGACTGTGATGTTGTTTTCATCATGGATAAGATACTGCTCCCAGATTTCTATAGCTTTATGAAACTGGTTAAGGGCTTTAAAACAGTCGGCCAGGCCAAATAACGCGTAGTTGTTCCCGGGGTGATACGAAAGGCAGCGCTGATAAAACAGTATAGCGTTTCTGAAATTCCCCTGCTTCCTGTAAGCGTCTCCCATTCCCACAAGGGCGTAGTTGTTGTTCTCTGCGGACGCCAGGATCTTCGCAAAACACTCAATAGCGTCATCCGCCCTGTTTTCTTTCAGATACTGGTAACCCATTTTGGAAAGAATAGAAATATCGTTCTTCTTCTCTTTGGAATCATGTAATTGTTCATTAATGAATGCTTCTTCATTATTCATTGGATCGGCCCTCCATCGTGTAACAAGTTTTGAATAACCGCCGATAATTGGAAAATGATAGGCTCTGCTTTTTTGCGATCAGGCGCAATCCAGTACATCCTGAGGGCGTCAATTGGCCTACCCTTGGAATTGTAATAATCGCCTACGCGAACAAGCCCGTCAGAATAACCGGTTGTCAAGAATATTCTTCTTGCCCCTTCGATATCTCCTGAGTTAAAGAGGGCGTTTCCCTTACGATTAAGGATAGCTTTCTGCGTTCCTTCAATAGCAGGATTCTTTGTTGTCTTAATAAAAGCGTTTTGATCATCGAATTTCTCAAAAATGCTTTCTAAATTCATTTTGCCCTCGATAAACTAATTACAATTATAATATATAAAAAATCTCTATTATAGTCAATTTGAAGTAAATAAAAATTCATAAAAATTTACTACCGAGCGTCCGAATTTTTTACTATTTTTTAATAACATATTTGCTATTGGAGCGTCGCGGAAATCCTCCCGAGGCCTGTGCAGGAGCAGGCACGATCCTTCGCCCATAAGGTTTGAAGAAGCGATGCCTTCAAGCAATTCCCATTTATATTTATAAGGAAAGGGAGGATCGCAAAAAATGTAATCAAAACGCCGTTTTGCCCTCTTAACATAGAGTTCAGCCGGCATAAATCGGCAATGAATTCGTACAGGGGAAATTTTAACGTTTTCCAGAAGGGTAGGGCGTTTCAACGGATCCGCTTCCACGGCTTCAATGTAATCAGCTCCCCTTGATGCCGCTTCCAGGGCGATAATGCCTGAACCGGAAAAGATGTCAAGAAACGATTTGCCTGAAATTTCTCCCAGGGACGCGAAAACAGATTCCCTCATCCTGTCCATTGCCGGACGTATAATTCCTTTTGGAACTTTTACCTGCCTGCCGCAAAGCTCTCCGCCGGTAATCCTCATTGGGTAAGTATATCATACCGGAGCGAACAAAAAAAGTTTTAAGATTTTCTAAAACGCTTTTAAAAGCTCGGCCAGTTCATCGGAACCGACGTAAATATTGTTTTCCTGGCTTTCTTCCGGCTGCAGTTTGCCTGCTGCCTTTCGCCTTTCCTGGCTACAGGAACGGAAAGCCGCTATTTTTTCGACCAACGACGGCAGTTCCCTTATGGAAAAATTTCCCTCATGGTCGTTGAATTCCTTCAAAAGCTGCGAAAACTGCCCTTCGGCATTGGAAAGCTGTTCCAATAATTCATCCCTTTCGATAAGGTGATTGTTATGTTCCAGGTTTCCAAGGAGAGTTTTCAGGCTCTGATCAAGAAAACAGATATCGTCCAGTGTTCTTTCCAGGAAAAGCTCCGGATCGGCGTCAAGGGTGATTATATCCCGAATCATTCGGATCCTGACCATAAGCAGGAAGATGTCATCTTCAAAATTTATACGTTTATTCATATTATTAATAATATCGGCTATTCTGTTTTTGATAGTAATAGTTGTTCAGCGACTTATGGCAATAAAGGAGGAAAATATGAAATTTCGCGATGGTTATTGGGGTATTAAGGCTGGTTATTCCCACTCGAATTATGCGGAATTCTGGGAAGGGGAAAACATGGGCAGGGAATTACGGCTATTCTCGGTGGCAAGAAGGATCAGGCACCGGGGAGATACCCTTAATATCCCGCTTTTAACCACGGTACTTTCTTCACCGATGCCTGACATTGTCCATGTGAAAACCTACAGGTACAAGGGGCAAAAAAACGCCCCCCTTGAATTCGACCTGGTTTCTGACCTATCGGACCATGGTAAGGCTGATGTAAAAATTGCGGAAAAAGACGGCATCTGGTCTTTCGCTGCCGGTATGCTTGAAGCGAAGATTGATAAAGGCGATTCTTTAAATCTTTGTTTTTCCAGGGGAGAGAAAAAACTGACCACTACTTTAGGAAAGCTTTCCGGGCATTTTACTAATGCGCAAGGGAAAACCTACATGACCCAGTATCTTAGCCTTGGCATAGGCGAGACGGTCTACGGCCTGGGAGAACGTTTTACGCCTTTTGTAAAAAACGGCCAAAGCGTTGACATCTGGAATGAGGACGGCGGGACTTCCAGCGAGCAGGCGTATAAGAACGTTCCCTTTTATATAACAAGCGGCGGATACGGGGTGTTTGTGAACAATCCCGGCAGGGTTTCGTTTGAAATCGCTTCAGAAACGGTCAGCGCGGTACAGTTTTCCGTAGCCGGGGAAATTCTTGATTATTACGTTATCGCGGGAAACAATCTGAAAGACGTTATGCGCAATTACGCTTCGCTTTGCGGGCGCCCCGCTTTGCCTCCGGCGTGGTCATTCGGGCTCTGGCTAAGCACTTCCTTTACCACAGATTATGATGAAAAAACGGTCAACCGGTTTATAGACGGCATGACAGAAAGGAAAATTCCCCTGTCCGTGTTTCACTTTGACTGCTTCTGGATGAAGGCCTTCCAGTGGGTGGATTTTAAGTGGGACAGGGATCAGTTTCCCGACCCCCCGGCCATGCTTGAGCGGCTTAAAAAGAAGGGGCTTAAGATATGCGTATGGATAAATCCCTATATCGCTCAAAAATCCTGTCTTTTTGACGAAGGCATGGAAAAGGGGTTCCTGGTTAAAAAAGCAAACGGCGACGTTTGGCAGTGGGACCTATGGCAGGCCGGGATGGCCCTTGTGGATTTTACAAACCCGCAAGCTACCGCGTGGTATCAGGGAAAACTTAAGGCGCTTCTTGACATGGGGGTAGATACATTTAAAACCGATTTTGGCGAGAGGATACCTGTTGACGTGGTGTGGCATAATGGGGCGGATAGCGAAAAAATGCACAATTATTACACCTATCTTTACAACAAGGCGGTTTTTGATCTCCTGGAAAATGTTAGGGGAAAAGGCGAAGCCCTGGTCTTTGCGCGTTCAGCCACGGCAGGCAGCCAGAAATTCCCGGTGCATTGGGGCGGCGACTGTTCCGCCTCCTATGAGTCCATGGCGGAAACCCTTCGCGGCGGCCTTTCGCTCAGCCTTTCGGGTTTCGGTTTCTGGAGCCACGACATCAGCGGGTTTGAAAGTACCGCCACAGCCGATCTTTTTAAGCGCTGGACCGCGTTTGGCCTTTTAAGTTCCCATTCAAGGCTGCACGGAAATTCATCGTACCGCGTTCCCTGGAATTTCGACGACGAAGCCACCGAGGTGCTCCGCTTTTTCACTGAGCTAAAATTTGCCCTTATGCCTTATTTTTTCCGTTGCGCACTAGAAGCCAGCAAGGAAGGTTTGCCTTTGATGCGAGCCATGGTTATGGAATTCCCCGATGATCCGGCTTGCGCTTATCTTGACCGGCAGTTCATGCTTGGGAGCAGCCTGTTAGCGGCCCCTGTCTTTAGCGAGAGCGGAATTGTCAGTTATTACCTGCCTAAAGGAAAGTGGACAAATATCATTTCAGGCGAGGCAATAGAAGGCGGCTCATGGCGGACTGAAAAGCACGGCTATTTAAGCCTTCCGCTTTTGGCGCGGCCTAATTCCATACTGCCGTTTGGCAGCAACCGCAGCCGGAGCGATTACGATTACGCTGATGGAATTATTTTCCATCTGTTTGAACCGGAAGAGGGCGGAATCGCTATTTTTGATGTCTGTGACTGCCGTGGAAATCCTGAAGGAAAAGTGTCAGTTAGCAGAAAAGAAAACAAACTTACCCTGACAAGCGAAAACCTGAAAAAACCCTGGTCGCTTTGCCTGAGGAATATCCACCGGATCAATTCTATCAGCGGTATCACTCCAAGTGACAGCAAGGAAGGGCTGCTTTTAACTATGAAAGGACAGTCAGAACACATGGAAATAGAGCTATAACGAGATAACAGCACCATATGCGTTAACTAAAAAATTTATCGTTCAAAAAATAACTCACACGAAGGCACAAAGAACACGGAGTTTTTTACTTAATTCGTAAATTCTGCTGCACCCTTAGGATATTTTTGATTAAAGGGATTGGAAATTATTGTTTTTTGTTATCCTCTGTGGTCCTTTGAGAGCTTCGTGCCTTTGTGTGAAATATTTAGAGTTAAGTTAACGCATATAGTGCATAGTCCTCTTGAACAAACAAAGAATAACAAATATATTCATAATTACCTCTTTGCCCGTCCTTTTTGGGTGGGCCTTGAAACCGTTTGTTTGAACGGGGAATATAAGTCCGTAAGGAGGGTTCATGCGTCATTATGAACTCGTGGTCATTTTCCCTTTGGAAGAAGACCAGCACAAGGCAGGCCGGGAAAAGCTGTTAACCGACCTTGGAAATAACGGGGTTGAGATCGAAAAAACCGACGAGATCGGGGACAGGGATCTTGCCTACGAGGTAAAAAAAAGAAGGCGCGGCAAATATGTGCTTTTTACTATCCGTTCGGATCCCGCGAAAATTGTTACCCTGGATCGTATTTTTAAGCTCAACTCCAATTTGTTGAAATACCTCTTTGTAAACATCGAAAACAGGGAACAACATGGCTGATATTAACCATGTCGTTCTGGTTGGACGCCTTACACGGGACGCGGAGCTTAAATACACCGCCGGGGGGCAGGCGGTCTGTAAATTCTCCGTAGTCGTAAACCGGCGCAAAAAAAACGGAGATCAGTGGGAAGATGAGCCTAATTATTTTGACGTGGTTCTTTGGGGACGCCAGGGCGAATCGCTGAACCAGTATCTGGTAAGGGGAAAGTCCATCGGTGTTGAAGGAGAACTACGCCAGGATCGCTGGCAGCAGGACGGGCAGAACAGGTCCAAGGTAGAGATAGTGGCCAACAATATCCAGCTGCTTGGAGGATCTCAAGGATCCAACGGGTCCGGTGGAAATAGCCACGGTGATGGCGGGTCTCAGGGGGGAAACCATGGTTCCGGAAACCAAGGTTTCTCCGGAACGCAAAGTTCCTGGCATCGAAAGGGCGGCGATAATAACCCGCCTCCATCGGATGATAATTTCACCGATGATATTCCATTTTAACGGAGTAAATATGTCTGACGAAAAATATACTGAAAACGGTGAACGTCCATACAGGGAGAGGGATCGCGGCCTTGAACCGCAGATGGAAGGGCGTGATGGCGACGGCGGCCGCAGCGGAAAAGGCAAGGTTTTCTTCAAGAAAAAGATCTGCAAGTTCTGCATTCAAAAGCTAAAAATAGATTACAAGGACGCCGATACCCTGCGCCGGTTTATTACCGAAAGGGGAAAGATCCTCCCAAGGCGCATTACAGGAACCTGCGCCAAACACCAGAGGGCTTTGGCCCTGGCGATAAAAAGGGCCAGGATTATCGCCCTTCTACCTTTTGTAGCTGACTGAAGATAATATTCACAAACGGCTTAATTCGATGTTTTCAGATTCTTTGAGTTTTGAAAAAAGGGATTTTTTGCCTGCCTTAATAGGGGCAGGCATATCCCTCTTAATGCTCAAAAGCGGTTTTCTGTCTTTTTTCTTTCTTGTGCCTCTGGGTTTTGTGGCTTATAGCTGTCCCAATAGAACTGCGTGGCTCGCTTTTTTTATAACGCTCGCAGGAAACTGTTTTCTGACTATTGCTTATGCGGCAGGCAGTGCTATGCCTATGCAGGCAATTTTATGGGAAATTTTTTATTACGCCGTAACGACTTTCATTTTTATCTGGATCATTGCACCGCCTGAGTTTTTATTCCCAAATATATCCGAAACAGCCAGGCTGGTAGCCGGTTCCTGCCTTGGATCCCTGTTGTTTAGTTTCATTTTTTTTAAAAGCACAGATTCGCAAGCTTTTATGGAATATATCAAATACTTTATAAATTCCATCATCTCAGTCTATCAATCTTCCGGAACTGATGTTGTTGAAAACGCGATGCTGGAAACTCTGACTCCGGAATTCGTTTTGGAAAAAATTATGGCGTTAATGCTCCGCGGTGGCAGTATTGTTTCCTGCATTTTGCTGTTTTTTGTCTGCTGCCAGATAAGCCTGATACTGGCGCGTCTGTCTTATAGATTGACAGGCAGAAATTTTCAGTGGATAAATGAGTCAAAGCTAAAGGGAGTTAATGCCCTGGCGGTTTTTCATGTGAACCCAATTGTAATTTGGGTTTTTTCTTTTTCATTAATTCTTATTGTTCTTACAAGGATAAAAAAATATGAAATTCCGGAGATCATCCTCTGGAATATTTTAGTCGTTTGCTCTATTCTGTATCTTGCTCAGGGTTTAGGAATAATGCAGCATTTTCTTGTAAGGCCGTCATTTTCTCCTTTACTAAGGCTGTTAATCGTTATAGCGTTTTTCTTTGTATTGTTTAGTCCGGTACTTAACGCATTTCTTTTAGGGGCGCTTGCCCTTCTGGGAATTGCTGAAAATTGGCTGCCCTTAAGGGTGTCAAAGCAAAGCGGGCCGCCTTCTACTCCGGAGGCGGGTGGCGGCGGAAACTAAAGTTTTTCGCTGATGTTTTCGTTAGTCCAGGCAAAGCCTTCCGCAAAAAAAAGGAGCTTGGTTATGAAGGTTATTTTGAACAAGGATCTTGCGCCCCTGGGAGAAGAGGGGGATGTAAAGGATGTTGCCAAGGGTTACGCCAGGAACTATCTTTTTCCGAGGGGTATCGCCCTTCCGTACAATGAAAGGACAATAAAGCTTTTTGAAAGCCGCAAGGAAGAAATAGAGGCGCGAAAGGTACAAAAGCGAAGCGACGCTTCGGGGATCAAGGAAAAACTGGAAAGCCTTTTAATTGAAATTACAATGTCCGCCGGGCCAAACGGTAAGCTTTACGGCGCTGTTACCAGCCAGACTATTGTTGACGAACTGACAAAACACGGCCACCAGATTGAACGGAAAAGGGTCGAAATTCCCGGAACCCATATAAAAAATGTCGGAAAGTATAAAGCAACTGTAAGGCTTTACGAAAGCGCTTCTGCGGAAATCAACATAAATGTGATTGGGCAGGAAATTAAGACCGAAACAGCAAAAGCCGCTCCTTCTAGGCCGTTCAGAAAACGCCGTGAAGAGCAACGTGCACACGAAGTTCCCGAAGAACCGCCGGAGCAGCCGCAGCAACCAAAAAACCAGGAATAAATGGCGGAGTCAGGAAGGGAAAGAATACCTCCTCACAATGATGATGCCGAAAGGGCGCTTATTGGCGCTATGCTAATTGATGATAACGCCATCATAGTTGCACAGCAATATCTAAGACAGGAAGATTTCTACTCATCCAGGCACCGAAAAATTTTTGACGCGGTGCTTAATCTTTATCACAAAGGGACAAGGCCCGATCTGTTAACTTTGTCGGCGGAGCTTGAGCGTTCGGGCAAGCTTGATGAATCAGGCGGCTACGATTATATTGCCTCGCTGACCGGGGCGGTGCCTTCCAGCGCGAACGCCGAATACTACGCGCAGGTGGTTCAGGTCTGTTCCCTGCGCAGGGGCCTTATACAAATTTCAGGCGAAACAGGCGCCAAAGCCTTCGATGAAACCATTGATCCGAAGATAACTCTGGAAGAAACCCAGCAAAAACTTTTTTATATCAGCGATCCTCAAAGAATTTTCCGCTATAAAAAAGTTGAAAGCATAGTAAAAGATATTGTCAGCTATCTTGACGATGTTTATAAAACCAAAGCGGAATTTACAGGCGTTCCCTCCGGCTTTTCTGAACTGGACAGGCTTACCTCCGGCTTTCAGCCTTCAGAACTGATCATTATCGGCGCCAGGCCGGGGATGGGAAAAACCGCGATTGCCCTTTCAATGGCGGCGAATATCGCGATCAGGCAAAATAAACCTGTCGCCTTCTTTTCGCTTGAAATGTCCGATCAGGCATTGATGCTGCGCCTCCTTTCTTCCGAAGCCGGAATAGACTCGCATAAGCTAAAGACAGGTTTTTTTGCCTATTCGGATTTTCAGAAAATTTTTGACGCGGCGGGAATAATACACGACGCCCCACTTTATATTGTGGATATGCCTGACATGACCATGCTTAATATCCAGGCCATGGCCAGAATGCTCAGGATTCAGGAAAAGGTTGAAATCATTTTCATTGATTATATTGGCAGGATAAGTTCGGAAAACAAAATGCTTGCGCGCTATGAATTTATATCCGATGTATCAAGATCCCTTAAGGGGCTTGCGCGCGAACTAAATATACCTGTCGTAGCCCTTTCGCAGCTCAGGCGGGAGGCCGAAAACCAAAAGCCCGGCCTGGCAGACATACGCGAATCCGGCTCCATTGAGCAGGACGCCGACATGGTGATGTTCCTTAACCGTGACAGGGAATTGGATAAAAAAAGGGAAGAGCAGGAAAAAGAAATGGGGCAGAAGGTACAGCTCATGCTGGCAAAAAACCGGAACGGCCCTGTCGGAACAGTCGATCTTACTTTCCTGAAACAACTTACAAAATTCGTTTCATTTACCGATGACAGGGGTTAACCAATGCGTATTTTAAGCTGGAACGTAAACGGGATAAGGGCAGTGGAAAAAAAAGGCTTTGCTTCATGGGTAAGCAGCGAATCAGCCGACGCGCTTTGCGTTCAAGAGACAAAAGCAAAGCCGGATCAGTTGTCGCCTGAGCTGCTTGATATACGCGATAAGAGCGGTGAGCCCTATCATGCTTATTGGGCATCGGCCAAAAAACCTGGTTATTCAGGCGTTGGGATTTACTCAAAAACCGAGCCGCTTAGCATAAGTAATTTGGGTATTGAGGAATTTGACAACGAGGGCAGGGTGCTCCAGGCGGAATACAGGGATTTTACGCTTATTTCCGCTTATTTTCCCAATTCCCAGGATGAAAGAAAACGGCTGGACTACAAGCTAAGGTTTTGCGCAGCTATTCTGGAACTCTGCAAAAAGTACCGCAAAGAGAACCGGCATTTTGTTCTTTCAGGAGATTATAACATCGCGCATACTGCGATTGACCTTGCCAGGCCAAAGGAAAACGAGAACAACCCAGGATATTTGCCCGAAGAAAGGGCCTGGATGGGCGCCTTTACGAAAGAGGGTTTTATTGACACCTTCCGGCATTTCCATCCGGGAGAAGCCGGGCATTACAGCTGGTGGTCGTACAGGATGAACGCCCGCGAGAGGAACGTGGGGTGGAGAATAGACTACCATTGTACGAATCCGGCGTTTCTCCCGGCTGTCAAGTCATCGATCATACGCCCTGAGGTTTTTGGTTCCGATCACTGTCCAATAGAATTAATTATCGAGTTTTAAGGATTTTAGGATCGAAATGCGAATCAGGTACAATGCCCCGGCGGTTCTTACCTTTACCTTTATCAGTGTCGCTGTCCTTATTCTTTCGCAAACTGCAATGCGTTCATTAACGGCGCAGTGGTTCATGGTTAGCGGGAAAGGTGGATTTTCCCCTGCCAGCCTGAGGTGCTGGGTTACGCTCTTTACCCATGTACTGGGGCACGTGAACTGGCCGCATCTGGTTTCCAATTTCTCGTTTATACTTTTAATTGGCCCCATTCTGGAGGAGACATATGGTTCTGCCCCGCTTTTAATCATGATCGCCATCACCGCGCTGGTAACGGGGATACTTAACGTTCTTTTTATTCCTTACGGCCTTCTTGGCGCGAGCGGAGTGGTTTTCATGATGATACTTCTGGCTTCGTTTACCAATTTTAAAAAGGGGGAAATTCCCCTTACTTTCATACTTGTGCTGATCCTTTATCTGGGCAGGGAGCTGCTTAATTCCTTTGGAAACAATTCGGAACAGGGCGGTAATATTTCGCAATTCGCCCATGTGGTGGGTGGATTCATCGGTAGCCTGTTTGGTTTTTTCAGCAATTCCAGGCAGGCTTAAATACAGGCAGGGTATATTTGCGGTGAATTTGCTTTTAAAATATTCAAAAATCTGCTAATATATATGTAAAGAGGTGGTATAAATGAAAAAAGTCTTTTTCCTGTTGATTGCTTTTTCTTTTCTGGCGCCGGTTTTCGCGCAGCAGAATAGCGCCGCCGCCAATTTAATACTTAATCATTACGCGGCCAGGAATTTCGCGGAAGGGGTTATCCCCCCATCTGATCTTGACGCGATTATCAGGGCCGGCATACGTGCCCCAAGCGCCGCGAACCGGCAGCCCTGGCATTTTACCGTTGTTCAGAATTTGGATCTTGCAAAACAGATGGTTCCCGGTACGGTTAGCGGAAACGTCCTTATCATTGTTTCGGCTCAGGGAGACGGAAAAACCAACGGCGTACAGATACTGGACTGCGCCCTTGCGGTTCAAAGCATTTACCTGGCTGCCCAGGCTCTTGGCTACGGCTCGCGTATATACACCGGCCCGATGGATAATGTTAACTCAAAACTAAAAGGCCAATTGGGCCTTTCTTCCGGTTACAGCGCCGTTGCCCTGGTTCGGGTGGGAAGATTGCAGGGCCAGGTCGATGCGGTAAGCGCGGCTTCCAGCAGGAAAAACGCGGATGAGCTGGTAACATACAAGTAACGGCGAATACGGTGTCGCTTTAAAGCAATACGCGGATATTTGAGATAAACAATTTAACAGACATTGCTAAAAGTATTACGCCCAGAAACCGCCTTAATATGTATATCGTATTTACCCCTATCAACCGTTCGACAAATCTGACTTTCAGCAAGATGATGTAAACAATAGCCATATTCAGCGCAATGGCCGTGATAATATTTTCGACATGGTATCCTGCCCGGAGAGACAACGCTGTTGTTAGCGCTCCCGGCCCTGCCACCAAAGGAAACACCACCGGAACTATCGTTGCTGCTCCGGACGTATTGCTATTATTGCGGAATATTTCTATGTTAAACGTCATTTCAATTGCCAGCGCAAAGAGCACTAACGCGCCGGCAACGGCAAATGAAGCAATATCGGTATTGAATAATCGCAATAAGGCATCTCCCGCGAAGAGAAACGCAATGAGTATTACAAACGATAAAACGGCTGCTTTAAGCGGATGCACTATCTTTCCCGTGTTGCTCAAATCTATAAGGATAGGGATAGAGCCTGTAATATCAATTACGGCAAACAGTACCATAAAAGTGGTTAATATTTCCTGAAGGTTGAAGTTTTGTATCATTCTTTCATTAGGCTATAAGCAAAGCAAATAATAGTCAACATAAGTCAATAAATATCGCTATGTCAAAAATAGCAATAATCCAATAATCTTTTACCGAATTTATCTTCTTCAAAAAATCCACGCCAGTTAAAACGCTGATAAAACCATCTTTCATTTTCCTGACATTCAATACCTTCTTCCGCCAATTTTTTCCTGCAATACGCGTCATAATGAATTATGGAGTTTCTTTTGCCGTAAACACGGCAAATTCCCAATTTTGATTTTGGGAAATCTATCATTTCATATCCTGCCGGAACTTCAGTCCCTCGCGGCATAAATATCCCCAACCAGTATTCAGAAACCACGCCTTCTTTTTTTTTCATAAGGCTGACAAACGAATCGCCCCCTTCGTATAATGTTTTTAGGTCGGTATTGGATTGTTTTTCAATAGCGTCAAACATATGATTCCAGCGCCAATTGTCCAGGTTTTCCAAAATTTTATCAAAAACCTCTTTTGGATTTTTGTTTTCAATAGGGTATTTCTTTCCAATGAAACATATAGCCGGAATATCCTGTTTATAAGTTTTGATAATTTTATCAGGGTTTTTATAAAAACTGTTTTTTGTTTTTTCTACAACAGGGGTAAACCATTCCCTCTGGTTGAAAAGTCCCTCAAAAGCAGATGAAACAAATCTGTCAATAGTAACTTTTTTTCTTTCTAGAAAATACTTTTGTTCTTCATTATCCATAAAGTCAGCAATTGCCTTAAACATGCCGTCAGCGATGACTGTATTTATTTCATTATCACCTGATCCAATAAAACGAAATTTAGCACATAACGAAGCTGGAAAGGTATCGCAGTCAAACCCTTCTGGTATGCTATCTGCTGTTTTTACCTGTATTGACGGCATAAACCAGCCATAATCCGCGTCAATACCGGCTTCTCGGCATAGAATAATAAGCACATCGGAATTTACCGCATTTGGTATATCCAGCCGATCATGACTGTAAAATTGTTTTGCCATACAGGAAGCCAAACCCAACACGTCGCGTAAAGGCAGCTTGTGCCTTTTGCCTGCAACATGGAACTGAGGGATCATTACAATTTCCGGCCCGAAAAGAAGACCGTCTGCCAGCTTGTTCGAGTCAAAAAGCTGAAGTGGCGGCGTTATTTTTATTATCTGCCCGGTTTTGCGTAACTCGCCTGGAGTTAATCCAAATTCTCGTCGAAAAGTCCTTATATAAGATTGTTCATAGTCAAGGCCGTAGTCCATTGCAATATCCTGAATATTCCTATCCGTATAAAGCAAATCTTCAATGCTTGACGACAGTTTGCGCGAGCGTATATACGATCCTATGGGCAGTCCAAAAGCAAATCTAAAAAGTTTCCTTAAATATATGTTTGAGATAAGATATTCTTTAGCAAGCGCATTTTCATTAACGCCTTCTTTTAATCTGTTTTCAATATCATGTAAAACACCATTAAGCAAATCATATGGCTTTATCATTATTTTTCCCGCAATAACCCCTTAATCGTTTTTGAAAACAATTTTTTCAAAAGGTTTTAAGAAAAAGAATTCTCTACCCTTCCAAAATCTCAGCAAGTTGATAAAGCCCCTGACAGTTTCGTCAACTAACAAAGCAATAAATATTCCCCATAACCCTAAGTTTGCGATAAAAATTAGAACATAGGATAAAGTTATTACAAGAACAGTACCTAAAATCTGCCCATACAGCATCCATCTGGTATCGCCCATACCCCGAATACCAAGACCTATTACATTATTGATTGATTTTGGAAACATGGTAATACACACAAACATTAAAAACGGTGCGGAAAAAATAATAAGCGATTTATCATTGGTAAAAATTCCAAGTATCCCTTTTGGGAACAATAAATATAAAGCTGCGATAAAAGCGCAAATAATTATTGAGAAACACAAACACCTAAAGCCCGCATTAAGTGCCTGTCCATGTTTTTCCTCGCCTGTTTTATGGCCAACCAGAGTTAATGCTGCATTTGCAAACCCCATATACAAAAAGAGAGGGAAAGTTTCTATTGAAAATATTAATGTAAAAATACCAGCCGCCATAATATCCAATCTGTTTAAGAACGATATAACAATGAGGCTTCCGACGTTCCAGAGCATATATTCAAGACCCGAAGGAATGCCTATTTTAAGGACATTTTTATACAAACTCCAGCGGAGATAGAAGACTTTTTTTATGTGTATTTTGAACGGAATATTTTTGCTTAAAAACACATAAATTACCATAATTGGAGCGGTCGCAAAATTTGATATAGTTGAAGCAAGGGCGGCGCCTTCTATATTCATTTGAGGAAATCCGAATTTCCCATAAATTAAAACCCAGTCAATTATGATATTCAATATGTTACTGATAATGCCCGCAACCATAATCATTTTTGTTATGCCAATACCTTGCATAACAGATGCTGAAGTTGATACAATTCCCAGAATTAACAGAGTAAATGATAATATTTTTATATATGAAGCGCTGTATTCAAGAATAGGCGAGTGAACCCCCATTAATTTAAACAAAAAACCAGAGGCAAAAAAGAAAAATAAAAAAGCCATTAAAGGAAATATTGAATTCCCGATAAATGAACATTCCGCATAATCTTTGCTTTTCGATATATTTTTTGCCCCTATATTTTGGGCAATTAATATAGTCGTTCCGCGGCAAATAGCGTTTATTATGGCAACAACCGCATAAAACGGAACCAATGCGTTTCCAACAGCGGAAAAATATTTTGAATCAACATGACCCAACATAGCCCTGTCAACCCAAACCTGCATTTGCAAACTTAACTGCTGAAGAATAAGGGGAATTGCTATTGTGAATATTTTCCCTGTACTGATCTTTTCGTCGTTTGTTTTTTCCATAGTTGCTAATTCTACAATAACAAAAGAATAAAAAATTAACATTTTTGATACTTTTTATTCAATCGGTGGGCATTGCCAAAGAGATTCGCTTTAGGGTAATATTGTGGACTGTGATCAACGGAAGCCATTATGAAAAATGAATTTTCTGTCTCGATCGTATCGGATGGCGTTTTCGCTATTGAACAGAAAACATCCATGAGTCAGGCTGTTTTGTATTTGATTGTAGGCACGGAGAAGGCGGCGCTTATCGATACCGGCGTTAAGTCCGAGCTGAACTTATACAATATCGTCGCGAAGCTGACCGATAAACCGGTGATCGTTCTGCACACCCATGCCCATTTTGACCATATCGGGAACAGTTTCCGGTTTGCCAATGTTTATATGCACGAAAAAGAAGTGCCGGTGGCGAAGGCGCACAGCGATAAACAATACCTGTTCAATATCTGTAAAGAGAACATCAATCCATTGGTTCTTTTCTTTGCGAAAGGCTATGCGGAAAAAATATTTACGTTTGCGTTCAACGCGGATTGCAAATTCTTTAATGACGGCGACGTCTTTGACCTTAGCGGACGGAAGCTCGAAGTTATCCACACACCGGGGCATACGCCTGGCAGCTGCTGCTTTCTGGACAGGGCCAATCGGCTATTGTTTTCCGGCGACAGTTGCTGCAACTGGGGCGTCCTTTTGCAGATAGAGTATTGCGAGCCTGTCGAGGTGTTTCATCGATCCATGTGCCTTCTTCAAAAGCTCGAAAGCGAGGGCGCCTTCACTGTAAACTTCCCCGGGCACCACGCATTCCCGGCGGAAAAGGACCTTGCGCGCCGTTATAAGGAATGCGCGGAAAGCATTATCAATAAAACGGCGATATATAAACCCCGCCAGAAACACAAAGTCGCGAGGCATGAGGGCATACTGATCGGTATGCCTAAGGATTACAAATAAATTTATGAAAGGGGTGCGGCTTTATGGCAAAATTAAAATTTATTACCCGTGCGGACGACGCTGGCAGCAGCCATAGCGCCAATCTCGCGATCTGTAAGGTAACTAAAGCCGGGTTTATAAAAAACGTATCGCTGATGGCACCCGGACTCTTTATCGAAGAAGCGGCGTGCTTGTTAGCTCACCGCAAAGAGATATGCTTCGGTATGCACACCACGCTGAACGCCGAATGGGACAGGGTGAAATGGAAGCCAGTACTGCCTGTTGGCCAGCATAGCGGCCTTGTGGACAAGGACGGCTATTTCCTGCCCGACCCATCCTTGTTTGCCGATACAAAGCCTCCGCTTGAAACAGTCATGGCCGAGGTAAACGCGCAGTTTGAGCGGTTGCGCGCGCTTGGTTTCGACATCCGCTATATCGACTCGCATATGTTCCCGGAGATGTTTATCGACGGCCTGGACGACGCGATACGCGAGTTCGCGCAGAACAAGGGACTGCTGGACCATATGCACTACTACACCCTGCCGCCGGGGTTTATGGACTTCGCCGCAAACCCGTCACATCCGTTGCGCTATCTTGCTTCCATTCCGCCGGGACAGTATTTTCTGGTTACGCACCCGTCACTGTACACGGACGAAATGCGGCAGACCGGTAACGCCACGGTCAGCGGGGAGACGATTGCAAAGGGCCGTGCGCAGGAAACGAAACTCTTTTCCGGCGTGCCGCTGCGCCTGATGATGAAAATGGCCGGCGCTGCCGGTATACGCTACGACCAGGCTGAGCCGCAGAAACGAGCTACGGTGGACGATCTAAGGAAAAGTTACCAGAACAGCACTGCAAATGAGAAGGAGTCAGGCACATGAAAGACAATATTTTCCGCACCAGCGGCATAGAACGCTGGGGGTTCGCCCTGTTTATGGCGGGGCAGGGTATTGTAAACACATTTGTCAGCGGTTTCTTTCAGCTTCACCTCACAAATATCGGTATCACCGCTTATCTGGTCGGCATCCTGTTTTTGATTGCGCGCGTGTGGGACGCTGTTAACGACCCGATCTTCGGCGCAATCATCGACAAAACCAACCTAAGAACCGGCAAGTTCCTGCCGTGGCTGCGGGCGTCCAATATCATGCTGCCCATATCGGTGGTACTGCTGTTTATCATCCCCGCCAGCGTACCGATGGGCGTGAAATTCGCGCTGGCATTCGCCGCCTATCTGATCTTCGACGTCGCGTATACCATGTGCGACGTGCCGATTTTCGCGATGACCTCTGCCGTGACCGACCAGGTGCATGAGCGTATCAATATCATGGCGCGTAACACCGTACTGGCCGCGTTGTCGACTATATTGGTGTCGGTAACCATCCCGCAATTGTATCCGAAGATCGGTGCCGGTTTTTCGGCACTGATAGTGGCGCTGGTCGCAGCCAGTATGATGTTCTTCATGAGCCGTTATGCCAAAGAACGCTATATCAACAAAGACGACGAGGCTGTTACGATTAAAAGCATGTTGACATACGTAAAAGACAACAAGTACTTGCGTATCGGTTTTCTCGGCATTATGGTTTTAAGCATCACAAGCATGACCAATGTAGTTATCTCTTACTTTGCCATATATTGTCTGGGCGATATAGGCATGATCAGCATTATCTCGCTGATTATCGCGCTTCCCGCGTTGATAATAGCCATAGTGCTGCCAAAGCTGACCCGCCGTTTTGACAAGTTTCATTTGTTGATGGTGGGGGTCATCGGGCAGACCGCGATGTGCTTTGTATGCTTTTTCGCAGGGTATAAAAATTTTACGCTGTTTGTTATCCTCGCGGTGATCCGCAGCTTCTTTTTCGGCCTTCAGCTCGTGTTGCAACTGATGCTGACCGGCGACTTTGTGGAATACGGCGAGTATGTGACCGGAAAACGTTTGCAAGGTACGGCATACTCGATACAGACCTTTGTTTTTAAATTCATGAACGCGGTCCCGGCAGCGTTTGGCATGATGATACTGGGCGCGTTTGGATTTATAGAGGGTGAAGGTGCAGCGCAGCCAGGCTCGGCTGTCCAGGCTATCTGGGTATTGCTGATACTCTCGCCGGTTGTGGGCGCGCTGGCTTCGCTGCCCATCTTCGCCAGGTACAAGCTTCGCGATAAAACCGTGCAGATAATGGCTGCCGCCAACTCCGGCGATATAAGCCGCGAGGAAGCGGCAGCGCAGCTCAACAGGTTGCTATAAAGGGGAACGATTGTTATGACGCCGCCGATACGCAGGACAAACTTTGTTCCCGAATGGATAGATATGGCGCCGAAAATCCCGGTGCCCAGGATCGACTGGATTGCGCGGAAATCGCTCGACATCCCGTATGGCGAGGCGGCTCTCCAGAAACTCGACCTCTATTACCCGGAGACGGTACACGAACAATACCCGGCTTTGATTCTGGTACATGGCGGTGGTTTTATCCAGTGCGACAAGCGGGACTGGCACCTGTACCCGGGTTTCCACGCGCTGCGCGAGGGCTTCGCGCTTGTATCGGTAAACTACCGCCTCGCGCCGACTTCGCCTTTTCCTGCGGCGTTGGATGACTTGAAGGCAGCTGTGTGTTACCTGCGTAAAAACGCCGCAGGTTTACAGCTCGACGCGGGTAATTTCTTCCTGTATGGCACATCAGCCGGTGGCAACTTGGTTGCATATGCCGGGTTGGACGGCGGCGCGACTATAGGCCGCGACGACGACTTCCATGTGAAGGCAGTTGCGGCTCTCTGCCCGCTTATCAATTTCAACGACTGGGTGAAACAGGTACCGTGGTATATACCGCTGCTGCCGCCTGTGCGTAAGATGCTGGTCGGTTATGCCGGCGGCGTTTCGCGAAAGACCGGGCATCCAGCCAACGCCGACAGCCGTATAAAAGGCTGCGTATCGCCGCCCGCATTTTATTTGCAACACGGCGACATAGACTGGGGCGTCCCCTCGCGGCAGTCGGTCAATTTTTATAATAAACTCTCGGAGAGCGGGCTGTTCAAAGAGGGCGATCTGGTATTGGATATATTGAAAGGCGCGCCTCACGCCGGAGCAGGTCCGGAATACCTGGAATTAAAAAATGTCGCGCCCATTTTAAATTTCTTCAAACGACATATACGTTAGGCCATTGTGAAAAATGAAGGGAGACGAACAATGAAAAAACTCGATTTGGCAGGCGCGTGGCAGCTCTCGCAGGACGGCGGCAAGCCGATACCCGGGCGGCTTCCGGGTTGCACATATCTCGATTATATGGCAAACGGGATGCCTGACCCATTTTGGGGCGAGAACGAGACAACCGCGAAGGAGCTGGCGAGGCACGATTATACCTATGCCCGCGATTTCGAGCTGGATCCCGCGTTTCTGGATGCGCCGTATGTGGAGCTGGTCGCGAGCGGGCTGGATACGCTTTGCACGCTGACTGTTAATAATATGGAAATCGGAAAAACTGACAATATACATCGCACCTGGCGTTATGATGTTAAGGACATCCTGCGAGCCGGCACGAATACTGTGTCGATCTTTATAGCGAACCCCTATCCGTATATGGCAGCCTGCAATGCGCGTGAAAAACTGATCGGTATGAACGGCGATGCCAAGGGCGCGACGTATCTTCGCAAAGTTCCCTGCCATTTCGGGTGGGACTGGGGTCCGGTGCTGCCGCCGTCCGGCCTGCTGGGTTTTATCGGGCTGGAGGCTTACAGCGGACGTATTGTCGAAGTGCGGTATACGCAGAAACACGCCGAAGGCGAGGTAACGCTGGATGTTGAGGCACGGCTGACACTGCCCGTTGGCGGCGATGCCGTGTACGAGCTGACCGCGCCGGACATGAGGACATGGAGCTGCGGTCTAACCGCTGACGCCGACGGCATTGCGCGCGGCAGCGTGAATATCAACGAGCCGTCGCTTTGGTGGCCGAACGGGCTGGGCGGCCAGCCGCTGTATACCGCCGTCGTGACGCTTAAACGCGACGGTGTTGTTTTGGATACCTGTTCTCGCCAGTTGGGGCTGCGCACTGTTGCACTGGATACCGCTGTTGACGAGTTAGGCAGGCAATTCAGATTTGTTGTCAACGGCGTGCCGATATTCGCGAAAGGCGCCAACTGGATCCCGGCGGACTCGTTTATCACACGCGTAAAGCGTGAAGATTACGCCTTCTACATCGAGAGTGCAAAACACTCAGGTATAAACATGCTGCGCGTATGGGGCGGCGGTATGTACGAGTGCGATGATTTTTACGATCTTTGCGACGAAAACGGCATACTTGTTTGGCAGGACTTTATATTCGCCTGCGGCGCTTACCCGTTCTATGAAGAGGATTTTTTGAACAACGTCCGCCGCGAGGTTGAGGACAATATACGCCGCCTGCGCCACCACGCCAGCCTGGCGCTGTGGTGCGGCAACAACGAGAGCGAGGCCTTGTCGCTGCTGTGGCGGCGTAACAAGCGCGTCTACCAGTCAAACCGCGAGTTTTACCATATTACATTGCGCGATTGGGTAAACGAGCTTGACAGTGTTACCCCCTACTGGCCGGGTTCGCCGTCGTCGGGGCGGCTGAATGAAAGGGCACACATATTGAAACCGGGCAGGATAAGCGGCGACACCCACCTCTGGCAGGTGTGGCACGGCATGGAACCGATAGAGGCCTTCCGCAAGTATCCAACCCGCTTTTGCTCCGAGTTCGGCATGGAGTCAATGCCGTCGTTACATACCGTGCGCTTGTTTTGCGATAATGCATCGCCGGGGCTGTTCGACGCGGTGATGAAGCTGCATCAGAAATCGAAAGGCGGGAACGAGAAGATATTGTTCTATATGCTTGCAAAGTACCGCAACCCCGCGCTTTTTGAGGATTTCATATACCTGTCGCAGCTGGTGCAAGCCAACACGGTGCGTTTTGCGACCGACTGCTGGCGGCGTAATATCGGCCGGCAGAACGGCGCGCTGTTCTGGCAGTACAACGACTGCTGGCCGGTGGCGTCGTGGGCTGGTATCGACTACGGCAAACAGTACAAGGCAGTGCAGTATCATGCGCGGCACTTCAATAAAATGATATGCCTGTCGAACGATTACTACAGCGACAGAGCCGAGCTGTATGTTATCAATGAGACAGCCGGTTCGTTCTCAGGCATGCTGGAATGGACGCTGCGCGATTTTACGGGAAAAGTTTACGGCAGCGGACGCGAATCTGCCGAACTGGGATGCGTCGCCTCGAAGAGGGTGGCGGTACTGCGGTATTCGAAGATATGCAAGGGCGTGACTAAAGATAAAGCGGTGCTTACAGTGGTACTGAAACGCGGCAGTGAAACCGTCGATCAGAAGAATTGGCTGTTGGTTCCCGACAAAAAAGCCGCGCTGCCTGCCGTAAAATGCGAGGTCCAATGCGCCGTCGATAACGGAATCGCGACTGTGACGTTGACCTCGGACGCCTATGCGCGTTACTTGTGCCTGGAAGCCGACGGTGTGACCGCGCCATGGAGTGATAATTTCTTCGACCTGACGGCAGGCGAGAGTTACGCGGTGACAGTTCGCATCCCAGACGGCATGGATACCGCCGCACTGCGGAAAGCGCTACGCGTACGCACGTTGGCCGATGTGCGGGCTAAGAACAGTGCGTGGAAAGACCGATTACTGCGTTTAGCCATGGTGCTTAAGGAGAATAATTGGATCACCTGGTTGCTGTTTAAAATCTTAATGTAATTAAAGAGGGGGATCACATGGCAAAGCAAAACGCCGCATATCATACCAGCCTGTCCGAGCGTATGTCCTATGGCCTGTATTTCGTGGGGCAGCTGATATTCTTTACTTTGATTTCGGGTTTTTTACAGCTGTATATGACCGAGATCGGCATACCGGCCACGACAGTCGGCATTGTGTTCTTTATCGTGAAGATATGGGACGCCGTCAACGACCCGATGTTCGGCGTCATCGTTGATAAGGCGCACATGAAAAGCGGCCGGTATATACCCTGGGTGCGATTATCGACATTCCTGATTCCAGCCGCGACGATCCTGCTGTTCGCCGTGCCAGTCAATGTCAGCGTCCAGGTCAAGACTATATGGATCGCGGTTGGTTATATACTGTGGGATACCAGCTATACCATCTGCGACGTGCCTATATTCGCTCTGGTCACATCGATGACTGACAACATCGCCGAACGCGACTGGCTATACTTATTGAACCGTTTTTTCATGTTTATCGGAGGCGTCATTGTAATCGTCGCTATACCGCTCATGTACCCGAATATCGGCTGGACCTTATCCGTCGTCATTATCTCCGTTTTCGCCATGGCGACCATGCTGCCGGTCGGGTACAAGGCCAAAGAGCGGTTTCACACCGAAAATGACAAAAACCCCAGTATGCGGGAATTAGCCAGTTACCTTGTGCATAACAAGCCACTGTTGGTGTTTAACCTTGCTGTTATTGTTTCGGCGCTGACCAACACCGGAGGCGCGGTGGGGAACTACGTAGCCATATATTGTCTCGGCGGGCCACAGTGGATCAGCGTTATGGGGCTTGTCGCCCTGTTGCCGGCGCTGGTGGCAGTGGTGGTAGTGCAGAAAATGCTGAAGGCTATCGACAAACGTACAATATTCCTCGTATTTAGCGCAGTTTCGTATCTGCTGGGCGTCGTCCTGTATTTCGCGGGCTATCAAAACGTTGTCCTATATTTTTCGATAGCGGCGGTGCGTGCCTTTTTAAGCAGCGGCGCGGGTATTCTGGTGGTTGTGTTTACTGCTGATTGCTCCGAGTACGGCAATTTCAAGACCGGCGCGCGTGCGCAGGGCGTCGCGTTTTCGATACAAACGTTTTCGGCGAAGATAACGGGTGCGCTGTCCACCGCCATCGGCATGACGCTGCTGGGCATATTTGGCTTTGTCGAGGGAACAGGCGCGGTACAGACAGAGCGAACGATCGGCTGGATATGGTCCATGTCTACCATCTTCCCGCTTATATCCGGCACAGTGGCACTGTTGATCATCCTTTTCTTCTATAAGTTGCGCGGCAAAGATGTAGCTGTAATGATGCGGGTAAACACCGGCGAGATAACGGCGGAAGAAGCGCGGGGGCTGTTTTCAAGACCGTATTAGACCAATAGCCCGATTTCCTGCATAAACAATGTATTACTCCACCTTGAAGCGCGAGACTTCCTTTAACAAATCGTTAATGGCATCACGGTTCTTTTGGGTCATCTCATTGACCTGGTTTACCGCTATGTTTATCTGATCCGCGCCTGTGGCCATCTCGTTCATGCCGCCTGTTATTTCCTGCGACATCATCTCAAGGTTCCGGTTAAAGGTCTG